>Ga0105092_10001548_pt1 | contig 12343 bp, 14 predicted proteins | sample PPLLak2March2015_FD_87021 | JGI IMG/M metagenome (GOLD analysis project Ga0105092, IMG submission 87021) | Freshwater sediment microbial communities from Prairie Pothole Lake near Jamestown, North Dakota, USA - PPLs Lake P7 Core (1) Depth... | ecosystem: Environmental > Aquatic > Freshwater >... | reverse complement strand
GAATCTGCGGGAGTTTTTCTATTCCGCCTGAAAAGCGGACGGTACAAACCGGGACTTCCCTAACGAGAGCCAGGTAGGCATGCATCATGCGTCGCTTTCGTTCGATGTCTAGCAAGCTGAAGCAGTACGCATGGCTCAACACAGCGGGAAAAGCACGAATAGGCAAAATTCTCTGAAATTCAACAGGCTCTGAACCGTGTCTCCGTTCCAATAAGCATATGGCAGCGAGTCGCACAGGCTTGACTTCGACTTGAGAAATAAAGTCGTCTTTTGTAGCACCGCGCGCGTCTGTCTGAGAGCGGCCAAAATAATGGGCTGAAGCGGGCCGAAGCCGGATTCTGAACGGTAGTGGGAGTGTCGAGACAACACGATCAGATATCTCAAAAACAACGGCGTCGTCAGCCCATAATCGATAACCACGCCGGCTCAATCCGTAGGCGATAGTTGATTTGCCTGACTCGGAAGTCGCACAAAATGCGATCGTACCCTCTTCGGTTTGGATCCCACTCGCATGCAGCGCCTCCTTGCCAACGACCTGCAGCGCCATGGGCAGGACACTCCGGTAGTATGTGTCCCAGATCCAATCCAACGGTGTGGAAGCCTGCGCGAACGCGATCACTTCATCAGAATTGTTGCTGAAGCAGTAACTCCCTAGCCCCGGAAAATACATCCAGTGAAGACCACTCGCGACATAACCGTAGGCACAAACGGTTCCGTCATTCTCGCGCCATACTTGTACGGCAGGATCTGTGAGATCTGGTAAGACCGGAGTCGTCGAGTCAGTGCTTGTGATCGATAGCTTTAGCATCTTGAACGCCGACATCTTATGTCAGGAGCAAAATAAATCAATCAACCGTATAGACCACTAGATTCTGCTGACAAACCCGACGAATGCTTCGACAGACTCAGCATGAACGAAAGAATCTCTAAGGATTTCGACCGACAATCCGTTGCCGTTCGCCCTGAAGCGGAGCTGCTTCTCTGCTGTGCCCGGACTTTCATGGACCCGGAAAAGGCCGCGCGGATCAAGGCGCTTCTGCAGCACGATACAGACTGGGACTATCTGTTTCGGGCCGCCAGCGAGCACGGGATAGCGCCGCTTTTGTACCGGCACCTCAACGCCATTGCTCCTGAGAGTGTTCCGAAAGAGACTCTGGATCAGCTACGGGACCATTTTCACGACAACAGCCGGCGCAACCTCTTCTTGACCGGAGAACTGCTGAACATTCTGACTCTGTTCGAAACCCACCAAATCCCGGCCATTTCTTTCAAAGGACCGGTTTTGGCCGCATCGGTCTACGGGAATCTTGCGCTCCGGCAGTTCTTGGACCTGGACGTCCTGATTCATAAGCAGCACGTCGCCAAAGCGAGGGAACTACTAGTCTCACAAGGCTACCGGCCGCAGTTCGACCTGAGTGATAGTCAAGAAGCGGCCTTCGTAAGAACTTACTCGGCACAGTCCCTTCTGCGTGACGATGGCAAGGTGGCCGTGGATCTTCACTGGACCATGACGTCGAGGGACTTCTCTTTTCCGCTCGAGCCCGAGCGTTTGTGGGAGGACACGGAAACGATATCGCTCGCCGGCAGAGAGATACGGACCCTTTCCCAAGAGAACTTACTCCTGTTCCTCTGTGTGCACGGTGGAAAGCACGGTTGGGAGAGACTGGGTTGGATCTGTGACATCGCGGAAATAATCCGTAGCCGGAAAGCGATGGACTGGAGAACGGTTATGGACCGAGCGAGAGCGCTGAAAAGTGAACGTATGCTCTTACTTGGCCTTTACCTGGCAAGTGATTTTTTGCATGCACCATTACCGGAAGAGATAAGAGCAAGAATCTCCTCCGACCCAGCAGTAAGATCGCTTGCTACTCAAGTACGTGAACGGCTCTTTCGCGAGGCCTTACCCGGAGTTTTCGAAAGCTGGCGTTTTCAAATCAGGATCAGGGATCGCTTGCGGGACGGATGTCGTTACTGTTTTGGCCTGGTGATGACCCCGACAGGATTGGAATTGACCCTTATGCCGTTGCCGGCCGTGCTCTTTCCTCTCTACTATGTGCTCCGGCCAATGCGGCTGGTATTAAAGCATGGGGGAAGGATGCTGGGGGTTAAGAGCAAGGAGTATGGAGCAGGGAGCTTGGAGCCAGAAGTCGGAGGTCAGAAGTCAGAGATCAGCGGGAACTAGCGGGGAGCAAAGAGCCAAGTGGTAAGGGGAAGGTGAAATCAGCGGTCTTTCAGTGGATCGAATAAGGTGATCTCGGAGATGAACCGATAATGCCGAAGATTTCTTGTGAATAGCGGGAGATTTCGAGACCATGCTGTCGCTGCGACTAGGGCGTCGCCGTTTCGCAAACCCTGACGGTTATACTTATGCAAAAGAGACGAAAAGTTTTCAGCGATATTTTCGTCGACCGGGATGAGGCGGTGTTTCAACAAAAGGAGCTCAATCCGACGGCGCTCTGTCGAAGAGAGACGGGGTTTAGCCAGCAGCTCTTTTCTAGTTATAGCCGCGAAGTAAATTCTGTGAAGGGGAGAGTCTAGGATCTCCCGCATTCGTTCGAAACCATTCAGGTAATCGATAAAAATGTCCGTATCGACGACGAAAGACCTTGGACGACGAGCCACCTAGTCGTCCTCGGTGATATCCTTCAAAAAGCTGGCGGCGCCGCGCCGATCTTGATCGCGCAGCTTGTTGACGTAGGGAAGGCTTTGGACACGGTTCTTTTTCCAGATGCCGAATCCACGCTCCGTAGAGGAGGTAGCTTGAGCAAAGTAGTGATCGACAACAGTCTGAGGGATCCGGTGTTGTTTCCCAATACGAATGGCTGGAATCTCGCCGGTTCGGATAAGGGCTCGTACCGATTGCAGTGAAAGCTTAAAAATTTTGGCGAACTCCTCCACCGTGTAGACCGCGGAGTAAGATGCCGCTTTTTTTGGGTTTTTAGCCACTCGACTATTTATAACAAGCGGTGGAATTTGTGTAAAGGATTCGCAGGCAAGCGGTAAGAGCAAAGAGCTTGGAGCAGGGGGAGGGGAGCTAAGAGCAAAGGGGTCTGGGGGCTGACAGCTGGTTTTGAGTGGGAGCTAAGAGCGGCTCCATGCTCCAAGCTCCCTGCTTATTCAGTTCTGCGAGGGGTAGTAGGTGAGAATGCCGTCGGTGCCTCTTGCGGCCATGACTGCGGTCGGGGTCGAGATCGAGAAAACGTTCTGCCGGGTTCCGACCAATGTCACCGCGGGTTTCGCCACGATGTAGCGAACTGCCCCGACAACCAGATGGAAAAATGAAGTGCGCGTCTGGGTCGCGCCGTCGGTTGTGAGCTGGCGGACTTGCAATCGGCTCCGCGCAAACACCATAACTACGCTGCCGTCACCCATCGCAAGCTCGGCCCCGGAATCCTGAGCCGCCCGGACCTCATCACCGGCCGAAAGCAGCATCCCGGTGCTTGCCAGCTGCCAGCTCGTCGTACCCCTTCTCAGCACCTCGACTTCGCCCACCACGTTTTTTAGCTCCGCCTGCTCCTGACGGGTTTGCGCCAGGGCCGGAACCGTGGCTAGGAACGTGAAGATGGCGCCAACCAAAAGCGCAGAAACTAGCCGTGCGAGTCCCTGCGGGTTCGCTCTTACGTTCCACACGTCTACCTGCCCAAAATTCTCATTTATCTTTGCCATTTTTTTCTTCTTTCGTTTGTGAATCTATAGTATCAGTAGCGCAACCGTTATGCCAACGGCTGGTATTTTTTGAATTTATATAAGCCATTGAACAAAGAGGATATTTTTTCACGTCGAGCTTAATCAGAAGACCGAGAGCGATGCAAATATCCATAGCGCTTTCACCGCCGGTGAAGGCTCTCGACTCAAAAACATCCAACTGGCTGAAAAGCATTGCTATTTAGTTACTGTAGACGCTGCATACTGGCCCTGGCAACTTCGTTTACAGCAGGGAGCCGGGGGAGCGGGGAGAAAGAAAGCATGGAGCACGGAGCGGAGAGCAAGAAAGCTAAGAGCAAAGGGCAAGAGAGCAGGGAGCAAAGGGCACCAGAAGTCGGAGATCAGAAGTCAGAGATCAGCGGGAACTATATTAGCTTGGAGCAAGGGGAGGGAGCGAAGGGCAGAGGGAAGAGCATGGAGCTTGGAGCAGGGAGCGAGGAGCTAAGACAAAGGGCTAAGGGCAAAGAGGTGAGGGCGGCTCAATTTCGAATTTCGGATTGCGGATTTCGAATTTGCTGATTGCTGACCTCTGATGTCTGACTGCTTGTTTAGAGTGGGAGCAAAAAGCGAAGAGCATGGAGCTTGGAGCAAGGAGCATGGAGTAAGAGAGCAAGAAGTAAGACAGCCGGGGAGCAGGGAGCAAAGAGCAGGGAACTAAGGGCAAAGAGCAGGGAGCAAGGAGCGAGGAGCAAAGACGGCAGCCGCCAATTCGCAATCCGAAATTCGAAATCCGCAATTGTCTTAGCTCCCTGCTCCACGCTCCATGCTCCCTGCTTTCCTTCTCCAAGCTTTTTGTGTTACTTTTCGTTTGTTTACTTCGTCGAGAGCAAAACACCCGGCGCGATCATAGAAGTAAGTCCCTAAATCTCTGCATGGAAGCGGGTAGGAAGTGGCGGAAGTCGATATCGTAGGTGGTTCGGCGGCGGGTCTTTTCACAGCTTACCTGCTGGCGCGCGAAGGTAAGAGAGTACGGCTCTTTGATGCGAACGACGTGTTGCATGCAGAATCACGCACGTTGATTACGACCTCTCATTTGACCGACGTTCTGGGTTTTTTCCCACGCGATGCGGTTCGCAACCAGATCACGCAAATCGATCTGTTTTCTTCACGCCGGTCGGTGACGATCCCGATGGAAACGCCGGATCTCGTCGTCGAACGTTCGGCGGTGGTTCGTTTACTTGCCCAGAGGGCCCTCGATGAAGGTGTTGAGATCCGCGGCGACTGCAAATTTGTCAACCTCGAGGCCGCGGAACAGGGGGTCACGGTTACCATTGAAGATACGCATCGAAATCGCGTCGAGAAATTCAACACCAGAACCCTTGTCGGCGCCGACGGGAGTTTCAGTCGCGTGGCAAAAATGGCCACCGGCAACGGCCATGGGACCACGCCGATCCTTCAGGCGATCGTCAAGCTGCCGGACGGCGCCGGTGTGAACACGACTCAAGTCTGGTTCGAGCCCGAGGATACGCGGTACTTCTACTGGTTGATTCCCGAGTCGCCAAAACAGGCGGCGGTCGGTTTCATCGCCGAGGAGGGCAAGCGCGGGCGGGCCAAGCTCGAAAAGTTTCTGGCGCGGCAGGGATTGGAGATTCTCGACATTCAGGCCGCTCGCATACCCGCCTACAGTCATTTCACCCCCCAATGGCGGCATGTTTCCGGCGCCGATGTCTATCTGGTGGGCGATGCCGCGGCGCAGGTCAAGGTGACAACCGTGGGCGGGCTTGTGACCGGGCTTCGGGGCGCGAAAGCGGCGGCCAATGCGATTCTTCGGCGCAAGAACTATTTGAAGGAACTAAGACCGCTCCGGCGCGAGCTCGGCCTGCACCTGATCTTGAGGTCTATCTTAAACCGGTTTCGCAGTCGAGATTATGACCGGCTGCTCGGTCTGCTCAATGAAAAAACGCTTGACCTGTTGGGTCGCTATAATCGGGACCAGGCGGCGGCTATGCTTTGCCGAATTCTATGGGCTCAGCCGCGCTTGCTGGGCTTCGGCGTGGTTTTATCTCGTGGACTCTGGGAAAGGACGGGCATAGCGGAGCAACGGTGCTGACCCGGGCCTAAATCAGAGGCGCAACAAACATCGATAATTCCCAGTGTAGTGCGTCCAACCCTTGTTTACATTAGCGGTATTCGTAAGCGCGCTATACATGTCACCCCGGCCCAAGTGGAGGGTCGCATGTGTTTGAAAAGACGAGATTCTTCGCTGCTCAGAATGACGGTTAAAGTAAAGAGATTTATAACGCATTACACCAGCATATCTTAGGCGACGGTAGGTCGCTTCTTGTTGTTGACTCGCCCGGCTGGGAAGACCCAGACCGGGTTTTTTTTCGCGCGGTGGGGCCCCGCTTTCCCAGACCCTGGGATCGTGGCTTCAGGGCGAAGTCCTCTCGCACCCTCAACCAGGCAGGGAAACATTTGTTTCCCTGGTGACCGATATCGACATATAATTGCCGGGAAGACAGTCATGGATAGAATCAAGCCCCAGCCAAATCGCCAGCCAGGCACCGGTGGATTGAAATACCGCGTGCGTCGGCTCTTGCTTCCCATTCTTGCTTTGTCGATTGCCGGGTGCCAGACGACAAGCACCGCGACTGTGTCACGGCGAGTACCGCAAGAACGGGGTTTTGTCGCAAACCTTATGGATCAGGTGACGGAGCGGGAATGTAACGTTGCCCGGTTCACTTGCCCCTATGGTCTGGGACCAGCGGGGGAATCGTGTACGTGCACTGATCCCTCCGGAGTCGTTTTGAACGGCCGCACCGTGAAGTGACCGCCCTTTGATGAGCCGAGACTCAGCATCGCTCCAGGGCGAGAGGGGGATGCGCCGAAACAGCATTGGCAATCACCGGATCAGCAGATCGCAAGCGCCGGGTAGTTTAGAACGTCCGCTTGTTGCCGATCTCTGTTTAGTCGGAAGGATTCAGGGATGAGCGCAGAGGCTGAAAAAACCATTCTCCTGGTCGACAACCAGCCGAGAGAAACGGCCGCGTTGCGTAAGCAGCTCGAGTTTGCCGGTTTCAAGACTCAGGTGGCTCATACGGGGACGGGTGCGATTAATAAGATCGAGGAGCAGCCGCCCGATGTCGTCCTGCTTGAAGTTAGCTTGTCCGATATGGACGGTTTGGAAGTGGTTTCGTTTATTCGCAATGATTCCAAAACCCATCTTATCCCCGTGCTCGCGATGAGCGCTTTCCACCACATGCGGGATCGATGCCTGCAAGCCGGGTGCAATGATTTCTTTCAAAAACCGATTAGAATCCTCGATCTCGTCGCCGGCATCCGAAAATCTCTCCGCTAGCAGATCCGTCTTGCTGACCGGCGCCAAGGCCTTCAGTGTCCGGTCGGGATATTCAGCTGCTTTTTGAGCCAGCGATCCAGCAGCGTGCGCTCAAAACGCCATTGTGATCCAACCTTAAACGCAGGCAGTTTTTTCTGCGAGACCAACCGGTAGACCGTATACTGGTTGACCCGTAAATATTCGGCAACCTCTTTCACCGTCAAGAGATCTTGCGTGGTCATGGTAGTCGGCTCCTGGGTGTTTGATAAACCACGTGTCAAAATTGTTATTTCATATATAAAGCTTCACTTTCTTTGCTGTTTGCCTGGCTCTCCAGGGCGCACGGACCATACTTGCGAGCAAGCGCTTTGTCAAGATGGCCTTCGGGCGGAGTCTTCTAAAGCCGATGACTCGGCTCGAAGCGGATGGACAATCCAAGAAAGATAGGTTATGCGAGGGTTATGGCTCCTGCGCATCAGTGAAACCCTTGACGAGGCATGGGGAAATATCGGAAAGATGAGCTTGACGAGCCAAAGCGCATAGTGGGAGAATGCGCGCCGAATCACCGAAGGCCAAGGAGAATTACCGAGTCAACCTATAACGTTTGAAGTAATTAATAGGCGCCGGGCGGCCATTCAGCAAAGGAGGTTAATCGTATGTCGATTATAACTATTTCTCACGCTCCCTACAGCGGCGGCGGTGAGATTGCTGAAAAAGTAGCCGCGGCTTTGAATTATCGGTGCGTCGATCGTGAAGTTCTAATCGAGGCCAGCCGGCGGTACGGCATTCCCGAAGCCAAATACACCGAGGTTCTGGAGGCGGAGGGTCATTGGTGGGAGCGGTGGATGGAGAGCCTGCGACTTTATCGCATCACCTTGCAGGCGGCCATGTGCGAGGTCGCGCAAGGCGGCCGCGTGGTTTATTACGGCCGAGCCGGCCAAGAGCTTTTTCCCGGGGTACGGCACGTGCTGAAGGTTTTGGTCGTCGCTCCCATTGAATACCGGATGCTCGAAGTGAAGACGCGCAAGGGCCTTGACGGGGAGAATGCGAAACACTTTCTGCGAGAACTCGACCGGGTTCGGGGGCGCCGGCTGAGAGCGTTATTCAATACCGATTGGCAGGACCCGGTGGGCTATGATCTGGTGATCAACAGCTCCAGAATAAACACCGACAGCGCCGCGCAATTGGTCGCCGATACGGTGAGCCGGGGGGAATTCCAGCCGACAGCGGACTCCGAGAAGTCTTTTCAAGATCTGACGACGACGTCGCGGGTGCAGGCGGCGCTGATAACGTCGCCAAAAACACGGAACATTATCCTGAACGTCCGCGCCGATGCCGGGCAAGTCAATATTTCGGGTATTCTCGCCGATCCGGACCTGGAGAAAGAGATCGTGCGCATCGCCAAGGACGTCCCAGGGGTTACCCAGGTCACGACCGATATCGAACCGCCGCCGATCGAATATATGCATCCTTAAAAATTCGTTCTTTTGCAAAAGGGTTGGCGGCTCACTCATCGGCTCGATAGCTACAATCTGTCCGCAAGACAAAACCGTCCTGCCGAATTTTCTTGATTCGCTGTTTGTGTTATCTTCGATTGATATTTATGGACAGTTTTACCGCTGAGGCCGATCCCAGAGATGATTTCTACATGCGTCTGGCCCTGGACGAGGCGAATCAGGCCGCAGCCCGCGGTGAGGTGCCGGTCGGCGCGGTCGTGGTTTGCGGGACAGAAATCGCCGGTCGCGGCTACAACCGCCGGGAAGAGCTGCGTACGGCCCTAGCCCATGCGGAGATGTTGGCCATCGAGCAGGCATCGCGCCATCTTGGCCGTTGGCGTTTGTCCGATTGCCAACTTTACGTGACCCTCGAGCCTTGTATCATGTGCGTGGGCGCCATCGTGCAGGCCAGGATCGGCCGGCTCGTTTTCGGCTGCCTTGATCCCAAGGGCGGGGCGGTGGAATCGCTCTATCGGCTTTGCAACGATGACCGGCTGAATCACCGCCTTCCGGTGAGAGGCGGAATGCTCGCCGAGCAGTGCTCGGCGATGCTAAGTAATTTTTTTAGCCTTGTAAGGGAAAGTAAGCGGGAGCAAACAAAAGCGGAGAGGTGGCCGAGCCCGGCTGAAGGCGCTTGACTCGAAATCAAGTTCACGGGGAACCGTGACGGGGGTTCAAATCCCTCCCTCTCCGCCAACTCATAAATCCTCGTTTCAGCGTGAGTTTCCTCCGTTTCCTTGGTTCATAGTCAAAGCCTGTCCGAAAATAATCAGATGTCTTTTGGGAAAGGTGGGCGATAAGTTTTTAGCCCGCCTTATGATTCGGCACCACATTACGCTGTTTAGATTTGGAGTAGTGTATCGTAGCGGGCATACTCCTGAGTGATTTCAATCAGAAACAGTAGAGTGCAAGATAAAACAAATCTTTGAGTCAGGTATTAGTTGATGACGGGAGGCTGCAGCTCATCGTTATCACGCCAGAAAAACGACACGGCATGGTGTTGGTGTGTTAATAAATTGTTGCCTAATGTCAAGACAGCACATTGATAGGCCACTATTATGCGAACATGGAAATTCACGCCAGCGCGTCCATCTTCCTGCAACAAGTTTTTTTAGTTTTTGTGCGGATATTTGTTGACTATGGTGTACAACGTTTGATAACAAGGGGAAAATCCACACGCGTGGGTTTATCAACCTTAGGAAAGTTTTAATCAGACACTGCAACAGCTCGCCGATTGCAACCCATCGGTCGATCGTAGTGCGATGGGAAGCCGGTAGCATCAACCCTGTGACGAGCAACTAAAGCGTTACCGGATGCAAGGACTTTATGAAAATTCGAAGTAGAAATTGAAAGGCCCTTCGGCGGTGCGAGCAACACCGTTGATCCAAAGGGCCAGTGAAAGGAGTCCGTACCGGTGAAAGTAGCGAAGTATTCCCTTCGCGCGCATTCTAACTCTCGCGTCGCCTTACCGCAAGTAGTCCAAAACTGTCACTTTGGCACAAAACTGCCAAAGTCGAATCTACGTCTAAACCTGTGGAGGAAATATGCAATTGTTTGAACGCCGTGATGGCGGCCATGCCGCTTACGCTTTATTTTACCGAATCATGCGCCTGATAGTTTGTAGGTGCCGCGCTGAAATTTCTCCGAAGTTGGCTCATGTAGGATTGCGCCGCGTCATTATCCTCATGTTGCAACTCACATGCGCTATTTGGCTGTCGGCGGCGGATGTGTTTGGGTTTGAAGGCTTCGGATCGGCCACAGCAGGAGGGAACAACGGGACGGTCGTAGCAGTGACCAATCTCAAAGATTCCGGCAGCGGAAGTTTGAGATCTGCGATCGCAGGAAATAACCGGCGTATCATCTTCAAAGTTAGCGGCACGATCAATCTGCTTTCCGCGCTGTCCATCAGAGATCGAAACAACATCACGATAGACGGTACGACGGCGCCCGGATCTGGAATAACACTCAAGAACCGCGGAATCACGATTCGAAATTCCCGCGACGTTATCGTAACAAATCTTAGAATCAGAGACTCCAAGGGCGACGGCATCACACTATGGGACGGCTCGCGAAACGTCGTACTCGATCATTTATCGGTCACGAATTCTTTCGACGGCAACATCGACATCACCGAAGATACGCGAAACGTGACCGTCTCCTGGTGTATACTTGGCGACACCCGGCCGGACTGGTTTCAAAGGCAGACCAAGGGGATGCTGATCGCTAATTTTAACGACGCCGAAGTTTCTGACGTATCTGTCCATCACAATCTTTTCATCAATCAGTATCAGCGAAGTCCGCAAGTAGATACGCCGGGGCTCGTCGATATCCGAAATAACGTGATGAGGAGTTGGGGCGCCCGAGCAATTCGGATACGCGGAGGCGGGTTCGGCAATATAGTAAACAATGTCTTCGACCAGGAGGGCAGCAACCTGGAAGATGCTGTTGTGCTAGATGGCGAGGCTGATCCTGTTCATATAAGCGGCAATCTCGGTCCCGGCAGTAGAAACGTGAACAGCCAGAGCACAGCCGCAGCGCCATACAATGTAGCTCCGGTAACGACCCACACGGCGAGCCAAGTGGAGGAAGAAGTTTTCTCCGGTGTTGGTGCATTTCCGCGCGACTCGATTGATGCGTCACTGGCTGGATCCGAATAAGACCAAGATTTGGAGGGAGGGAACTCGAAATCAAGTTCACCCATCGGGTGACGGGGGTTCAAATCCCTCCCTCTCCGCCAAATCTCGGTCAACACCAATACTTTCGAATTCGCAGACGAAACGCAGTACAGCGCGTCCAACGCCTTCTTTATACAAAGATGCTTTTACGTGTCACCCTGAACGAAGTGAAGGGTCTCATGTATTTCCAAAGGCGAGATTCTTCGCTGCGCTCAGAATGACAATCAAAGTCAATGAGACAGGACACTAGCGTTTTGGGATTTGAATCGGAAAGACAAACCAGGACAGGGGTTCCCGATCTTTACCGGCCGACGTAATCGTCTTAGTGCAGACTTCGGCGTTCTAACGACCAAGCCCCGTGATCATCGAAGACCGCTTCTTTGAAAAGGGTGTCGTAGAAAACCTCGATCATCTCGCCATTTCCTCGAAATCTGGCGGTCTTGAGAGATTTCCAAACCTCGCCCCAGGGGATCAGCTTCATGCCGACGTACGCGGCGTCTAGTCGCAGCGCGTCAGCCGGCGCTTGCCTCACGGAACCTTCCGAACGATTTCCTGTTGCTGGTGATCGGTTCTTTTTGTCTGATGATTGCGCCATGCTGCAGAATCCTCACTGTTAGTGTTTGCGCGGTCTCGTTCGCAAAAAAAATTCTTATAATATTAAAAAGCAATTTTAGCAAATGAAATGCCATCCCATGATCCTTCTAGATCCGCGGACTTCTCGAAAGGGCGAGGAATGAGAATGCATGGATTCTTAACATGCGGCGATGTTCTTGCGGCTCGGCCGAATAGCCCAGCGAAGAATAGCCGGCGGCAACCGGCTAGTTAGCCGCGATTTGTTTGCGACCTGTGATTATCTGCAAGCGTAAGATTGATTGACAGTCAGAGTTACTTCAGCGAGTTCATTTGGTACCAGTCATGCGAGAACCAACTAACCCGGAATCCGCAGTTAAACCGAAAATGTCGGAAGCGAGGTGCAATCCTGGAGCAGGCAGTCTGGGGGTTCAAAACGTTCAAGCCGTTTAAGCCGTTCAAAACGTTTTGAACGATTTGAACTTTTTGAACGAATTGAACTCCACCTTCTGAGCGTCAAGGGTCCATGAGACATCCCTTCGCTTTTTGTCCTACGATGCATAGAGCCGAGCGGTTATTTCTCTTTACGAAGTGATTCATGATGTCACGCTCGCCCGCAG
>Ga0105092_10001546_pt1 | contig 12365 bp, 13 predicted proteins | sample PPLLak2March2015_FD_87021 | JGI IMG/M metagenome (GOLD analysis project Ga0105092, IMG submission 87021) | Freshwater sediment microbial communities from Prairie Pothole Lake near Jamestown, North Dakota, USA - PPLs Lake P7 Core (1) Depth... | ecosystem: Environmental > Aquatic > Freshwater >... | reverse complement strand
TGATCATCTCCTGGACCTTGGCCGGGTTCTCCGCAGCCAGGTCGTTCATCTCGGTGCGATCCTTCTCCGTGTCGTAGAGCTCCCAGCGGTCCTCATCGAAATGGCCCCATCCCGCGATCGTCGGGTGGACCGACACAGCCTTCCATCCTTTGTGCCAGATCGCCCGCGAGCCAAGCATGGAGAAGAACCCGGTCTCCTTGGGCGTCGGCACGTCGGCGCTCTCGAAGGTCGAGCGAATGCTCACCCCTTCGAGTGGGATCTGATGGAATCCCTTGACCTCCTCCGGCAACTCGACTCCTAGGCAGTCGTACATGGTGGGCACGATGTCTGTGGCGTGGCAGAACTGGTCGCGGACTTCGCCACGGGCTTTGATCCCATCCGGCCAAGAGATCACCATCGCATCGGCGACGCCGCCTTCGAAGTTGTACCGCTTCCACATCTTGAACGGGGTGTTGAACGCCCAGGCCCAACCAACGGGGTAGTGGTTGTAGGTCGCGGTCGAGCCCAACTGGTCCAGATACTGGAGGTTCTCCTCCATGGTGTCGGGGATCCCGTTGAAGAACTTGTTCTCGTTCACCGACCCGTTGGGGCCACCCTCGCCACTGGCCCCGTTGTCGGAGACCAGCACCACGATCGTGTTCTCCAACTGGCCCGACTCCTCTAGATAGTCGAGCAAGCGACCGATTTCATGGTCGGCGTGGCTGAGAAAGCCGGCATACACCTCCGCCATGCGCCGGAATAGCGCCTTCTCGTCCTCGGAGAGGGAGTCCCAGGGGCGGACGACGTCGAGGGGGGGCCAGGCCTTGCCGTCGACACTCGACTCTTCGGCGTAGGGATTGAGCGGAGAGAGCACCGCGTCCTGGGGCATGATTCCCATCTTCTTCTGATTCTCGAACACGACCTCGCGGTAGGCCTCGTAGCCCATGTCGAACTTGCCCTTGTACCTCTCGATCCACTCCTTGGGGGCGTGATGAGGAGCGTGGGTGGCTCCAGGACAGAAGTACATGAAGAACGGCTTGTCGGGGGCGATGGTCTTGGCGTCCTTGATGAACTCGATCGCCTTGTCGGTGAGGTCGACCGTGAGGTGGTAGCCCTCCTCGGGGAGTGATGGCTGCTCGACCGGGTGGTTGTCGTAGATGAGGTCCGGGTACCACTGGTTGGTCTCGCCGCCGAGGAACCCGTAGTAACGCTCGAATCCGCGGCCCACCGGCCAGTTCCTCTTGGTCGATGCCATGTTCATCTCGTCGGCGGCGACGAGGTGCCACTTCCCGAGCATGTAGGTGTTCCAACCCTGGTCCCCCAGGACCTCGGCGATCGTGGCGCACTCGAACGGAATATGGCCATTGGCGTTGGGGAACCCCGTTGTTGCCTCGGCGATACATGCCATCCCATTGGTCGTGTGGTTGCGCCCTGTGAGCAGCGACGAGCGAGTCGGTGAGCACAGAGCCGTCGTGTGCCAGTTGGTGTAAGTGAGACCGTTGGCCGCGAGCCGGTTGATGTTCGGCGTCTCGATCAGGCCGCCCCAGGGCTCCATGGCGGAGAAACCGACGTCGTCTAGAACGATGTAGAGGACACTGGGCGACCCCGGCGGCGCCACTGGCTGCAGATACGGCTCCCAATCGGGGATCGAGTCCCGATCGTCGATGTTGATGACACCTTGGAACGTCTTGCTCACAGCACATGCCTTTCGAAATGGACCCAAATGTTTGGGCGACGAGGCTGATTCGGTCGTTGCCCGTGAAGAACCATACGCGCCCAGCCACCGAGCGATCCCCCGCGTAGGCTCGCCGTCCGGCGCGAAAGCGCAGCTCCCACGCAACACCGAGGTGCACCTTGATCGACGGACTCCACTTCGCCAACAGCGTCGCCGTTGGCGGGTTCGAATGGACCGGTGACTTCACCACGGTCGACTTGATTGCCGCCAGCACCAACGCCCTAAACGGGGCGCTCCTCGCCAGGCGGCCTGACCACTACAAGCAGTTCACCATTGTCGGGATCATCCTCATGGCCATCCTGGGCGGCCTCGGTGGGGGCATCACCCGCGACGTGTTGGTCGGCGAGGTGCCATCGGCCATCACCAATCCGGCGTACATCCTGCTGGCGGTCACGTTCGGCTTCATCGGATACAAGCTCGCCTACGCAGGAGGTCAGCTCTTCCGCGAGGGGATCTTCCAATTCATGACCGCGTTCTCACTCCCCTGGTATGCCATCGTCGGCGCCCAGAAAGGTGTGAGTGTGGGGCTGCCCGTGCTCGGATGTTTGTTCCTTGCGGTCGTCGGTCCCACTGCCGGGCGGTATCTGATCGACGTGACCAGTGGGGTCACCCCGAAGCACTTCATCCGCGGGGAATGGTTCGTCGCCACCGCTTTGCTGACCGGAGGGGTGTGGATCCTGGTCTACTGGGCCGGGGCGAGCACCTGGTGGGCGATGGGGATCGCGTTCATCGTCGGATTTGTCTTCCGCGTCGCCGCGCTGTACCGGGGCTGGGAGGAGCCACTGCCGGTCGAGCCTGGTGGGGTTGTCATCCACGGCGAGAAGAGGCCACTCCTGGGTCGCAAACTCGCCGGCAAGTCCCAGCAGGAGCTGCGTGACTTGGGTCTCCTCGTCGAGGATCAGTCCACACCTCCCCCGGCGGCGGCAGGCTGAAAGTCATGACCACAGAATCTCCGGGGTCAGGCGCAGGCTCGGGGGCACCCACCGGTGGCGGCCGCATCCTGGTGACGCTGATCCTGGTGGCAGCGGTCGCCAACCTGAACCTCTCGGTGGCCAATGTGGCCCTTCCCTCGATCGGTGCAGCGTTCGACTCGTCGCAAACGGTCCTGAACCTGATCGCTGTGGGGTACTCGCTCGGGCTCGCGGCTTCCGTCCTCTATTTGGGGGCAGTGGGCGACCGACACGGCCGCAAGATGATGCTGCTCCTCGGCGTGTCACTGGCGATCCCGTCCAGCTTTCTCGCCGCCTATGCGCCCAGCGACGAGATCCTGTTCGTGGCCCGGCTGGTCGGGGGAATCTCGGCAGGGATGGCCTACCCGACCACGCTCGCCCTGATAACTGCCCTCTGGTCTGGCCCTGCTCGCACCAAGTCGATCGCCCTCTGGTCGGGCAGCGGAGGTGCCATCGCCTCCCTCGGTCCGCTGATCGCCGGCGCCCTGCTCCTCCAGTTCTGGTGGGGCTCGGTTTTCTTGATCACACTGCCGCTGGCCGGGGTGGCGCTGTTCATGGCGTTTCGCTTCGTCCCCAGCCACGTCAACGAGACCACCGATCCGGTAGACAACCTGGGTGGCATCCTTTCCGTCGTGCTGGTGTCGAGCATGATCCTCGCCATCAACTTCGCACCGGTGCAGGGCGAGGCGACGCTGGTGCTCTCGCTCGCAATCGTGGCCGTCGCCTCGGGAGTTGCCTTCATCATCCGGCAGCGCCGGACGGAGAGTCCTCTCTACGACCTGGACATCGCCAAGCGCCGCATCTTCTGGGTGGCAGCTGTTGCCGGGATCATCGTGTTCGGTTCGTTGATGGGCGCGATGTTCATCGGCCAGCAATTCCTGCAGAACGTTCTCGGCTATTCGACGCTCGAGGCGGGTGCGGCCATCCTCCCGGCGGCTTTCCTGATGGTCCTCGTCGCTCCTCGCTCGGCAAAGCTGGTCGAGCGCCACGGGGCCAGGGCGACATTGTTGTTCGGCTATTTCTTCTGCCTTCTTGGTTTCCTTACGATGCTGTTGCTCTGGGGTGAGGGGAGCGCTTATTGGTTGGTGGGCTTGGGTTATGCCCTGATGGGGATCGGAGTCGGCCTCGCCGGAACCCCCGCCTCACATTCCCTGACCGGCTCCGTGCCTGTCAAACGGGCCGGGATGGCCTCGGGGACGGCGGACCTGCAGCGTGACCTGGGTGGCGCCATCATGCAGTCGATCTTCGGCGCCTTGCTCACCGCAGGGTATGCCGCGGCGGCCGCGGTGGCGATCGGCGCATCGCCGGAGCAGGCACAGGTCACCGCGAGCGTTCAGAGCCAGTTGACCAAGTCGTTCGCCGGGGCCGAGGCCGTGGCCGTCCAATACCCGCAATACGCCAGCGAGATCACCGCTGCAGCCAAGACCTCCTTCCTACAGGGTGACCAATGGGCGTACATCGCCGGCATCATTGCCGTATTGCTCGGGGCCGCCGTCGTCTTCTTCCTCTTCCCGCCCAGGGAAGAAGAAGAGCGGCTATTGGCCCACTACGCCACCGAGGACGCCGCCTCCTGACCAGCACACAGCTCAGAGCAGGTCAGAGAGCCCCTTGAACAGGAATATGCCGCCCAGCCCGAGTCCGACGACGATCTCGATGACGCGGGTGCGAGCAAGAAGCCACTCAGTCATCCCACCCAGAATCGACTGCGATCGCTGGGGAGCGGTCATCCGAAGGACGATGGGGAGGTGATAGGGGATGAGCATGATGAACAGGAAGACGACGAGGACGATGACGACGGTGGCCGCAGCTGGCGCAGGATCGGCCAGGGGGATCTCTTTGAGACCGGCGGCGTAGACGACGAGGGCATCGGAGTTGATCACCTGCACCGCAACGCCGAGTTTGAGCAGCGACCCGAATCCCGACGAGGCGAATCCCTCCACGCGGCGGCGGTTGGCTTCCTCCTTCTCGGGGGACGGCTTGGAAAACACCGCGGCGATTCCGAGGATCACGAAAATCGCCCCGAGCATGGTGTCCACGACTGCTCCCAGCTCCCCACTCGATGAATCGGTCCCGGTCGCCTCGGCGATCCACAGAATGATGATCGCAAACACGACATCGAGGGCCACTGCACCAGCGACGAAGGCGAGTCCTGCGGCGATGGGACGCTTCGCCTTGGTCACGATCACGGCGCTGACCACCAGGACGATCGGGGCGGCGGCCATGGCGCCCAGCGCGTAAGGCAACATGGAGTTGAAGAGACTCACTTGGTCGTTGCCATTCGGCTGCTGCCCTCGGCTGTGCGTGGATGCTGCGACCGCACTCTATGTGATGGACCTTCAAGGACACGAGCAGAATGGGACCAGCGCGAATCGACACCGGTCCGCAGCCCGAGGAGTAGGGGCCTGAGAATGATCGAAAGACGCAACAGGGCCGGATGAGCAGCCAGCAGTCAAGCCGCCCCGAGGACTCGTTGGCCGAGGATATCGAGGAGGTGTCGGCCGGTGTGCCCATCCGGGAGCGCTATGGACTCATGTTGCTGCTCATCCTGGTGGGATATGTCCTCTCTGCCGTCGACACGAGCCGGTTTGTTCTGTCGCTCGATTCGATCCTCTGGGTGACGCTCCTGCTGACTGCGCTGTGGTCTCCCGGCGTTCCGAAAAGACTTCGGAGAGTCGGGCTCGTCGCGACCTTCATCGTTCTGTTGACCACCCTTTCCCTCGGGCTGGTGGCGTCGGAGGCCGCGAATGGCTGGAGATTGTTACTTGTCGGCGTGGCTCAGCTCTCCGCACTGCTCGCAATCCTGAACAGGATCACCCGCCATGAACGGGTGACACTTCAGACCGTCATGGGGGGAGTGGCCGCCTACGCCTTGATCGCATTTGTGATGGCAGCGGTTTTCCACAGCCTCCAGTTCCTTACCGGCACGAACGCCTTCGACGGCGTGGTCGCAGCAGGCGACTACATCTACTTCTCGTTCGTGACGCTGACCACCGTGGGTTACGGTGACATCACCCCGGCCACCGAGTTGGCCAAGCGACTGGCCGTTGTCGAGGCGTTTGTCGGGCAGGTGTTTCTGATCACCTTCGTTGCCCGCTTGGTCTCGTTGTGGACCGGCCGCTTGCGGCGCTGATCGGCGATCCGACCTCTATTGAGCGAGGATCTTGGCTTTTTGGGCCGCGAACTCGTCGTCGGTGAGGACACCGGCGGCATGGAGCTCGCCCAGCTGCTTGAGCTGATCCAACGTATCGTCGGCCGCTGGAGCCGCAGGAGGAGGTGGCGGCGGGGCCTGTTGCTGGTATTGCTGCTCCTGGTACGCCGCGGCATCCTGTTCCGTCGCCCAGCGCTCGCCCTGACGGCGCGACACCCGGTTGGACACTGCGGTGGCCGTCCCGGCGACAACTGCGGTGCGAGCTACTCCTCGTATCAATCCCATGTTCTTGTTCCTTTCGGGATCAGGCCTCGGCGGCTTCGAGCTCGTCGAGAGTGGCGATCAAAGCGTTGACCGGGATACGCCCGGAGGCGACCAATTGTGCACCGCTCTTGCGCAACGCAGTCGCGAACGGCGCCGCCCAGGTGTTCTCGAAAACGAGGATCGCAGCGGCAACCCCGGGTTCCAGGGCCGCGCCTGCTTCTGCATAATCCTCCTCGTCGAGCAAGCCCGACGACGCTTCGGCAAAGACCAACAGGTCGTTCGTCCCGTCTCCGTCGAAATCGGCGATGTCGACCCCGACCACGTTCCCCGCGTCGTCCTTCTCTACGAAAGAGAAGTCCAGGATCCGAATCAGACCCCGGTCGACCAGATCGACCAGATGCGGGAAGGCCTCGCCATTCGGGGGCGACCCCGCCGGCCACTCGACAATGAGATAGTCGATGGGTCCCATCATTTCTTCGCTGCCGCTCATTTGCATCCTTTCGATCGGCAATTCACCCGGCACCAACTCTTGCACACCGGGCAGCCCTCCAACCTCCAAAATGGGAGAAGTCATGTCAGACTCTCGCCCACATTGCATGATGCAGTTAGCACCGCCACCAATAATGCTCATTTCGTGTGAGGAATGGAAATGACAGGACCTGATGCAAACGCCGTGACGCCCGACGAAGGCGCTGCCCCACCGGTGTCGTGGAGCGAGAAGCGCATGGAGATCATCACGGTGGCGATCTTGGCGTTTGCCGCGCTGTCGACAGCGTGGAGCGGATACCAGGCATCGCTCTGGGATGGCATCCAGTCGAGCAACTACACCCAGGCGTCAGGATCACGCACCAATGCTGCCCAGCAACGCACGGCAGCCAACCAATTCCGTCTGGCTGACCTGAGCGTGTTCGAGAACTACATAGACGCCGTCCTCTTGGAACGCCCTGCCGTAGCCGATTTCTACTTTGAGCGGTTCAGAGACGAGTTCAGAGTCGGCTTCGACGCGTGGATGGCGCTCGATCCACTCAACAACCCCGATGCGCCGCCCAGCCCGTTTGCCATGCCCGAATATAAGCTTTCACAGGACGCCGAAGCTGACCGTCTCGAAGCCCGCGCCGACGAGCTCTTTCAAGCCGGAGAGGATGCCAACACCATCTCCGACGTCTACACAATGACCACCCTTCTCTTCGCCGCCGCGCTCTTCTTCGCTGCGATGGCCGAGCGGTTCGAATACTTCAGGGCCCAGGTAGCCCTACTCGTCATCGCCGGGATCGGTCTCGTCATCGGCCTCGGAATCGCCTTGGACCAACCAATCACCAGCGGTTAGCGCCGGCGCTTCACATCGTGATGATCACCTTGCCTCGGGCATGGCCTTCCTCCTGATAGCGCAAAGCCTCCGGGACCTCGTACAACTCGAACCGTCGGTCGATGATCGGCTTGACCTTCCCATTTTCCAGAAGGGTTTTGATGAGGTCGAGATCGACCCGATTGTTCGCTTTCCACATGAAGGTTCCCATTCGTTTGCTGCTCGTCATGGAGACCCCGGCCCCGACCAGGAATGCCTGAGCGAATCCGGTCAGTCTGCGTGCGATGAGGACGTAACGCCCTCCCGGGCCCAACGAGTGCTGGTAGTGCAGGACCGAGTGCTCGTCGACGATGTCGAGGATCAGGTCATAACTGCGCCCGTTCGCGACGAAATCCTCATGGGTGTAGTCAATGAGGTGGTCAGCTCCGGCCAATCGCATCAGGTCGAACTTCCCGCCGTGGTCGACACCGGTCACCTCAGCCCCGAATGACTTGGCGAGCTGAATCGCAAACGGCCCGACACACCCACCCGCTCCGTTGATCAGGACCGTTTCTCCCGGGTTGATCTCTCCGTAGCCGAGGAGACCCTGCAGCGCCAGGACCCCTGAGTGAGGCACCGTTGCCGCCTGCTCGAACGTCACGCCCGATGGCATCGGTGTGAAGGCAGTCTCTGAGGCGCAGACGTACTCGGCGAAGGCGCCCTGGCCGAAATCGAACAAGTCCGCCCACACGTCATCCCCGACCCTGAGCGTCGTCACGTCTCGACCCACGGCCCCGACCCGGCCGGCGACATCCAGACCGATGCGGTTGCTTCGGGGCCGACTTATCCCCGATACAACACGAGCGGCCGCCGGCCTCCCTCGCAGATAGTCAAGGTCGGCGGTGTTGACGGAGGCGGCGTGGACCTTGACCAGCACCTCGCCATCCCGCGGCACCGGCTTCTCGATCTCCTTCAGCTCGAGCACATCTGGTGAGCCGTACTCCTCGCGCACGATGGCCCTCAAAGCGGGGTCCTGATCGATGATTCCATCAGATCGTGACGACGACCTTGCCCCGGGCGTGCCCCTCGCCCACGTATCGGACCGCATCGGGTGCCTCGACCAGCGGGTACGTCCGGTCCAAGGCCGGCTTGAATTTCCCGGCCTCTGCCATCTCAGCCAGGGCCCGGAGGTCTTCCTGACGTTCCGTCGCCATCAACGCCAGCAGCCTCTGCTTGACGAACGGCGAGAGCAAAGCCACCGGGATGATCCGATCGGCGGGACCGACCCAGGCCCCACCATTCTCGCCCCCGACAATGACGAGGGTCGCCTCGGGGGCAAGGGCGCCCCGGAGCTGAGAAAGGGACCGGTTGCCGGCGTTGTCGATGATGAGGTCATACCGGGCCGGGCGATCTGCAAAATCCTCACGTGTGTAGTCGATGACGTTATCGGCGCCGATCGACTCGACCAGATCCACCTTTGACGTGCTGCAGACCCCGGTCACCTCGGCTCCGAACGCCTTGGCCAGTTGGACGGCGAACGTGCCCACGCCGCCACCGGCACCGATGATCAGCACCTTGTGACCGGGTTTCACCTTCCCCTTGTCACGCAGGGCCTGGAGTGCGGTCATTCCCGAGATGGGGATCACTGCCGCCTCCTCGAAACTCAGATTGCTCGGCTTCAGTGCCAACTTGTCCTCACGGGCCGCGGCATACTCGGCGAAGGAGCCCTCGCAGGTCCCAAAGACCTCGTCCCCGGGTTGGAATTTTGTTACTGCGGCTCCGACCGATTCGACACGTCCGGCGACATCCCGCCCCCGCACCGGGTACTTCGGCTTGGTCAGGCCGTAACCCATGACCCGGACCAGATAGGGCAGCCCGGTCATGATGTGCCACACGCCCGGGTCGACACCAGCGGCATGGACCTGCAGGAGGACCTCGTTGTCGCCGATGACCGGCGGATCGATGTCCCTCAACTCGAGCACATCGGCCGAGCCGTATACGTCCTGCACGATTGCCTTCATCATGACCTCCTCTGTCACTCGTACGTTGTAAGTCGTATGGCGTAAGGTACCTCGTACGATGTAAGGCTGTCAAGTCCCTTTCAGACTTACCTCGTACGATTAGAATCGGAGACCGATGGCAACGCAGACTGAGCCGAGACCTAGAGCCCGTGATCCGTTGACACGGGAACGAGTCCTGCGCGCCGCAGTCGGCCTGGCCGACCGGGAAGGCATCGACGCCCTCACGATGCGCAACCTGGCCCGCGAGCTGGGCGCCGAGGCGATGTCGCTCTACTACCACGTGGCCAACAAGGAAGCGGTCCTCGACGGTGTGGTGGACGTGATCATGGATGAGATCAACCGGGCCGTCAGTGCGGTGGATGGTCCTCCGGCGACCAAGGACTGGAAGGGAGTGATGCGCTCGAGGATCCTCGCCGCCAGGGAAGTCCTACTCCGACACCGATGGGCCTCGCGACTGATCGAGACACGAACCGCGATTAGCCCGACCACGATGCGCTACTTCGACGAACTGCTCGGGGTTTTGCACGCTGGCGGCTTCTCATACGACCTCGCCCATCACGCTATGCACGCTCTGGGCAGCCGCGGCTTGGGCTTCACCCAGGAACTGTTCGAGCCAGAGAACGCGGACGAAGGCGATGAGGACATGACGGAGGCGATGGCCGAGATGGCCGATCAGTTCCCGCATCTGACGGGAATGATGATGGAGGTCGCCCACGACGATCCCGATTCGACATTGGGCTGGTGCGATGACCAGTTCGAATTCGAGTTCGGGCTCGATCTGATCCTCGAGGGCCTCGAGGCGACACGGCAAAGATCGGGAGCCTGAAGTCGATCAGATCGAGTGTCGGCAACGGCTCAACTTATCGCAATAGGGAGGAAGCCCGATGAGACCCAACTCGCGGATGATCGCCTTCACGCTTTTCGCCATCGTCACGGTCGAGTTCGGCGGCTGGTCACCGAGTTCGAAGAGCAGTTCTTCCGGGCCGGGCACGCCCATGCCGGCGTCCTCCTCACCCTGGCCCTGATCTACTTCGTGCTCATGGATAGGACGGATTTCAACACGACGCGTCAACGGCTGCTCGGGCTGACCCTGCTGAGCGGGATCCTCCTCCAATCGGGTGGCTTCTTCCTCCATATGCTCGTTGGAGCAGAAGGTGGATCCTCGGCCGGGACTCTCATCACGCGTATCGGGGCCGTCCTCCTCGCCGTTGCCCTCATCGGTCTCGGAGTGGGTGTTCTCAGGTCAGGCGGCAAACGCCAAAGTCTCCAGGACTCCCCCTCCTCCACCTGACCGGACCTAACTGGTCGACCGGTCCAGCGATTGGCGTTTCTTGATCGAAGCTCGCCTGGCCGAGAGATTGGCGGTGGCAAAGGCCAGGGCGAAGACCAGGTAGAGGACCGCCACGGAAAGTGTCAACCAGCGGTACTGGGGAACGAGCCCTTGAACCGCGAGAACCGCGAGGGCCGCTGCCAGGAAGAAGTACGCCCTGCGATCGTTCATGCCAGCGCTTCCACAATCAGTGAGAATATCCCGGCAACGATGGCCGCCCCCGGGATAGTGAAGATCCACGCCCACAGCACCCTGCCGGCAACCCGCCAACGCACGGCCGACATACGCCGGGAAGCGCCCACTCCGACGATCGCCCCGGTGATGGTGTGCGTCGTCGAGACCGGGATGCCCTGTGCCGAGGCAAAGAAGAGTGTCGCGGCGGCAGCGGACTCGGCGGCGACACCACCCGAAGGCTGCAGCTTGGTGAGCTTGAACCCCATCGTCTTCACGATCCGCCATCCGCCGAAGAGGGTCCCTAGCGCGATCGCGGTATGTGCGGAGAGGACGACCCACAACGGCACTTCGGCATCCGCTGGGAGGCTCCCGACGGCGATGAGGACCGCCAGGATGATCCCCATCGTCTTTTGAGCGTCATTGCCGCCATGTCCCAGGCTGAACGCGGCCGCCGAAACGAGCTGGCCGCGGCGGAAGCCCTTGTTCAATCTCTGCAGGTTCTTCTCGCGGTGAAACACCCACTGGATGATCAAGGTCAACAACAGTCCGATAGCGAGCCCGACCAATGGCGACAAAACGATGAAGGCGCCGATGGTCGCCAGCCCTTCGGATATCAGGACATCGAAACCGCCCCGCACCACCGCCGCACCTGCCATCCCACCAACGAGGGCGTGCGACGAGCTTGTGGGGAGGCCGAGCCAGAACGTCAGGAGGTTCCAGGCGATCGCACCGAGGAGTCCGGCGAAGATCACCCCAACGGTGAGGGCCTCTTGCACAACCACGTCTTTGGCGATGGTGTTTGCCACGTGTGTGCTGAAGATGAGAAAGGCGACGAAGTTGAAAAAGGCCGCCCATATCACCGCATAGCGAGGCGATAGCACTCTGGTCGACACCACCGTCGCGATCGAGTTGGCCGCGTCGTGGAATCCGTTGGTGAAGTCGAATGCCAGCGCGACCAGGATGACGATGATCGCGCCGATCTCCACGATCGACTTCCTCAGGCCTGCTTGACGACGATCGTGGTAACGATGTTCGTCATGTCCTCGATTCGGTCGAGCACCGCCTCCAGGGACTCGACGATGTCCTTCCAGCGGATGACATCGACCGGTTCCATCTCCCCGGAGAAGAGTCGGGCTACGGCTCTTCGGTAGATGCGATTTCCTTCGCTCTCCAGACCTTCTATCTCGCTGATGATCTGACGGAGGCCTCTCATATCCTCGAAACGGTCGAAGAGCTCGACGATCTTCGAGGCCATCTGCGTGAGCACTTCCACTTGTTCAGGAACCTCAGGGATCAGTTCGGTGATGTTGGTCAGCACCACCATCTCAGACACGTGGTAGATGTCGTCGACCACGTCGTCGATCCCCTGCGCCAACCGCTGGATGTCCTCAGGATCGAACGGGGTAACGAACGTGGAGTCGAGCCTGGTGAGAATGCGCGAGGTGTACTCGTCACCGGCCCGCTCCACCTCCTTGACGG
>Ga0105092_10001545_pt1 | contig 12366 bp, 9 predicted proteins | sample PPLLak2March2015_FD_87021 | JGI IMG/M metagenome (GOLD analysis project Ga0105092, IMG submission 87021) | Freshwater sediment microbial communities from Prairie Pothole Lake near Jamestown, North Dakota, USA - PPLs Lake P7 Core (1) Depth... | ecosystem: Environmental > Aquatic > Freshwater >... | reverse complement strand
TGGACAAAACGACCGGCGAGCTGCTTTGGGAAACCGAATTGCCGGCCGCGGGAAACGCGACTCCGGCAGTCTACGAAGTAAACGGCCGCCAGTTTGTCGTCATTGCCGCGGGCGGGGGGGAGTGGGGCAACCGGGAAGGAGGAAGCTACCAGGCCTTCGCGCTGCCGTGAGAAATTCTCTTTGGCCGCGTCCTGAACGGCCTTCGCTTACAGAGCCGCGCACGGAGTGGAGGGCTGCGGAGCGCGTTCTGCGAAGCAGCCTGGAGCGACGTAAGCGACTGGTGGCGCCCGGCTCTAAATCCTTCCCGATCTCAAAATCGCGATCACCAGCCACATTCCCAGCAAACCGGCGATCAGGTAGCCGGCCAGGCCGAGCGCCGGGATGCCGAGGACTTCCGGGCCCTGCCGGAGATGGACAATCAGGGATGAGCCGATGATAAGCGCTGCCACGATCATCGCGAAGGCCAGGCGGTTCGAGGAGCGATCGATCTCCAGGATCAACCGGGTCAGTCCCTCGTGATGCAGCGAGACGAGCAACTCGCCTTTCTTCAGCTTCGCCGCGATCTCCTCGATGTGCGAGGGCAGTGCACGGAGCAAGTCGCGATACTGCCGCCAGCTCTTCAGGAGCTTGCGTGCCGATTTGCGCGGATCCACCCTGCCGATCAGGAACGATCGAACGAAGGGCGAGGCTTCGTCGACAATGCTGAACTCCGGGTCGAGTGCCTGGCCCACACCGGACGCCACGGCGAGCATTCGTCCAAGAAGCGCGAGATTCATCGGCAGGATGATCCGATGACGCCGGACCATCTGCAAAAGGCTCCCAATCACCGTCTGGATATTCAGCCTCTGGAGTGGCAGTCCGTAATAGCGGTCGATGAACTCCTCGATGTCGAACCGGAGAAGCCCTTCGTCGACGTCTTCGTGCAGCAGGTTCAGGTTCTTGAAAACTTGGAGAACCGCGTCGGCGTCCTTGTCGAGAACAGAGGTGAGCAGGAGCCCCAGCTGGTCGGCAGTTTCGTCGTCAAGACGGCCGACGATGCCGAAGTCCACCGTGGCGATCGCGTTGTTCTCAATCACGAAGAAGTTGCCGGGATGAGGGTCGGCGTGAAAGAGCCGGTGCTCGAACACCTCTTTCAAGATCGCGCGCGCTCCGTTGCGCGCCACCTCTCGGCGGTCGAAGCCGCGCGCTTCCAGGTCGGCAAGATTCGTGACCTTCACGCCGTCCACAAAACCGGTCGTCAGAACCCGTGCCGAGGTAAATTCCCAGTGGACCGCCGGGATGAAGCGGGTCGGGTCGTCCTTGAAGTTGCGCCTGAATCTCTCAGTCGACTGAGCCTCAGCGAGGAAATCAAGCTCCCGTCGTATAGTCCTCGCAAACTGTTCCACAAGTTCGCTTGGCTGGAGCCACCGCAGTTCGGGGACGTGCCTCTCGATCAATCGCGCGAGATCGGCAAGGATGTGAAGATCCGTCTCGATGAGGCGCGGAATGCCAGGACGCTGGACTTTGACGGCCACCACGGACCCGGAGGGGGTCCGCGCCTTATGAACCTGGGCGATTGAACCGGAAGCAAAAGGGGTCTTTTCGAAGTCCTCGAACAGGTCCTCAGGATTGCCTTTCAGCTCCTCGCGGAAAATGGCGCGGACTTCATTGAACGGAAACGCCGCCACCTCGTCCTGAAGCTTCTCCAGTTCGCGGATATACCGCTCGGGCAGAATATCGGGGCGCGTGCTCAAGAGCTGCCCGAACTTCACGAACGTCGGGCCTAGCTCGACGAGCGCTGTCCGAATACGCAGTGGCGTCGGGGAAACGGTCGGCTTTGCCTTGCCTTTCAGCCCGCGCTTGAGAAGCGAACTGAATCCTATACGGTCGGCAATGTCGCCGAATCCGTATCTCGCGAGAGTAAACGTGACCTGCCGGTATCGCTTTAAACGGCGGTACGTTCTTACTGCGCTAAGCGGTTGGATCATTCTGGATGGCCGTCGCGTGGGAGTGAGCAGCCTGCTCGAGTTTTTCGACTCGCTTCAGCAGCTCGTCAAACTGCTGTCGGCTCGGAACGCCCATCTCGACAACGACCTTCTGGGCCGTTTCCCGAAGCATATTGGTCAACCGCTTCTGCTCATCCCGCATGCGGGTTATCATGTCGTCGACGACCCGCGGCCGATCCTTCTCGGCCACCTCGCCGCGTTTGACCAGCTCATCAACTACCTCTTCGACCTTTTCGCGGGTCAGGCTCGCGAGTCCCAGCCCGACCAAATAGCCTTTCCTGAACAGATCAAACATGATGAAACCCCTTTCTTTTCATAAACAGTAGCACAGGAATGGGAGCTACGTCTTGGCGGGAAGGGCTGGCTGTGGGGGGCAATCAGACGGATCCGACGGATCGGTCGGATCCGTCTGATTGCCGGGAGGGCTTAAACGCTTACGATCCCACGCGCTGCAAAGCGGCGGCTCGGCGGATTTCTGCAATCAGCCTTTCAACGGGGCCGTCTTTGCTCAGGTAGGCGACGGCGCCCGCCTCACGCATTGCGGCGCCCATGTCGTCCTCGGAGTACATCGACAGGCCGATCACGCGGGCATCGGGCATTTCCCGGCTTAGCCGGCGGGTCGACTCAACGCCATTCAAACGGGGCATCGAGGCGTCCATTACCACCACATCCGGGTGGAGCGAACGAGCCAGTTGCACGGCCTGTTCGCCATCGGCCGCTTCTCCTACCACGTCGAAGTCCGGGTGGTCGCGCAGAAGGGCGCCCAAGCCTTCCCGCAGAATCTGCTGGTCGTCCACCAGGAGCACCCGAATGCGCGGTTGCGACTGGTTTCGGCCAGGTCTCTGGTCCCGGGCAGGACGCGCAGGGGAAGGAGATGAGGACAGTACGCGAGCCTGGGCGCAAGGCACCAACAACGAGATGCAGCTTCCCTTCCCTGGTCTGCTTTCTATTCGAACGGAACCGCCGAGCAAATCCAGGCGCTGGCGGATACTGAAGAGACCGAAGCCGCCAGTGGAGGGCGTAGCCTTTTCAGGGGTAAAGCCGCGTCCCTGATCCCTGACGCTTAATTGAATCACCCCCGAGTCGGACGCTTGGAGTCGGAGGCGGGCACGCTGCGCCCCGGAATGCTTGACCACGTTCAGCAGCAACTCCCTGGCGCCTTGAAACAGGAGCGTGCGAACCTCCGGGCGATCTGGCTCGGCGTTCAACCCAATATCGACCAGGACCTTCAGATCGTACTTCTCCTCAATCCACCGTCCGAGCCATTCCAGTGCGGGCCCCAGCCCCGCGTCATAAAGAATCGGCGGGCTCAGTTGTGCGGTCAGCGAACGGGATTCCTGAATCGCCTGATGCAGGAGATCGTCCAGGAGTGAGACCTCCCTCAGGACGGCCGGGTCCGCGGTGCGGCGGGTGACGATGGCGGCACGCATTCGGGCTCCGACCAGGAACTGCTGCAGATGATCGTGGAGAATCTGTGCCAGGCGACGTCGTTCGCGTTCCTCAGCATTCGTCAACTCAGCGGCCAAAGCTTGCAGCTGAGTGGCGCGCTGAGTAGCTTCCGCCGTGCGTTCGGCGACTCGCGATTCGAGCTCCTGATTGAGCAGGCGGAGCTCTTCCGCCCGTGCCCGTTCCCGCTGCTCACTCTCCCGAAGAGCCGCCTCCGCCTTCTTCTGTTCGGTAATATCCCGGATCAGGCCCCACATCCCAATCGGTTTTCCGCGGTCGTCCCTCAAAAGCCACACCCGCTTGCTGATTGGGACGATTCCTCCGTCCTTCCGTGTGTACTCCTTCTCGTACTCGTCGGAATACCCGCGCGTGAGCACCTGGTCCCGGATGATATGCTCCTGCATCGAGTGCCAGCGCGGTGGAGTGAGCTGGAGATAGGTGATATTACGCAGTTCTTCCAGGCTACGGCCGAGCATTCGTTGCAGGGCAGGATTAGCGGCGGTGATGTAGCCTGCCATGTCGACCAAAATGATTCCGTCCCGGCTGGACTCAAAAAGCCGGCGGTAGGGCTCTTCGCTGCCCGATCCGGACTCCTGGGCTGCCGGGCCGTGAGTCACCACCGCCAGTACGCCACAGATCTGTCCGTCTGAATCGCGGTCGGGACTCAGACAGCCGCCGGCCCAGCGCGTGCCGACAGACGGATACGGGACCTGTATCTCAAATGCAACCTCTTCACCTCGCAACGCCCGCTCCATGTATGGCTTCACTACCTCCCATGCCGCCGCGCCGATGACTTCCCGCACCTGCCGGCCCTGGAGTTCGTTCGGTTTGCATCCGAACCAAAGCTGGTGATTGCCGTTGGCCAGCCTGTAACGGAACTCCAAATCGACGTAGAAAACAAGAAGCGAGGCCGCATCCATCATCGGGCGCAGCTGATGCTCCCAAGCCTGCGCAGCCCGGGGACCATCGGCAATATCGTTTCTCAGGCGGTCGGACTGGTTCTCGGCGGAACCGTCTCCGCCGGGGCAATTCGGTTTCGACATCGTTGGTTCAAGTATCGCGAAAGCACGGCCGAAGGCCGGGTGGGGTCGCCCATCCACCGAGGGCAGGAAAGGCACAAACTGAACAAGAGTCGAATGCCGTCGCGAACAACTCCTTTAGGCAGAAGAAGTCATTAATATCAGTGTATCAGAACCGGGCCGCAGGGAGCGAAGGGGCGAAGGGGCAAAGGGGTAAAGGGGCGAGGGACGAAGGGGCGAAGGGGCGAAGGCGCGAAGGGGCGAAGGGGCGAAGGGGCGAAGGCGCGAAGGGGCGAAGGCGCGAAGGGACGAAGGGGCGAAGGGACGAAGGGGCAAAGGGAAGAAGGGGCAAAGGGAAGAAGGGAAGGAGGGAAGGAGGGAAGAGGCGGCACCCAGTCAGCGGCGGTTGAGTGGCGCGTTTTTGGCGCTGTATCGAAACCCCGCGCCTCTGGAGCGCCGGTAGTTGCGTGTTCTCTTTCGGAGTGCGGTGGCCTTGCCACCGCTTTGTGTTCGCCGGCCTGCCGGCGGCCCAAAGAGCATCAATCGTGGAAAGGCCGCCGGCAAGGCCGGCGAACACAAAGCGGTGGCAAGGCCACCGCACTCCGAAAGAGTACACGCAACCACCGGCGCTCCAGAGGCGCGGGGTTTCGATACAGCGCCAAAAACGCGCCACTCAACCGCCGCTGAATCCGGTGCTGCCCCTTTGCCCCTTTGCCCCTCTTGCCCCTCATTTCAAATCTACCGCTTCACTTCGACCGGTTCTTCGACCGGCTCTTCGCCTGTGAGGGTTCTCTTCACGGTGTCGAGGACGCTGCGTCGTTTGGTCTCCGCCTCTCGGAGTCTGGTTTCCAGTGTGCTCCGTTCCTTTTCGGAATCTCTTAAGCGCATCTCCATTTCCTGCAGACGGCCGCGTTCTCCTTCGATTCGCTGCCTGAGACTCTCGAGCTCTTTCTCCTGTTGCGCGCGTTCGTTCCTCACCGAGGCCATTTGATTCTCGGCGTCGCGCAGTCTTTCCTCGTAGTCACGCACCTGGCCCTGCATGCGCTCGACCGTTTGGTTCAGCCCTTCTACCTTGACTCTCTCCTCGCTGGCCCGTGAGTCCGCTTCCTGATACTGGGTCCGAAGATCATCAAGCTCGGTCTGCCGGTTGTTCAGCTCGGTTTCCAGCCCGGTCAGCCGCTTGCCTGATTCCTCGAGTTGCCGGGTCCTGTCACCTACTTGCCGAACGTACCCGTGCATCTGCCGCTGGATCCTCATCACGTACAAGAAGTACATGAGCGCGGCACCGATCAGGATGCCGATGATCCCAGCGATAATCAACTCCATGGTATTGTCCATGACTTAGTACCTCCTTCGATTCGGTTGGTTCTCTAGCAACGCGGATGCCAGATGGGTGCGGCTTTTAAGTTACGACTGAGCAACGAGATAGGACGGAAAGAGAGCCAGTTGGCGCGACGGAGTGGAAAAATTCCCCGCCGCAAACTCCTCGCTTCTCACCCGCAGCTAACCTTTCAGCAGAAGCGATATGGTCATCGCAAGGCCGACGCCGACCGCAATTCCGCGAACCGCCTTGCGGCCCAGTTTCTGGGCCAGCGTGGCTCCGCCGTAGCCGCCGGCGATCGCACCAATTGACATGACGGCGGCATCAGCCCAGGAGACCGAACCCGCGGCGACGAAGTAAACCGCCGCGACCCCATTGATGCAAAAAGCGAAGAAGTTCTTGAGACCGTTCATCTTGTAGATGTCGGTCAGGTGGAGGAGGCCGAGCACTGCGAGCATGAGGATCCCTATCCCCGCCCCAAAGTATCCGCCGTAGACCGCGACGAGGAACTGAAAGAACGCGGCCCCTGTCCACCACCAGCGAGATTCGTGGTAGGAGCGGTTCGAAAGCAGAAAACGTTGCAGAGGCTCCTGCACGGCGAGCAGAAGCGTTGCAGCAAGAATCAGGTACGGGACCAGCTGCGAAAAAGTCTCACTCGGCGTCTTCAACAGAAGTATCGCTCCAACCAGGCCGCCGAAAACGGACGGTCCGGCAAGCAGTAGCAGCCATTTCCGGGTTCCGCCCAAATGACGTCGAAAACCGAGCATTCCGGCAACGGAACCGGGCCAGAGCGCAAGGGTATTGCTGGCATTCGCGAGAATCGGATCCCGGCCGAGCCATACGAGGGTCGGAAAAGTGAGCAGGGTTCCGCCACCCGCCACGGAGTTCACCATTCCAGCCATGAGTCCCACCAGGAGGATAATCGGATAGTCCCAGCCGTGAGTCAGCACCAGAAAGAGACTAGCATGCTTCGGTCTTTCCCGACAGACCCGCCTGGTACTGCTACGGCTGCAGCGGAACCACCAGGACAACCGGATTCTTCAGTTTCTCGCGCGCTACCAGTTTGCCTTGTTGATCGACGTGAGTCAGTTGGCTGTTGGCAATGAAGTAGAAACTGCTGCCGACGGTCGTCCCGGTCGTCGGGACGTCGAAGAGTGCATGGTTCGACTCCAACACCCTGACGTCCGTGACGGCGTCGAGCGCGGCGCTCAGCCCAATCGCAATGATACGTTCCGGATTGAATACATTCTGGACACCGACCAGACTCCCGTTCCACCAGTAGAGGCCATCGACGCCGGCGAGTGAGATCGTGTCGGGATGTTTGATCGAGTCCACTCGGCGCCTGTTCAACTCGAACCGATGGATTCCACGTCCATCGGCGATGAACAAATACCGGTCATCGGGAGAAATGGCGATCCCGTTCGGGTAAATGAAGGAACCAGGCGCAATCAGGACATTCAGCCGATTCGTCTGTGGCGAGATTTGAAGGACCGAACCGGCCTCACTATCGGTTAGGAAAACGTCTCCTGCGCTACTCGGAACGATATCGTTAAACAGGTGTTTCCCTGGCAGGCCGCGGCTGTCATAACGTTCGACGAGCCGGCGGCTCCGGAGGTCGTACTTGAACACCGCGGAGTCGCGCTCCCCGTTGCCGGAACCTTTGCCGATCGAAGCGCAAACCCAAAGCAGTCGCCGCGAGGGATCGACACGAAGACCAAGCACGTTCGCCAAACCATCTTGTCCGCTCCCGGTGAACGCCTCGACGTGCCCTTGAGGCGTCACCCGAACAATCTTGTTTCGGTAGATACTTCCAACGTAAAAGACCCGCTCCCGCTCGTCGTAGGCGATCCCCTCAGGGATCAGATCTTTTTCTGGAATTGAAAAAGCGATGCGGCTCAGGTTGCGTGGCTTCGCGTTGGCTTCAAACGCACGGACGACAGGGGCAAGGCCGGGAGCGCCTTTCAGGCGTGCAAAGTCGGGTTTCTCCAGATCGACTCTCCCGCCCATGTCAGCAATCAATCTCAACACTGACAAGGATTGGGGGATTCGCCCGTTAAGAGCATAGGCGCGCGCCACTTGCGAGAGGACGTTCAGGTTGTGAGGATATTTCTCGCGGACTTTGAGCACGTTCTCCAGGTAAGCCGGGTAGTTCTTCGCCTTGTACGCCTTAACCGCCGCCTTGCCGGGATCCTCCGGCTGACTTGGTTGTTGCTGGGGCCGATAACTGCCCAGGAAAAGTGCGAGAAGCAGCGAGACAAACGCCAGGTTGTTCTTAAACGAAACCATGATTCAGCATAATGCGCGGTCGCGGCGTGAGCCAACTCCGTCCCGGGAGAGCAGGCATCCTGCTTGCACTCCCAAACGGGGGCTACCTTTCGAATGTGAAAGTGATGCCACCCCAGAGGGTGTCTGCGTACGAGGACGGGAGGCCTGCTTTTCCGGCATAGAAATCCGGGAGATTGATGTACTGGAAATCGCGGTATTTGCCTAGCAAGGAGCTGTAACCGAGGAAGAGTCTTGACGACCAGCCTCGCCCGAGATCCAAAGGCAGGCTTGCCGAAAAACCGATATCGTGAAGGCCTCCTTCGCTAGACCCATAGCAGTATCGAGCGAAACCTGAACTGGCAATCCCGACCGTGCCCGAAAGCTCGACTGACTTAAAGCGGGTGGCGGAGAGCGCCACGGTATGATTGGCGGCCAGCTCGAGGTAGACGGCCGTCTTGCCCCCATCACGACTCTCATCGATATCGACATTCAGCCGCGCCGCCGGCGCCAAAGGAACGGCATCGAAGCTGAAGGCTCCGTATATTTCGGTGGTCGAGGGACAGGACGCCAGGTTGTAAGGCAGAATGTAAGTGATGGTGCCGGCTTCGATCGAGACGTCGCCCAGTTCTCTCGCATAGGAAAAGGTGAGGTCGACCTCGGAGAACTTGCCTCGCAGCCCGTTCCCTCCCGCGCCCGGCGCGTCCGGATTGCCACGCAGGTAGTAGTTGTCCCCTTCAGAGACAGCCTGCAGATCCAGCTTGCCCCAGACATTGACCGAGAACCCTTTGGTCCCCAACGTCCCGGACGGCTGGAGGTTCCATCCGTCGGTCAATCGCTGCCCTCGCCACATGAATTTGCTCGCCAGAGTGGTTTCAAAGGAGTAGCTGTACGCGGGCTCCTTCTCCTCCGGCTTGTCCTGCGCGGCGTCCGCCGCCGTGACGAGAACGCCGGCAATCAAAAGCATGAGAGCGGGCTGAGCGACTTTCCTCACATTCCCTCCCCCCTTGGAGGCGGACCAAAGTTAGGACAATCGCCGCAGTTGTGCAAGCGTTACGGACTCAAATTCCAGAACTTGTTGTCCGTTTCTTCGTAAAACCCTCATATCAGGATCATTGAAGGAGAGAGTTATGATCCACTTGCTCGCACCGATGCTGCTGATCGCCTTCTGGATGCAGACACCGCCCTCTTCAACCAACGTCGCGTTGCCCGACACACCTGGCGGCACGCTGGTATCCGCCTATCTCAAAGCGTTCAATGCCGGTGAACCCGGCATGCGGGATTTTTTAGAGAAATACATTGCGAAAGATGATCTGGCACGCGTCCCGCTCGAAAGCCGGCTGACCCGTTTCCGCCAGATGAAGGAACGGCTCGGGAGGCTCGAGCCGGTCAAGATCATCCACTCGTCTGATTCGTCGATTACGCTTGACATCAAGTCCTCAGAAGGGCCGCTGGTCGAATTAACGTTCGAGCTGGCACCGACTTCGCCTCCGACTTTGCGAGGCATTCGCGTCGAGGATCGCGACCAGGGAGAGCCGGGCGGTCCAACTGCGGGCCCGAAGGCGAGCGACCAGGAGTGGGTAGCAGCCGTCGAGAATTACCTGACACAATCGGCAAGTCAAGACCAGTTCTCAGGTGCGGTGCTCCTCGCACGAGGAGACAAAGTCGTGTTTGAAAAGGCTTACGGGCTGGCCGACAAGTCTTCCAATACGCCCAATCGCACGGACACCAGGTTCAACCTCGGGTCGATCAACAAGATCTTCACTAACATTGCGATTCACCAGCTCGCGAGCCAGGGCAAGCTGTCATTGGACGACACAATCGGAAAGCTTCTTACCGACTATCCAAATCCGGATGCCGCCTCGAAGGTGACAATTCATCACCTTCTCTCTATGACATCCGGAATCGGGGATTTCTTCGGCGAGCGGTATGAGCAGACGCCAAAAGATAAGCTGCGCTCAATCCGTGATTACTTTCCGCTCTTCGCCGATAAACCGCTCGAGTTTGAACCGGGCGCGAAGCGGCGCTATTCGAATGGCGGGTACCTCGTGCTGGGCGCCATTATCGAAAAGGTATCGGGAACCGATTATTACTCCTACGTAAAGAAGAACATCTATCAGCCGGCCGGAATGAAGGATTCCGACTGGTACGACAAAGACAAGCTGCCGCCGAACACCGCGGTCGGCTACACGTATGAAGACCGCCCCACGATCACCAATGCCGACAAGCGGAACCCGAACTACCCAACTTTGCCGGGAAAGGGCAGTTCGGCCGGCGGCGGATACTCGACTCTGCGCGACCTGCTGGCATTCGTAAGGGCTATGAGGCAGGGAGTGGTTACGACACCCGATTTTCAACCGGACGGCCTGGGGATAGCGGGCGGGGCGCCCGGCATGAACGCAATTCTCGAGTCCGGACGAGATTACGTTGTGGTCGTGCTGTCGAATTACGATCCGCCGACTGCGGAGAAGACCGCGCGCCAGATCCGGGCGTGGATGCCGAGGTGAGGCGGGTAACACGAAGGGGCAAAGGGGCAGAGGGGCAGAGGGGCAATGCCCCTTTGCCCCTTTGCCCCTTTGCCCCTTTGCCCCTTTGCCCCTGTCTGATATCCTCTCGCTCCATGAAGCGAGTGGTGATTCTGTTGTGGGTCCTCGCAGTCGCTCTGCTACTGGTTTCCCTGACGAACGGACAGGCCAAGCGACCGTCACGCAAGCGACCGGTCTCACGATTCAGCGCCGCGATCCTGACCCCACGGCCGGCCCCGGCTCCGAGGATCAACGGTCCGAAGGTCTACGGCTGCCGTCCGGGAAACCCCTTCATTTACCGGATCCCGACGACCGGGAAACGTCCTATGGTTTTCTCTGCGAGAAACCTGCCCTTATCCCTGGTGCTCGATAAGGCGGAAGGGATCATCACCGGGACAGCTCCCGCCCAGGGCGAGTACGCCGTAACTCTGACTGCGCGCAACCGCGAAGGCGATTCGACGAGGCCGTTCAGGATCATTAGCGGAGACACCCTGGCTCTGACCCCGCCCATGGGCTGGAATCACTGGTACGCGCACTACAACCGAGTCACGGACGCCATGATGCGGGAAGCGGCCGAGGTCATGGTCAAAAGCGGAATGGCGGACGTCGGATACCAGTATGTGAACATCGACGACTGTTGGATGAACAGCGCGCCGGATGAAAATCCCAAGAGATTTGATCCCAACCGGGTCGGTCCGGCCCGCGATCCGAACGGCAATATCCTTCCCAACAAGTTCTTCCCTGACATGCGCGCCCTGACCGCCTTCATCCATTCCAAGGGTCTCAAGGCCGGAATCTACACGTCTCCAGGACCGAAGACCTGTGCCGGCTACGCGGGAAGTTATGGGCACGAGGCCGAGGATGCCCGCCAGTTCGCCGAATGGGGTTTCGATTTCCTCAAGTATGACTGGTGCTCCTACAGCCAGATCGCCCGAGGAGACAAGAGTCTCGAAACACTTCAAAAACCGTACCGCGTGATGGGCGATATCCTCAAAAAACAGAAGCGTGACATCGTCTTCAACCTTTGCCAATACGGCATGGGGAACGTGTGGGAATGGGGAGCCGAGATAGGAGGCCACTCGTGGAGGACGGCCGGTGACCTGGGGTTCGAGTTGAACCGGATCGTTCAGGTGGCGCTCAAGAACACCGAGCACCGCGCCTGGTCGAAGCCGGGCAGCTGGAACGATCCCGACTACATCCAAATAGGCTACATAGGCGACGCGCGCACGGGCAGCCTGCCGACGGTTTGCCCCATGTCACCTGACGAGCAATATGCCTTTATGTCCCTCTGGTGCCTGATGGCCGCCCCGCTCTTCTACAGCGGGGACATGGCGCGGCTTGACGCCTTCACGATTAACGTGCTCTGCAATCCGGAGGTGATCGATGTGGACCAGGATCCGCTCGGCCGGTGCGGCGAGGTCCAGCACCTCGACGATCAAACCTTCCTCATGGTGAAAATACTCGAGGACGGCTCGAAGGCTGTCGGGATCTTCAACCAGCGAAACACCGAAGCCGCAAGCACGGTGGCCTGGCGGGCACTCGGAATCCTCGGGCGCAACAAGGTACGAGACCTCTGGCGGCAGAGAGATATCGGGGTCTTTGAGACCCAACTGCAGGTGAGAGTGCCGGCGCACGGGGTCGTGCTGGTGCGCATCAGTCCGGCGTCAAAGGAAATTTCGTAGCGACCTCACCCGGCAAAAGTGACGGATTAGACGGATCGGACCGATCGGTCGGATCCGTCTGGTCTGTGCTTATCTCCCGCCGGTACTGGACTCCGCTTGATATACTGTATCGATGCAGATGACACC
>Ga0105092_10001544_pt1 | contig 12371 bp, 9 predicted proteins | sample PPLLak2March2015_FD_87021 | JGI IMG/M metagenome (GOLD analysis project Ga0105092, IMG submission 87021) | Freshwater sediment microbial communities from Prairie Pothole Lake near Jamestown, North Dakota, USA - PPLs Lake P7 Core (1) Depth... | ecosystem: Environmental > Aquatic > Freshwater >... | reverse complement strand
TAGCTAAAGCAAATTTTATGCTTGTAACAGGATTAAACGGATTGGGATAATTTTGTGAAAGCTCAAATTTAGCCGGTGCATTATTGGGCTCATTAACTGATGTCAGCGATTCATTTAACTTTATCAGATAAACATCACCTAAACCCTGCCCGTAAGACCAAGCCCAGCCCGAAACTGCATAACCGCCTCCCTGTAAAGATATAACTCCGTGACCCCTGTCATCGCCTGTACCGCCTATCGTTCTTGACCAAAGCGAATCTCCTGCTGCATTAGTTCGTATAATATAAACATCCCATGAATTCGACATACTGGCTGCCATTCCTGCTACTATAAAACCGCCATCAGGAAGCTGCTGAATTGACTGTCCATCCTCTGCATCTTCTGTTCCCCATATTTTTTTCCATAAAACATTGCCATTTGCATCCAGTTTTATAAGCATCAAGTCTGCATCTGTTACAAAGGATGTCTCCGTACCGGTCATAATAAATCCTCCATCAGGAGTAGCTTGTATATCATAACATTCGCTTTGCCAGGGACCTTCATATATATTACTCCAGACCGTATTACCTAAACTATCGGTTCTTATTATGTAAGAAGCCCAGGAAGAACTTTGAGTAAATCCTCCAATAATGTATCCGCCGTTACTAAGCTGCTGTACTGCTAATGCAACGTCGGCGCCTTCATTTTCCCTGTAATATACTTTTTTCCATTGTACTGTCCCGTTCATATCTGTTTTCACTACATACATATCATAATTACCAAAAGCACCATGCATAAGCCATGTCTGACCGGCAAGTATATAACCACCATCTGAGGTTTGCCATACTGCATGTCCCCTGTCATCATCACCTAAACCAAAATCATACTGCATCTGCCACTGTACATTTCCCATATTATCTGTCTTAATGAGAAAAGGGTCAAATGTCTGGGGATTGACCTCAACCATACCTCCGATAATATACCCTCCATCTGTCGTCTGACGTACTGATCTGCCAATATCATTTATTCCCAGGTTGTATGTCTTACTCCACAGCTCAACGCCTGAAGCATTGGTCTTCATCAGGAGTACATCCTTTACCTGCCCGGGACTTTTAAAGCCGGTCATCACAATACCGCCATCGCTTGATAAAACCATTGCCTCACTTCCATCCTGCCCGGGACCTCCGTATGTTTGGGTCCACTGAACATTCTGTGCATTTGAAACGGTCAGCACAGTAACCATGGCTATGATAACTAATGCATATTTATTTATAAGGTATTTCATCTTTTTATTCCTCAGCTATCAGTTAATTTGTAATTAATTATTTTAAGTTATTTTACTAAAATCATTTTCTTTGTTTCTGTAAAGCCATTTGTCTTTATAGTATAGAAATATATTCCGCTGGAAAAATTATTCGCATCCCATTTCACTTCATAGTTACCTGCATTGTAATTGCTGTTAACAAGCTCCCGGATTTCCCTTCCCGTTATATCAAATATTTTTATTGATACTACACCGGCTTTAGGTAAAGCGAATTTTATGCTTGTTGACGGGTTAAAAGGATTAGGATAATTCTGCGATAAATAATAGCTCTCAGGAGTTTCATTGGTATTTCCTGCAGCAGGAGTCATAATAAGCTCTGTTGGAATAGTTTTTATCATTGTCCCAAGCAATCCTCCGGCGTGTACAAAATTGTCAGTGTTAAAATATAATGCGTACAATGAATTACTTGTTACTGTCGGTTGAATAAACCATGAAGCACCTGCATCGATAGATTTAATTATTTTTCCACCGCCTGCAACTGCATAACCAAAGTTTCCTCTGAACTGCACATTGCTGTATCCTCCGGAAGGTGTATTAAGCGCAAACCATGAACTGCCGCTATTTGTAGTTTTAAATATTCCGGCACCTGATGCCATATACCCTGTATTTACATCTGTGAAAAATACATTATTGTTGGCTGCTGAACCGGAAGGTATTGACATAGGTGACCAGGTTGTTCCGGCATCTGTGGTTTTTACTGCAGTATTGCTCTCTCCTGCAGCAAATCCTGTATTATCGTTTACGAAAAATATTGAATTAAGAAATGTTCCGGAGCCCGGAATTGTTGAAGCACTCCAGTTTAAACCCCCATTAGTGGTTTTTAATAACTTTCTGTAAGAACCAACTGCATAACCTGTATTTAAATTTGTAAAAAATACATCGCCGAATATTTCATTAGAGAAGCTTGTATATACATTAACCCAATTAGTACCTCCATTGGTTGTCTTCTTAATATTTATGCTGCCTGCAAGATAACCTGTCTCGGAATTTAAGAAGGATATTCCATAAAGAGGAGTATGATATGATGATATCTGTGATACCCATGTTTCACCTGAATTTGTAGTTTTTAATATATCACCTGCCGAGAAGCCTGCTACTGCATAACCGGTTTGTTCATTTACAAACTTTATATTTGAAATTGATGCTTCTGTTACAGATGGCTGGGAAATAAAGCTGTTTCCGGCATTTGTTGAACGTATTGCTGCACCATAAGTGCCAATAGCATGAATTGTTCCATTTGGTGTAATTTCAGCATCCATATACTGCCTGTTGCTGTTTAATCCGATATTTTCTTCCGTCCAGTTATTGCCGCCATTTGTTGACTTTACAAATACTGAACCTGTTCCAAAACCAAAACCTGTATTAGCATTAACAAATTCTATAGCATTTATGTCAAGCGACGAAGGAGACCACATGCTGTTCCATGTATTACCTGCATCTGTTGTTTTATAAACTCTTCCGTTTTCAGCTCCGGCAAACCCGGTAGAAAGATTCAAAAAATAGACGCTTATTAACGCATAATCACTGTTATAAACCAGTGCCCAGTTCAGACCTCCGTTAGTTGTCTTTATAACTTCACCGACAAAAGAGCCCCCGACAGCAAACCCGTTGTTTTCATCAATAAAAAACAGCTCTTTAAGATAGTTTGCACCTCCTGTAGTGTGTACTGTCCAGTTCAAGCCCCCATTTGTGGTCTTCCAGATTTTACTTTCCATTAAAAAGAAACCAAGAGCATAACCCGTATTAGCCGTTAAAAATTTTATATCCAGAACATAAAACATAGTATCCATCGGCTCCTGTACGGGCAGCTGTAGATTGGACCATGTATTACCTGCATCGGTTGTCTTCATCATGAGCTGGTTACCGCCGCCAATATAACCTGTGTTTTCATTAGGAAATGACATGCTTAGAAAATTTTTTGAAATATTGGTAGGTAATTTTGTCCAGTTTATCCCTGCATCGGTTGTCTTTAATACAGAGCCGAAAATTCCCGCAGCATACCCGACATTATCACTTACAAAATCAAGTGCGTTTAATGAGTTGCCTTGCGGCTTTGGATTCATCCATTGCCAGTTATCCGGCTGCTGTGAATATGTTAATAATGTTGTTAAAAATAATATTATAGTTAGTATTTTAATTATTGATTTCATTGTTTTCCTCTTTTGTTATTGATTTAGTTATTATTCTTAATTTAAAATTTTAATTATCATCCGGCATTCCGTTTTTATCATCATCTTTGAATGCTCTTTTGAATGAATTCTTCAGGTTGTCATCAATCTCGTCTTCATTTTCCGGATTACGCGGGTCTAACTCTACGGTTCCGTTCTTAAACCATGTATTGAAGTCAAATATTATTGTAAGATTCCTGGTTGTTTCCTGGAAATTTACCGGCGTGGAAAAGTTTATTACAAGATTTACAGACTTCTTTGATTTATAAATAAAGCTGTTACCGTTATATTTTCCTTTTATAATAAAAGAATATCGCTGGTTTCCGCTTGTTCCTTCCCTGAACTCAGGGTCCGGTATACTTTCACTATCTTCCGGTTTATGTATCTGGAATTTAACTTTGTTATATACTCCGGCAGGAACTTTACCTAATGCTGCAAGCTGTATACCGCCTGCTACATTAAAGTTAATTACAAACGGACCTGCATGTACTTCTTGTTCTATTCCTGAACCTTCAAGCTCAAATTCTACTTCAGTTATTAATGCTTTTGCTTCATCTATTACAATGTTAGCTGAAGGATTATCAAGTGCCCCATTTTCTGATTTTACACTGATTGATACATTTTTATCATTCGTTACAGAAGGGTCGGTGTTAATGATACTTGTGTCACCGCATCCGCCTGCATAGAATAACATCAATGCAAGAATTGCAGTTAATAAAACTACCTTAATCGCATCTAATTTCAATGTTCTCATTTTAATTTCCTTTATCTGTATTTTTATTATTTATGTTTTCTATTTCGTTTTTTATAACAAGACATGAGCAGGGATTATCGAGATATATTTTTTTCAGGTAATCCCTGTAAAAACTTTCGTCAGTTCCATATTCTGAACTTCCGCAAAAGACCCAGCAAAATGTAATTTTAGTTTTTCTCATTTTTTTCATTTCTTTAAGCTTTTACAAATTCAATTATTTTTTCTATTAAAGAAGTTGCAATCCAGAGGTTTTGTATATTTACAAGTGCTACAATAAAAATAAATCCTATACCGCGAAATAATGATGTTATTAAATTATTATTCATTGGGTTTTCCTCCTTTATGATTTATTATTTTACTAATATCATTTTCTTTGTTTCGGTGTAATTATATGATTGACCTGTTGCAATCAACCTGTAGAAATAAATACCACTTGATAATTTTACTGCATTAAATATCACTTCATTGCTACCAGCCTTTGCTTCTTCTTCTGCTAATACTGCTACTTCTTCTCCCAGTATATTAAATACACTTAATTTTATATTTGATTTTTCCGGCAGCTCAAATATTATTTTAGTTGAAGGATTAAACGGGTTCGGATAATTCTGCCTTAACATAAAATTCTCCGGTATTTTTGAGCCGATATGATTTACTCCCATTGTAATACTTGTAGTATCAAGAGTAAAATTCAAAGTATCTATGCTTGCAGAGCTGATTACTATATTGGTAAATGCAGCGGTATAGCCAATCCTGTTTACATATATATCATATGTACCGGGCGGCAATGAAGGAAGCATATATTGCTCGGTTTGTGTGCTGACTGCAAAGCCTCTGAATAAATTCCCCTGCCTGGCATAAACATATGCATCACTTTTAAAAGGAAGCGGTCCCGGAACCGGAGGAGGAAGAAAATTTAAATATACATGACCGCTTACGCTTGTTAATGCAGGTCCCTGCGGTCCGGGTGTAACTCTGTACACATTTACATTGACGTTTGATAAGTTACCGGAAGCATAAACTCTTACTGCGGTTACCCAATCAATAGTCGAAGGATGAAATGTGGGTACATAATCAAGCTCATCATCGGGTACTGACATAATAAATAACGTATCTTCCGGCACCTTAGGAATATTATAATTCCCGTTATTTATTACGGCGGAATCAACTAAGATAAGTTCCCTGGTATTTAAGTCCATCCTGTAAGCTCTTACCCTGCCGTTTATTACCGGCTGATTATTATCATTATACTTCACAACACCTGAAATTGAATGGGTCAACGCGGGTTTGCTCCATTGTGCAATGTGATTTATAACTCTGCCGCCGGCTGTGATAAATTCACCTCCTGCATATAGTATAGTATCTTTGACAGTAATTGCATTCACTTTATTATTCATTCCTGTAGACATTCTTTGCCATGAGCTTCCGTTCCACATTGCAATCCTGTCAACATACAAAGATCCGGCGTATTTAAAATTCCCGCCTGCAACAAGATTTCCGTTCACAGAACCGATAGCATATACCCTGTCATCTAAACCGCTTCCAATGCCTGACCATGATGTGCCGTTGTACACTGCTATATAATTAGCATTCACACCTCCAATAGATGTAAACCTGCCGCCTGCAACAAGTAATGAATTATGCACTCCAAGTGCATGTATCCTGTCACTTGTGTTATTGCTTAATGATGTCCACGTGCTTCCGTTCCATCTTGCAATTTTATCTCCTACATTTGTAAATCTTCCTGCAGCAACAAGATTACTATTGTACACGGTTAATGCAAACACATCATCATCAACACCGGAACCAAGCTGAGACCATGATGAACCGTTCCACTTCGCAATATTGTTTCCAATATTTGAAAACTGTCCACCGGCAACCAGTTCCGAGTTATAGACTTTAAGTACCTGCACTTCATCATTTGCACCTGTTCCAACCGGAGACCAAGATGTACCATTCCATTTTGCTATACGGCTTATGTTTTGTCCACCTGCCTGCAGAAATATTCCGCCGGCATATAATTCATTATTAAAAACCTCAAGCGCATAAACAGTATCCGAGATACCAGAACCCAGGGCAGACCATGTTGTTCCGTTCCATGCAGCAATGTTTGATACATTTACATTTCCTGCTAATGTAAATCCTCCGCCAACTATCAGCGTACCATTATATATTGTAACAGCATAAACATTTCCGTTCACACCAAAGCCGGCTGAATTGCTTCCCAAGCCTGACCATTCATAATTCTGAGCATGTAAAGATATTCCGGAAGAAATTAAAAGCAGTAAGCTTATTATTATTTTTGTATATATGCTATTGGTTTTCATTTGCGATTTTAATTATATTTTTTTCAAATTCCTCAATTGTTTTTGATTTGTTCCAGCATGTTTCAAAATATTCGGCCATCGATAATGCGTAATTTTCATTATTCATAATAACATCAGACCTGTTGTACTTTGGAATAGTCGGGTCAACAAGACTTACATATACAATTTTCCTGTCTATTATTACCATAAAGCTCTGGTAAATTTTATCAGCTATGTGCACCTGTTCGCCAAAGGATTCAAATTTTTTAACTATATCTACCAAACCCGCTTCGTCAACTTTTTTCCATCCTTCAGGAGTCTTCACTCTGAAATTATAACTTGCTTCATAAATAGACCTTACAATACCGCCTTTTTTATAAAGGTTAGAAACTGCTTCATCTAATTCCGGAGAAATATTCCCTTCCAGTCTTATCATGAAAAGTACTTCCTTTTCAGCTTCCTTTAAAAGATTCAGGAATTTCGAATGCCTGTGTTTGTTGAATCCTTTAATAAGCTCCACATCAACTTTTTCGGCTTCTGCTTCCCTTGCTCTGAATAACGGCTCAAGCTTATCAAAAGAGTATTTCAATTTTGATATCTTTGATCTAAAATCATCATTAATATCTTTTTCCATTTTATCTTCCACAACCTTCGGGTCAATAAGTTCATATCTGACAACTGAGCTTGTAAGTATCTCATTGCAAATACCTTTTTTTGTGAAGCTCTTCAGGATCTCATAAGCGGAAGAGCGTGGTATCTTAGCTTCACCGGCAATTTCGGTAGTAGTCATAAAAGAGCCGTTGAACAAAGCGCAGAATACCTTTGCTTCATAATTTGTGAATCCTAAAGATTCTATGTTCTGTACTATTTCTTCATTCATAAAATTTGCCGTCGTTTAACGTACGGCAAATATAACATAATGGAAATAAGTATGTCAAGGTCGTATTTAAGAAATCGTATACCTGATATCGGGTATTTTTAGTCCGATATATGTTTAAGCTTTTCTTTGCAGGGATAATCAGAGCTTAATATAGGATATAAATGTACTTATTTTGAGGTTATGAACCGGAATATACCGTTACCGGAAAGAACAAAATATGTAAGCTGTAGTTCCTTATTAGTTTAACAGAATTATTATCTAAAGCCGGTTAAGAGCTAACCGGCAGTACAAAATTCAGAAAATGATTTATCTTTAAAATGATATACTTTTATGTTATTTTTTTAAAATATTATGAAAAGTTACGGCTCTGCAAATATTAAAATTGCGCTACTTATTACCGGTATTGTAATAATTATTGCTACTCTTATTTATACCCAGGTCATTGTTTCTGAAATACTTGACAGGGAAAGAGAAATTGCTAATTTATATGCTAAATCGATTGAGTTCATAGCCAACGATGAAAATCTTTCGGGAGAGTATAATTTTGTTTTTAATACTGTAATTAATTCAAATACTATTAATTTTCCAATAGTAGTTACGGACGCCAAATCAGGCAACCATAACTTTTTGAAAAACCTTGATATCGATACTACGCTTCCTCCAAAAGAACAAAATATTTTGGTAGCGGAAATGATAAAAGATATGGACGAGGTGAATAAACCCATAAGGGTTTCATACCAGGATTCGCTTGTTTTAAGCTATGTGCATTACGGCCAGTCAAAGCTTGTAACACGCTTAAAAATACTTCCGATTATTGAATTTATAGTCGGCGGGCTTTTTATTTTTCTTGGTTATTTCGGATTTAATTATATAAAACGGACGGAACAAAGTAATATTTGGGTTGGATTATCAAAGGAAACTGCCCACCAGCTTGGAACTCCTCTTTCAAGCTTACTGGGCTGGAACGAGCTTATCAAAACCAATGCTTATAGTCCGGCAAAGGTTTTAAACCTGTCTAATGAAATGAGCAGCGACCTGGACAGGTTAACAAAAATTGCCAACAGGTTTTCCAAGATCGGTTCAAAACCGGATTTGAAAATGGAAAATCTTTATGATGTTATTCATAAGGTCTCAAATTATTTTGAAAAGCGTATTCCAAGAATAAGCGGCGGTTCATTTGGCGAAGAAAGTGATAAACGGAAAATTGACCTTATCATTAACGGCTCTAAAAGTGCTGCTGCCCTTGTAAACAAAGACCTGTTTGAATGGGTGCTTGAAAACCTGACTAAAAATGCATTGGATGCCATTGAAAACTCAGTCGGATGTATTACTTATGATATACAGGATAGAGGCGGTTATATCAGTATAGACGTTAAGGATACAGGTAAAGGGCTTGATATGCGTCATAAAAAAGATATATTCAGACCCGGATTCAGTACGAAGGTAAGAGGATGGGGCCTCGGGCTCAGCTTATCAAAAAGAATTATTGAGACCTATCACAAAGGAAAATTGTACGTCAAGGAATCTGAACCCGGAAAAGGCACAACGTTTAGAATCAGATTAAACAAAGACCATTTAAAAAAGTAAGAATTCAAAATTAAAGAATTCAAAAAAATGTTTAACAACAGAACTGTTCCCGAAGAATTAGTTTACAGGGTATTAAGTGAATGCCCGTTATTTGACGGTTTGACTAAAAGTGAACTGAAAACAGTTCATAACATTACACATATAAGAGATTATTCCGCAGATGAAAAAATATTTTCCGAAGGTACAATCGGATTATGTTTTTATATAGTTGCAAAAGGCTCTGTTGAAGTGATTTCGGAAACAACTATTGACGGCACGGTAAAGCCAAAAGTATTACGTATTTATAAGGAGGGTGGTTTCTTCTCCGAAGCACATTTATTCTCCGAAACAAATCATACTGTTTCATGTGTTGCAAAAGAAGTTTCCAGGTTAATTATATTTACAAAACCTGATTTTGAAGATTTAATAAAAATTAAACCAAAAATCGGGAACAAGGTATTATTAAAATTCCTTGAATTCATGAGCATGGAACTGGAAATATTATATAAAGAAAATAAAGAATTGTTAAGGAAAATTCCTCAAAGCAGCGTCTTTTAAAATTGGAATTACTCAAAAAAATAGACAGCGGTTTAAAGAAATATACGAATAGTGTTGTCATTGCCCTTATTTCTCTTATCCTGATAAAAACTATATTTCAGATTATAGTTGTTAAAAGCGGATTGAAATGGCTTTCGGCTGATGATTACTGCAGAACCGTTATATCTTATGACTGGCTTCAGCATCCGAAAATATATGCCGGCGTTTGGCTTGGCCTGCATTTTTGGATTAATGCTGCTTTTATAGCCGTGATAAAAGACCTTACCCTCGCTCCTGTTTTTGCCAATACTGTATTTTCTATTCTTACTTTAATTTATTTCTATCTTATTATCAGGAAAATATGGGATAAAAATATTGCTTTTTTAAGCAGCTTGCTGTTCTGTGTTTTCCCGTTCCAGGTTTGGCTGAGTACTTCGGGAATGCCGGAATCTATATTCTTCTTTTTTATTACAGCATCATTCTATTATTTTGTTACATGGTATGATGACCTGGGCAAAAGCAAGGCAGGTAAGGACCCGGTTGTTCATCTTATTATTGCTGTTTTACTGCTTGATGCTGCCAACCTGCTCAGGTATGAAGGATGGTTCTTCAGTGCTACTATAATAATTTTAACTGCTGTGCTTTCATACAGGAAATTTAAGTTTTCGAAAGCCTTTTATATTAATACTGCAATTGCATGTGTTTCAACATTAACGGCAATATGGTGGATATACCAGAATTATCTGGATTTCGGTGATCCGTTTTATTTTATAAAAGAGACAACAAGGATTTTCAAAGATTTTAACAATGCAGGATTTGTTCAGCGTGTAGTTCAATATCCCTTTTTTGTTTTTTATGTAGCACCCGTTACAACTTTTTTAGGTTTAATAAAGATATACCGCGTATTAAAGAATAAGAGGAATGGGTTTAAAGGAAATTTCTCCCTGCTGAGAATATTCCTTCTTTATAATGTTATAGAGCTTTTACTTCTGATGCTCACGGGAATTGCCGGTTCAGGCGGTACTAACCTGATATCACGGTATATAGTTATCAACTCAATTCTTCTTTTCCCGTTTGCTGTATGGCAGCTGGTTGATTTCAGAAAATATCTTCTTTGGGGAGGTTTTACTGCACTGCTGCTGGTTAATATTATCTGGAGCTTTTACTACCAGCAGGCATACCGCGAAGACACATACGAAGTTGCAGACCTTACAAAAAAGCTGATAGATAAAGGATACTTTGAACCCGAAGACAAGATATATTTTGAAATGACCGAAGGATACTTTGATATTTACCCGTTACAGGTAGTTTCAAATACACCCGGCAGGTTTATCATGGATACAATCCCTGCAACGTTCCCTGTAAACATGCCGTCAAAAAAGTTATCTCAAAAAAAACGTATCGAGGAACAGCAGAAACTGAACATCCTTGAATTGAGGAAATTCCTTGAGCAGAAAAAAATAAAGCTCTTTATTGCAAGAAGCGACCTGCTGATAGACAAGCTCCACAAATTAAGCTATAAGAGCGAGCAGATAGGTGATTATCATATATTTTACCTTAATGAAAACAAGCTAAAAAATAAACGCACTGAAACAAATGGCAATGTACAGGTAAGTAAAACAACCGGCACTACTATTCCGCCAAATACAATTTCTTTTGATAAAAAATTAATTGTCAAAGAATTCAGAATAGATAACAGCCATTTTGGTGTAAATCCCCAGACTATTACACTGCGATGGCAAATTGCTGACATGTCAATTCTTGATAACCTTGCAACAGATGAAGATGAATACGGAAATTACAGGGTGAAAATAGAGCTGGCTTCGGTCAATAATGATTCTGCTGTTTACGATGAAAGCACAAAAATATTTTCGGAAAGAAATGTTGAAGAATTTTTTGAGACGGAAGAGATAAAAAATATTATTACAATTAAGCCGTTTGCACTTTTAAACTATTCAAAAAAATTCCGTCTTTCTCCGTTTGAAAGCGGCATGTATGACCTGCGTTTAATTGTAATTGATGAGAATTATAAAGAAGAGCTCGGTGTATTTACCGGCGACAGTGTTTATATTTATATTCCTGAGCCGGAAACGGAAACTACTAAGGATTCAACATCAACAGAGTTTAAGCTGCGGCAAACACAGATGAAAAAAGCGAAGGATAATTTTTTAAAGAAACCGTATTATCCTATCGGCAGAATTGTTGCCATGTTCCCGAATCTCAATTATAATGAAATGGCAAAAAAATATAAGGATGTTTCATATGTGGTTTTCCAGAACGGATTAATGCTTCCATTCCTGCAAAGATACCAAGGAGATAATTTTTTAAATATTGTGTTTAATTATTTTTAAGCTTCAATATATTTTTACAGGTATTTGGGACAATTTATGGTTTTTCGTCAATCACTTTTTTTTCATTGATTTACGACAATACATATGTTACTATGTTAATAATAAAACTTACTTATTATGAAATATAATAAGACAAAATTATTTACCTTTCTTGTTATAATCCTGTGCTATTCTTCGTTATACTCGCAGAACGGTTGGTTCCTTCAGCCATCGCCAACAACTTACGTTTTTAATGATGTATTTATGATTGATTCCTTACATGGCTGGCTTGTTGGACCTTCAGATTCACTTTTTTATACTACTAATTCAGGAGCAAACTGGCTTGGGTCACCAACAGGAGGATATAGCGGATTTCTATCATCGTTTTTCATAAATGTGAATACCGGATGGGCATCAGGATCCGAAGGTTATATTATTAAAACCACTAATGCTGGTGCAACCTGGACATTACAATCCTCCGGTATTACAATTTGGCTGAATTCTATTTTTTTTGTTAATGAACAGACAGG
>Ga0105092_10001542_pt1 | contig 12376 bp, 10 predicted proteins | sample PPLLak2March2015_FD_87021 | JGI IMG/M metagenome (GOLD analysis project Ga0105092, IMG submission 87021) | Freshwater sediment microbial communities from Prairie Pothole Lake near Jamestown, North Dakota, USA - PPLs Lake P7 Core (1) Depth... | ecosystem: Environmental > Aquatic > Freshwater >... | reverse complement strand
CGAACTTGGCACTTCGAAACTACCGAGCTCCAGGGGTCACTGGGTGGCCCGCTTACTGCGCTCCGGGCTGAAGCCCGTTCGCTCCGTGCGCGGCTCTCTGCATCCGGCGGCGGTCCCGAGATGTGTATAAAGTGTAGGGCAAGGCCACCGCACTCCCGAAAGAGTTGGCCGCAACCGCAGAGCTTCAGAGCCAGGGTTTTTGCGGGCTCGTCCCGTTTGTTGTCTAGAGGGCAGGGGCACTCCGAAGGAGAGCGTGCCGAGGCTGCGGACGCTGGCGGCTCTTGGCCTGACTGCGGCTTCAAGCGTGGTACGGGCAATCGGGGTAGGCCAGCGCCGCCTGACCCTCTTTGTCGTCGAATAGCGGCAGAGACGAGGCCGCTACTCGCTTCAACTCCGCCACGTCGCTGTCAGTTGCCGGCTGGTACGCCTTTGCCGCTTCGATGGCCTTGTCGACCAGGTCCAGCCAGGAAGGCGGGATACCGGCAACCAGGCCCTTGAGCGAAAGCGTCCACCGTACTGCGCGTCCCGCTTCCTGCTCTGTCTCCGTGCAGCGATACCACCACTGCCGGCGACGCTCCGAACCTTGAGGCCAGCTGCCGTGACTCAGCAGCTTAATTGAAATCAGGCCGGCCCCCTGAAGGTTGGCGAGCTCCATCACTTCCTTGCCGAATCCGTGCAGGAAGTATTCGACAAAGTTGATCGGGAACATGACCGTGTCGAACTTGAATGCCTTCAAGGCCTCAAGGGCGGCCACGGTGGTGTGCGCGGAGAACCCCAGGTGCCGAACCTTGCCCTGCTCTCTGGCCTTCACAAACGTCTCGAGCGCGCCGTTCGGGCCCGTCACCTGCTTTACTTCTTCCGCAGTGCGAAGATGATGCAGTTGATAGAGGTCGAAGTGGTCCGTCTTTAGGACGTTCAGCGACTGTTCGAGCTCTCGAAGCGAACCCTCCTTGTCGCGCTTGTTCGTCTTGCACGCCAGGAAGATCCGGCTCCGGTCAATTCCCTGCAACCCGATTCCCATCCGGGTTTCGCAAAGGCCTCTGCCGTACGCCGGAGCTACATCAAAATAGTTGACACCCCGGGCGAAAGCATCGTGAAGCGCCTGGGTGCACCGCGCCTGGTCGTATTCCTTCTGAGAAAGAGCAAGGCCGGGGAAGCCAATGATCGAAACGCTGCGACCGGTCCGTCCGAGAACCCGCCGTGGCATCCCGTCAACCTTTTCTTCAGGGGCTGGCGGCCCGAAAGACGCCAGAATATCGCTGTCAGTGAGGGCAGCAGCACCGGTCGTGGCGCCAACAAACTTCAAAAAGTCTCTTCTTTTCATAAAATACCTTACAGTACCATCAAGTCTGTTATCGACTACTCACTCCGATTACAGCCTACGGTATGATCACACGGAAACCCTCCCGCTCGGCTGCAATTTTCAAGCGGTCATCCAGGGTAACGATATCCAGGCTCATCGGATCGTGCTCCGAGGCTAAGACGGCTGCGGCCAGTTGAAGCGCATCGGCCGCCCGAAGGGGGTGAAGGCGAACAAGCCGCCGGGCTTGAGCTCGCACAGCAGCGGAAGGGACAACCTCGTCCCATGCGGTCTCCAGAGAGGCGAGCCGTTCTACGGCGGCGGTCATCTGAGCGGTTGTCATCGCTCCGTCCCGTTCGCGGCGTGCCAGAGCTGACGCGCACTCAACCGGCGTTCCCCACCAGACCAGCAATTGTTGGTCGTCCTCCAGCATCTTTAGCAGGTTCTCAGTACTCGTTTCCTGCACAAGGAGAGGCACGATGGCTGAACTGTCCCAGAATTTCATCGGCCTTGCCTCCTCTCCTCAAGCAAAGCGGCAACGACACTGTTCTTAACTGCAGGCGCCGGGGCGCGCAGCAACTCCAAGGGCAGTGGTCTGGTCGCCCGATTCACGACGCCTTTACTCTCGAGCCGGGTCAAAGTGGCATTAGAAAGGCCTTCGCTACCAACCTTTTCCATGCGCGCAATCGGCTGGTTTCGATCGAATATCAGCACTGTCTTCCCTTCTTTCACCAAACGCAGGTACGCGCTCAGACGGTTCTTCAGCTCGGAAATTGTAGCCTTTTCCATGTGGCTATCTTAGCCAAGTATCGCTGGCCATATCAACACTGTCCATCTTTCTGCTGTCATGATACCGCTCCGCCAAATAGCCGAACCGGCTGCGGGGGTCCGGCGTTTTCAGGATTGAGATTCGCGGAGCGCAGCGGCTCACCCTGTTGAGGCGTCCAGCCCAGGAACGAGAGGATTCCTCCGGTGGCGCGCGCCGCTTCGATTGCCCGGCTTTCCTGGTTGAGCGTGACGATGAGCTGAAACGGGTGTTCGTACACCCGGTGGAGACGGATCAGCGTCTCCCAAAAGCGGCACAGATCCCGAAAGCCCGCCTGGTCCAAGTCATGGGCGGGATCATCCATGACGAGGCAAGCATGTGAGAACCGGCCCCGAGTCAGGTAGCGGGTGAAGAACCATCCGAGACCGAGCACATGCACTTCCGACTGATTGAGGATGTAACGGGCAAGGCGCCCCTTGACCTGCAACGTCGACCTTTGCTCCCCGCGCTTGCTCGCCACAGCGATCGTGGGGCGTTCAGGCAACAGCCAGGGGGCCGGCGTGAGGTTCAGGAAGAGCTCCGACCAGAGGGCACCGAGCGTGCGTGGAAGATGCTGGTTCACGATATCGGCCAGCATGGCGGTCAATTTCTCCTTAACGGGCTTCCAGTTACTCGGGGATTCGAACATTTGCCGGGCGTCGGCGAACTGCCAGGCGAGCTCGCGAGCGATGCGTGACGCTTCGGCTTCGACGTCCACGCTGGGCGGGATGGCGGGGACATGCTTCAACGTCGACAGAACGGCCTGCAGTTCTTCGCGCTGCGTTTTTACCCCAATCCACGGCCGGAAATCCGCCTGCCCGGGGACCAACCACTGCAGTGCCTCCGCGATCCGGGATTGCTCGTTGGAGCCAATCGGACACTGGTCCTGACCAAGGCCTGCAGGGCCTTTCTGGAGATCGTCGATTTCCGCCTTCAGCCGGCTGTACTCGGTCCGCAACCGATCGCGTTCCGCAGCTGTCTGCTCTCGCCATGACTCGATGACCTTCAGGATTCCGCCTTTATCGGCGTGGTTTACCCCGCAGGTCGGGCATTCGTCGGCATGCTCCTTGCCCCACGTTTCGCGCACATATGCATCGACTTGGGTCAGATGGTCAAAGTGGCGCGCAGCGTTTCGGCCCTGCTCGACGATCCGCTGCTGGGCGGCCTGCAGTTGGGCGACCTTGTCGGCAAGGGGAGAGGTAGTTGGCCCAGATTCGGACCCGGGGCGCTCCGGAGAAGACGCTGCGCTTGCGGCTCTGTGCGAGTCGAGCCATCGTCCCCAGGTATCGATCCGGGCAGCAATCTGGTCCAGCTCGGGACGAAGCGGGCCGATCCGGGCGTCAAGGTTCTTCACAACCTCCCCGGAAAGGGCGACGAGACTATTGAATTCCTCCAGCCAGCTGCGGATTTCCGCCTCGAGGTTTGACGGACTCGTGTCCATCAACGAAAGCCGGCTGCCCAGGGCGTTTCGACTCGATTCGTTGCCCCACTCCTGCCAGCGCCAGGCTAGTTGCGCCCCGATCTCAATCGTGTCGAGCCATTCGACCAGGGGACGGGGGAAGCCGGGCAGGGACCGATCTATTTCTCTCCTCGCCATGCGCTCGAAAGCCGTGTCCACTTTGGTTATCGACGTCGACAAACCGAACGTCCTGAGGAAATCCTGGCGGTTACTGTTCGCTTGGGCGGCCTGGCTTTCGACGTATTGCTCGATGTAGTCCGCCAGTTCCGAATAACCGCGCAGGATCCGGGCGCCGAGCTCCTGGGCCGGCATTGTCGCAAATTCGATGCTCGTGTCCTGGTGCAGAATCGTCCCGTCCATGGCAACGCCGGCGGAGCAGGTTTCAGCTGCTGCCAGGAGTTGTGGCGGCAAGAGCGAGTTGCCGTTCAGCGCGATCTTTGATCGGACTTCTTCCGGTGTTTCTGCAGTCCCAAGTGGAGCCAGGTAGCGGCTCAGATACTCGCGCCCCCGATCCGTGGCGGAGACATCTTTTTCCCGCGTTCGATCCACAAACGCGGCGTAGGCGGACGAAGAACCGAAGAGAGCGAGTGAAATCGCTTCGCAAAGGCTGGTCTTGCCCGTGCCATTCTGACCATGGACGATGCTGGCACCGACCGGTTTAGGCCCGAAATTCAAAGTAACGCTGCGAAGGTTGCGGAAATTTTCAATCTGGATACGGTCCACCGTCAGGCGGGAGGCGCGGGCTTGAAACTCTACGACGTTCGGGGCGTTCGGGGAGGGGCTACGGAATTGCTCCATCGCCTGGACAATCCCTTCAGCCAAGGCGCGCTGCTCGGACTTCTGAAAGCGAGAGTGGAAACCAGAAAGCGCGGACCTCACCAGATCATCGGCACTCATCCACCGTGTTACGTCTTCGATATGCTGTTTCCTGAGCACTTCCCGGGTTGCGAGCAACAAGCGGGGAAATCCGTGACGGTCCAGCTGACTCGCGAGGTCCTCTTCAGAATCGAGAAAGACAGCATCAAGCGAGACGTCCTCTGAGAAGGAAGTCTCCCGGCGAACTTCGGCCACCTGTTCGATCCAATCCTGCCTGTGCTGGCGATCGACCAACCAATGAAGGACGACCCGCCACGCACCACGAGGATCACCGTCTTCTGCTGGAGTTTCGGATTTCGTGTGTCTCGATAATCGGGTGCCCAAAGCCACCGCGCAGATGATCAGTTGCCGCAGGTTGGTGCGGGAATTGAAGGGCGCCAGGTAAAAGAGCAGGCCGATCTCCGGGTCGAGTAGCGCGCCGACCGCGCTGTCACTCGGCTGAGCCTCGCTGGTCAAGTCATCCGGCGAAACAAGCCGCCAGACGGGCTGGCGCCCGGTTTGGAGCTGAACGAGCGAGTTGGAGAATTCCGTGCCCAGCTTTTCCCGGTAGGCCGTCTCCAGGTAATCTCGGCATCTTTCAAGAAGGTTGGAAGGCATGATCTATAAAAATAGCGCACCAGGCTGAAAAACGGTGAAGCAAATGGGAAGACGTGTTCTGGAGTGCGACGGCAAAGGCTGCACCTGACAAGGATCTCGGGACCGCCGCCGATTTACAGAGCCGCGCACGGAGCGAACGGGCTTCAGCCCGGAGCGCAGTAAGCGGGCCACCCATTGTGCCGCTAAGGTTCGCTGGATTGCCCGCTTACTGCGCTCCGGGCTGAAGCCCGTTCGCTCCGTGCGCGGCTCTGTAAATCGGCGGCGGTCCCGAGATCCTTGTAAAGGGCACGACAACCGAGCGCCCTACTGCACCCAACTTTCCCGCTGCAGGTCTTTCAGGTACTGCATGATGTCCGAGCGCGGGATGCTGTGAGAGACGTCCATCAGTGTCATCGCGCCCGGGTGCCTCTTCTCGACATAGCAGCCCTCCCACAGGGTTTCGTTCCACAATGTCGTGTAAAACTCGCACGGGGTGAGGTGCTCGAAGCCGATGAGGAATATCCTCACGCTCGCAAGCGCTTCGACGATTTCCCGCAACTTGTCGAGGCTTTGCTTTTCGTCCAGATTCTCGGGCCTCGGCAAGCTCACGCCGTGGGCTTCCAGCCCCTCGAAAAGGCTCGGTCCCGACCCGACGGCCTCAAACGCGAGCACGTCTTCCAGGTAAGTCTGCCGATCGGGCGCCGGAAACGCCGGCGAGGTCCAGGATGAGAGGTCGCCGTCAGCCATTTCGATCAGCCGCTCCTCGATCCCGTCGATGACAACTTGCCTTTCCGCATCGGTCATCTCCGCCCGTGCTTCTTTCCTTCCCCTCTTCTCTCTCGCTTTCCGTCCCATGGCGTTCCTCCTCTTGCGGGGGCCGCTTCATTCATCCCCCTATATAAAGAACGCTCGAGCTCGAAAATCTACGAAGGAATTTTGAGAGGCGCGGCTGTCCAGCTAGAATAGAGGTTTCTCCGAACATGGATCACGCGATTGTCTGCAAGGAACTCTACAAGCGTTACGAGGACGGGAAGAAGAAGGCCGTCGACGCGCTCAACGGATTGAACTTGACGATCAGAACCGGAGAGTGTTTTGGCTTGTTGGGGCCGAACGGGGCCGGCAAGACCACCACGGTCGAGATCCTGGAGGGACTGATCGCGCCCACCTCCGGCCAGGTCGAGGTCCTCGGGGTTCGCTGGGGGACTGGTCAGGACCAGGAGCTGAGGGAGCGTATTGGGATCACACTCCAGGAGACCCGCTTCCAGGAGAAGCTGAAAGTCTGGGAAGTGCTGGCCCTCTTTCGAAGTTTCTACGTGCACGGCATGACAGTCGAACAGGCGATCGCCACGGTTGCACTAGAAGAAAAGGCGAATTCCTGGGTCCGGGACCTGTCAGGCGGGCAGCGTCAGCGGCTGGCCGTCGCAACTGCCCTCGTCGGAGAGCCCGAGTTGTTGTTCCTGGACGAACCGACGACCGGGTTGGATCCGCAGGCTCGTCGGCGTCTCTGGGATGTGATCCGCGACCTCAGGGAGCGCGGACGCACGGCCCTCATCACGACGCATTACATGGATGAAGCCGAGAAGCTGTGCGATCGGGTCGCGGTCATCGATCACGGGAAGGTTATCGCGGAAGGGTCACCGAACCAGTTGATCTCGCAGTTGGGAGGCGAGCACATCATTGAGTTCAGTCTTGAGAAGGCCGACGGCATCAGTATCCAGCTGTCCGATTTTCTGAAACTCACGTCGGTAATCCACGCCGTTCAGGAAGCTGAAGGTTTCTTGTTGACGGTGGGCCAACCGCACATCGCCATCCCGGCTGTACTTGAGTTCCTCGACCAACAGCAGGCCAGGCTGAACAGCCTGACTACGCGGCACGTGAACCTTGAAGACGTCTTCGTGAGCCTGACGGGGAGGTATCTCCGAGATGAATAGCTTTGCCCCCGTACTTCAGTTGGTTATCTGCAACCTGAAAGGGTTTTTGCGTGAGCCGGAGGCCATTTTCTGGACGTACGGCTTTCCTCTGCTGATGGTCATAGGGCTTGGAATTGCCTTTTCAGGCTCGAGCGCCCAATCTGTGCAATTCGATGTGATCGAAGGTCCGGCCGCCCAACAGGTTGTCGCTGCTATCGGCAAGGACCCCGGATTCAAAGTGAAGGTGAATGCGCGGGACGAAGCGATGACCCGCCTCCGGACAAACCGGACTCTGGTCGTTGTCGATCCATCGAGTGACGGCACCTATCAGTATTTTTTCGACCCGTCCAACCCGGAATCCAAGGCGGCACGAAGTGCGGTCGACGACGCTCTCCAGCGGGCTGCGGGCCGCAAAGATGCTTTCACTTCAAAAGAAGTCAAGGTGCAGGCGCCCGGCTCGCGTTACGTGGATTTTTTGGTTCCCGGCCTCATCGGCATGAACATTATGGGCGGTGGGATGTGGGGCATCGGCTTTACGCTCGTCGATATGCGGATTAAGAAACTCCTGAAAAGACTGCTGGCGACGCCCCTCAGGAGACCCCACTTCCTGCTTTCCCTCGTGGGCATGCGGCTGGTCTTCTTCATCCCCGAGGCCTTTTTTCTGCTTCTGAGCGCTTACCTGATATTCAAAGTCCCCATACGAGGAAGTATCTTCGCGATTAGTGCGGTGGCTTTTCTCGGCTCGCTAGCTTTTTCGGGGCTTGGGCTTCTGGCCGCTTCCAGGGCCCAACGAATCGAGACGATCTCGGGGATCATGAACCTCGTGATGCTGCCGATGTGGCTGTGTTCAGGCATTTTCTTCTCGTCCGAGCGGTTCCCCGATTTCATGCAGCCGATGATCCAGGCCCTTCCGCTCACTCAGGTCATTAATGCATTAAGAGCCGTGATCCTCGAGGGGCACTCCCTCTTTTCCCAGGCAACGCCAATCGGCATTCTGCTGGCCTGGGCCGCCGTCTCGTTCACACTGGCCTTGAAGTGGTTCAGGTGGGGGTAGGGAAAAAAGCCTTTTGAAGTGGCCCCGAAATCCGTTCGGGGTCAACCATCGAAGATTCTTCCACACACTGTCGCTCTCCGCTAGTTGTTCGCTTGTTGACCCCGAACGGATTTCGGGGCCACTTTCATTGATCTTGTCTCGGAAACGAGGAAGACGGCAACGCCGATGAGCAGAACAGCTCCCGAAACGCCGAACGCGGCTTCGTATCCCGTCGCGTCCGCAATGGCGCCCCATATCGGCGGACCAACGAACATACCCAGGGAATAAGCGGAAATGTAAAGGGCCATCGCCTGGCCGGGGTAATCCGGGTGGAATCGGTCAGTCGCAATGGCACTGAGGCTCGGGTAGAACATTCCGTGACCAATGCCGCAGGCGGTGGCGATCCCCGCGAGCTCCCAGCCGGAGGTCGCGTACGGAATCAGGAATAGGCCGAGACCGTACGGTACGAGCAAATAAATGGCTTGTATCCTCCGGCGTCCCGTATCGAATCGATGGCTGAGGCCAAGGCGGGTAGCGACTGCCCCAAGAGCATAACCGACCCCGAACCCTGACACCGCGCCTTGTCCGGCGCCTTTGACCGCGGGCGCGAGGAGACTCTGCCAGCACGAGTTGCACATGGCGAAGCAGGTGAGGAAAACCAGGATCGAGCCGAGCCGCGGCAAGGAGGCTGAGGCTCCGGCCCAGAAAGGCGCCTTGCGGTTTGCGGCCGGCGGCAGATCCGCCGGCAGCCGGCTTAAGAGCCAGGCGATCATCGCGTAAACGACGAGAACCACCAGAAAGCTGCCTTGCGGTCCCCACAGGAACTCCAGCCATTCTGACAGCGCCGGGCCTAGTCCGATCATGACAAACCCCGGCAGACCGAAGTACCCCATGACGCGCCCGCGAAGCCTCTGGGGAACGGACTGGGTGAGCCGGACCAACGCCCCCGCTGTTACCATCGCCGCACCGGCGCCGTGCAGGATACGGGCGGGAAAGATCATCCAGCTCGAGGTGCCGGCAGCAATCAGATAGAACAGGCCTCCGGCAAAGCTGACGCCCGCTCCGACCATCGCCGTCACAATGCTTCCTCGGCGATCGGCGATCTGTCCGGAGGCGAGCTGGAAAACCAGGTTCACGAAGAAGAAGATGCCAACCGCCCATCCGATTTTTTGGAGCGACCAGCCAAGCGTGTGAAGGTAGTCAGGAAGGAGGAGGAGCACCCAGGTCCCCAAGTTGATAAGGGCGCTGATAGCCAGGTAGGCATGCAAGCCTCTCACGTTGCCGGATTCATTCATGCTTGGTTTCTAAATGGATCTTCTTTTGGGCTGCTTACACTTTTGTCTGGAGCCCGTCCCTCGCCGGGAGCGCACCGCACTCCGAAAGAGAGCGTGCTACGGAAGAACTGGCTCATTCAAAGCGCCCTAATCCAAATGTTGCGGAAGCGGACGGGGCAATTGTGGCCGCTCAGCTGAAGGGGGCCGCGACTGACTCTCCTCTTGAATTCCGGAAGGATCCGGTGCCCTGTCTCGCCCCGGATTTCTTCATTCAGGTGAACCAGCACACCGTTATGCAACATCGTCACCCGAGGCGGGGCGACGAGTCTATCTCCCTGGAAAACCGGAGCCGTGAAAACGATATCGTACGTTTGCCATTCTCCCTGCGGCCGGCACACGTTGACCAGCGGGGGAGTCTGTCCGTAAATTGCGGCCGCCTGGCCGTCCGGGTAGATCTTTTCATTGTAGGAATCGAAAATCTGGATCTCGTACAAGCCCATCAGATGGACGCCGTTGTTACCCCGGTCAGCCCATGATCCGCCCGATTGGCGGGGGGCCATCCACTCGAGGTGGAGCTGGACATTGCCAAACTCCTGTTTTGTAACCAGGTTGCTGCCTCCCACGGCCTCCAGGCAACCGTCGACCAGCTTCCAATCGGTCGCGTTCCACTGCGATAAATCCTTCCCGTCAAACAAGACCAGCGCGTCGGCCGGGGCCGGGGCCGGCGCGCCGGCAGGTCCCGGACTCACGCGTTTCGGAGCAGGACGGTCCGGGTCATGCACGCGAAAACCACACCAGGAAAGGACCGGAGTGTCGTTATAGCCGTAGACCCCGGACCCATCCTTCGCCTTAACCAGATCGATCGCAAACCCTTGGTCAGCCGCCAAATATGCGGCAAGCCCAAGAACCAGGAGACTGAACGCGCGTTTCATATGGGGCCTCGTTGTACGACTTTGAATGAGCGAGTGTCAATCGATGACCGACTGACAGGCTGACAGACTGACAAACTGACAACTGACAGACTGATTGACTCACCTTGGGGCCGGAGTATTCGGTCAGTCGGTCAGTTTGTCAGTTTGTCAGTCTGTCAGTTTGTCAGTTTGTCAGTCTGTCAGCTGCCCCCCCGCTTGAACTTCGACCACACGGCAACAATCGCGGCGTCGTGGCGGGAGGCATCAGCGACCGGACGCAGGACCACCCGATGAGTGCCTGGAAAACCTCCATGAACATAGGAGAGGGGAAGTAGGAGTCCCACACTGGGGTCACCGGAATCAATCGGTGCCGACGTCCGGGGCGAACCGCCGACGAGGATCGTGTTGTCTTGCGGTTCGCCGAAGAAGAACGGGTCCCGGACGCTGTCCACACTCATGAGCCAGGGACCGAGCATCAAAAGGGCGCGCACCGGGCTCCCGGATAACTTGACAGGAGCCAAAGTCGTTCCGTCACCCCGCTGCAGCGTCATGCGGCAGCCGAAGACCACTTCCAACCGATCGCCGGCGGCCCACTTCCGTTGAAGCTTCGCGTAACCGGCTTTCACTTCAACCGGGACCGGCTGCCCATTCAGGAAGAGCTGAGCTCGCTCCGCCCAGTTCGGCACCCTCACCCCTATTGGACGAGAGGCATTCGCGGCGCGACTCACCTCGACCGTCAATCCCCACTCGAGCGGCTTAACCTCACGCGACGACCGCCGCAGGTTCAAACCGACGTTGTCGCCTGACCAGTCCACTTCCTCGAATAGATTGATCCGAATTCCCTCCTCGCTCTCGGTAACGACAGCGTCGAGGATGTCCGGAAAGGTCCGGTAGCCGTGCATCGTGCAGCACCACCAGGCGCGCGCGACGTTGTCGTTCGGCTTGACTCCGGAACCGGCGCATACGTGATGGCCGAAATCGCCGGTTGGGAACTGGTTAAAGAAAAAGCCGTTCCACAGGCATCTTTCCGCCCGCTCCAGGTATTCGAGCTTACCGGTCTGTCTCCAGAGCTGCAGGCTCAGCCGGAGAAAATCAGCGTGGCCGCACCCTTCGTCCCGCGGATCTTTGCCCGAATTTTCCACGATCGTCGACAGATCCGGCGTTCCGTGACCGGCGGACCTTAACCCGAAATACTCGAGCACACTTCCGAATTCGGTGTAGTCCGGAGATTTGAGGAGAGCGGTGTAAGCGTCCTCGACGAAGGCCAGTTGCTTCGGATCCCGGGTCTCGTCATGGAGCATCATGATTCCGCGCAGCGTCGAAAGGTAGCCGTGTGCGTGTTGAATGCCGCGCGGCTGGAGCAAGGGGACGATGGAAGTGGCGGCTTCAAGCAGGGACGCATCCCCCGTTGCCCGCTTGAGCAGCACTAGAGGTTCGATGAGCTGTGTAAAACAGATATAGCCGCTCGCGCCCTGGCCTTCGAGCTTCTTGAGGACAGCGGGGTCCGAACACTCGCGCCGGACGCCGAGCAGGAATTGACCCAGGCGGCGCGCGACTTCCAGGATTTTCGGATCCCGGGACTGTTCATAGTATTCCAGCAGCCCGACCAGGAGGCGGCCGTTTCCCCAGAGGAGCGCCATGTGCCGGGGACCGATCTCGTCGGCCTTGAAAACCAGGTCTTCCTGGCCGAACCGGCCGTCGCTCCGCTGGTAGCTGATCAGCTGAGAGACGAGGCTCCGCAGCCGGGCGGGCGAGTCGCTCGCCGGCATGAGCGCCAGGGCGCCGACGTAGCGTCCGGACAGATCTCCGCTGTACTCGTTGAAGCGCCGGTCCGGGGCTAAGGCCACGTCGGCGAGGACAAATTCCGTGGAAAACTCGGGAATCTGGCCGGAAAGCAGCCGATCGGCGGTGAGCTTGACGCGCCGAGCCAGAAGACCGGCCGGCCGGCAGCTGCGAGCCGGGGACGGGCCGGCGGTACCAACCTGGGTGGTTAATGCGCCAGCCATCAGCGCCGAACCCACAAACGTGCGTCGATTGAGCCGGTAGAGTTGTCTGTCATTCTTCATAGTCTTTCTCATACCCGAAACGACACAAGGCCGCAAGGGCCGGGGCACAAATCCAGTCAGCCGCGCACGTCGCGGAGGTGTTGAGAAGGCCGGCGCGATTCTTTTGGAGTGCGGCGGCAACGAGAGGCCGACGTTTTATCAGGCCTACCGGCGACGCCGCTTTGGT
>Ga0105092_10001541_pt1 | contig 12380 bp, 12 predicted proteins | sample PPLLak2March2015_FD_87021 | JGI IMG/M metagenome (GOLD analysis project Ga0105092, IMG submission 87021) | Freshwater sediment microbial communities from Prairie Pothole Lake near Jamestown, North Dakota, USA - PPLs Lake P7 Core (1) Depth... | ecosystem: Environmental > Aquatic > Freshwater >... | reverse complement strand
TCCTGGACCACATCGTTCAACGGTGGTGAGCCTTGGGTGGACGTCTACACGGTGGTGATCCCGCCCAATCAGTCCTTCGGCGATCTCATCGCCTCTTTCGTCGAGACGTTGAAACGTCAGAGCCTGTTCGAGCTGGGCCAGGCCCTCGGCATCTCGGCGCCCGACCCCGACATCGAAGCCATCCCGGAGGGCGCAGCCGGCGCGGCGGCCGCCATGTACCGATCCCAACTGGAGAGCATCCGCGTGGGGCTCGATGCCGGTGGTGAAGACTCGCTCGGTGAGTTGATCCGGGCCAGATCGCCCGAAGTGGCCGATCGCATCAACGAGACGCTCGACCGCGCCATCGCGGAGGTGGGCGCCCTCGAGGGCCCGATGCGTGACATCGCTCGGGACCGCCCCGAAGAGCTCGAGCCCATCTACGAAGACATTGCCGAACTGAGGACGATCTTCGAGTCGGACGTGGTCTCGCTGTTGGACATCGCCCTCGGCTTCTCCGACACCGACGGTGACACCGGGTGATCTCGACATCCATGATCAGGGCGAGGGCGGCCGAAGACGTGAGTGCCGCCTCCGGAGCCTTGTTCCGCATCGGTTTCGGGATCGTCGGCATGGTTCTCGTCGTCCGGTTCTTCGCCCGGGGTTGGATCGAGACTCTCCTGATCGAGCCGGCGTATCACTTCTCCTATCCCGGCTTCGAATGGGTGCAGGTGTGGCCCGAGCCGTGGATGCACATCCACTTCCTGGTGATCGGCCTGGCCGCGCTCGGCATCGCCCTCGGGTACCGCTACCGCCTGTCTGCCGGGCTGTTCGCCCTGAGTCTTGGCTACGTGGAGCTGATCGACAGGAGTCTCTACCTCAATCACTACTACTGGGTGGTCCTCACCGCGGCGGTGATGGTCTTCCTCCCCTTGAACTCCACCCTCTCGCTCGATGCCCGTAGTGGCCACGTCCGCACACCCGGCCGGTACCCGGCGTGGGTGATCTGGTTGCTCCGCTTCCAGGTCGGGATGGTCTATGTCTTCGCCGGGTTGGCGAAGCTCAACGGCGATTGGCTGATGCGCGCCGAGCCGCTGTCGACCTGGCTGCCGGCCCGATCTGAGATGTGGCTGATCGGCCCGGTGTTGACTCTCCCGGCGGTCGCCTACCTGTTCTCGTGGGCGGGTGCACTGTTCGATCTCACCATCGTCGGCTGGCTGTCATGGCGGCCTTCACGGCCCTATGCCTACTTGGCACTGGTCGTCTTTCACACAGTGACCTGGCTGATGTTCCCCTCCATCGGCCTGTTCCCACTCCTGATGAGCCTGTCCGCCCTCGTCTACTTCAACCCGGCATGGCCCGAGCCATTTCTCCCCCCGCAGAAGGGAGTACCGGCGCAGCCGGGGAGGGGGGACCCAGCTCCGAGACGTCTAACCCACGGATGGATCGGAGTCGGCGCCCTATACATCGCGATGATGATCGCCATCCCACTTCGCCACCATCTCACCCCGGGCGACGTGAAGTGGACCGGTGAGGGGTATCTCGGGTCGTGGCAGGTGATGCTCAGCGAGAAATCGGCGTCGGCGGACTTCGTGGTCACCGACCGGGATACGGGCAAGTCCTGGAGGGTCCCGGCACCCGACTACCTCTCGGAGCGACAACAAATGGTCATGGCCACCGACCCGGTGATGATCCGTCAGACCGCCCGCCTCATCGCCGACGATCTCGGCGGGAAAGTCGATGTCGCCGCTGATGTGCGGCTCTCCTTCAACGGGCGAACTAGCCGGCAATTCACCGATCCCGAAGTCGTGATATCAGAGGCGCCGATTACCGAGGCGGTCGAGGGCTTCATCCTGGCCCAGCCCTGGGCTGATAGCGGGTAACTTCACGATGTGGCCGATTCTCCTGCATCGAGCGACGCCGAGGAAGTCGAGCCAGGGCGGATCGAGCAGCTCAAGGAGCGTTATGTCGTCCTGAAGACCGAGACCCTCGAACGTCTGGAGACCGAACGAGTGCGTCGTCCCACCGTGCGGATGGCATTCGACTTCTACTCGAGGGATCAGGCCTTCGCCGGCAGCCTGCTCGCCGGAGGGCTCTCCGTGAAGCTCTTCCTCTGGTTCCTCCCCTTCTCGTTGTCTGTCGTCGTCCTGATCGGGACGCTGGCGGATCAATTAGATGAGCCGGCCGCCGAGGTGGCACAGGACTCGGGCTTGGCCGCGGCGCTTGCCTCGATGGTCGAGGACGCCGTTGACGCCTCGAGCAGCGCGCGGTGGTATCTGGCTCTGCTCGGGATCGTGCTCCTCCTCTGGGCCGGCATCGGGGTGGTGAAGGCGCTCCGACTCACCAGCAGGCTCGCCTGGCGAATGGGGTCGGTACCTCCCTGGAATTGGCTCCGTGGATCCCTCGGCGTGATCGGTGCGGTGATCGGGATCCTGGCGGTGCAGTGGCTGCGCAACCGTCTCCTGGACGGGCCGTGGTATCTGGACCTCCTGACGCTGATCATCGGCACCCTGATCATCCTCGTAATCTTCACGGTGATACTCGACCTCCTGCCCCGACCCGAGGGCGTGCCCTGGACTGCGATGATCCCGGGGGCGGTCCTGATGACGGCAGGGATCCTCATCATCAGACTGGTGACGATCGTCTATTTCTCGCGGCGGCTCGACTCGGCGAGCGACCTGTACGGAGGGCTGGGCATGGCTGCCACCTTCCTGCTCTGGCTATATGTGATCAGCCGGAGTCTCATCGCGTCCATCTCACTCAACGCGACGATCTGGCAGCGAGACGAGTCACCTCCACCGGCCCAGGCAGACATCTCTCCCGACGATTGAGTGGCAGGCACCCACCCCCACGGTGGGTGCCTGCTCACAACCGGAGGTCAGGCGGAGATCGCCTGGCCCAGGACCGCCTGACCGAAGTAGATCAAGAAGGCAACAGCCACTACCCACATCAGCGGGTGGATCTCTCCGAACTTGCCCTTGATCACCTTGATCAGGACGTACATCACGAAACCGGCGCCGATGCCGACGGTGATGCTGAACGTGAACGGCATGAGGACGATGGTGAGCAGGGCTGGAAACCCTTCCTCGATGTCCTCGAAGTCGATCCCCTTGAGCAGACCGCTCATGAGGAACCCGACCAGGATCAACACCGGGGCCGTCGCCTGGGCCGGCACCAGCCCTGCGAGAGGCGAGAGGAATATCGCCAACAGGAACAGAACGCCGACCACCACCGAGGTGAGACCGGTCCGTCCTCCATCGGCGACGCCTGCCGCGCTCTCGATGTAGCTCGTGTTGGAGCTGACCCCGGCGGCGCCACCTGCGGCGGCCCCCAACGAGTCGACCAACAAGAGCTTGCCTACACCGGGGATCGAGCCGTCCTCCGCTGTCAGCTCGGCCTGCTCCACGACGGCCGTCGCGGTGCCGACGGTGTCGAAGAAGTCGGTCAGCATGAAGCTGAAGATGGTCAGCGCGGCGGCGACGAATCCAAGAGTGGAGAACACATTGCCCAGGTCGAACTCGCCCAGGGTGGCGAAGCTCGGAGTGGCGGTGAACGTGTCCGGGAATTGGGTGAAACCGATGATCAGCCCGATCGCCGCGGTGAGCAGGATGCTGATGATCAGGGCTCCCGGCACCTTCCTCACGAACAGGATCACCGTGATCAGCAGCCCAATCAGAGTGAGCCATGCTCCGGTGGTGTTGGGGAAAATGAACTGGACCACCGGAGTTCCCGGGCCTATGAGACCCCCACTCTGGAAGCCGATGAACATGATGAAGAGCCCGATGCCGACCCCGATCGCCCGCTTCAGGCTCAGCGGCACTGCGTTCATGATCGCTTCACGTAGACCCACGACCACCAGGGCGAGGACGATCAGACCCTCGAGGACGATCACCCCCATCGCCCCGGCCGGGGTCAGCCCTTGACCAAGAACGAGTCCGAAGGCCACGGCGGCGTTTATGCCGAGACCAGCGGCCATCGCAATGGGATAGTTGGCCACCACTCCCATCAAGATGCTGAGCAGGCCGGCGACCAGGGCGGTGCCGGCGGCCACGGCCGGAGCATCGAACCCCGCCTCCCCGAGGATGGTCGGGTTGACGAAGATGATGTAGGCCATCACCAGGAACGTCGTGAACCCGGCCCTTATCTCGGTGCCGACGGAAGTGCCCCGCTGGCTGAGCTTGAAGTAGGAATCGAGACCGGACCCCCCCGATCCGGTCGACTCCGTCCGATCGACGGTGTCGGTCATTTCTCCTCCCAATTTCTCGATGCCGGAGGTCGGCATCGCTTCTCAGACCCAAAGTAGTGAGGAGGGGTTACGCGTCGCCTGCCGTATGGAGAATCTTCTTCGCGCCCTCTAAACGAGGGCGCGCACCACCCAGTACACCGCCATCCCGGCGAAGAGGGTCCAGATGTGGCTTCGGGTGCGATGAGCGACGAAACCTCCGGCCATGAACGCTGAGACCTCAGGGATCCCGATCTGGACATTGCCCTCGGGGTCAGTGAGCAGGGCGACGATCAAGGCACCCAGGACCGCCGGCCCCACGTATTTGAGGGCAACGAGCACGACCTCGGGGATCCGCCGCTTGGCCAGCACCACGATGAACACGGCGCGGAAGACGTAGGTCCCGAAACCAACCACCACGGTCGCCAGGAAGTCACTCACGGCGAAGCCTCTCGGCAGCGAAGCCAGCGACCATCCCGACGAAGGCTCCCACCAGCAAACCCGTCCGGTTGGGCAGACCGGCGGCCAGATAGGTGACGCCTGCGCCGGCCAGAGCCGCCACCATCTCGGGCCAGTGTTCGATCCCCAGCACGAGCAGACCGATGAAGAGGATCGGTATGGCGAATTCGAGGTTCCACTCCTCCGGAACCACCGGTCCCAGCAGGAGCCCGAAGGCGACGACGGTCAGCCACAGCGCCCAGAAGGTGGCGCCGGCGGCGAGGTAGTAACTGCGAAAGCTGTCCGGGTCCTCATCGGGGGCTCTCACCGTGGTCAGCGCAAAGAGCTGATCGATGAGGAGATAGGGACCGAGCCATCGGAACCAACGCGGCTGGCTCTGGAAGGTGGGGGCGAGGGCAGCCGAGTACATCAGATGACGGGCATTGACCACGAGGGCGGTGCCGACTGCAGCCGCCACGGCTACACCCGTGCCCAACAGTGTGACCAGTGTGAGCTGAGCGGCCCCACCAAAGATGAGCCACGAGCCGGACCACCCGACGAAGGGGTTCATCCCGGACTCGGTGATGGCGAGACCGATGACCAACCCGAACGGGATGGCTGGCACAAACAAGGGCAAGGCGTCCATGGCCCCCTGGCGGGCCGCCGCGCGGTCTACAGACATATCAGACGAGGGCGGGATTTACCCGACGTCTGCCCTGACCGTTTCCAGGGCGATGACCACCATCTCGTCGAAGGTCTGCTGACGCTCCTCGGATGTGGTGGATGCGCCGGTTCGGACATGGTCGGAAACGGTGGCGATGGTGAGCGCCCGGCCCCCCTTCTCAGCAGCCACGCCGTAGAGACCGGCCGCCTCCATTTCCACCGCCAGCACCCCCATCGCCTCCATCCGGTCGAATGCCACGGGATCGGGGTTGTAGAAGAGGTCGGCCGAGTGCACGTTGCCCACCTTGACCGTGATGCCCCGAGATTCGGCAGCAGCCGCCGCCGCCCGGAGCAGCTCGAAATCGGCGGTCGCCGAGAAGTCGTAACCGCCATAGCGGACCCGGTTCACCCCCGAATCGGTGCAGGCGCCGATGGCGAGGACCACGTCGCGGAGCTCGACAGAGGCCAGGATCCCGCCACACGACCCGACCCGGATGAGACGCTCCACCCCGTACTCGGTGATCAACTCGGTGGCATATATCGAGGCCGACGGGATCCCCATGCCCGTGCCCATCACTGACACCGGGATGCCCTCGTAGGTGCCGGTGTAACCCAGCATGTTGCGAACCTCGTTTACCAACTTCGAGTCCTCGAGGAAGTTCTCGGCGATGTGCTGAGCCCGCAGCGGGTCGCCCGGGAGCAGGATCGACGGGGCGAAATCGCCCTTCTCGGCGGAGATATGTGGCGTTGGCATTACGTCAACCTATTCGATCATCTCCCCCGACACCGCATCGGTAACGTCGCCGCCTCATGCCCGACATCCCCCCATTTCCCACGGACCGTGACGAGCTATCCCGTGCCCTGGAGCAACTCGGAGCGCCCCGGCTCCCCGGGCTCCTCGGGATCGAGCTGCTCGAGATCACCGAAGGCGCATCGAGTATGCGCATGCGGATCGGGGAGAGGCATCTCGCCTCCAACGGCTACCTCCACGCAGCTTCGGTCGTGGCGCTGGCCGACACCACCGCCGGATACGGTTGCGTCGCCAACCTCCCCGGCAGCGCCATCGGGTTCACCACGATCGAGCTCAAGTCGAATCACTTGGGCACCCAGTTGGATGGAGCCCTCCTGTCCGAGGGGACCCTGGCCCATGGGGGGCGGACCACCCAGGTCTGGGACGTCGTGGTCACTGCCGAGGACACGGCGAAGAAGATCGCTCTCTTCCGCTGCACCCAGATGATCCTGTATCCCCCCGCTGACCTAATCTCGCCGCCTATGTCCGATTCCTACGACCTCATCGTGAAGCTCCGTGCCATCCGTGAGTTCAAGCCTGACCCGCTCAGCGACGAGGACCTTGGCGCGATCCTCGAGGCGGCACGATGGACCGGCAGCTCGAAGAACCGCCAGGACTGGTCGTTCATCGTCGTGACCGGCGATCGGCTTCGGGGTCTCGCCGAGCACGGCGATTACACCGATCCAATCCGAGCCTCGGCCGCGACCATCGTCCTCGTCAAGGAGGACGGCGGGAACCTGTTCGACATCGGGCGCGCAGCCCAGAACATCATGCTCGCGGCGAAGACAATTGGTGTCGCCTCATGTCCTATCACCCTCCATCGACCCGCCGACGCACGGCTTTTCCTGGGTGCTCCCGATGGGGTCGAGACGCGGTACGCCGTCGCCCTCGGGTACCCGACGCCGGGGACGGCACCGAGTCGGTTCGGGGGACGGAAGCCGGCCGAGGCCGTGGTCAGATACGAGCGATACTGACCGCCGGAATTCGGGGTCTGACAGGATCGGACCACCACTAGCGTCGAGTGGTCATGGCTGAACCGCTCGTCCAGGCCCGCGGACTCACCAAGAGATTCGGTGACTTCGTCGCCGTAGACGCCGTCGACTTCGATATCGCCAAGGGCGAGGCATTCGGCTTCCTCGGTCCCAACGGGGCAGGAAAGACCTCGACGATGAAGATGATCACCACGGTGAGCCCGATCACCGAAGGCAAGCTCACGGTCTTCGGGCTGGATCCTGACGCCCAGGGCCGGCAGATCCGACAACACCTCGGCGTCGTCCCTCAGGAAGATAATCTCGACCTCGAGCTCACCGTCTCGGAGAACCTCTACGTCTACGGGCGATACCACGACATGCACCGCGCCGACATCAAGGCGCGAATCGTCGATCTGCTCGAGTTCGCCCAACTGACCGATCGGGCAGACTCGCCAGTCGAGCCACTGTCGGGAGGTATGAAGCGGCGTCTGACCATCGCACGCGCCCTGATCAACGACCCGGACCTCGTCATCCTCGACGAGCCGACGACAGGCCTCGACCCCCAGGCCCGTCATCTCCTCTGGGACCGGCTCTATCGCCTGAAGAGGGAGGGGGCGACCCTGATCATCACCACCCACTACATGGACGAGGCCGAGCAGCTCTGTGACCGCTTGGTGGTCATGGACAAGGGCAAGATCGTCGCGGAAGGCTCGCCGCGGCAGCTCATCGCCCAGTACGCCCCCCGGGAAGTGGTAGAGCTTCGCTTCCCCGAGGAGCTGATGGGTGCGATGGCGGGCAGGCTCGATTGGCTGGAAGACAACACCGAGATCCTGGCCGACCGGGTGATCGTCTACACCGACGACGCCGAGGACACCCAGCACCAGCTGACCGAGCGCGACATCCATCCCGAACAGGTGCTGGTACGTCGGTCGAGTCTGGAAGACGTGTTCCTCAAGCTCACCGGACGAAGACTCATCGACTGATGACCAGCCTGACCCGGTCATGGCGGTGGGTCGAGTCGGAAGCCATCGGCTACCGACGCGTGTGGCGTGGGACAGTGATCTCCAGCTTCGTGAACCCGGTGCTGTTCCTGTCGGCGATGGGTCTGGGACTGGGCACTCTGGTCGACTCCTCCACCGACGACCTCGGAGTTCCCTACCTGACCTTCGTCGCCACCGGGTTGATGGCGGCGACGGCCATGCAGACCTCGGCCGGCGAAGGAGCCTTCCCGGTCATGGCCGGGATCAAATGGCGCAAAGGCTTCCACGGCGCCATCACTACCCCCCTCTCCCCGACCGACATCGTCAGGGGCATGATGATCTGGGGCTCCATCCGGCTCACTTTCGTCCTGACCGTGTTCGCCCTCATCTCGGTGGCCTTCGGGGCGCTCGACCTGGTCCCAGCGCTCCTCGCTGTGCCGCCGGCGGTCCTCACCGGGCTCGCCTTCCAGGCCACGGTGACCGCCTACACGGTCACCCGTGAGAACGAGATCAGCCTCTCCACACTCTTCCGGTTCGGGATCATCCCGCTGTTCTTGTTCTCGGGGACCTTCTTCCCGATCAGCCAACTTCCCGATCCACTGCAGGTGGCCGCCTACTTCACACCTCTTTTCCATGGTGTCGAGCTGGTTCGCAAAGTCGCCTTGCCCGGCGCCGATGTCTCGATCGTCACCCCGCTGCCGATTTGGGTCAATGTCGTCTATCTCGTGGCAATGGCGACCGCCGGCATCGTCCTCGGCTCGCGCTGGCTGGACCGGAGGCTCAAGCCATGAGTGTCTCTGCACCCTCGCGGCTGACCCCGCCGGGCCGGATGACCCCCTTCCGGGCGCAGCGGATCTGGGAGCGGAACTACCTGGTCTACCGACGGGTGTGGAAGGTCGTGATCACCGGCTTCTTCGAGCCTGTCTTCTACCTCTTCTCGATCGGGATCGGCATCGGATCCCTCGTCGGCGAGGTGACGATGCCTGGTGGAGTCACGGTGGACTACACGGCCTTCGTGGCCCCGGCCTTGATGGCAGCATCGGCAATGAACGGGACGGTGCTGGAGACCACGTTCAACATCTTCTTCCGGCTCAAGTTCGACAAGGTCTACGACGGGATCCTCACCACCCCGATGGGACCGCGCGACATCGCCATCGGCGAGATCGGATGGGCGCTGCTCCGCGGCGCCCTGTACGCCGTCGCCTTCCTCGTCGTCATGGTGATCATGGGTCTCACCACCAGCTGGTGGGCGATCCTCACCATCCCCGGCGCGGTCCTCATCGGATTCGCTTTCGGATCGGTGGGTCTTGCCGCCACCACATTCATGCGCTCGTGGCAGGACTTCGACCTGGTCTCCCTGGTGACTATGCCGCTGTTCCTGTTCTCGGCCACCTTCTACCCACTCGACACCTATCCCCCGGCCCTGCAGCAGCTCGTCCGATTGTCACCGCTCTATCAAGGGAACGAGTTACTCCGGGCCTTCTCGCTGGGCATCTTGGACTGGTCTGTGGCCGGCCACATCGCATACCTGCTGGTCATGGGTCTGATCGGCGCCCGCATCGCCTCCCGTCGTCTCGACGGGTTGTTACGCAAATAGCGCCTACCGCGCCGGCGAGTGATCGCAGCCGGTCGCCGATAGGCTCGACTGCTCATGCTCGACCTGTCTTTCCCCCTCCATTCCCCCCGGGGGGCCCGGCTCAACACCAACGGCTGGCTCCAGGAGGCAGCGCTGCGCTGTCTCCTCAACAACCTCGACCCTGACGTCGCCGAGGACCCGGAGCAGCTGATCGTCTACGGCGGCCGAGGCAAGGCCGCCCGGGACCTGGGCTCGCTGCACGCGATCGTTCGGACACTCGAACGATTGGGAAACGACGAGACGCTCCTGGTGCAATCGGGCAAGCCGGTCGGGGTGTTCCGCACCCATGACATGGCCCCGAGAGTTCTCATCGCCAACAGCCTCCTCGTCCCACGCTGGGCGACCCTGGAGCATTTCTGGGAGCTGGAGGCGGCAGGTCTGACCATGTACGGGCAGATGACTGCCGGGTCCTGGATATACATCGGGACCCAGGGCATCCTCCAGGGGACCTATCAGACCTTCGCCGCAATCGCCGAGCAGCGCTTCGGCGGCACCTTGACCGGCACACTCACCCTCACCGCCGGGCTCGGAGGCATGGGGGGCGCTCAGCCGCTTGCGATCACCATGAACGGCGGCGTCGCCCTTTGTGTCGAGGTCGACCCGCAACGGATCGAACGCCGGTTGGAGACCGGCTACCTCGACGAGAGCTACGAGGAGACCGAGGAGGGGGTGACCCGCGCCCTCGAGGCGAAACGAAATCGCGAGGCGGTTTCCATCGGCCTGCTCGGCAATGCCGCCGAAGTGTTTCCCCTGTTACTCGAGAAGGGTCTCGACATCGACATCGTGACGGACCAGACCTCGGCACACGACCCGCTGTACGGGTACATCCCGGTCGGATACGACGTGGACGATGCCCGCCGGCTCCGCGAAGACGACCCCGATACCTACATCAAGTCGGCCCGGGAGTCGATGGCGGCCCACTGCGAGGCGATGGTCGGGTTCCAATCCTCGGGTGTCGAGACATTCGACTACGGCAACAACCTGAGGGGTGAGGCGGCCACCGCCGGCTTCGCCGACGCTTTCTCCTACCCCGGATTCGTCCCGGCCTACATCCGGCCCCTGTTCTGTGAGGGCTCGGGGCCATTCCGCTGGGTGGCCCTCAGCGGCGATCCGGCCGACATCGCGGTCACCGACCGGGCCATCGCCGAGCTATTCCCCAATAACGACTCACTTCATCGCTGGATGACGATGGCATCCGAAAAGGTCCATTTTCAAGGCCTCCCGGCCCGGATCTGCTGGCTCTCCTACGGAGAGCGCCATCTGGCCGGTCTCCGGTTCAACGATCTCGTCGCCGCAGGCGATATCTCGGCTCCTGTTGTCATCGGCCGTGATCATCTCGACTCGGGATCCGTCGCTTCTCCTTATCGGGAAACGGAGGCGATGGCCGACGGGTCGGATGCCATAGCCGACTGGCCCATCCTCAACGCCATGCTCAACGTCTCCTCGGGGGCGGCCTGGGTGGCAGTCCATCATGGGGGCGGTGTGGGCATCGGGAACTCGATCCATGCCGGGGCTCAGGTCGTCGCCGATGGCACCGAGCAAGGCGCTCTGCGGGTAGAGCGCGTCCTCACCAACGACCCTGGGACCGGGGTGATGCGTCACGCCGACGCCGGCTACGACATTGCCCGCCGCGTGGCACGAGAGCGGGGTATCGATATCCCGATGCTCTGAAATCGTTTAGGGATCGCAACCGGAGCACCTATACGCTGATCCCCAATGCCGATCAATGACCCACACTGGCCGCGCGCCGATGTCTGGCTCGCCCAGGAGCATCCCGACCCGGAGATCCTGGTGGTCGGTGTGCCTTCGTCCCGTGCCTCGTTGTCGCCTTCGCGAGCCGACCTGAGCCCGCTCGAGGTCCGTGATCGACTCAGCCGTTTCTCCACCTTCCACGGCGAATGGGGAGTCGATTTCGGTGGTGTAACCGTTCGTGACGAGGGCAACTGGGCGGTCTCCGACCTCGATATGCATCGCATGCCGGAGATGGTCGAGAACCTGGCCGCCAAGCTGAACAGGGGCCCGCTGAGCATCTACCTCGGTGGGGACAACGCCATTACCCGCCCTCTGGCCAGGTCCCTGTCCACCGACCGGAGTCGGATCGGGCTAATCACGTTCGATGCCCATCATGATGTCCGCACCCTCGATCTCGGTCCTACCAACGGGACCCCGGTGCGGGGACTCATCGACGAGGACGGTCTGCCCGGTGAGAACGTGGCGCAGATCGGGATCCACTCCTTCGCCAACTCCGCCGAGTACCGCGCCTATTGCAACGAGCAGGGAATCACGGTTCTGACCGTCGACGATGTGTCACAACGCGGCATCGGATCGGTGGTGGAGGACGCCCTGACGGTGGTGGCGGTGAAGACCGACGTGGTCCATGTCGACGTCGACATCGACGTGCTCGACCGCGCCTTTGCGCCCGGCTGCCCCGGGGCCAGGCCGGGGGGGCTCACGGTGCGAGATCTGGCCGAGGGGGTGCGCCGATGCGCCCGCAACCCCAAGGTGGCCTCGATCGATCTCGTCGAGGTCGACCCGGAGGCCGATCAGGACGGGCTCACTCTCGATGCCATGGCCCACCTCATGCTCTCGGCAGTCGCCGGTTACGCCGAGCGCGAGTAGCCCACCGCGTACCTGAGGTACATAGGCCCACATATGGGCCAATGCCGACACAGAAGAGTCAGCCTCCACTGATCACCTGTTCGGC
>Ga0105092_10001540_pt1 | contig 12381 bp, 10 predicted proteins | sample PPLLak2March2015_FD_87021 | JGI IMG/M metagenome (GOLD analysis project Ga0105092, IMG submission 87021) | Freshwater sediment microbial communities from Prairie Pothole Lake near Jamestown, North Dakota, USA - PPLs Lake P7 Core (1) Depth... | ecosystem: Environmental > Aquatic > Freshwater >... | reverse complement strand
GTCGATGGCGGGCTTGATGGCATGAGCCGCTTCCGGTGCGGGAATTATGCCTTCAGTCCTGGCGAAGAGAGTGGCAGCCTCGAAAACCTCGTTCTGCTGCAACGCGGTGGCCTCGATCAGGCCATCATGCACAAGATTGCAGAGCAGTGGTGCGTCTCCATGATAGCGCAGGCCGCCGGCATGAATTCCCGGCGGGATGAAGTCATGGCCCAGTGTATACATCTTGACCACGGGCGCCATTCCCGCCGTGTCGCCGAAGTCGTATGCGTAAAGCCCTTTGGTCAGGCTGGGACAGGCTGACGGCTCGCAGGCCACCATGCGCAGGTCCTTCTTGTCATTCAGCTTGTCCGGGATGAATGGGAAGACCATGCCGGGGAAGTTGCTCCCGCCGCCGCAGCATCCGAACATGATATCAGGGTAGTCGTCGGCCAGATCAAACTGCTTCTTCAGCTCCAGACCTTCAACGGACTGATGGAGCAGAACGTGATTGAGGACGGAACCCAGAGCATAATTGGTGTTGTCATGGCTTGCCGCATCCTCAACGGCTTCGGAGATGGCGATTCCCAGAGACCCAGGCGTGTTCGGCATCTCTGCTAAAACCTTTCTGCCATAGTTTGTTCTGTCCGATGGGCTGGGAATGCACTCTGCGCCCCAGACTCTCATGGCACTCTTGCGGTAGGGCTTGCTGTCGTAGCTCGACCTGACCATGTAAACGGTGCACTTCAAATTGAACAGCGTCGTGGCCAGTGACAGGGCAGACCCCCACTGACCCGCGCCTGTTTCGGTGGCCAGCCGCTCGATGCCTTCTTTCATATTGTAATAAGCCTGAGGAACGGCGGTGTTGGGCTTGTGGCTGCCGGCTGGGCTCACGCCTTCATATTTGTAGTAGATCTTAGCCGGAGTCTTGAGCGCCTTCTCAAGAGCTGCGGCCCGATAGAGCGGCGTCGGCCTCCAGAGCCGGTAGATGTCGCGTACCTCTTCGGGGATGTCTATCCAGCGCTCCGTGCTCATCTCCTGCTGGATGAGGGCTTTAGGAAAGATCATCTCCATGTCCTGCGGGCCCAAAGGCTTCAGCGTCCCGGGATGAAGGGGCGGGTCCAGGGGCGTGGGCATATCGGCGGCTACGTTATACCACTTCTTAGGGATCTCTTCCTCGTCTAGCAAGTATTTGATCTTCATCTGGGACACTCCACATATCGGCTGTAATGTAATCTTGTGTACATCGTTGATCCGTTTGGCTTTATTTAAAGGCTTTGAAATGCTCTTAAGAGTTTTAGCCTGATTATTAGTAGGTGGTGTAAAGCAGGTCAAGATTTATTTATCATGGATGAGATGAGCCTTGCCATGAGTGGCCAAACCCTGTCCGAGAAGATATTCTCAAGAGCTGCAAAGAAAGAGGCGCGAGCGGGCGAGTTCGTCATGGCGGATATCGACTGTGCCATGATCCATGATATCACCGGCCCGCTGGCGGTCAAGGGATTTTACGAGATCGTGGGCCGGGATGCCAAGGTCTGGGACCCCTCGAAGATCGTCATCCTCTTCGACCATCAGGTTCCTGCAGACAGCCTCAACGCTGCGGAGAACCACATTCTTCTGCGCGGCTTTGCCAAAGAGCAGGGAATCTTGAATTATGACATCTTCTGCGGAGTCTGCCATCAGGTCATGCCGGAGAAAGGCCATGCCCTTCCCGGTCAGATCGTGGTGGGCACGGACTCGCACACCTGCACCTACGGCAGCCTGGGATCTTTTGCCACCGGCATCGGCTCAACAGACATGTCCTCAGTCTTTGCCACGGGCAAGCTCTGGTTCATGGTGCCCCAAACGCTGCAGCTCATGATCGATGGCAGGCTTCCCAAGAATGTCACCTCGAAGGATGCGGTGCTGAGGATCATCGGCGACATCGGAGCTGATGGCGCGAACTATCTGGCCTGCGAATTCCGGGGCGAGGCGGCGACGAGGATGAGCATCCCGGAGAGGATGACCGTGTCCAACATGGCCATTGAGATGGGAGCCAAGGCAGGCATCTTCGAGACGGATGAGACGACCGTGAAGTACCTGGAGCAGCGGGTGAAGGACAAGTCGGCCATCGAGGCAAGAGCGGTCAGGAGCGACGAGGACGCAGTAGTCACGCAAAAGCACTGGAATGTGTCAGATCTCGAACCCCAGATTGCGATGCCTCATAACGTGGATAACGTCTCGCCCATAAGCGAGGTTCCCAAGACCAAGCTCGACCAGGTATTCCTCGGGTCCTGCACCAATGGCCGCTTTGAGGACCTTAAGCTTGCATCGGACCTGATGAAGGGAGAGCCTGTGGCCAAGGGCGTGCGCATGATCGTGGTTCCCGCCAGCCGGGAAGAGTACATGAAGTGCCTGCATGCCGGCCTCATTGAGAAGTTCATGGAAGCAGGGGCCATGTTCGAGTCTGCCTGCTGCGGTCCGTGCATGGGCGGGTCCTTCGGTCTCCTGGGCGCGGGCGAGCGCTGCCTCTCTACCTCAAACCGGAACTTCGTGGGACGTCAAGGCAGCCCCAAGGCATTCGTCTACCTCTCTTCGCCAGCCACGGCAGGAGCAAGCGCGATCACCGGATACATCACCGATCCGAGAGACGTTTAGATGAGGTCTCAGGGAATATATTCAGGTGCCTATTCTAGGATTTATATGAGAAATCCGGCATGAAGATCGCACTCAAGCTCGCATACCTGGGCGATAACTACTACGGCTTCCAGCGTCAGCCGGATCTGGTCACCGTCGATTCCGAGGTGCGCAAAGCCCTGCAGCAGATCGGTGTCATTCACGGCGACTTCTGTTACGCAGGAAGGACGGATCGCGGGGTTTCCGCCCTAGGCCAGGTCATCGACTTTTGGATAGATGAGGATAAGGCTAAATTGACCCGCCCCAGGTGCGTGAACGGGCGTCTGCCCCGCGACATCTGGACCTGGGCCTGGAGCGTTGCGCCCATCGGCTTCTCTGCCCGCTGGAATGCCCAGTGGCGGCAGTACCGATATTTGCTCTGGCATCCCGGCCTCGATCCAGAATTGATGAGTCAGGCAGCGGAGATGCTGATTGGCGAGCATGATTTCAGGAATTTTTCGTCCGCAAAAGTCGATACCGTGAAGGCTGTTCAGATGCTGGAGATCAAAGAGGAGAGGGGCCTCTTCACCATCGACATTCGGGCCGACGGATTTCTCTGGAACATGGTGCGAAAGATCGTCGGTTCCCTGGAAAAGATCGGATGCGGCGAGAAGGATATGAACTGGTTCTCGGACCTGCTCCGGCCTGAGCTGAACCACGGCGCACCCACGGCACCAGCCGAGGGCCTCATCCTCATGGACGTGGGCTACGAGGGGTTGGACTGGCAGGTAGACGAGTACTCACGGGCGCGGGCGGCGACGGCGCTCGACGCCATGGTCCAAAAGAGGATGGCAAAGGCAGAGGTGGCGAAGGCGCTGCAGAGGGCGATGGTGCCGCAGCCGGATAGGTGCTGAAGAATATCGCGGACTGATGTAGAAGCACAGCATCAATTGCAGTCCGCTCTTTCCGCCAGAACCATCGCAGGTGTCTTTCTTATGATGTCGGTCTTGTCGAAGTCTCTGTCGAAGCTCACAAGTATTAGATCATTATTTTTTGCAGCAACATATTGATAGGCATCGTCGAAATCCAGATCCTGCTCTTGCATAGCCGAAAGCAGCTCCATTAAGTCTGTGAGACTCAAGGAGATTCGTTTGATCCCGGTTTCTTCCAAGACATCAGATAGAAAGGCTGCGAATACATCTTTCTTGTTGAGGCGAGATGTAATAATACCTATCGAATAGAGAGTGAATTCAGTAAGAGCGAACTCATCTGTCCGTACTGCCTGCAAGAATTGACGGACTTCTTCGGCGCGTTCTTGTTCAAGAAGCAGTTCAAGCCAAACGTTAGAGTCGACGAGATAGATCAATCGCCCCACCAATCCAGAGATTTTTTCTGCAACTCCAGGGAGGTATATTTTCCCTTGAGTTCTGCCAGTCCTCCTGCCCAGTCCAGTCTTAGCCTTTTGCGTTTGGGACTGGTCTTTTTTTCGACAAGGAACTGAGCGAAATCCCAAACCTCCTGCTGAAGCTCTGGAGGAAGCTTGGCCATGAGTTCGCCAAATGCATCCATAGAAAACTCTCGCGTTCTTATGGCTAATATATTTTTTTATTATTCCCAACGCATCTTTCCCGGCATTTCAATTTATGTATTTGACTATGTATGCAGAAAGGACACTGCCGAATCTGCTAACGATACGCACCCAACTAGCATGACGCTGTGGCGCGCCCACGGCACCATCTGAGGGCCTCATCCTCATGGACGTGGGCTACGAAGATCTGGACTGGCAGGTAGACGAGTACTCACGGGCGCGGGCGGCGAAGGCGCTCGATGCCATGGTGCAAAAGAGGATGGCAAAGGCAGAGGTGGCGAAGGCGCTGCAGACGGCGATGCAACCTTAGATGGAATTCTTATTTCTCAACCGCAGATTTGCAGCTGCTACCACAGCTGCCGCCAAAACTACTGAAACAACATATGCTTCATTGCCAGATGAAGGAACAAGATAAGTAAAGAGCAAATATCCGGCCAGAAATACAACTGCGCCTAAGACCGAACTTTGGGCAGCGCTCAAGCTGCCACTCGTGAGCACTTTTCTAACGATATATCCGGTAACTAACCCAACCGTCATCAATATCGAATAAAACACAAATAAGATCAACAACACAAAGAGGTCCAACAATCCCATCATAGCCGAAGATATGATTGAAGAATCTTTGAGGGCACTGCTTCTGCTAACGCCGTTCGGGGAAATGTTCTCGTTATTGCCGACAAATGTATTTTCGAGAACGGAATTATTTTCCGAGTCGTCCAAATAAACTGCATAGCGGTTGTTGATCAGCTTATTGCTGTGAATATCATTTCCCTCGGCGTAGTTCAGACGGATGCCATATTCGTTATTTTGAATCTCGTTTCCATAAATCGAATTGCCGTCGGAGAAGCCGCTCGGCCCTGCCTCGGAAAGATAGCGATTCGAGAGCAATATGCCTTTCTCGTTGCCTTTGATGGTGTTGTTTTGGATGTGATTTAAATTGGACGCGGCCAGGCTTATGCCTATGCCGTTTTCCTCAATTGTGTTCTCAGAGATGGAATTTATTTCGGCACGTTCAAGATCAATGCCAATGCGCCGGTTATATCTAATTACATTTTTTTGAACAAGGTTAGATTCTGTTTCGCTTACTAAGATGCCGATTGAGTTATTTGCCACGACATTATTTTGAATGGTAGAATTATTCATTGCCGGAAAACGGAAGACGGATCCATAGATGCCGATTCCGGGATCGGATTTTCCGGAATTTGTCAAAGTAAATCCCTCGACAACAATGCCGCTGCTGGTCAGCTTGAGGGGCGAACCATTTCCTCTTGCATCGATGACGGGATTTCCCTGGCCGCGCAGTGTCAGACTGCGATCAACCAGGACATTCTCCGAATAAACGCCGCTCTGAACAACGATGGTATCGCCTTCAGATGAGGCATTGACTGCCTCCTGGATCGATTCATAATTCGCACCATCGGTGCCGACGGTGATGTAAGCGGACTGGGCCTGGCAGCAAAAGATCGCAAGCAGAAATGCGAGCATGATCCAGCGGGCATTCATTGAGGACACACCTATGGCTACCACCATTATTATAATGTTTATTTATGTCTTTCCGACAGTCCAATAAGTGCAAATAAAAGCAAACCCGCAGAAGAAAGCAAGCCTGGACGAGTCTCTCAGAAGCAGGAAGCCTCCTCGGTGCGTATCATTTTAAGAAAAAAATCTGCGTTCTTTAATATTATCAAAAATAAATACAAAAAGTGATCGGCGGTTAGGTTATCCTCGCCACCGCCGCCACCTCGTCACCCGGCTTGACATTCATGATGCGCACGCCCTGCGTGGACCTGCCCTGCACGCGAATGTCGCTCGTTGGTATGCGAATCATCACGCCCTCTTTGGTCGTCACCAGCAGTTCATCCTCTTCGGAGACGGTGGTGGTGCAGCAGACAAAGCCCTTGCGAGCATCGATATTCTTGACACCCTTGCCGCCCCGGCTCTGCTGGGGATACTCGCCAAGCTCGGTCCTCTTGCCGTATCCCTGGTTGGTGATGGTGAGCAGAGTGGAATTGGACGCCGGATTGATCACGTCCATGCTGATCAATTCGTCACCCATGTTGAGGCTGATGGCCCGCACGCCCATGGTGCCGCGGTTGCTGGCCCGCACATCGCCCTCCTTGAAGCGAATGGCCTTACCGAACTTGGTAGCCACCAAAAGCTCCTGATTTCCATCGGTGAGCTTGGCAGAGACAAGACTGTCGCCCTTGAGGTTGACGGCCTTGATGCCGCCCTTGCGCGGGTTGCTAAAGGCCTGCAAAGGCATCTTTACGACGCTGCCGTGGCGGGTTACCAGCATGATGAAGCCTGACTCGAAGCTCTTCACCGGGATTGCGCCCGTCATCTTCTCGTCCGGCTCAAGCTGCAAGAGGTTCACGATGGACTTGCCGCGCGTGGCGCGCCCTAAAGACGGAATCTCGTAAACCTTGAGCCAGTGGGCCTTGCCCTTGTCCGTGAAGAAGAGCAGGTAATCCTTGGTGGAAGCGGTGAAGACGTCCGTCACGAACTCCTCGCTCTTTGTTTCCGCCCCGATGACTCCCCTCCCGCCGCGCCGCTGCATGCGGTAAGCATCAACGGGCTGGCGCTTGATGTACCCGGAGCTGGTGATGGTCACGGCCACATCCTCATCCTGGATGAGGTCTTCCTGGCGAACCTCGCCCTCCGCTTCGATGATCTGCGTGCGGCGCGCGTCTCCATAAGTCCGGCACAGCTCCTTGAGTTCCTCTTTGATGATGCTCAGAATCTCCAGATTGCTGGAGAGAATCATCCTCAAGTGGGCGATGAGCTTCTCCAGCTCCGTCGCCTCGGAGACTATCTTCTCCTGTTCCAATCCCGTCAGCCGCTGCAGCCTCATTTCGAGAATCGCTTTGGACTGCTCCTCGCTCAGGGAGAACGCCTGCATCAAGGCGTCCTTGGCTTCCGGGGGCGATGCGGCTGCTTTTATTATTCTGATTACTTCATCGATGTTTCGCAGGGCGATGAGCAATCCGGCCAGGATATGGGCGCGCTTCTCCGCCGCATCCAGATCGAACCTGGTGCGCCGCTCGATCACGATGGAGCGGTAGTGGACGTACTGCTCCAGGGTTTCCTTCAAGGAGACGGCCTTGGGCAGGCCGTCAATGAGAACCATGTTGTTTATGCCGAAGCTGGTCTGGAGCGCCGTGTGCTTGTGAAGCTGGTTTAAGACCACATGAACGTTAAAGCCGCTCTTGACGTCCACGACAAGACGTATGCCATCTTTGTCAGACTCGTCTCGCAGATCGGATATGCCCTCCAGGCGGCCTCCTTTGACCATCTCTGCCATGTCCTCGATGAGCGTGGCCTTGTTCACCTGGTAGGGCAGCTCGGTGAAGATGATCTTGGTGCTGCGTGCTCCTTCCTCAATCTCCGACTTGGCCTGCATGAGGACGCTGCCGCGTCCGGTCATGTAGGCAGCTTCAATCCCGGCCCGGCCCACGATATATGCGCCGGTGGGAAAGTCCGGTCCGGGCAGATATTTCATGAGATCGTAAAGCGTGGCTTCGGGCTGGTCGATGAGATAAATGATCGCCCCGGCCAGTTCCTTCAGGTTGTGGGGCGGAATGTTGGTGGCCATGCCGACGGCGATGCCCGTGGACCCGTTGAGCAGAAGATTGGGCAGTTTTCCCGGCAGCACGGTCGGCTCTTTGAGCGAGCCGTCGTAGTTGGGAACAAAGTCCACCGTGTTCTTCTCGATGTCAGCCAGCATCTCTTCGGCGATCTTGGAGAGGCGCACTTCCGTGTAACGCATGGCAGCAGCAGGATCTCCGTCGATGGAACCGAAGTTGCCCTGGCCGTCGATCAGAGGATAGCGCATGGAAAAAGTCTGGGCCATCCTGACCATTGTCTCATAGATGGCCGAGTCTCCGTGCGGGTGGTACTTACCCATAACATCTCCCACCACGCGCGCAGATTTCTTGTAGGGCTGATCATGGGTCATGCCCTGTTCATACATCGCATAGAGAATGCGCCGATGAACCGGCTTCAGGCCATCCCGCACATCCGGGAGCGCCCGGCTCACGATCACACTCATGGCATAATCGATGTAAGAGGACTTCATCTCCTCAGTGATGTTAACTAATACTTCCGTCAAAAGCCACCTCAGACATCTAGGTTCTTTACATACTTGGCATGCGTCTCGATGAACTCCCGTCTCGGCTCCACCTGGTCTCCCATGAGGATGGTGAATATGCGATCTGCCTCCACGGCATCCTCCAAGGTGACTTTGAGCATGGTCCTCTTCTCAGGGTTCATGGTCGTCTCCCAGAGCTGATCGGGATTCATCTCTCCGAGACCCTTGTATCTTTGAATAGTGGGCTTGACCATGGATGCCACCAGCTCATTTAGCTGCTCGTCCGAGTAAACATAATTGACCTGCTTGCCCTTTTTGACCTGGTAAAGGGGTGGTTGGGCAATGAAGACGTAGCCAGCCTCGATGAGGGGTTTCATGTACCTGTAGAAAAAGGTCAGCAGAAGTGTGCGAATATGCGAGCCGTCCACATCGGCATCGGTCATTATTACTACCTTGTGATATCTGGCCTTGGTAAGGTCGAAGTCGTCTCCGATGCCTGTGCCGAAGGCCACGATCATGTTGCGAATCTCTGCGTTCTTGAGGATCTTGTCCAGTCTAGCCCTTTCCACGTTCAGGATCTTACCGCGCAGAGGCAGTATGGCCTGAAAATGGCGGCTTCTGCCCTGCTTGGCACTATTGTGGACGAACACGCCGCTTGCGAGCGCGAAGTTGTGTGTTTCCGGCACTTCGATGTCGTATACGTCCATCCGTTCCACGATGCATTCAACTGAGACAATACGATGATTATAATTGAGAACTGCTTCCTTCGCGCGTGGCACATCGTCATCTATAGTGATGCCCGACTGTGTCTTGTCCGAAAGCTTGCGATACAGCGGCATTAGCGAATCATCGACCATCAGTTCCGCCGCCACCTTGTAGCCCCCGCTGCGTAGCATAAAGCGATGGTCTGGCGTGCAGGTAATCGTCTCGCCGTTGTCCAGCGTCACGCGGACGACTTCGACATTGTGCTTGGTGATGCGGGCATGCCGCGCACGCTCCAAGCCGATGGTGCCATCTTTTCGAATGGTATAGCAAAAGTGCTCTGCGCCCCGAGACTGCTCAGCCACCAGATCCTTGAAGCTGAGGTTGCGACCATCAGCTAACGCCACTTTTGTATCCCCCGAGAAACAACCGCCCGCAGATTCTCCTTCCACGATATAGATCTCACATTTGGATGGGTCTTTGTCCGAGCAGTCGGCCAGCTTGCCGGGCAGGCCGCCGGAGCCGAGAGCATTCTTGCGCCGCGTTAATTCTTTGGCCTTGCGTGCAGCCTCGCGGGCGCGCAGGGCTTCCGCCGCCTTCTCCACGATGGTCGTGGCCACCAGAGGATTTTCCTCGAAATACTCCTTCAAGCCCTCCGATACCATGGACTCGATGATGCCCCGGATGGCGCTGTTTCCAAGGCGGGTCTTGGTCTGGCCCTCGAACTGCGGATCGGGAAGCTTGACGCTGATGACTGCCACCAAGCCCTCGCGCAGATCATCGCCGCCCAGCTTCTCCTCATTCTTGAGCAGCTTATTTTCCCGGGCGTAGTCATTCACAGTCTTGGTCAGGGCCGCCCGGAAGCCCATAAGATGAGTTCCACCCTCACGGGTGTTGATATTATTGGCATAGGAGAATATGTTCTCGTTGTAGGAGTTGTTGTACTGCAGAGCCACTTCCACCTGCGTTCCATTCTTGCTGCGGGAAAAGTAAAGTGGAGGCTGATGCAGTGCCTCTTTGTTGGTATTGAGATACTCCACGAAGGACACGATGCCGCCCTCGTAGCAGAAGTCGTTCTCTTTCTCGGATCTCTCATCCTTTATGGTTATGCGCAGGCCGCGGTTCAGGAACGCCAGCTCCCTCAGTCGGGATGAGAGAGTGTCGAAGTTGTACTCGGTCTCCTCGAAGATGGTTCCGTCCGGCTTGAAGGTGACCGTTGTGCCGGTATGGTCCGACGTTCCCCTAACCTCGACATCGGACGCCACATCGCCGTGCTCGTAGCGCTGCCAGTAAATCTTTCCGTTTCGCCTGACTTCAACCTCCAGCCACTCGGAGAGGGCGTTGACCACGGATACGCCCACGCCATGCAGTCCGCCGGAGACGCTGTAGGATTCATGATCGAACTTGCCGCCCGCGTGGAGCACGGTCAATACGATCTCCAGAGCCGGACGGTTGAATTGAGGATGATTATCCACAGGAATGCCGCGCCCATCATCTTTGACGGAGACGCTGCCGTTCACATGAATGATAACATTGATCTCTTTGCAGTAGCCGCCCAGGGCCTCGTCCACGCTGTTGTCCACCACTTCATAAACCAGGTGGTGCAGCCCCAGGGTGTCTGTACTGCCGATATACATAGAAGGCCTGCGCCTTACTGCCTCAAGCCCTTCAAGAACCTGGATTTGGCTCGCATCATAGCCCGTTGCGTCGCTCAAAACTGATTATGCCCCCCGAATAATTAGGACCTTAATGAAATATCCTGAGAAGATATAAGCCTTTCCCTTTAAATATACCACAGATTCTATTTATTTTATAGATATGACGGCTCAATAGATTGCATACGGATATGGTTCATCATTCCCATCTCTTGATTAGGTTATCAATGGATAAAAATTTTTCTAATATTCAAAAAAAGCCACAAAGCCAAGGTCCGGATTCGAACCGGAGTGGTAATGCTCTGCAGGCATTTGCGTAGCCGCTCCGCCACCTTGGCAACAAGCCGTCTTGCGACACCAACCTAGATGGTTTTTCCTTTAAACCTCTTGCGGTCGGGTTCGTCTTATCAACCTCGAACGCTTGCCACCTCCATACCTATAAACCTTGCCTTTGCGGCAAAAAATATTCTCCGTAATATCGAATACGGATGACATTTAAGGGTGAATCATAGATCAATTTTGAAGATTCTGAATTGCTTGCTCATATTAAATCATAAATTTTCAAGAAATAGTAGCATTGGTGCGAAAAGTATTAATCTAGGAAGCGCATACAATGTTGCTTCCAGTGGGGGAAAAATATATGGTAATTGGATTAACAATGATCAAAGTTAGACCCGGCTATGAACGATCTGCATATTCCGATCTGCAAAAAAGGCCGGAGGTAAGAGATGTCTATCGTCTCTTCGGTGAGTATAACTTCTTCCTGGTTATGCAGGCGGAAGGAAAAGGCAAGTTCAACCAGATATTAAAAGAGATCAAAGACGAAGAGCTGGTAATCAAGACCGGCCCGGTCATGCTGACCAAAGATAATGACTTTGCGAATGTGGCCGCGGCGAAGACGGAACATGCCGTCGCTATCGGCTAAACGTTTTTGATATACGGCCTTATTCTATTTGTTTTCGATTTTAGGTATCAGAATGCGGCAGTTTGAACCGCAGCCCATAAGACGCAAGGTCTTCACTCCTTCGCGCAGCTGGGCTCCAGAATGGGCGCGAACTTGGTGCCGTAGTAGATGATGCCCCGATCGCCTTCTTTTCCCAAGATACGAAAGACGGGCCGAACGCGCATTCCTATCTTGATCTCACCGAGGCTGGAGACAATCTGCCCTGTAACCCTCGGCCCCTCATCGAGCTGAATGATGGCCAGGTTGTAGGGCGTGAGCATCTCGAAGTCCTCGGTGGCGTTGTATATAGTAGTATAGGTTACAATGGTGCCCGTTCCTTTGAAAGCATACTCTTCCAGGTGCGCTCCGCGGCGGCAGTTGGGGCACAGGTTCCTCGGCGGAAAGAAGTACTCGTTGCAATTAGTGCAGTGCGTTCCTTTGAGGTTGTACCTCTGAGGTATGCTTCTCCAAAATCGGGGAGCTTGTGTTGTCATTTTGCCTCGTGAAATGCCTTATAATTCGATCCTGTAAGATCTACCTGGTAAATTCTACCTTGTAAATATGTGAACCAGAGCCGTTCCGCCCGAACCGCCCACGTTATGGGCCAGGCCCACTTCCGCCTCTTCCACCTGGCGTCGACCGGCTTCGCCGCGCAGCTGCAGGGCAATCTCATAGGCTTGCTTAATTCCGGTCGCGCCTACGGGATGGCCGCAGGCTTTGAGTCCGCCGGAGGTGTTGATGGGCAGGTTTCCGCCAAGTGCAGTGATCCCGTCCTCCGTGGCCTTTCCTCCCTGGCCTTTCTCCACGAATCCAAGATCCTCAATGGCCAGAATCT
>Ga0105092_10001539_pt1 | contig 12386 bp, 10 predicted proteins | sample PPLLak2March2015_FD_87021 | JGI IMG/M metagenome (GOLD analysis project Ga0105092, IMG submission 87021) | Freshwater sediment microbial communities from Prairie Pothole Lake near Jamestown, North Dakota, USA - PPLs Lake P7 Core (1) Depth... | ecosystem: Environmental > Aquatic > Freshwater >... | reverse complement strand
TGTAGGGGCGCGATGTGCTGAAGAACCAAGAACATCGCGCCCCTACAGGGCGCCCTTCCTCCTACCCTGCCAATCTATAAACATCTGGCTCCTAACGGAGCCAAGACAGCTTTTTCAACACCCCGCTCCGTGCGCGGCTCTGTAACGCGACTCCAGCTCAACCCGTACTGGGGTAAACAGATGCGGTGGGAACAGGCGTCATCTCGCCGCCTGCTCGGCCTGCCACAAGTGTCGTCGCTGGTGAGCGGCCAGAATGGCGAAGCAAGAAAACAGGTTGTAGCGCACCCGGGAATTGAAAGGTGAAGCGAGCTTCAGCTTGTTCAGATCCAACCCTTCGGCTGCCTGCATTTCAGCCTCGAGTTCGGCCTGCAATTCCCGAAATCGGGCCAGAAGCCTGTCTCGAGAATCAGCAGTCGGCACGAAGGCCGGAGCCGTCTTGACGCGAAGGCGCCTGACCGGCGGTTCGATGGTCCACGCCAGCACTCGCCCCATCAGGTCTTTCCGGTAGGGACCCGACCGGGTCGATCCCTGGTCTCGACCACGACGTACTTGCTCCCGGATCAGGGGCAGGCACTGCTCGGTCGTCAGATTCAGGTGCGCCAGACACTCGGCCGGAGACCAGCCGCCATTCGGCGTCCTTCTGCTCCATCGTCCTTCGTCCGTGGAACTGACCAATCGCTCGGCTCTTGCGGTCGCTTCCAGTATCTGGTGCCGAATTTCCTCCAGTTCCTTTGCCGGCTGCGCATTCATACTATCCATTCTGCCGGTTTCCGAAACCGTAAGGAACATTGAATACCTGATCATCAATCTTCGGCTAGAATGGCGCAGTTGGTTCCCGAGGCGGAAGCCAACCGCATCATCACTGATCGATTCCTGAGGAGCGAGAGCATGTTTCGATCCGGCATCATCTGGCTGTTGTCCCTTCCTCTCCTTTTCGTTTCCTGTGGCCCTTCCGAAAAGGCGGACACGATCGTCCGTCATGCAAAAATAGTGACCGTCGACCCGAACTTCCGGTTGGCCGACGCCATGGCAATCCGTGGGGACCGGATCCTGGCGGTCGGGACCGAAGACGAAGTCTCAAAGTATGCGGGATCGGAAACGCGTTACGTCGACCTGGCAGGAAAGACCGTATTGCCCGGCCTCATTGACTCGCACCTTCACGCGCCCGCGGCGTCCATGTATGAGTTCGACCATCAGGTGCCTGACATGCAGACGGTCGAGGACGTCCTTACCTATATCAAGTCACGGGCGAAAGTCGTGCCGGAAGGTGAATGGATCACTCTGTCACAGGTTTTCATCACCCGTCTTCGAGATCAGCGTTACCCCACCCGGGCGGAGCTGGACCAGGCGGCTCCCCGGCACCCCGTGGTCTTTCAGACCGGCCCTGACGCTTCGCTCAATTCCCTGGCCCTGAAAATGTCCGGCATCGACAAGAATTTCCAGATCACCGACGGACAGCCGGGCCGTATCGAGCGCGATTCGAAGACCGGAGAACCAACCGGCATCCTTCGCAGCTGCTCCCGTTTCATCAAGGCAAAGCCGTTCGGCAAGGTCCCAACTCCGGCCGATCACTTGGAGCATTTGAGACAGATGCTGGCCGACTACAACTCGGTCGGAATTACGAGCATCGTCGACGGTGACACCAGCGACGAGGAGTTGGAGCTCTATCGGCAGCTCAAGGAGAGCAGCCGCCTGACCTGCCGGACTTTCGTGGTGCTCAGCGTGAGCGCGCAGTTGCCGATGGACAAGATCAAGGCCCGGATTCTCGAAGCGGCAAAGAGCCCGCTTCACCGTTACGACAATATGCTCTGGCTGCGGGGCGCCAAATCCTACCTCGACGGCGGGATGCTGACCGGAAGCGCGTACATGCGCCAGCCCTGGGGGGTCAGCAAAGTCTATTCGATTACCGATCCCGAGTACCGCGGGATGCGCTACATTGACCCTGAAAAGCTCTACCAGATCATGCGCCTGGCGCTCGAGAACGATTTACAGTTCGCGGCCCACTCGGTCGGCGACGGGGCGGTCCACGCCTTTCTGGACGCTTGCGAGCGAATCAACCGGGAGTTTCCCATCAAAGACAAGAGACCCTGCATCACCCACGCCAATTTTCAGAGCGCGGAGGCCGTGGAGACGATGGCCCGTTTGGGAGTCGTCGCGAACATGCAGCCGGCTTGGATGTTCCTGGACGGATCGACGCTGCTCAAACAGTTTGGCAACGATCGCCTGGCCTATTTTCAGCCCTACAAGTCGCTGTTCAAACAGGGAGCCGTCGTCGGGGGCGGCTCGGATCACATGCAGAAGATCGGCAGCTTTCGTTCCATCAACCCGTACAATCCTTTCCTCGGCATGTGGACGACGATCACCCGACGGCCGAGGTGGATGGACTCGCCTCTGCACCCCGAACAGAGCCTCGACCGGGCCGACGCTCTTCGGCTGTACACGATTAACAATGCTTTCGTGACATTCGAGGAAAAAGAAAAAGGCTCGCTCGAGGCAGGCAAGCTGGCGGATTTCATCGTGCTCGACCGCGACGTGCTCACTTGCCCCGTCGACGAAATCCCGAAAATCCAAGTGGAAAAGACGTACCTTGGAGGTAAGCAGATTTTCGCGAGGTAGAGGGGTGGACGGGGTGGACTACGTGGACGGGGTGGACCACGTGGACAGTACTTGGGTCCACGTCGTCCACCCTGTCCACTTCGTCCACTTCGTCCACTTGGTCCAAACGCTCTCAGCTCCGCCTTCAGGCGGGCTTTTCCCTCGCCCATTTTGCGCCAGTTGAGCGCTTTCACGGCCGCCTAAAGGGCGGAACTACAAACAAGCCGCCTATATGCTTAAACCGGATTCAATCGTAGAGAGCGCAACTCCTGGCGGAGCTCCTTCATCCCTGAAAGACACTTGCCGCCGATCGCTTCCACAGTCTTGACGTAACCCGAACTGGCTCGACCTCCGATCAGGAGGCGGGTGCCGCTCGGCAGGTGCCTCCCCAGCATCTGGATCTCATCGATGAGTCTCGGATCATCACCGGGATAGACCAGGCTCAAGGCCACAACGCGCGCCGAGTGTGACCGGGCGGCGGCCAGAATCTCTTCTGCCGGCAGGTTGGGACCCAGATAGGCGACTCTCCAGCCTTCCGATGCGGCCGTTATAGCCACCGCCAGTGCTCCCAGCTCGTGCAGCTGGCGGGCGGGTGTCGCGGCGAGCAGCACGGGCGCCGTGGAATCGCTGTTTGAGCCGAGCAAGAGCCGGCCTAGGAGCGATCGAACCGCCGATGAAGCCAAATGCTCATGAAAGACGCGCAACGTGCCTGCCTCCCAGTGTTCTCCCAGCCTCCAAAGGAGCGGCATGACGACCTGATCGATCAGGGCTACAGGACCGAGGGAGAAGGCGGCTCTCTCCAGATTCATCGCCAGTTCGGCGGCGTCCATCTTTTGTACTGCCGAAAGACACGCGTCCACATAATTGTCAAGAAACGGCCCGGCCGACTCCCCTGCATCAATTAGGGTCGGCACGGTCTCTGCCGCCTGCCCGAGCATTTCCAGGTCGGATTCGGCCAGTTGCGCAATATCCCCTATGCGGTGGCCGGCGCTCACAGCCCGTTGCAGCAAAGTCAACCGCCGGATGTCTGCCATCGTATACAGCCGCCGGCTGCCCTCCGATCGGCCGGGACGAATCGCGCCGTAGCGCCTCTCCCACGCTCGAAGCAAATCCGGCTTGAGGCCCGTCTGCCTCACGACCGCCCGCATCGGATAGAGCCGCTCCTTTTCCATTACCGCTACCATATCTAAATTGTCCATATAACGTCAACATCCTCAGCCCCTAGAATCGCTACTTTTGTGGACAATACTTATACAAACTTGAATCCTCTCGACCGACGCTCGCATCATTAATGGACAGACAGGGAAAACCTGGACAGATAACAGGAGGTTCGAATGAAAGGCTTAGATGTTTTGACCGCGGTCCTGCTCATTGTCGGCGGACTGAATTGGGGACTTGTCGGAGCCCTTAATGTCGACTTGGTTGCCGGCCTCTTCGGAGAAGCCAGCCTTCTCAGCCGGATCGTATACACGCTGGTAGGGCTTTCGGCCGTCTACCAGGCGCTTCAGTGGAAGGCCATGCAGCGGCGTTGGTCAGTTTCCTACGCCCGGTAACACTAATCTACGTTTTGGATGGAGGATCAAATGAGATTTGGCAGGAGTATCAGTATGCTGCTATTCGGGGGAATGTTCGCTCTCGCAGGGAGCTCGACGGTATGGGCAGACAAGCATGACACGGGAAAAGCGGGAGATATCGTTGATACGGCAGTCAAGGCCGGTTCGTTTAAGACGCTCGTGGAGGCAGTGAAAGCGGCGGGATTGGCGGAAACGCTGAAAGGTGACGGTCCTTTCACCGTTTTTGCTCCGACGGACGAAGCATTTGCCAAGCTGCCGGCGGGAACGGTCGAGGCGTTGCTGAAGGACAAGGCAAAGCTCACCTCGATTCTGACCTACCACGTGGTTCCCGGTAAAGTCATGGCCTCGGACGTGACCCGATTGAAGTCAGCGAAAACGGTGGCTGGTCCAGAGTTGCGAATCGACAGCTCGAACGGTGTCAAAGTCAATGACGCGACCGTGATCAAGGCGGATGTCGAGGCAAGCAACGGAGTGATTCATGTGATCGACACGGTCCTGTTTCCTTCCGCGGATGCTGCTGAATAACCTCCGGAAATCGGCCGGGCAGTGAATAGATGGCCGGGTTCTGCGGAGCCCGGCCAAGTAACGCTCTACTCCGATCTCAAGGTTCGGGCCGGCTGAATCCTCAACACACGGAGGGCCGGGCCGAGGCACGCAAGACTACAGGCGGTGAGAACAAATGCCGCTACGGCTGCGTAAGTAACAAGCCTCGAGTCCACCGCGAGCTTCAGCTGCTCCGAGAGAAGCCCTTGGACACTGAGAAAGACTCCGAAGCCGATAGCCAAGCCTGTCGCGGCGAGAATAGAGCCTTGAGACAGCACCCATCCGGCCAAACCTGAGGGGCTGGCGCCAAGAGCGAGTCGAATCGCCATCTCCCGACTTCTCTGGCTTACGAAAAGCGACAGAACTCCGACCAAGCCGGACACCACGAGAAAAACGGCCAGAGCCGCGACGCTCAAGGTCCAAACCGCAAGCGTTCTCTCAACCGACAGTCGGGCCGCAACCATCCGCTCGAGGGTCGAAGAGTCGAGCAGCGCCACTCCGCGCATCTCCCGCCGCAGTTGCCCTCGAATGGAGTTAACGAGGTCGGCCAGAGGCAGCGAGGACCGTGCGAGCAGCACGATTTCCGGGAAAGACGAAGTCCTGAGCGGGATATAGACAAAGGGGCGCGGCGGCTCCGTCAGGTCGATGGTCTTGGAAGCCCGGCTCACGCCGACAACCAGGTAGGAAGCCTGTCCCTCCCCAAGGAGAAGCGTGCGGCCGATCGGATCCTTTCCGGGCCAAAGCTGGGCGGCCATCACCTCATTGACAACCACTTCCCTTGCGTCGGTCTCGCTCTCGAATTTCCGCCCGCGCAAGAGCGGAAGCCGAAGAAGTTGGAAATAGTCCTTTGAAACCTCCTCCATGCCGATTCGCTTCCAGTCAACCGCCGGGTCTGAGCACCGCACTCGAATCTGGCCCAGGACGCCACCGAGCGGCTCTTGTCGCGCCAGGCTTGCTTCGCTGACTCCGGGGAGGGTCCGGGCACAATGCAGCAGCTGCAGGTAAACCGCCTGACGCTGGTCCGCCGGGACCGTTTGCGCATCCAGCCTCACCACCTGGACACCTTGGGTGTTGAAGCCTGGATCAATACGCCCGAGCTGGCGGAGTTGCTCGAGAAAGAGGGCTCCACTGATGAGCACGACGACGCTGAGAGTCACCTGGCAAACGATGACCAGCCTCCTGACTCCGAAGGTGCCGGCTTGTCCGCCCACTCGATTCTTCACGGAATCGGCCAACGAGATCGAGGAACTGCGAAGGGCGGGATAGAGGCCGAACGCCAGGACGGTCAGGAGAGTGAGGAAGAGAAGCACAATCACGACCCGCTCGTCCAGCCGAGTTTCGAAGTCCAGATTGAACATCGGCGCAACGGAGGGCAGGTAGCGGGCTGCGAGCAATGCGAAGGAAAGAGCCAGGGCGCCGGCGCCTGTGGCGATAATCAGGGATTCCGCGATTAACTGGACGATCAGCCTGCTCCTTCTAGCACCCAGGGCCATCCGGACACTCAATTCAGGGCCGCGCTTTTCGCCGCGCGCCAGGAGAAGACCCGCAGTGTTGAAACAGGCGACGAGGAGAAGTACCAGCGCGCCGGCGAACAGAAATGACAGCACCGAAGTGACCGCTTCTCGGCGTCCGGGGTAGAACCGCGCTTCGTCGGCTGCGATCACGATCGCACCGCGATTCCGATTTGTCTCGGAATACAGCGCTTCGAGATCTCTGGCTCGAGCTTGGACTGCTACCCGAACCTGTTCCGCCGAGACTCCTGGCCGCAAGCGGCCGAGGCACATGAGCCAGGGAACGCGCATCGACAGCAGGTCGACTTTCCAGAGCTTAGGCTCGAGTTGCAGCGGCAGCCAGATGTCCGCCCGACCGTACCAGTCCAGTAGAACTCCCCCGAATCCCGCCGGCGCAACACCCACGATTCGCGCCTCTAGCTGGTTGATTCGGACGATCCTGCCTAAAACGTCCGCGTCGGCGCCAAACCTCGCTTTCCAGAGCCGGTCCGAAATCACGGCTACGGGTGCCGCTCCCCTGGCGTCATCTTCGGCCTCGAGCGTCCTCCCAGACTGGGGTTTCACGCCGAGAAGCGAAAAATAGTTTGGCGCTACAAGTTCTCCGACAACCCGCTGGGCCTCGTCCTCCGAGGCCAGCGTGACCGGAAATCGGGCGTAGACTGTGAGATCGGAGAGCTCCTGGAGGCTTTCTCTGTAATCCAGATAGTCCGGATAGGCGATAGATTGGTAGTCGACTTTTGCAGTCGACCGGTCATCTCCATAGACCGCGATCAACCCCAACGGATTCGACACAGCAGGCAGAGGCCGGAACAAGACGGCATCGATGAGGCTGATAACAACCACGCAGGCGCCGATCGCCAGACCGAGAGACCCGATCATGAGCAGGCTCGAGTACTTGTCGCGGGCAGTGACGCGGAAGCCGATGCGGAGGTCATGGAGAAGATTGTCAAGCGCCACTCGGTTCATAGGCTTTAGCGATGCCAATTGTGGAGCACGCGGGGCGTGCGATCAAGGGGGCGCAGAACGCGTTACAGGAAGAGCCGCGCACGGAATGGAGGGTGTTCGAATAAGGGTCCCGGCGACCCCCTGGGGCATAAGCGCTCGAATAAGGGGCTTTGCCCCCGTAGGGGGCGGATGTTTATAGTCAACCGTTAAGGAAGGTAAGGCGCCGCAGCGGGGTGCGATGTTCCGAGCCATCACGTAACATCGCGCCCCGCTGGCGCCTTACCTTCCTTAACGGTTGACTATAAAATGGCAAATCGCGCACCGACCAGGAAGATGACGTCGAGTTTCGAGTCCGTGTTCCGGCTGAAGAAACGCCGACCGCCGGGGACTCCGTTCGCATCAGCAGTCGAAAATGCGTGAGGAGAGATTGACGGGATTCCATGTCCTTGTGTTACGCTCCCGGCCTGATGGGGGATGCCTCACGTCTCATCGAGTTCCTTCGCGAATGCCACCTCGCGGACAACCGGGAATCCGGAATTTTCGACCTCTTTGGGGCCCGCGTCACATATCTTCATTTCCTCCCTGGCCCGGACGTTCTGGCCGACGGGACTCTTGACCGAGTCGCGGTCCCCCAATCCTGGGCTGAGCCGGCTCAGAAAGCGGCTTTGGTCTACAAGCGGGAACGAACGCTCATTTATGCGCCGTTTGTCATCGTGGGCCGTGCAACCGAAGGGTCCGGCCGAACCATCCCCGTCTCGGCTCCGCTTGTCTGGTACCCAGTTGAGCTGGTCGATGAGAGCCTCGCCGAGGGATCGTGCCTGGTTGCTGTTCCCGACCTGTCGTCTCCCCGGCTGAATATCCCGGTCCTGGCGCTGCTGGCCGCGCAACCTGGCGATGCGGAAGACCGGATCGAGTCCTTCCTGGCTCGCTGGCCGGACGCCCCGTTTGATAGCGAGACGGTCCACGAGCTCGCCATGGGTCTGCAGGACTGCATCCCGGGTGTGGAAACGGTCGGCCTCTATCGCTTTCCGGACAGCTCTACTGAAGCCGAGATTCGAGAGTTGCAGGCGAGTTACCGTGAGGCCGGTAAGACGGGGTGCGCCTGTCGTTGTGCGCCTCTACTTGCCTTAATCGAAAATTCACCCGATGTCCGCGGCGTCCTCTTTGAGCTCGAATCCCTGGCTGGGCACAACGCCAAAATGCTGTCGTCCCCTCTGCTCTCTGTCCTCACCGGAACCGTGAAAAGCAAGGGCTTCCGCCTGTGGCGACCGAAGTCGAGCGTCCCGGCGGTTCTCAGTGACGCTCAAAGCCATGTCCTGGAGGCATCGGACGACGTCTCTTTAAGCCTGGTGATCGGGCCGCCTGGGACGGGCAAGACCTTCACGGTCGCGGCATTGGCCCTGGAACACTTAAGCCGCGGGGAATCGGTCTTGTTTGCCGCCCGGTCCGAGCAGGCGCTCGATGTAATCGGGGACAAGCTCGAGCAGATGCTTGGCTCTCGAGGCTTCCTGGTTCGCGGAGGACGCAAGGACTATCTGCGCGACCTCAAAGAGTTCTTCGCTGATCTTCTGCGGGGCTCGATTCCCGTCCCTGAATTTACCGGGAAGGAAGCGCGCGAGCGGCGAGCGCGACTTCGGCGACTGAACCGCGCGATCTCCCGGACCGAACGGCGGATTGAAAGCATGGTCGCGGCCGAAGAGAAGCTTTCCGAGCGCGAGCAGGCCGCCGGACTGTGGCGGAAATGGGCCGACGATGCCCGCTCCGCTTACCTTGAATGGAGATTGAGGCGAAACCGCCCGTTGTGGGAGGAGGTGAATAATTATCAGAGGCTTCTCCAGGAACGGATCGACGTCCAGTCTCGGCTCGTGCAGATCAATCTCCGATCTCGCCTGAACAACACGCTTAGTAAGCACAGGAACGAATGCGTAGAGTTCCTCGGTGCGCTCAAGGCCCGCACCTCATCGCGACAGGAAAAGCTGTTCGACGGCCTGGATATGGACGTCCTGCTGAGGACCTTTCCGATCTGGCTGGTTGATCTCGCCGGGCTGCACCGGGTTCTTCCCTTGCGACGACATCTCTTTGATGTCGTGGTTCTGGACGAAGCCACACATTGCGATCTCGCCTCTTGCCTGCCGGCGTTGCACCGGGGAAAACGTGCGGTGGTCACTGGCGATCCCCGCCAGCTGAGGCATGTTTCGTTCTTGTCCGTCGCCCGCCAAAAAGCTATTGCGGAGCGCCTTTCTCTGGAAGAGAGCGCAACGCTTTCATTTGACTACCGCAACAAGAGCCTGCTTGACCGAACCGAGGAGGTCGTCATGCGGGACCGTCGCCTGGTTTTCCTTGATGAGCATTATCGATCCCGCCCACCGATCATCGATTTCTCGAACCGGCACTTTTATCGCAATGCCCTTAAGATCATGACAGCAGCACCCGGACGCGAAGACCGAAGCTGCCTTGAGTTGCGGCGAGTCCAGGGCAAGCGGGCACCGGCGGGATCCAACCCGGATGAGGCAGCGGCGGTCGTTGGGGAGCTTTGCGCTCTGATCGCAAAGGAGGAGGCCGTCAATGAACGATTATGCCACTCGATCGGTATCCTGTCTCCGTTCCGCGAGCAGGTCGAGGAGATACAACGACAGGTGTTCAAGCGGGTGCCTTCCGGAGCGATTGCCAAACACAGACTCCGCCTCGGGACGCCGTACGGTTTCCAAGGCGAGGAAAGAGACATCGTTCTCTTGTCTCTTGCGATCGACCGGCTCGCATCAGGAACAACGTATCGTTACATGAACCGGCCGGATGTCTTTAACGTTGCCATCACGCGAGCCCGCGTGCGCCAGGTTGTCTTTTGTTCAATTGATTCGGCGGACACCCCGCCCGGCAGCATGGTGCGTCTCTATCTCGATTGGATATCCTCAGGAGGGGGTCGTGTCGGCCAGCCTGACGTCGATTCGAAGGACGCTTTCTGTGAAGACGTGTGCCGGAGGCTCGAGAACGAAGGTTGTAAGGTGCACCGGGCATACACCATTGCCGGACTGAAGCTCGATCTGATTGCGGAGAAGGATGGACGGCCTCTTGGCGTCGACCTGATCGGCTCTAACGGCCACTTTGCGGCGGCTTTTCCCCTCGAGCGGTACCGAATGCTGCAGCGCGCCGGGCTCCTGGTTTTCCCGCTTCCCTACTCCGCCTGGGTCCGAGACAAGGATGCATGCGTCCGGGCTGTCCTGGGCAGGATGTCGACTACTGCTTCCAGCTTCTGAGCCCAGATCCAAGCAGATCTGCCTGCGGGGAATAGACAACCACCTTCACTCGTCCCTTGCGGAGGTCGGCGGGCAGGGGCAGATTGCCAAGCAACTTGACCCCGGTCTTGAGCAGCTGCCGGTAAGCGCCTTCCTCCAGATTCATCTCCACCACATCCCACGCCTGGGCAACGACCTTGTCGTCCTCAGTCAAGAAGAAGTAAGCCACGGAGAGTTTGCCGATGAGTCGTCCTGCGTTCGCCCGCAGCATTTCCGGCTGAACCCCCATCGTCATCTCAAGCCGTATTTGCCTCCCGTCCTGACCATTTGAATGAGCCAAGCGGTCGATAGCGAGCCGAATATCATCAAGCAGTTCAGGCGAATTCAACGCTGAGATCGTCCGAGAGTAGTTGCGCTGCGACTCAGCGCCGGCCGGAAGCGGGGTTGCGTAATAGCCGCCCCGGCTGAAGACGCGGGTGTTTGCGGCACTGACGTCAACCTTGATTCGACGATACCGGCCGTCAAGTCTCTGGTCGATCGGGGTGTAGCCGAGCAAATAGAGAGTCTGGGTAGCGTCCGAAATGGCCGAGAGCGCCTGCTTCGGATCGGCGCTGACAAACGCCTGCCCGCCCGACAATTCCGAGAGATCTTTCATCGAGGCCAGAGCGGAAAAGCCCAGGTTAGAGAGAGCGTATCGTTCGGGTGTGTCCTGCTTCGCCTTCTCCTCCCGTTGCGAGGGATCGTCAGACTGTTTTTCCGCCATCTTGCGTTCTGACTCCGCGGGATCTCCTTTCCCGCTCGCCGCTTCGACATGAAGTGTGTGGATTCGAACCCCTGCGTCGCTGGCAAGGCAGGCGACGTTCCCAGGGACCTCGGGATTGAGCAGGCCAGGCAGAACCAAACCGCTGGTAGTGAGGAAAAGCAGGTGACGGTCCCCGGGCGCAGTTCTCAGGTAATCGACCGAGGCGAACAGGCTTTGCAGGTCTTCTTCAGCGGCGGCGCGGAAGGCCAGGTAACGGCTCGATGCGACCCCGTACCTCATGCTTCGGGACCTGACACGGTCGAATTGGCGGTATTTGCGGTTGTCCGCAGGGATGGGCGTCTTGTCCATCCTCTCCTGCATGATCGCCTGTTCCTCGTACTCGACAACCTGTCGGTCGGCCCTGCGCCGCTCTAAACGGCCGGTGTCCGGCGTCGGGGGCAATATCCTTCGGCAATCTCCCAGCGTCTCCTTGACCAGGCCTTCAACCTGGGCCTGGGGAGCGCCGCCATACACGACTGCCAATTCTGATCTGGTGGCCTGCTCAAGTCTCTGCTCGATTGTGTCCCAGTTCGTACGGCAGCGGTTCAAGATAGCGACAACGCGGGAATGATCTGTAAGAAACGGGGTCGCAAAACCATGCGCTACAACCGCGACCTGATCGCCGGGATTCAGCCTGGTGAGGACAAAATCACCGAGATCACCAAACACGGATGCATGTCTGCCCCTGCCGAGCAGAATCAGAAAGCTGCGCTGATGTAGGCCGTCAGTGAAGCCGGCCGTCTGGGCAAATTGCCGGGCGTCGGCGGGGAGCCCGGCGGCGCCAGGGGTCAGGATTTGAAAGTACTGCAGTTGTTGTTTGACCCCATTCTCGAAGACCGAGAAGTCGGTTTTGCCGAGGTGAGTCACCGGCTTTCCCTGCTCGTCGGTGACCACGACAGTGACTGGCACCACATCTACTCGAACGCGCACAGGGCGGTCGGACTGGGCCATTGCGTAGGAACTGAGAATCAGGAGGAGTGTTCCTGCGATCCGGCTGACTTTTTTCGTCATGGTCTGATGTCGCTAGTGGGCATAAGCCGGTATGGAGTGCGGCGGCAGAGGCTACACTTTATACACATCTCGGGACCGCCGCCGGATGCAGAGAGCCGCGCACGGAGCGAACGGGCTTCAGCCCGGAGCGCAGTAAGCGGGCCACCCAGTGAACCCCTGGAGCTCGGTAGTT
>Ga0105092_10001537_pt1 | contig 12400 bp, 6 predicted proteins | sample PPLLak2March2015_FD_87021 | JGI IMG/M metagenome (GOLD analysis project Ga0105092, IMG submission 87021) | Freshwater sediment microbial communities from Prairie Pothole Lake near Jamestown, North Dakota, USA - PPLs Lake P7 Core (1) Depth... | ecosystem: Environmental > Aquatic > Freshwater >... | reverse complement strand
TTATATAAATGAAGGTCTGGCAGATAGCTATGTAGTCAATGGTGAAATTTCAAACCAGGCGGGATATCATCAGGTTACTGTTTCTACCGCATCCTGTATCAGTGATCCCGGATACCATCCGGTGCCTGGTTGCCAGGGTGCCATTGAGGATAACAAGGGCAATGTATTCAGGCTTGAGGAATTCGAAAAAGGGGGTTATAGGGTTTGGATTGACCAGGAATACCTGGAAGCAGGAACATCCTACCGGGTTCGCATAATTACCCCATCAGGGGAGGAAATTGTATCGGATTATGACAAAATGCCGGCATGTCCGCCAATTGATACGATATACTATGAACGAAAAGAAAAAGTGACTGTAAATACCGAAAAGACACAGATGGGACTCCAGTTCTATATTGATTTTCATGGTACAGAATCTGACAGTCGCTATTTCCGATGGACTGTGGAAGAAACCTGGGAATACACGGCAGGTTATCCGAGGGAACATTATTATGACGGTGAGTTTCATGATATCAGGCCTATAGATTACACTTATTATACATGCTGGATAACCAGACCTGTTAAGGATATCTTCACCCTGACAACAGAAAACCTGATATCAAACAATTATAAGAGCGTAGGAGTTCATTTTGTAGACAATACCACGAACAGATTATATATCAAATATACTGCGTTGATAGAGCAACATGCTATTTCTGAAGCTGCCTATGCTTTTTGGGAACAATTAAGGATCAATAGCCAGGAGCAGGGTGGGATGTACGAAAAGCAACCCATGTCTGTGAAAGGGAATATTTACTATCTTTCACATCCGGAAACGAAGGTCTATGGATTTTTTGGAGCATATTCTTTCTCCCGGAAGCGTATATGGGTGGATGGTATCCGTGACATGGGTGTTATTGACGGTTATTTCTGTGATGCACATAAACTGGGTAATATGGGATGGAGGGAATTTACCCCGGAGGATTACCCGGTTTATTATACATATTGGGTAGGACCGGAACTTCGTATTTTGGATCACGTATGCATTGATTGCCGCGATCTGGGTGGCGGTCTGACCAAACCTGAATTCTGGCCGCAATAAGATGAAAAGAAAATTAACATATCCTGTTTATGTTTTATTTTTCATCACTGCAGGATGTATCGAACCCTACATTCCAAATATAGAAGGGAGCTCAAATGAGATATATGTGGTTACAGGCGAAGTAACGGATATAACAGGATACCAGAATGTTACTGTTTCAATGGCTTCATCGATCAGTGAACCAAAATACCTCCCGTTAGGCAATTGCCGTTTAACGATTGAGGATGATAAGGGCAATACTTATGCAATGGAAGAGTATGAAACCGGAAAATACCGGGTTTGGATGGATCAGAACTCCCTGGTACCAGGCAATTCATACCGTTTACATGTGAGAACACCATCCGGTGAGGAAATTCAATCGGATTTTGACAGGATGCCGAATCCTTCTGTAATAGATTCAGTTTACTGTGAACGAATGGAAGTCTATCAAAGAAATACAGGATTACGATTGAAAGGAATGCAGTTTTATATTGACTTTCACAGCGATGACACAGAAAACAGGTTTTTCAGGTGGGTGGCGGATGAAACGTGGGAGCATCATGCTCCCTTGCCTATGGAATATTATTATGATGGTACCCAACACAGAATTCGTCCTCCCGATTATACCTATCAGATCTGTTGGTCCACAAGACCGGAGGAACACATATTCACCATGTCGACTTTAAATCTGGTTTCTAACCGATATAAAATGTTTCCCCTGCAATATGTAGATAATACAACAAACAAATTGCTAGTTAAATACAGTGCAAGGCTTTCACAATATGCCTTGTCCCGGGCTGCATTTGTTTTCTGGGAACAAATGAGAATCAACAGTGATGAACAGGGGGGGCTATATGAAAAGCAGCCTTTGCCTGTAGAAGGAAATCTTCAAAATTTGTCCAATCCGGATAGAAAAGTAATTGGTTTCTTCGGTGCTTCATCGGTCTCCCAAAAAAGAATATTTGTTGACGGGATCAGGGATATGGATATTGAAGATGGCACTTTTTGTTCACCGGAGGAACTGGGAATGGGCGGATGGAAGAATATATCTCCGTGGGAATATCCGGTGTATTTTACTTATGTTGTCATTGATGGTGCACGCGCCCTCCGTACTCTTCAAAAAACATGTGTCGATTGCCGCGCCACGGGAGGTACAATTGTTAAACCTGATTTCTGGCCTCAATGAAAGGCAGAATCATATATGGGATTGGTTTTATTTTTCTCATCCTCCCGGGATGCATAGAATCCTATGTGCCCGGCATTAAGGAAGATGGCCAGGAGATCTACGTAGTTTCCGGAGAAGTAACGGATCTACCAGGATACCAGTACTTAACCGTGTCGCTTGCTTCATCGGTAAGCGATCCAAAATATATGCCTGCAGGTTTCTGCAGTGCAACCATTGAAGACGATAAAGGCAATTCCTTTCACCTTGAAGAATATGAACCGGGAAAATACCGGGTTTGGATGGATCAGCAATACCTGTCATCCGGTACATCTTACCACGTACAGGTAAAAACCCCGACAGGCGAGCATATTCAATCTGATTTTGACCGGATGCCCGGAAATTCTATTATTGATTCAATCTATTATCAGCGTAAAGAAATGTATTTAAGCAATTCAGGGATGAATGTCAACGGATTGCAGTTTTATGTTGACTTTCATAGTGATGATACCGAAAACCGGTATTTCAGGTGGGTTGCCGATGAAACCTGGGAACACCATGCACCTTATCCCAGAGTGTATTATTATGATGGCACCATCCATAAGGTCTGGCCTCCGGATTATTCACTTCAGATCTGCTGGTCAACGAAACCGGATGGACATATTTTCACCTTATCCACCTCAAACCTCGTTTCCAATAGCTATCGTATGTTCCCGGTTCATTATGTGGATAACACCACAGACAGGTTGTACATAAAATACAGTGTATTGTTGTCCCAATATTCCCTGTCACCGGCTGCTTTTGTTTTTTGGGAACAATTGAGGATAAACAGCGACAAACAGGGTGGCCTTTATGAAACACAACCGCTGCCTGTTGAGGGAAACATACATAATGTATCTTTTCCGGATAAAAAGGTGATCGGTTTTTTTGGAGCATCCTCTGTCACTCAAAAAAGAATATTCGTGGATGGTATCCGGGATATGGAAATTCCTGACGGAGCCTATTGTTCCCCTGAAGAGCGGGGAGTGGGCGGCTGGAAGAATTTCGAAACCTGGGAATACCCCATTTATTTTATTTATGATCTTTTTCTCATCAAGACACTTCAAAAATCTTGTGTGGATTGCCGTGCGCTTGGAGGTTCTCTTGTTAAACCTGAATTCTGGCCCAATTAATATGAAGATATCTTTTATTTTCCGGATCGGCATGCTTTTTATGGGCATCTTGCTGACAATCGCTTCCAACGCACAGGAATCCTATCATTTGTTCACTGACCGAAATATGTATGTTATTGGTGAAGCGATCCATTTTTCTACAGTGAATACCAATGAAGGAGATTCTGCGGAACGGGTGCTTTATGTTGAACTGATCACTCCCGAGGGCAGGCAGATAAATGGAGGAAAATATCTGGTTGAAAATGGCATGACCCGGGGATGTATGGATATTCCGGAAGACCTTCTCTCAGGATATTACTATATAAGGGCTTATACAAGGACCATGCGGAACTATGGTCCGCTTACCTATGCCTATGTGCCGCTCAAGGTAATTAATCCTTTTAAAAGCAATATTTTGGCTTCCGGCAATGAATCATCCTATGAAAAAGATTCATTGATAAGTGGTCCTTTCCGGTTTTCCAACATGAAAACACATTACAGGCAGCGTGAGAAAGTTGAATTTGCAATATCAAAAAATAGTGATTACCAGTCAGTTAAAGGAACAAACATAACGATTGTGCCCGAACAAAGTGTTAATGATTACTACATTCAATTGAATGGCAGTAAAAAGGTGATTGACAGCTCAGAAATTTATTTCAGCGAAAAGAGGGGAGTATCACTTACCGGAAAGTTAATGGATAAAGATCAGAAAGTACCGGTTTCTGGCAGGGTAGTGACCTTGTCAGTGATGGGTGAGAAGGATTTTAGCGGTTATAAAACCGACCGGAACGGGCGCTTTTTTTTCACGCTGCCGGACGATACCGGAAAAAGAGATATTTTTCTTTCATCAGCTGATTATAACAGTGCTGGTACGGGGTTATTCATTGATAATGATTTTTGTACCAGGCCTGTAAATTTGCCTTCAACAGAAATAAAACTTACCCGGGAAGAAAAGGAGCTTGGACTGAAACTGGCAGTGAATGCAAGGATCAGCAAGGAGTTTAGGCATTTTATTATGCCTCATGCTGATTCAGTTACGGGAAATGAAAAGCCCTTTTATGGTGAGCCTACAGGCATTTTGTATATGGACAAGTTTATTCAGCTGCCTACCCTAAGGGAGTATTTTGACGAAATTTCGCTGGAGGTTAGAATTAAGGAAAGAAATGAGGGTTATTATTTTAAATTCTTGTCCACCGATGCCAGCATGATGGCATATGATCCGCTGATCCTTGTCGACTGGGTTGCCATCAATGATATGGAAAAATTATTATCCCTGTTACCGCAGAAAATATTAAGAATTGAAACTGTAAATAAGCCTTATGTAAAGGGAAACCTCACTTATGGAGGAATAATCAGCATTATATCGAGGGATGGTGATTTTGCAGGAATCGACCTTCCGGCAACGGGTATATTCGTAAAATATGACTTTTTTGCCCCGGCTTGTCCTCAGCCGGATACAATGCCCGTTGCGCGCAACATTCCGGATGCCCGAAGCACCTTGCTATGGATTCCTGATTACCAATTCAATAGCTCAAAGGAAAATACAATCACATTCGATACACCTGATACACCGGGCAGTTATGAAATCTACATCAGGGGAGTATACTCCGATGGTCGTGTTTTCGGACAATCGGTGGGGTTTGAAGTGATGAGCAATGAGTGATGAGTGATGTCACTTTTTTTTCTTTGGTTTCTGGCTCTTGTTATAATACTGCATCGCCTTGTTCATATTCTTCTTCAGGTCATTGATCCTCGTCTGATCGGAAGGGTGGGTCGACAGGAACTCAGGCGGCGCGCCTTTGCTTTGATCCATCATGCGTTGCCAGAATGCAATTGCATGAGAAGGATCATAACCTGCCATGGCCATGAAATAGAGACCAAGCTCATCTGCCTCGCTTTCCTGCGTTCGGCTGAAGGGGAGTAAAACGCCAACTGCAGTACCCACACCAAAAGCGGCCATTGCTATCTGACGAGTGGCATCAGGCTTTTGTGCAAGCGCTGCATCCAGGGCCATTCCTCCAAGCTGAACAGCCATTTGTTCCGACATTCGCTCATTTCCATGGTTGGCAATAGCATGGGATATTTCATGAGACATTACCACTGCAACACCATTATCATCCACACAAACCGGCATAATGCCCTCATAAAAGGCGATTTTTCCGCCGGGCAGACAAAAGGCATTTACTTCCTTTGCTTGCAGTACATTGTATTCCCATGCATAACCTTTTAAAAGATCACTTTGGTTCTTACTGGCAAAATACTTTTCTACAGCGGCTGAAATATTGCGGCCGACCTGCCGTACAGAATTAACATACTGTGAATTGGAAGAGAGTTTGTTTTCCTTTAGAATCTGATTGTAACTGTCTGTGCCTAAAGCCATGATCTGTGATGCAGGGATGATCGAAAACTGTTTTCTTCCGGTAAGCGGAACAGTTGCGCATTGTACGGCCATTAAAACCACCAGGCCGAAGGAAAATATTTTTTTTAACATATTGATTGTGTTTAGGGATTTGGAAGAAAAAAAATACCATAGTTATATAATTACAACACATGAAATGAATTTTAGTTAGAGAAAGAATACGCTGTCTCGGATGTCGGCCAGCACGCGGAAGGTCTCAAAGATTGATACCGGATTGGCCAGTTTGTCACTATTAGAATTGTCCTATAATTAATATTATGTTAAATAGAATATAGTAAAATAAAAGGGAAGATTTTCAGGTCTTCCCTTTTTACTTGTTATATAGTTTTTAATTCCTCAACAACTTCATTGTACTGATCATCCATTTTTAATCTATAGAAAATGGTTTTCAGTGTTTCCAATGAAGCTCTGTCCTTGGGATCAATTTCATGTGCTTTCTGCATATAAGGAACAGCTTTTAGCAAGGTTTCATCACCTTCCTTTTTGGCTTTCTCATACGCTGTGTTATCCGTTTCCTTGGCTGCTTCCTCATAAATCTTCACTGCCTTGTTGAAATACAGCACTCCAAGGTTATACGCTGCATCAAAATAGTTTGGATTAATATCCAGACAGGCTTTGTATGAACGCTCGGCATCCTCAAATTTGCCCATTTTATCATACAGTGTACTTTCGGCAAATGTATAGGAAACATTCTGCGGATCACTTGCTTTGGCAACACTCAACAGTTTAAGCGCTTCGTCAGCCTGGTTGGTAGTCAGATAATAATTGATCATCTCAATCAGAATTGACTGGTTCTCAGGATATTTGTTGAAACCTTCCTTGATAACTTCAACACCTTTTGCGGTATCACCCATTCCAAAATAGGCTTGTTTGCGGAATACATACAAAAACGGATCCTCATATTTATTGGCAGCAGCTTCTTCAAAAAGCCTTGTGGCTTCAGTATAATTGCTGTCCTCCAGCGCTGCACGGCCACCATAGTAAAGATAAATAGTATCTATCTGATTTTTCATCTGGGGCAACTTATTCAGATCAAGGATCTGCATAAAATTATCATGTGCACCTTTAAAATTCTTCTTTTCATACTGGACAACCGCTTCGGTTTCCAATGCCGCCTTCAGCAATTTCACAGAATTGGTAATGTCCTTGTCTGCTTTCCCGTCGGTATTTAATTTATTGGCTTGTTCCACTGCCTTGGTAGCCTCAGGCAATGGATCAGGATGGATGGGCTTGGTATCAACCCAGCTTTCAAGTACTCCATTCCTAAGCTTCATGGAGACGCGATCATAAACGTAAGTTTCGATCTTGTCAGCGCCTTCCTGACTCGTCTGAATTTCAAGGGGTTCCTTGTAAAAAAGTTTAATACTTACAGGATCCATGCCTTTGCGCAGCAGGTCATTATTCACATTGTAAATGTTAATCATGAGGTCAGCACGTGTGATCCATGTTTTTACCTTTGTATTCTTTTTTGGATCCTGAATTTCTGCTTCACTCTTTTTGAGTCTGTTTTCCAAACCCGAATAGTTTAAAGCCGGGGTAGCCCCTTCCTGCGCTTTAAGAGAGAATGGGGCCATAATGAAAAAAGCCATAAGAAACCAACTAATTCGCTTCATTTTATTCATTTTTAAATTTTACGTCAAATAAGTTATTAAGGTAGTTATCAAAAATACTGCCAAATATAAATGCTATTTGCTTATTGTCCAAAAATTCACAATTATTAAGCATTAAAATTATTCAGTAGTTTCCGTGGATTCAGTTGTTTCTGCTGATTCAGTTTCATCCAGGATCTCCGGAGCACCTACCACATCAGTCACTGATGCGATGGAATCACCCGACCGGATATTGATCAGCCTTACTCCCTGTGTGGCCCTGCCCATAAGCCTGAGATTGGAAACAGCAAGCCTGATCGTCATTCCCGATTTATTGATGATCATGATGTCATCCTTATCCGTAATGGCTTTTATAGCGATAAGCGGACCGGTTTTTTCGGTGATGTTGATGGTTTTTACCCCTTTCCCACCCCGGTTTGTAATCCGGTAATCTTCCAGTTCCGTTCTCTTGCCATAGCCGTTTTCAGAAACAACCAGTATGGATTTGGAAGGATCATTGAGGCAAACCATGCCCACAACTTCATCTGTTGGAGAGGAATAGCGGATACCTGTCACTCCGGATGCAGTCCTTCCCATGGGCCTGACTGTTTTTTCGTTAAAGCGAAGTGCTTTTCCCGATCTGACGGCCAGCAGGATCTCGTTGGTGCCATTTGTCAGTTGTGCTTCAAGCAGGCTATCGCCTTCCCGTATATTTATGGCGTTTATTCCATTTATTCTTGGCCGTGAATAAGCCTCCAGGGAAGTTTTTTTGATAATTCCTTTTCGGGTGCAAAGCACGATAAAGTTATTCCTGATATATTCAGGATCCGTCAGACTCTGGAGATTAATGAATGCTTTTACCTTATCACCTTGTTCTATGCTGATCAGGTTCTGGATCGCCCGGCCCTTTGATATTTTGGTGCCTTCGGGAATATCGTACACCTTCATCCAGAAACAACGCCCTTTCTCGGTAAAGAAAAGCATCGTATTATGCATGGTAGCGGTATAGAGATGTTCAAGGAAATCCTCATCCCTGGTTTCACTGCCCTTAGAACCTTTTCCACCACGGTTTTGTGTTCTGAATTCAGTCAGCGGTGTCCTTTTAATATAACCTAGCCGTGAAATGGTAATGATCATATCATCATCGGCATAGAAATCCTCAGGGTTGAATTCACCGGCGTCGGGTACAATGCTTGTGCGCCGCTCGTCACCAAACTTTTCGATCAGATCGGCCAGCTCATCCTTGATCACCTGCATCCGAAGCCCTTCATCAGCAAGCAGGCTTTTCAAATAGGTTATCAGTTTCAGCAGTTCTTCATATTCCAGCCTAATTTTTTCTCTTTCCAATCCCGTGAGTCTCTGCAGTCTCATTTCGAGAATTGCCTTGGCCTGGGCTTCAGAAAAATTAAATGCTGCCATCAGGCTGTCCTTTGCCTCGTCGGGGTTTTTGGAAGCCCTGATCAGGCTGATCACTTCGTCGAGATGATCGAGGGCGATCATTAATCCTTCGAGGATATGCGCCTTCTTTTCTGATTCTTCCAGGTCAAACTGCGTACGGCGTACGATCACCTCATGTCTGTGTTCAACGAAATATCTTATGCTTTGAACGAGTGACAATAGCCGGGGCCGGCCATGTACCAGTGCTATATTATTTACATTGAATGAGGTCTGTAGCTGTGTTTGTTTAAAGAGATTATTTAGCACAACATTGGATTGCGCTTCTCTTTTGCAAATGATCACCACACGAACGCCATTCCTGTCCGATTCATCATTTATATATGAAATACCCTCCAGTTTCTTATCATTGATCAATTCGGCAATTTTTTTGATCATGTCAGCCTTATTGACCTGGTAAGGGATTTCATTGATGACAATTACCTCCCTGCCGCTTGATGTGATCTCAATTTCTGTTTTGGCCCGCATCACAATTCTGCCCCTGCCTGTTTCAAATGCCTCCTTAATTCCCTGGTGGCCATAAATTATGCCGCCTGTAGGAAAATCAGGACCTTTGATATGGACCATCAGCTCTTCGGTGGTGATCTCCCGGTTATCAATAAAAGCCATAATGGCACGGCAAACCTCTGTAAGGTTATGCGGGGGCATATTGGTAGCCATCCCGACAGCAATTCCGGAAGCCCCGTTGATAAGCAGATTGGGAATACGAGAAGGCAAAACCGTGGGCTCCTGCAGGGTATCGTCGAAATTCAGCTGAAAGTCAACTGTATTTTTGTCTATATCTGCCAGCATTTCCTCGGCGATCTTCCGTAACCTCGCTTCTGTATACCGCATGGCTGCGGGGTTGTCCCCATCCATCGATCCGAAGTTACCCTGGCCTTCCACCAAAGGATATCGCAATGACCATTCCTGTGCCATTCTAACCATGGCATCATATACTGATGTGTCTCCGTGCGGATGGTATTTTCCAAGCACTTCCCCAACAATACGGGCCGATTTCTTATAGGGCCTGTTTGACATAACGCCCAGATCCTGCATACCAAACAGGACTCTCCGGTGGACGGGTTTCAAACCGTCGCGAACATCCGGTAAGGCACGTGAAACTATCACCGACATCGAATAATCGATGTAGGCGGACTTCATTTCTTCTTCAATATTGATCGGTATGATCTTTTCTCCTTCAGCCATTGTAAAATTATTCGGTAAATGGTTAATTATAATGTCGCCTGATCAGCCGGCCCAACCCCGTATCCCGTTTAACGGGATGCAAAGTGCCATGAATTAACACGTTGGCTAAACCAAACGACATATTGCTCTCTACAAAAAATATAAGCAGCTAAGGTAAATAATTCTCCATGTTTAATCGTTTTTTTATATTGTTTATATTAACAAAACCTGTTAAAAAAACGTTTCTAATTAATTCGTATATTTGCATAACGAACTAATCCCCCATGCGGGAAAAACGAACGAATTTACTTTTTTTATGGACGCCAAGTTTTCGCAACGTATAAAAGATGTTTTATCCTATAGCAAAGAAGAGGCAATCAGGCTGGGAAATAATGAAATTGCGCCGGAACACTTGCTGCTTGGAATACTACGTGAGGGTGAAGGGGTTGCCATTGATATTTTGGTATCCCTCGGTGTGAATTTATACCAGTTGAAAAAAGATATTGAAGCTGTAATTGCCCCTGCTGTCGGTCCGGTTAAGGTTACCGACATGGATAACGTTCCCCTTCTGAAAACATCAGAAAGGATATTAAAACTGGTCTATCTGGAAGCAAAATCGATGAAGAAAAGTACAATTGATACCGGACATTTGCTGCTCGCAATGATCAAGGATGAAAATTCCGCGGTTTCAAGGATACTGTTTGATCATTCTATTGATTATGAAAAAGCCAGAAGGGAATTGCTAAATGAACATATGGGCGATTCCGAAGACAACGAACCTCGTGCCGATTATCCACATGAGGATGATGAGCCGATGGGATCTTTTGGTTCCCAGGGAGGCAAAGGCAGTAATCCCGAACAGGGTGCAAAAACCAATTCAGACACTCCTGTCCTGGATAATTTTGGAATAGACCTCACCAAAGCGGCAGAGGAAGACAGGCTCGACCCAATCGTCGGCCGTGAGAAAGAAATAGAACGGCTGGCACAGATCCTGAGCCGCCGGAAGAAAAACAATCCTATCCTGATCGGTGAACCCGGTGTTGGTAAGTCTGCTATTGTAGAAGGCCTGGCACTTCGTATCATTCAGAAAAAGGTTTCACGTGTGCTTTTCGGTAAGCGGGTTGTTACGCTCGATCTTGCAGCCATTGTAGCCGGAACTAAATACCGCGGCCAGTTTGAGGAGCGTATGAAAGCCATCCTGAATGAGCTGTCGAAAACCTCCAATATCGTGCTTTTCATCGATGAGATCCACACCATTGTGGGTGCGGGTGGTGCCACCGGATCACTGGATGCGGCAAACATGTTAAAACCTGCACTGGCCCGTGGTGATATCCAGTGTATCGGGGCCACCACGCTTGATGAATACCGGCAGCATATAGAAAAAGATGGTGCCCTGGAACGCCGCTTCCAGAAGGTAATGGTTGAACCCACTTCTCCGGAAGAGACGCAGGAAATCCTCAATAACATCAAGGAGCGGTATGAAGATCACCATAATGTGATTTATACCCCGGAAGCCATTGAGGCATGTGTGAAACTAACGACCAGGTATATATCCGACAGGCATCTGCCCGATAAGGCCATTGATGCCCTGGATGAATCCGGTTCAAGGGTTCACATTTCCAACATCCACGTTCCTGAGAAGATCATCGAGCTGGAAAAGAAGATTGAAGAAACAAAGAAGGAAAAGATAAAAGCCGTCAAAAATCAGAATTTCGAGAAAGCGGCCAGCTTCAGGGATAAGGAAAAAGAACTCCTTGAATTGCTGGAAGAAGAAAAACTGAGATGGGAAAAAGAACTTACCCGTAACCGCCAGATTGTGGATGCGGAAAAAGTAGCAGAAGTGGTAGCCATGATGACCGGTGTGCCGGTACAGCGTATAGCTCTCGAAGAAGGAGTGCGTTTACTCAAGATGGCAGATGAATTGAGAGGCAGCGTGATCGGCCAGGATGAAGCCATTGAAAAAGTGGTTAAATCCATTCAGAGAAACAGGGCCGGCCTTAAAGATCCAAACAAACCAATCGGAACATTCATCTTCCTGGGACCGACCGGCGTTGGTAAAACACAACTGGCCAAGGTACTGGCCCAGTACCTCTTCGATTCTCCCAATAACCTGATCCGGATTGACATGAGTGAATACATGGAGAAATTCTCTGTATCGCGACTGGTTGGTGCGCCTCCGGGCTATATCGGTTATGAAGAAGGCGGACAGCTAACGGAAAAAGTAAGGCGCCGCCCCTACAGTGTGGTACTTCTCGATGAGATTGAAAAGGCTCACCCCGATGTATATAATATTTTGCTGCAGGTCCTTGACGAAGGTCAGCTGACTGATAGTCTCGGCCGCAGGGTGGATTTCCGGAATACCATCGTGATCATGACCTCCAATATCGGGACGCGTCA
>Ga0105092_10001536_pt1 | contig 12400 bp, 10 predicted proteins | sample PPLLak2March2015_FD_87021 | JGI IMG/M metagenome (GOLD analysis project Ga0105092, IMG submission 87021) | Freshwater sediment microbial communities from Prairie Pothole Lake near Jamestown, North Dakota, USA - PPLs Lake P7 Core (1) Depth... | ecosystem: Environmental > Aquatic > Freshwater >... | reverse complement strand
TTTCAAATGAGGAATAAATATGGATAGAAGAAAATGGAAAGCTGGCGGTGAGGAGCGCCGGGCATGAGTACAATCGCTTTAGAACGTTTCCGGGAGAACTATTTAAATGCCAGCCACACGGCAAAATCATGGCTTCTGACCAGAGATCACAAGCGGATTGCGGTCCTTTACGTCATAGCAATCACGTTATTCTTTTTTGTTGGCGGGTTTACTGCCGTCCTTTTCCGCCTGGAGCTGTTGACCCCACAATCTGACCTGGTATCGCCAGAGACATATAACCGGCTGTTTACCCTGCATGGGGTGATCATGGTCTGGTTCTTTTTGATCCCGGCAGTGCCGACTGTACTGGGGAACTTCCTGGTACCGTTAATGATTGGTGCACGCGATATGGCATACCCAACGCTTAACCTGGCGAGCTGGTATGTGTTCATGATCGGGGGGATCATTACTTTTGGAGCCGTCCTTTGGGGAGGTGTGGACACCGGGTGGACGTTCTACACCCCCTACAGCAGCCAATATAGCAATGGGGCCGTCATCATTGCAATCGTTGGAGTGTTTATCGCAGGGTTCTCCTCAATTTTCACAGCGATAAATATTATCGTAACCACCCATAAGCTGCGAGCGCCTGGTATGACCTGGTCACGGCTTCCACTGTTTATCTGGTCGAACTATGCAACAAGCGTTATCCTAATCCTTGCAACGCCGGTGCTGGCGATTACCCTGCTGCTGCTCGCGTTTGAACGTGTCTTTGGGATCGGAATCTTCGATCCTGCCCTTGGTGGCGATCCGGTGCTGTTCCAGCATCTGTTCTGGTTCTATTCCCATCCGGCAGTTTACATCATGATCCTCCCCTCAATGGGAATCATTTCAGAACTGGTGGCTGCTTTTACGCGCAGGCGTATCTTTGGTTACACCTTCGTTGCTTTGGCAAGCCTGGGAATTGCCATCATCAGCTTCCTGGTTTGGGGACATCACATGTTTGTTGCCGGGCAATCAGCATACGCATCCGCGGTCTTCTCTGGGCTCAGCTTCCTGGTTGCCATCCCTTCTGCGATTAAGGTTTTCAACTGGACAGCAACCATGTATAAGGGATCGATCTCCTTTGAGACACCTATGCTGTACGCGCTCGGTTTTATCGGGCTGTTTACGGTGGGCGGACTGACGGGGCTGTATGTAGCAGCTATGGCACTGGATGTACATGTCCACGACACATACTTTATCGTGGCTCATTTCCACTATATCATGGTTGGAGCGTCTGTAATGGGTTACATGGGCGGTTTGCATTACTGGTGGCCAAAAATTAGCGGTCGAATGTATCCGGAATGGTGGGGAAGAGTTTCAGCAGCACTCATTTTTTTCGGGTTCAACCTGACTTTTTTTCCTCAGTTCATCCTTGGCTACCTGGGAATGCCCAGGCGGTATGCGACATACCCGGATGAATTCCAGGTTTATAACGTGATGTCTACAGCAGGTGCATCCATCCTGGCAGTTGGCTATGTCCTACCGCTGATTTACTTCCTGTGGTCAATGCGCCGTGCGCCAACAGCTCCTCCGAATCCCTGGGGAGCTTCGGGGTTAGAGTGGACCGTATCCTCACCACCGCCAGTCGAGAACTTTGCTGAAATCCCGGTGGTCACAGCTGAAGCATATACATTTGGACCGGAGACATTGGAAGATGAGCGAGAAGACGACACTACAAGTCCACCCCCATAACCCTTACGCTGCCGGGGAAGCGCAAGCCAGTCTCAACACGCTAGGGATGTGGGTATTCCTGACGACGGAAGTGATGTTCTTCGGCGGGCTGTTTACGGGATATATGATCCTCAGGCTCCTCTATGCAGATACTTTCGCAGAGGCCAGCAGGCACCTTGATCTCATCGCCGGTGCGGTTAACACCTTCATCCTGCTTACCTCAAGCTTCAGCATGGCTCTATCGGTACGCGCGGCAAGACTTGGTAAGAATTTTGCTCTCTTTTTCTTCCTGTTCATCACAATTATGCTGGGAACTGCATTCCTGGGAATAAAATTTTATGAATATTATTTAAAGTTTCAGGAAGGTCTAATCCCAACAGCGAGTTTTGTTTATGAAGGTGAAAATCCGGGGCAGGCACGTCTATTCTTCAGCCTGTATTTTATTATGACCGGGCTGCATGCGGTCCATATGATTATCGGTATCTTCATCTTGAGCATTGCAGCACTGATGGCTCTTTTCAAGCGTTTCTCTGAGACTCGTTATGCTCCCATCGAAACGATCGGATTGTATTGGCACTTTGTTGACCTGGTGTGGATTTTCCTGTTCCCCTTACTTTACCTGATCGATAGGACCTGATGGAACGACACATTACCCCTTTTCGTACATATCTATTGGTTTACCTGAGTCTGATCTTGCTGCTGGCAGCGACGGTAGGAGCAGCGTTTTTGGATCTTGGGTTTCTCAACCTGATCATTACACTTGCAATTGCATCCGTAAAGGCACTGTTGGTCATCTTGTACTTTATGCATGTCCGGGAAAGCGAGCCAGCGACAAAGCTTTTCGTGATCGCCGGGTTTATTTGGTTGATCATCTTGATGGGACTGACGTTGACGGATTATTTGACTAGATGCAGTTAATCAGAATTTATGCCTTATTAATATTCATCCGGTAAAATCTAAGTTCTGGTAGATACCTGGTCAGAGGGGAAAGTAAATATTTATCCTTTAGGGAGGTGGTTTTGTGAACGATACATTTTATACCCTGGCTTGCTGGAAGGTAAAACAAGGGAACGAAGAGCAATTTATTAATTCCTGGAAAGAGATGGGAGATACTTTAGCAACCATACCGCAATTTTCGATCAAAAGTAAACTCATCCAGAGTCTGAAGGATCCTACCCTATTCTATTCATTTGGACCATGGGAAAGCCTGGAAGATATCGAAGAAACGAATACAGACCCTCAAGCGCAGAAGATCATCCAGAGAGTCATGGATTTGTGCGAAAACTTCGAGACCGGGATCTACCGGTTAGAAGTTCAGATGCAGATTTAGAAAGTGAGACAGGCGCTGCTTGTTTCTGCATACCTGTCTCACTTTTTCTAATCACTTTATGATTTATACATTCCTCGAATATTCCGCCTCGACTGCCCGATACTCCTGTCCTTCGGGGGAAATGTTGAACATCTTCAGAAGGAATTTTCCATTTTCCTGAGGATCGACGATAATCCTCCAGCCCCATTCTGGCGACTCTGCGACTGAATAGGAACCAAGGACAGAGATGCCTCCATTCTCGGTGCTCGTTCCTTTCAGGATCATGTACGCGTCATCCATATGGAAGGAATCAATCCAAAAAACGCTGATATCACTCTCCTTCTGCTGCCTCCCTACGATAAGCAGACCCTCCTGCGGCTGTCCCTCATATGCCCAGGTGTATTGAAGATTGATGAATTTCCCCTGAGCAACCAGGCCAATGACTGCGTGTGTCTCTGATTCTTGAACATTTTCATCCGGTGTGAGCCACAACCGCGTTACACCCGCCCAACTTCCAGTGATTTTCGAAAGCCTATTCGGGACTGCCATTTTATGTCCTCCCTCTTGATCTATTGAGTCACGATGAATGGTAAGTATATCCGGTCCAAACCAGGTATTTGACCATTCGGACTTGCGCAGATAATATTACTGGGTGCTGATTCACAACTTTCAGTCCAGGATGTGACCGCGTAGCAATAATCTTGCCCATTTGTCAAATTTACGTCTGTATATGCAGTTGTTAATTCTACATCAGCATTAAACAGAAGCTTACCCGCCTGATCGTAATACAATCTGTATTTTATCAAATCCGAATTGGACAAGTGCTCCTCTGTCCAGAAAAGATCAACCTGGCTGTCTCTGGGTGTTGCTGATAACAGTATCGGGGTCGTTGCAGTGCAAGTCGTTACAGATGGGACGATACTGGCTTCCGCCATAAGGAATGGTGAAGCGCCAGGTACTTCTTTATTATTCTCCCATAGAGACCAAATGGTGTCACCCCAACCACGGAAACCTGCCAGGAAAGGATCAGTTTGGATGATATATGCGCTGCTGTCCAGAGTTTGCTTCTCAGGTGTGCCGTTTATTTCATCACGTAAAAATTCAATATATTCTCGGCTTGTGGTCTGGTAATACAACTTCACCTCAACACGCTCTGCTCCAACAGGAATGTTGATGGATACATGGTCAAATCCACCTGCGTACTCTGCTGCAGTAAAGTAATCCGGGGCATTTTGTCCTTCCCAAACTGGTTGGACCAATCTAGCCGGAGCGGTATTAATATCGAATCCCTTCGGGGGAATGCGGTTGTCTTTGTACCTGCCAGTTGCTAGAACGAAATGGAATGTTTTCCCTTCTTCAGTTATATCTTCTGAAGACGGCTGAGATTCATAAACAATCCTGCCGTTATACACTTCGTTCGCTCCCAAAGGCACGTCCAACCGAATCCCTTTCAAGGTTCCAGCAGTCGTGTCGTAAGGGTTTACTTCATATATCAGATCATTGCCCGCAAATGCCTTGATATTCACAAACATTCGCCTGCCTTCCGGGAAGCCAGAGATTAATTTATGACCCGTATTGTTATGGACACGGAAAGAAAGCGCTCCGGTACTCGGGTCATAGGATAGATTCTGGATATCGGCTGCTGACTCAAGCTGCTGCTTTGCCCGGTCAACACCAGCAAGAAGAGCAACTGCATCTAAAGGAAATCCTTGCGTTAATTCGAGTGTCAGAGTGAGTGTGTTTCCATAGAGTAAATCATGGTTGGTCTGGTTAAATACTGGAGAACCTGGGATTGCACTTGCCAGGACATACGTAACCCAGGCATTTCCACCGGTTAGATCGTGAAAAGGTAACCCGCTCTTTGGGTGTTCTATGCTCTCATCCGGACGGTCTACTGAGCTTATTTTATTCGCTGCCTGGCCTGAAAGGTCCCTCATATGACAGTCCTGACAGCGTCCGATCTTATCATCCTGCAGAGATGTATCGAACACATCAGGCGCGAATGCACCTTTTCCAGCAGATCCTCCTTCCAAGGCATAAGCAGACAGCATGAATTCAGAGAAAGTCCGCTCCACATGGAAGTACCCAGAAGCAGAGCTGCTTTCGGATGGAAGAGGATCTGTCGGATCGGAGTTCAGGTTCGCTAAAGCCGGATTTGAAACATCGTGACAGGAACCGCAAAAATACTTGCTTTTATGGTAACGGCTGTAGAGAATACTATGGTTATTGGAAGCGTCGGCAAAAGAAGCCCGCTTTTGCTCATCAGCGCTCACAAAGAACTGCCCACTTGCATTTTCTGTATATCCTTGGGCTGCTGGCTCGTTATCAATACCAAAAAATGGAGAGCCGTTAAAAAAGGTGATATTACCAAGAAGTCCAGCATCTGTGAGGTGTGTTGTAGCAGCAGCCGTATTAGATGGAGTAGTACTACTGTTTGTCTCATCCCAATATCCTAACCAATCGTTTCCATCCCTTTCACCTGAATAAGTTGCTTCAAAGAAAGGATCATACATCCGGTGGCATAGATCGCATGTAACTCCATCGTAGTCTTCAGCCCGCATGGCTGAAACGTTCACCGGGTCAGAACGTCCACTCAACCAACCTCCAGGGAAATGGCATCTCTCACATAGATCTACAGCATTTGGATTTCCACCAGTAACCCAAATAGAGTCTTGTGCAGATACTGCCATACAAGCCCAAAACAGGAAATCTCTTCCTGCTTGAGCCATCATTGATCCTTCCCAGTTAAAGCCTGGCTCAACTGAAGGATTGTAATCAGCATGACAGCGAGCGCAGCTTTGAGCGTCGGCTAAGTCTATACCCTGGCCAGGTTGAGAACCAGGCATACGTACCAAAGGATCACTATGTGGTGAAATCGCTTTAATGCCTGTTTGAGCATAGACAACAACTGATGCAGCTCCTAATCCGACCACCAGGATTAGCAAAACGATTAACTTTCGCATTTCTCCCTCCCTACTCAATGATGTAGAAGCACGGTAGACCCAGGCAAGGACCGTGCAGTAAAGTTCCCCTTAGTTTTATCTTATAAAAATGGAGGATTGTAAGTCAACCGTAGTTAACCACAGGTTAATTAAGAAAAATCTTAATACCTTACCCGATAGGCATTATCTTGCTCGAACTGCAAAGTTCTTGCCCGCCCGCGTGCCAGGAAGCCCACCAGCAGACCAAAGACAAAACCGCCAATGTGCGCCCAAAATGCAATCCCGCTGGTTTGCTGGGTGGGTACACCCAGGCTGGCGAGTCCTATAAAGAATTGCATAAGGAACCAGATTCCCAAAAAGAGGATGGCAGTGACCCGGGTAATCCAGAACCCGTAGAATGATAGAATTGCCAGCTTCACCTGCGAACGCGGGAACATGACAACATAGGCACCCAACACCGCAGCTATGGCACCGCTGGCTCCAATGCTAGGGATTGCGCTGCCAGTATCCACCATGATATGTGCTGCTGAGGCTGCAAATCCTCCGGCCATATAAAATACCAGGAATAGGAGACGCCCGAGCGTAACTTCAATATTGTCTCCAAATACCCATAGGAAAAGCATATTGCCGATCAAGTGTGCCCAACCACCATGCAGGAACATCGATGTGACCAGGGCGTGTAAATCCTCTCCGGCAACAATCTCTACTGGCTGGACACCGTATTGATAAAAGAACGCCTCCAGCTCTGGCAGAGACATCGTCAGTTGAAAGATAAATATCAGGACGTTTACAATAATTAGGCCAATTGTCAGGTAGCCGGGACCTTTACCACGAACATTTGTATCTCCAATTGGAAACATGGCTATTCTCCTCCCCCATCTTCCAGTTCTCGAAAATCTGCTATCAGCTTGTAGTCTTTAGCTTTTCGTTTTATGTGTTTTTTCACCCTTCCAACAACAGCGTCTCCGGGTCTTCGATTAGTTCTTTGACCCGAACTAAAAATAGTACAGCTTCTCTCCCGTCAACAATACGATGGTCGTAGCTGAGAGCGACGTACATCATCGGCCGGATGACAACCTCGTCACCTACGGCAACCGGTCGTTTTTCGATCTTATGCATCCCCAGGATACCTACCTGGGGTGGGGTCAGGATCGGTGTGCTTAGAAGAGAGCCAAAAACGCCTCCATTGGTGATGCTGAATGTACCACCGCGTAAGTCCTCGAGGGTCAGATTACCTTCCCGAGTTTTCTGAGCAAGCTGTTCGATCTTCTTTTCAATTTCTGCAAAAGTCATCTGGTCAGCGTTCCTGAGCACAGGCACAACCAACCCTTCTTCAGCACCGATGGCGATCCCGATGTCGAAATAGTGCTTGATCACCATCTCGTCTTCCTGCACTTCGGCGTTCAAACGTGGAAACGCCTTGAGAGCACCGATGACTGCTTTCACAAAAAAGGACATGAAACCGATCTTGATACCATAGCGCTTCTGGAACTCCTCATTCCTCCTGCTGCGCAGATCCATCACGGCAGTCATATCGATCTCATTGAACGTGGAGAGGATGGCAGCAGTCTGCTGGATCTCTACCAGTCTTTGAGCGATGGTACGGCGGCGGCGAGACATCTTGACCCGGTCTTCCCGGCGGCCATTTGCGGCGGGCAGAACGGCAGGCTGTTCTTCCCTTGGCATCATGCGAGGTGCTGCGGGTTTGGGCGGAGCAGGTTTTTCTACAGGTTCACCTGATTTTTCTGGGCTCGAAAGATGTGATTCGATATCTGCTTTCGTAACCCGACCACCAGGGCCAGTACCGTGTATTTTCGTTAAATCAACGCCCTGCTCCACAGCATACCTGCGGGCAACGGGTGTAATCTCTGGGCCTCCTTCTGGTGCGGGTAATTCTTCCTTCTCATCTTCTGCAGCCGCTTCTGAAGCTCTTTCGGGTTGGACCACCTCCTCCCGGACGGACTCTCGCATCTCTGCTCCCCTATCCTGGCTGTCCTGCATGCGTTGTGCAGATTCTGCCCCATCCGCTTCTTCGATGATGCCTAAAACATCTCCCACCTTTACATCTTCATGTTCACGATGGTTGATCCGGGCAAGAATCCCAGATTGGCGCGCACTGACCTCCACGTTGACCTTATCAGTCTCCAACTCGACCAGTGCTTCACCCAACTCAACAGGATCACCCTCTTCCTTCAACCACTGGGCGACAGTTGCATCGAGGATAGATTCTCCTAGTTCCGGTACGATAATTTCAGATGCCATCACACCCCCGTAATCATTACCACAAATTTATCGGATGAAACGAACTCCATGAATTGTCAAACCTTAGAATTCGAGGAATTCGATCTTATAAACCTGAAACCGCGTAAAATTCTTAAACATTCACTTCTTCCACAACCACACCCTTCTCCACCAATGACTCTTTTTCATCACTGAAGACCTGCTCAATCAGAGTCTTCTGGTTGGAGGCATACCAGGCGCCTGACCCCTCAGCCGGGCTGGAGCTAGTCCGGCGGCCTACATAACGCAGAGGCCAGCGTCCTGCGATTAGTTCGATGAGCCGCGGGCGCATGAAATCCCAAAATCCCAAGTTTTGAGGCTCTTCCTGCGTCCATATGACTTCTTCAAGCTGAGCGTACTTCTCGAAAAGCTCAGACAGTTCTTCCTGTGCAAACGGGTAAAGCTGTTCCACCCGGGCGACTGCAAGATCGGTCAGCTCCTGACGAACAGGGCTGCCGGCAAGATCTACGAATATCCGGCCGCTGCAAAGCACCAATCTCCTGACCTGCCCAGAATCCGCAGTCTCATCATCAATTACCCGCTGCCAGGAACCTTCAGCGAGATCCAGAGGGCGTGAAGCAGTCAGCGGGTGGCGAAGCAATCCCTTCGGAGTCAAGACAATCAACGGCAGCGGATCCGTTTTAAGGAGAGCCACATGGCGGCGGAGCAAATGGAAGTATTGGGAAGCCGTCGTTGGAAATGCCAATCTGAAATTGTTCTCGGCAGCAAGCTGAAGGAACCGTTCTGGACGAGCACTGGTATGGTCGGGTCCCTGGCCCTCATTGCCGTGTGGCAGGAGCAGCACCAGGGATGGAGTCTGGCCCCACTTGGCACGGGCGGAGAGCAGGAATTCGTCGATTACGGGTTGAGCAATATTGACAAAATCACCGTACTGGGCTTCCCAGAGGACCAATCGTTCCGGAGCCTGGATATTGAATCCGAATTCGAAACCCACCGCTCCCGACTCACTGAGCGGGCTGTTATAGACTTCGTAGGCAGCCTTTGCCTGGGGAAGCGCCTGGAGAGGAATGAACTTCTCGCCAGTCTTAACATCATGCAGAACAGCATGCCGCTGGCTGAAGGTGCCCCGCTCGGTATCCTGCCCGGTGAGGCGGATGGGTACTCCGTCTGCCAAAATGGAAGCAAAAGCCAGGTCTTCAGCAGCTGCCCAGTCGATAGTAGGTTCGCCTGGAGCATCCAAAATTGTTTTCCGCCTGCGGCGCGGGCGCTCAAGCTTACGGTTAAGTTCGAACCCCTCCGGAACTTGCATAAGTGCTTCGTTGAGCTCACGCAGGCTTTCAATCGGTACTGTTGTTGGGACACGGCGAGCAGCACCACGCGGCGGTGGGATTGGGATCGATTCGTCGCGGTGTTCCTCAAGAACGATCGCATCCAGGATAACTTGCAGCTCGCGCATTTGCCTGTTTACAAGCTCGTCTGCCCAACCAGCTTCGATAACCCCTCTTTCCTGAAGCCTGGATGCCCATAAAGATCGTAACGGCGGGTGATTTTCTATCAACTGGTACATCTCGGGCTGCGAAAAGCTAGGCTCGTCTCCCTCGTTATGCCCGAACCGCCGGTAGCCGATCAGATCGATAATGAAATCTTTTTGGAACTTCTTCCTGTAGGCGTAACCAGTACATGCAGCCTCTATACACGCTTCGGGATCATCTGCGTTAACATGAATAACGGGAATGCGCAATCCCCTGGCATAATCACTGCTGAACATGCTGGAGCGAGTCTCTTCTGGCAGGGTCGTAAATCCAAGCTGGTTATTGGCGATAATATGAATAGTCCCGGCTGTCTGGTAACCATCGAGCTGGGAAAGGTTGAGTGTTTCAGCGACAATACCTTCACCAGTAAATGCAGCATCTCCGTGGATCAAGATCGGTAAAGAGGCTTTGGGGAAGAAACGAGGCATTCCAGGGTTATCTGCGCTGGTATCAGCAGCACGAGCCATGCCTTCAACGACGGGGTTGATATACTCCAGGTGGCTGGGATTTGGAGGCATACTGACGACAACCCGGACTTCATCCTCATCACTTAGCAGACGCCTTCCACCGCGATGGTACTTTACGTCACCTGTCCAGCCCAGCTCTTGCCAGGCGGTATCATCGCCACCCGGATCTTTGAATTCTGCAAGGATTTCCTCATAGGACCGGCCTAAAATATGGGCAAGGACATTGATCCTGCCGCGGTGAGCCATCCCAAGGAACACCATACAGAAATCATCGTCTGCTGCGAATTGAATGACCTTGTCGAGAATGGGCACCATCATGTCCAGACCTTCAATGGAAAAGCGGGTCTTGCCGGGGAAGCTGCGGTGAAGGAACTTTTCCAATGTGTCCACCTGAGTCAGGCGCTCCAGCAACGCGCGAGAAGCCTCAGGATCGAGGTTACAAAATTGCCGGCTTTCAACAGTCTCGCGCAGCCATTCTCTCTCTTCTGGATCGACAACCTGACCCAGATCATAGCCGGTGTTTCCGTGATAGATGTAGCGTAATGCCTGTATGGCTTCGAATGCATTGGGAGCGGCAGATGCTGCTGGACCTCCTACCAATGAGGCGGGAAGCTGCCTCAGTTCTTCTTCAGTCAATCCATAAAATTCAAGGTCGAGGGATGGATCGCCAGGAGGTGGGCTTCCGAGCGGGTCAAGGTGGGCTGCCAGACGCCCATAGATACGGATTGCCCGTGCCAGGTTTGCAACTGCAACAGCTTTCTCAAGATCTACTCCAGATACTGACCGGTCAGCCGGAGGTGCTGAAACAGGGGCTGCGTCGGATGGAGGTTTCCAACGTTCGAAGATCTGGCGCGTTTGTTCATCCACAGAAGATGGGTCTTCTAAAAAACGCTCATAAAGATCCAATACGTACGCGGAATTTGGACCGTGAAATTCACCCCAGAAATCCATTCTTTAATTATTTCCCCATTCTATACGAAAAAAAACGCAAAGCGAAGTTCTTCAAGCCTTTCGTTTCAATCCCCCTCTATTTTATCTTAATTTCCATGCTTATTGTTCTTAGAGCCTATCCTCGTCGTCTTCATCCATAAGGAAGTCATCCTCGGATTCAATGTCCTGCGATTCCGGATCGAGCTCGAAGCGGTCTTCATCGCGGGATTGAAGCTTCTCGAGAGTGTTCAGCTCCTCATCGTCGTCGTAGGTGATTCCATGAGCTTCACCCAGTTCTTCGACGATATCCTGATCGGGTGTGACCACACTTCCGCCGACCCCTTCTTCGCCGCTTACATCGATCATGTCCCAGGCAGCATCCAGGTCCTCGCCCGTAAGATCGGGTCCACGCCCGGTGTAATTTTCCAGTGACTCCCGAAGCTCATCGGAGCCGCCGGTAAAGTTCTGTCGTTCGGCAAAATCGGAAAGAATCTGTGGATCGTCGGTGTAATCGTCTATGAGATCCATCACTTCGTCGTCATCTGCCCCGCGTTCAATCGCGAGAAAATCCAGCGCTTCATCTTCATCGCCTTGCATATCTTCTGTTTCGTCTGCAAAGCTTTGCTCGGAGATGGGAATATTTGGAATCTCATCAGGAGGAATAGGTTCTCCGGTATAAGGATCACGCGCCGGTCGATGATCTCTTATCGGCTCTTTACCCGCACGGTATCCTTCAGTATCGACATCACTATCGTTCTGATTCTTCGATTTATTGTCTTTATCAGCCATGGTTGCATCCTTTCAACTGGAGTGTACATTTTAGAAGGATGCAATTCAATTGGGGGATTCCCGTAGCGTGTTGGGGAAAGTCCCTATTTGAATTGTGACCGGCAGTATAACTGCCAGGGAGCATACCGGCTGGTTCTCTTATCGTTCGTAATACTTACGTACCGGGGGAAACAGGGTGAGCAAGACGATAGCGGTTCCCAGGCCGAAGCAGGCGGGCTGGATCCAGAAGTTGTAACCAATCATCGCTACTTGAACAGTAATCCAGACCATCTGGATCACGCCGGCTGCCAGAGCGCCTGCCCAGGCCCAATGAATGCCTTTGAAAGGGTTGATGGCATCCGGCCAGGTCCAGTTTGGGCGAGCGAGAAGGCTGTACACAACAAGAAGAGGAAAGATTCCACTTAATGTAAATAGGATAATACCTGGAATGAGGTAGCTGTTGAATGGGCTGCCTTCCAATGATCCCTCGGGAAATTGCAGCAAGCTGCCGTCAGGCCC
>Ga0105092_10001535_pt1 | contig 12402 bp, 14 predicted proteins | sample PPLLak2March2015_FD_87021 | JGI IMG/M metagenome (GOLD analysis project Ga0105092, IMG submission 87021) | Freshwater sediment microbial communities from Prairie Pothole Lake near Jamestown, North Dakota, USA - PPLs Lake P7 Core (1) Depth... | ecosystem: Environmental > Aquatic > Freshwater >... | reverse complement strand
GTTTGGGGCTGACCACTACACAGTGAATCTCTTTTAACACCGTCTCAGGGATGATATTTGTGCCATTGGTTTCGACGTGAATCTCTTTCCCGTGGGCCTTGAGAAGATAGATCAGTTCCGAAAGCTCAGACAATTGCAGCGTCGGCTCTCCACCTGTGATGATCACTCTGTCTCCTGCGATCATCTTTGCCACAACGGGAATTGCCATTTCCGTCCAATGCGTGTGGTCTGTGTCGCATCCGCTGCATCTCAGGTTGCAGCCCGCCAGCCGGACAAAGGTGGCGGGCCTTCCCATAGCCGGGCCCTCGCCCTGCAGCGAATTAAAGATCTCTACAATGCGCATTTTGCTATGATCCTCTCTTTGGTCATTTTCAGTTATCTGCTATCCATGCTACGTCATTTTGCATTCATTAATTTATGGCATGATCTGCAACATGATTGACAGTATCTTCCTGGAAACGACCGGAAAAGATTTAACTTTGTAATGTTAATTATTTAATGTTATAATTATTTGAGTCAGCCCCGATAATACGGTCCCGGTAATATTATTCAAATGCAGGTTAGTGGTGTGCCTTGATAAAGATAGGACTCGAGGTCAGTCACGAAAAGCTGCAACATGACCTCCTCATGCATCCAGCCAGATATTTTTTCATCATGATAGTGGACGGTCTGGCATATCTTTGCATTCGGACCTGCGACATCCAGGGAGAAGATATCGCATCTCACGCAGTCGACGGGCTCATGGCAGACAATGACGGAAATCTCGTTTCCATCTTCAGAGATGAACTCGAAGATTCAATTATCGAGATTCGCAACAGTAGAATCTCTTCACTCGAAGCGGACGAATACCCCATCTCCGCGCATTTGGCATGGCTCATCTCGGCGACGCCGGGCCTGATCGATTGGATTCTTTCGTGTATTGTGAAAGACGGCAGGAATATCGTTCTCAACGCTCTTTCGGATCTAGAAATCTGCACTTAATTGCAAAGCGTTTTTAAACATTGATTGCATTTAATTTTGCAAAATTGAACGAAGAGCCAATAAAGGCATTTTGGAGAGGTCATGTTCATAAAGGATTTGGCAAAATGCCCAGAGTTTACGGCTTTAGACAACACACATCTCTGCGAATTGATGCATCCTTCCCAAGATGGCGTGAATATACCCTACAGCATTGCCTTTGCAGAAGTGATGCCGGGCGAATCGTCTCTCTCCCACAGGCTGAAGACGTCCTCCGAGGTTTATTTTATCTTAGATGGAGTGGGCGAGATGCATATTGATGAAGAACAAGCACAAGTCTCGCCCGGTCAAGCGATCTTCATTCCGCCGGGCTCATGGCAGTTTATTCGCAATATCGGATCGACTGACCTGAGAATTCTCTGCGTAGTTTATCCAAAATGGCAAGCTGAAGACGAGGAGATTCGCGAGGCGGGAATATGAGTGAGATGAGTGAGATGAGTGAGATGAGTGTGCAAGTGAAAGGAGGGCGATATGCAGCTTCAAGACGATTGGGGAAAATGGAGAGAAGAACGGCAGACGAATGACGCAGATCTAAGGAAAAAAGCTGCTCAAGTTGCGCAGGAGCGCCGGGGCCTCGGTCTGGATGGATTAGTAGGAGGCCTCCAAGCAGTCATCATCAACACCGAGCCGCAATTGCAGCAGGCAGCAGCCGAAGAGCTGATGAGGTACACCGGCCTTGAGTATTGGGAAGCTTTTCAGGATTCCGATCAGAGGACCATCGTCCTCAAGACTCCAGGCTCTTCGGTCATTCTTTCTGAAGGCTTTCATTCGACAGACTTTCTCATCCGTTCCAGGTTGCAGGGCGAAAATCCCTTTCGGCTGATCAATTCCGCGCCGAAATCGCGAGACCTGCCGAGCACCCGGCTTGAGACCTTCGTGTTCGAAACCAGCGACATCGATAGGTATGTCGCTATCCAGCAATCCAGAGGCATCCGGTTCCTGACCGGCGACGTCCAGGATTTTGGCAATTACCGTTTCATCCAGACGGAACCGTCCGCATTTACCGGGAACTCTTGCGGCTTTCTCCAATGGACCGGCGAGCGGGCAGAGAAGGGCAATTATTTCGCGAAAGACTCCAATCCGGTGGACTTGAAGCTTTTTAAGCCAGATCTTGTTCACCTGAAAAACATCCGCTGGCTGGATCATGCCGCCACCAGGGTCAAGGCTCAGGAGAGAGATGCGGCCATCCTCGAATTCATGAACCTCACCAACTACAGCTTCGACTTCGCTATCTATGTGCAGAGCTTAAACTCCATCACCAGCGTGGCACGTCTATCTTTGCAGGATTTTGCTATGGTCTTCACCTCCGGGATCGCTCCATATGTCAGCGACGAGGCATCCGGCCCGACTGAGAAGTTCATCCAAAACTATGGAACTCGCGTGCATCACATCGCATTTCAAACGGAGGAGATCGATAGGACATTCCAGGCATTGAAAAGCGACGGCCTGAAGTTCTTGGTTGAGCTGGTGGGATCGCCCGAGGAGGGCTTGAAGCAAACCTTCACGGAAGGGTCGAAGAACACTCTCTTGGTGACTGAGTACATCCATCGGTACGGCAGCTTTAATGGCTTCTTCACCAAATCCAATGTAACCTTGCTCACGGCGGCAACCGGAAAGCAATGAATAAATGGGGGCACCTATATTCAGGGAATGACAATTGGGATTTCGAAGAGATATTTCGAAAAGATATTTGAAGGGGGATAATAAGACGAGGATAGTGTCACTGCGATTATTATGTTTGTTACTATGCTTTATTCTGATTCCCATAGCCTCCCTAGCTGCCCAGGATGAGGCCTATGGAATTGTTACAAATGTTGTTGATGGCGATACCTTCGATATAGCCATAGAAAAAGGCGATGCGAGAACAACGTCGGACGTGGAGCGGGTCAGGCTCGCGGATGTCAATTCGCCGGAGATGGATACGGCACGAGGGCCTTTAGCTCGCGATTTCACCTTTGCCGTGCTCATGAATAAAAGAGTTTACCTGGATATCGATGACCAGTCGAGCAACGGTCGCGACACTTACGGCAGGCTGATCGCCGTTGTCTATCTCACCGGATTTTACGGCCAACCGCTGACTTCGCCAAACTTCAATCGCTTGCTCGTCGACTCCGGTCATGCCGAGCTTAACAACTTCACCAACAACGAGTTCGTTCCGTCAAATTGGTGGTCTGCAGAGTCTTCTGGAAATGGCCAGCCGATCAATACCGAGCCTCTGGAAGGATTCGCCCAAGACCTGCTGGAGCAGCTCAAGCAGTCGGCAGGCCAGGAAGCAGACAAGGCGGCAAAGAATGCCTGGGAACAGCTCAAGAGACAGCTTTAGCGGCCACTTATCCGAAAGTAGTGGCAAATCTGGTCAAAATATGCCTAAAATATGCAATGCTAAGTGATTTAAATTTATGAATTGATGAGACAATTGATCAACCATTAAGTTTATATTCTAGCCTGCATAAATCGTTGATTGCCGTAGAACAGAACGGCAAAATTTGGTGCAGGAGACGAATCCAATTCGATAGGTCCCCGGATCGCCTCCAATAGCCCACATAGGAAGGTGTTTTTGATGAAGCTAGAGAATAAATTAGCGGAAGCCATGCAAGTCTATTTTGATCCGCCTGGAATTGAATCGCTTAATGTCGAACATGCTCTTTCTGCCATAGCTCCGATCATCCGGATCTCTGCAGGCTTTTTTAATTCGGGGTGGCCGTGATGTTTACAATCACAATGTACGGCTGCTTGCTTTCCGACGAGCTTTTAGGTCTGTCGGATTACTATGGCGCGGTTTTAAGCAGGAGAGGGCTCGCAAAGAGAGAATGCGAGTTCAGAACCAGTAAGCTCAGCCTGATCCTTGACTTCATCAGAACCATTGGCATTCCGGAAAATATTAAAACGGAATTGTCCTCGGCAATCATCCACGCCTGGAGGCTTCAGGTTCCTGAGCAAACGCTTGTGCAGAGGGAAGAGGAATTGAAAAAAGTCGTCGGAAGCCTAAATAGCATCAAGAGCGTTGCCAAATGGATGGAGCTGTGCAAAGGCAAGATCAGCGCATCGCAGATCAATTTCAAAGTGCTGTCCGATCTTCCCATCTCCCCCTGCGACCTTCGATCAGAGGATGTCCCGAAGGTTTACGATCTGCTCAAAGAGGTGCGAGAGTGCTGCATTGCGATTACCGACCGCAGCCTCATGCCAACGGCAGAGGCCAGCCGATCCTAAATTAACAGTGCACCATCCTTAGTTTGGATGCAAATTCTCTGGTCCGAAATTATTCGCGGATCGTGAGAGACTCAATTATATTTTTATATTTTATAAAATTTAAAAGCAATTGCTTGAGGCAAAATCAAATAAAATCAATCCAGCAAACAGATCTGATTATTTATAAAGACGATGAAACAGTTAAATATCTTCTAAAACAAATTTTCGTTCAATCTAAGAGACCTGGGAGGTCATCAGGCAGATGTCGAATAAATTCATCTATTCTTTTTCATTGGCCGCGTTGATGATTTTGCTGCTCTCAGCAAATGGAATCGCGGCCAGCGGAAACACTACAAGCAATGTCACAGGCGAAAGGGCATCCGCGGACTTGAACGGCGATGCCGCATTATCTCTTCTGCAACTGCAGTCCGAGATTCAAGGCAAATTGAGCGATTATGATGCTCTTGCCGAAAGGGCTGCCGTCCAGCTCTCCGGCACCGGACTCGATGGAGAAAAAACGCGAGAAGTCTTGCGCGGCCTGGCCGACTCCGGATTCAATGAGGCTACAATCATAAGCCCGCAAGCACTGATCGTTGCTGCAGAGCCCTCTGCCTACCAGGATTGGGTTGGCGCGAATATCAGCGATCCGGGATGGGCTGAGTTCCTCAAGAGCAAATCTCCGTACCAGACGAGCGTATTTCCCGCCGTCGAAGGCTATGATGCAGTAGCGCTTATACATCCAATATTTTCGCAGGCAGGCGAGTTCTCCGGCGCTCTCAGTGCATTGATTAAGCCGGGAGAGTTCATGAAAGGCATAATTGATCCAAAGCTGAGCGGCACACCTTTCACCGCCTGGATCATGCAAAAAGACGGCCTTATCGTCTACGATGCCGATCCAAGCCAGGAGGGCTTGATGCTCTTCCAGGACCCGATCTACCAGCCGTATCCGTCTCTTCTGGAGATAGGCCAAAAAATGGTTGAGAATCGTTCCGGAAAGGGAAGCTACTACTTCCTCAATAAGGAGCACAACCAGAACGTCACCAAAGACATCTACTGGACAACCGTAGGCCTGCACGGATTCGAATTTAGGCTGGCATTGATCCACATTGTGAGCTGAGACCAAGTCTTCAGCTCAAGCTTCTTTTTTTGGTCTTGGTCTCACTTAATGCAGTCCGTCTTGCTTGTTTCGATCTTCAGCCCATCATTGTCAACTTTGGTTTCGATAGCGACCTTCAAGCCCAGCGGCTCGATTATGCGTTCGATCTCCTCGCGACCTCGCTTGGTAACGATGGCGATGCTCGGCCCAACCGAACTCATGCCCACAAACTCAAGGCCGCTCTCTCGCAATAAGCTCATGTTGCGGTAGATCTCAAAGCCATGGTGCTCCACCTCCGCCCTCTTCGAGCCGCGAAACTCGATCTCCCAGATAATGTCGCCTATCTTCTTGAGGTCATCTCTCACAAGGGCCGGGATGAGGTCCATGAGCAGGAAGTAGGCCTTCAGCTCCCGGTCCTGATAGTCCAGGTTGCGGGCGCGGTTCATGAGCAGGTCGAACTCAGATCTTCCGGCAGAAGAAACGACTGTGGGCGGAATGACGATGAAGACATTCTTCCCTTCGGCAAAGCGATGGCGAAATGCCAGAGCCAGCTCATCGCCCATGATGACCATGCCGCCCAGCGTCGCCGCGGCGGGCCCCACGCCAGTCTCAAAACCGCGCGTCACCCTGCCGTCTTCCGTCTCCTCAACGTAGTTGTTACCGAGGAGCAGGCGGATCTGATCCGAAGTCAGCGGGCCGCCGAGGGCAGTGTTCATGGCGTGGCCCAACGCCAGGAGAACCGAGCCCGTGGAGCCGAGGCCGACGTGCTTTTTCTCGTGATCCTGGATCTTGATCTTGAAGCCTCCCCGGTAGCCGACGCTCTTGCAGAAGACTATGACGAAATGGCGGATGATGGGCTCGCGGGAGTATTCGATGGTGATTTCTTTTGCCGTGCACTCGACCTCCGCCGAGCAGTATATCTGCAGGGCAAAGCCCGCTCCGCCACCGCCTGCCCGATCCGGCGCAAAGCGGTTCATATCGAGCACTGTGAGGTGAATTCTTCCCGGTGCTACGGCTTTGACCGTTCCTGAGATGGGCGAGAGGCTGCATTTCTTCTCCAGGCGCAAAGGCTGGATGCACTCTCCAGGCAGAAACGGCTGGAACTCGTACTCCACCAGATCCAGGTCGCCGCCGCGAATCTTCATCTTGGCCACGTCAACATCCCCTGCAAAGTGATTAACAAGTCCGAAAGCCAATTTGGCTAAGCCGAGCGGTCGAAGAAGATGCTCTTTCCCGATGCCTTGAGGGGAATGGCGTAAGCGACGCGGCAGCCTTCCAGCCATCCCAAATAGAGCGCTCCAACTCCGGCAGAGAACATGATGCGGTTATCAACATTATGCAGGCTGGCGGTCTTGGCTGCGGAACCGAGAGCAATGCCAAGGTCGGCCATCTTGATGATGCAGCAGGGTCCTCGGAAAGGCTTCTCCAGGGATTCAACAGCTTCCTGCGCCTTAAGCATCTCTTTGCAGGTGGCAAAGCCGCAACCTCCGCAGTCCAGGCCGACGATGGCCTCGCTCCGGCAGCCGATGACGACGCATGCATCGCTGTTCTCCAGGTTTCCTGCATCCCTGGTAAAGAATTTCATGCCGAAGACCTCGCTCAAGCGGCGAGTCTCTGCCGCCAGCTTCAGCAAATCATCTCCAGTCACAATTTTGATCTCAATGGAGTCCTGGCCGCGCCCTTTGGGAGCGGTGCGGGCGGAGAGGGCCATCAGCTCTGCCACCATTTCCACTGCTTTGGAAGACATGCTGGAGGGATGGGCGAATTTGTATTTATAGATTTGAGGGATATCAAGTGCCTATTTTATTTTCCCCTTCCATGCGGGCACACATACAGACACATCCCGCACACGCCATAGCCCGTCTTCTTCTCCAGATCCTTCATGTACTGCTCGCACTTCCGGGCGTCGTATCTCGCCTCTCGCGGCTCGTCTTCCCGAAAAGGCCGCCCGGTAAACGCAGCCTGCGGGCAGATGTCCACGCACTCTTTGCATTCTTTGCAGCGCTCCTTCATCGGCGAGCCCGTCGGCTGCAAGGGCGCGTCGGTCAGCACGCTGGCCCAGCGCACGCGCGGCCCCGCCTGGGGAGTTATGAGCAGGCAGCTCTTGCCGATCCAGCCAAGGCCCGCCAGGTGGGCTGCCAGCTTGTGCGAGAAGGTCGCAGCAATTCGATCATCGAACACGGCGCGCTTCGAGGCAGGGATGGGAAAGGTCCTGTAGTCCTGGCGCTGCAAAGAGCCGGAGACGCGCAACGCGATGGTATCGAGAAGGTCGTTTGCCATATCGTAAGCGTAATGCCTGTACTCCATCGCCACCGGCTTTTCTCCTCTCCTGGGAAGTTGGTCCACTACCGGGTTGAGGAGAGCAACGCCGATGGAAACGGCTCTGGGATATTCGGCCACTTCCCGTCCGCCCTGCCATGCGATAAAATCCCTGGCGGGAGCAAGATCCGCCACCCCAAAGAAGTCTGCGCCCAAATTCATTGCCATCTCGCGAATCTTATCATCCAACTGCATAGCCGGATAATTCTGCCGTTGATCAATAATAATGGCTGCGGGTGAAGCATAATGGCCGATGGTGAGGATTGCTCGGCAGCGAAAGCTATTATTGCAATGGAGTTCGAAGTGAATGGCCCGGTCCTAAAACAGCCGGCGATTCGATAATGTGGTCGGCACCTCAATAATATGATCGCAGAAATATGGAGTCAATGTAAAAATGGCGATAAAAAAGGCAAAGGCAAAAAATGATGCCATTATGACCGGCATCCTCGTTACCAGATTCAAGATGGGCCAGATCAATGTCGAAGATCTGGAGAAGATGGCGATTGATACCACAAAAGCTGAGAGATGCTCCGCAGCGAAGCGGGTGCTGGAAGGGATCAGGGACGCGCCCATAATCCCCGTACCCTAATTCAAGGCTGTTATCCGCAGCTTTTATTCGCAGCTGTGATTCACCGGCTCAGATTCACGGCTTCCTTATGCTCCATTTGAGAAGCAGGCCGTCGTCTACCTCTTTTGCACAGAGGAGTTTCAGCTTGGGAAAATCGCATCGATAACCGATCCCGTCTACCAGGGTTGGGGCCTCCTTTCCGCCAATTATCATAGGCCCCACGTAAACATAAAGCTCGTCCACCAGGCAACATTCGATCATAGACCAATTGAGGGTGGCTCCACCTTCTACCATGAGCCTCTTCACGCCTCTTTGGAATAGATGAGACATGAGCTGCGGCAGGCTTACTCGCTCCTCTCCGCATATTATGATTTCGCATCTCTTGCCAAGCATCTCCAGCCGATCCTGCATAGCTGCCTGAGAGACGGCCAGCAAGCAGCCGGGCCCAAGGACGTTAGCGTCCGGCGGCGTTCGGGCCAGGCTGTCGGCGACCACGCGCAGAGGGTATTCCGGCTTTCCTTGATCGACTCTCTTCATTCTCAGGTCCTTTGATTTTAACCGAAGGCCGGGATCATCGGCCAGGACTGTTCCCACACCGACCATAACCGCATCGCTCTCGGCTCGCAAGAGATCGACCCTCGCATTGTCCTCTCGCCCAGATATGCGGACCTGCTCCTGCAAAATAGAGCTGATCTTCCCGTCGGCGCTCATGGCGCTGTTGATGAATACAAAGGGCCTTGGCATCATCTCACCGCTTTTTTTTAGCGGATGCCAGGAGAAGCTAAATAACTTCCCAGAGCTATTTTCTTGACGATGGCTCGATCTCGCGAGATTCTGATTGCCGGGACCATAATTTACGGCGACGATTTCACTCCCCGTCAGGGCTACCTTTGCATCAGTGATGGGATCATCAAAGAGGTAGGCGATGAAAATGTCGAGGCTGACTTCAGGGGTATCGTCTGTCCGCGCTTCGCAAATGCGCACGTCCATACCGGCGACTCGGCTCTCAAGGACCCGCCGTTCCTGCCGCTTTGCGACCTTGTCGGACCCGGCGGCTTGAAGCATCGCTTTCTGGCCGAGGCTCCGCGCAGCCGGATCGTGGAAGGAATGAGGCGAAGTCTCCAGGATATGGCGGCCACAGGAACTTATGCATTTGCCGATTTCCGGGAGGGCGGGCCGGACGGCGTCGAGATGCTGGTAGAGGCGCAAAAGGACCTGCCTCTATTCTCTCGCATCCTGGGCCGGCCCGCAACAGGGGAGACGGATGTCTCCCGAAGATGCTGGGGCTTTGGCATCAGCAGCACACGAGATCACGATCTTTCCCGGCTGAAGGCCGCCGCAAAAGTTGCGAGGAGCAAAGATCAGCATATCGCCATTCACGCCGGAGAGGCGGGAAATGACGATATCGATGATGCGCTCGCTCTTGAGCCGGACTTCCTGGTGCATTTGAACAAGGCAACGGATGATGATTTGAAGAAAGTTGCCGCCGCATGCGTGCCGGTGGTGGTCTGCCCCAGATCCAATCTGATGACGGGTGTGGGTCTGCCGGATATCAAGAGGATGACGGACCTCGGCATCACGGTCGGCGTGGGGACTGATAACGTCATGCTCAACTCGCCGAATATGTTCGAAGAGATGCAGCTCATTATCAAAGCGTTATTGCATGACGATAGACAGGTATTTAAGATGTGCACGCTAAATGGTGCAGAAATAATGCAGATCGATCAGAAGGTCGGCTCGATCCGGGAAGGAAAGGAGGCGAAGTTGATGGTCTTGAATGAGAATTCCAATAATTTATGGGGGACCATTCAACCGCTGGACAGCGTTGTGCGCAGAGCCGGAGCGTCTGATATAATAAAGATATTTTAGGAGTAAATCATGTTTGAGAAGATTCTAGTGGCAACCGACGGATCGGAGCACGGCACAAGAGCCGCCAAAGTGGCAATAGAGCTTGGCAAGATCTCAGGAGGAACGGTTAGTGTCATTTATGTGGCGGACACGAACCGGACGAGCCATCTGCCGGACGATATGCTTCTTTTCAGCATAAGGGAGCTTCTCCTCAAAGAAGGAAAGGAAGCGGTAAAGCAAGTAGAAAAATTAGCCAAGGATGCCGGTTTGAAATTTGAGAGCACCATAATAGAAGGCAATCCGGGTAGCGAAATCATCAGCTATGCGGAGAAGTCAGGCATGAACATCATCGTCATCGGTACTGTAGGTCGAACGGGCTTGGATAAATTCCTCCTCGGCAGCGTAGCCGAGAAAGTGGTCCGCAATTCCAAGATTCCTGTTTTAACGGTTCCTAAAGAGTAGGCCAATAGGCCAAAGAGTAGGTAAAGCCAAGGAGTAGCCTGAATATGCTCGTAAAGGATGTGATGGTCCGGGATGTGGCGCAAGTCACCATTCCCGGAAGCAGAGATGATGTCTTGAAGACCCTTCAGGAAAAGATGGTCTCAGGCGTTCCTGTAGTGAAGAAGGGCGAGGTCGTGGGCATGATAACCAGAACCGATCTGCTCAAGAATCGCGAGGAGGATCAGACAGCTCTGCTCATGTCCCGCGAGCCGATAGTAATCAGCCCCGACTGCAGCATAGTCGATGCATCTCGGCTATTGGTTCGGCACGGCATCAGAAGGCTTCCCGTAGTTGAAGACAAGAAGCTTGTAGGCATCATCACAATTGCCGACATTGTCCGAGTGGTGGCGGGCCTCAATATCAAGGAGAGCATAGAGCAATACCTGGAGAAGGAGACGGCAGTTCTCTGGAGCGAGATGCCCCTGCCCGTAGCCGGTGCCATAATGGAGTTTGCGGCTGTGGAAGCATGTCCCGTCGTCGATACGAACCTAAAACTGGTGGGCATTATCTCCGACCGCGATCTCATCAAGGCCACGGTTATTGAGGACTCGGTGGAAAAATCCGACATGTCCAGCAATGACGGAGAAGATACCTGGATGTGGGATCGCGTTATGCAGACCATCAATCGGTACTATACAGTCTCCAGGATTCAGCTCCGCAATATTTTGGTTCGCGAAGCGATGGTAGAGCCAATTGTAGCTTTTACGAATACAGAAATCAGCGAATGCGCGGCCCGGATGCATAAGATGCGAATAGACCAAATGCCGGTTGTCACGTCCGGCCAGAAGCTGATGGGGATGCTCAAAGATAGAGATATCTTGCTTGCACTTATCGATTCTTGTGAGTAAGATACCTAATATTTGTCTCTTTTATTCGTAGTTTATTAGCATTTATTTTTTGGCTCGATCCAAAAGATTTTTAATCTTCAGTAGTGAAGATATGTGCGGAGAGATGAAAATGGGCGAGTTATATTCATTGTGTGCCATTCTTGCTATAATGTGCTTCTTTTTGCTTCAATGTGCCCATTCCATTGAAGCGTTGTCTTTTCGAGAGAAGGAACCAGGTCGTGTTCGTTTTTTCGATGAATGCGGTGTAGGCAGACGTTGCGTTTATCGTCTGAAGGGGTTATTATGAAATATATATTATTAATCATGGTCGGTATTCTAGTGCTAGCATCCAGTGCCGTTGGCGCTTCCTGGCATGGCAGTGTCGGGACAGATTCCGGCATATGGGCCATCGAGAGAGAGAGCAGCAATCTGAGCTTTGATTACGAGCAGAGTGTTTCAGGCCAGATAGCCTCCGTTGATTATCGGGGCAGGACGCTAAACCCCTATCATTCCCTTTACCAGAACCTGGATGTAAACGATGTGCGCGTTAAAGAGAGAACCGCTGCCCTAAAAGGTGTTTTCAGCTCCGATGAGCTTCTTAGGGTCCGGTCCAGCATAGAAGAATCCGTGAATATGGCCCTCATTAAATCTGCAGGCTCCGACGCTTATGATATCGATTTCTACGAGCTATGGCCGGTCAGGCTCAGCTACAACAAGAGCATGACGTATTCTGGAGTGGGTATCAATAACCGTGAGTCCTTCGGCAATAACCAGGATTACGTGGGTGCCGGTTTCCTTTACAACAAAGAATTCTCAAAGGAGCGCAACGTGAAGATGAGCCTGGATCGCCTCAATGCCTCTATCATAGCCACGGATGCGTCCATAGGCTCCAGTGAGGTCAAGGCTACCAGAGATACGCAGTATAAGCTGCAGACGCACAGCACGGGCATCGCCGTCTTCAAGTGGCATCAGGTCGACGAAGACAATGAGGAAACAAACATCGGGGATGAGCGGTTCGTGGGTGTATTTGACATCGC
>Ga0105092_10001534_pt1 | contig 12404 bp, 12 predicted proteins | sample PPLLak2March2015_FD_87021 | JGI IMG/M metagenome (GOLD analysis project Ga0105092, IMG submission 87021) | Freshwater sediment microbial communities from Prairie Pothole Lake near Jamestown, North Dakota, USA - PPLs Lake P7 Core (1) Depth... | ecosystem: Environmental > Aquatic > Freshwater >... | reverse complement strand
GCCACCTTTTCTGGTCGCAGGTCTGGGACTTTGAGCAGCTCCGCAAGGCTGGCCGGAAATTCGGCGGTCAGCCGCTCCAGGAATCCCAATCGCCCGGTTTTGAGCATCTCGTCGATTTTCTCGGCGATGGCTTTACCCACCCCAGGGATCTCTTCCAACTGCCCCGCGCGCCACAACTCGTTTACATCCTGACCCAGGTTGGTCAGGCTGTCGGCAGCGCGGCGGTAGGCGAGGATCTTATAGATATTCTCGCCTTTGATCTCCATCAAGTCACCGATGGTTTTAAATACCCGCGCAAAGTCGCGGTTGGACATACGAGCAGGTGATTGTTCGGTCATGGGGGAATCATATACCGAAATGGTTCGGAATTCAAATTTTTTAGTTTGATTCTTTGTCGAATAAGCAACAAAAACAGATCTTTGTCGGTTGACAGGCCGGATAAGAAAGGTATCATAAAACTATGATTTTCGAAACTCACGTTGGTTCTGACGATCAGGGGGACCGGGTTCCGGACAGGCGTTCGGATGAGGCGAATATCTGCGTCCCCAATATCAATACTCGCCAGCGGCGCATGCGGCTGGCGGCTGGCGCAATCCAGCTCGTGATCAGCCTGGCGCTATTAGGAGTGTTGGTGGCTACCGGCGCACAGCGTTGGTGGCGTCTGGCCCTCTTCCCTATGTTTTGGGGCTCGGCAGTAGGCTTCTTCCAGTGGCGCGATAAGACCTGAATTGGGCTCGCGGCGCGAGGTTCGCGCCTGGTGGGTGACAGCGTGGAAAAGATCGAGGATGGAGCCGAACTGGCACAGGTGCGCAGACAGGCAGCCCGCGTGCGTTTCAAGGCTTTCCTGGCGGCTATCCCGATGACACTGGCCGGGCTGGCTTTGCCGTGATTCTTTAATTACCCCAATATTCCCCCAAAACCAAAGCAGTGCGGTAAAATCAACAGGGCCGGTACAGATCGTGCCGGCCTCTTTAAGAAAGACCTTGCGGAACACATACCCGTACTCTTAAGGAGAAAAATGGCTCCCTTTTGTTACCCGTTTGAATTTATAGAAGCAGATAAAACCAAGGTTCACGGAACCCTGGAGCTGGACGAGCCGCTTCCCTACCAACAAAACTCTGGTGGAAGCGGCTTTTATCGTCCCGGCAAGATTTTCCTGGAAGACTCCCCGGGTCTCGATCTGGTCCTTTACCACAACCCGTCCACCGCGACCTTTATGTATACCCGCTGCTGCCAGGTGGACCGAAATCTGCTGGATATTATTGGGCTAACCGCAGAGGAAATAGAGCGCATCGAAACTATCCGTCTACCGGGGCAGTTGTGCCTGGGTTCGGACCGTTCCAAACTGATTGGACAGGCAATTAGAGACCTGTTTGCTTCTCCAGTACTGGGGCAGACGATCGCAGCATACAGCCAGCATAACCTGGCCATCTTTCCGATTGCCCGCGAAGGTCTCAAATACCAGGTGGCCGAAGCCCTCTATGAAGATTATGGGTACTACTGCGATGAGATCATCCTGGATGCCCACCACGTTTTTGACAGCAGCGTCCCGGTCTATAACCGTAAGGTCGAGATGACCCTCTTCAAGGATAAAGATCTGGACCGCAAGCAAAAAGATAATATTTCTGTCGCTTTTATCGCCGACAGTATTGCCAGTGGAATGGTGCTCAAGGAAGTGATTGCCCGGGTAAAAGAGCGGTTTGACAAAATCAACCGGGTAGAAGTGATCGCCCCCCTGGCTACCCTGCGAGGATTGTCGCGCATCGCCCGCTCGGACTGCGGTCCCGATACGACGGTGCGCGTGCATGTCTTTGAAACTCTGCTGAATGCCTTACCCCCCGACTATTATTACTCGGCTCATTACGATATCCCCGAATTCCATATCCGCCCCGACCTGGAAAGCGAGTACCGCCGTTGGTGGGGGCAGGACCCGACCGGGAAATTTATTGCGGATACGGCTTGTGCTGGTTATGGATGGAGCGAGGTATTCTTCTCTCCGCGCAAACAGATGGAGATGATCAACGGTCAGCTTGGCGAACGTCACCAGATGAACATCGCGGAGATCGTACGGCGCAACCTGATATAACCCGAATTATTTCAGGTTGGGACAGGCATCCAGGCGGTCGGTCACATCGTAAAATTGATAAATCCGTTCCCAATTGTCGGCATAATGCCTGTTCGCTTCCATGGCCAGGTGGGTGTCGAAATATCTCTCTCACCCCTGTAGTAACGACTGAGCGCCATCTACATAGATCTCGGAACCGGAGATATGATCCGAGGCATCCGAGGCCAGGAAGACAACCAGCCGGGCCACCTTTTCCGCGGGGGGCATTTCACCGCCGGTTAGCGGAATTTGACCCTTGGGAAAATTCACCGGCGTTTTGACCTTATCCAGATCGCGCTGCTCGGTGCTGGCGTGGATCTCCGATTCAATCGCTCCGGGGCAGATTACATTCACGCGGATCTTGTCGGGAGCCAGCTCGAGCGCCATCATTTTTCCAAAAGCAACCTGGCCTGCTTTGGAGGTTGCATAGGCGGTCGCCCCGGTGTTGCTGAACATGCGCGTCCCATTGACGGATGAAGTGATGATGACCGAGCCGCCATTGCGTTTGAGCAGCGGTAAAGCGTATTTGACGGTCAGAAAAGTCCCACGCAGGTTTATGTTGAGGGTTTGGTCCCAATCTTCGGGAGACAGTTCATCCAGAGGCGCCCATACACCGTTAATACCTGCGTTGGCAAAGACGATGTCCAGCCGGCCCCAGCGCTGCTCGATCTGCCGGTAAGCCTGCTGCAGATCTTCCGGTATGGATACATCTCCGGTCAGCCCTAAAACCTCACCACCCTGCGCGGATATCTCACTGACCGTCTGGTCGATATCCTCGCGGCTGCGGCTAAAGATCGCGGTCCGGGCTCCTTCCTTAGCCAATAACAAAGCCGCGGCTTTACCAATCCCGGAACTGCCCCCGGTGACAAAAGCTGTCCTACCTGATAACTGCATAAGTTAGCCTCCCTATTAACAATGTGAAAGGACCGCTAGACTTCTGCGGCCCTTTCACTCTTCCAAACCACCTGTACCACCCTGATGTCCAACTACCCTCGAAAAATTTACCCTCTACACAACTTACCAATGATTTTCTGGTCTTTGGCTAGCCCAGAAACTCGAAGTAATCTATCGAAAACCCTGAATCGGATGGCAGCGGCCTGACTAACTGGAGGCCTTATTGGCCAATTCCTCAACCCGCTTGCTGCCCTCGTCGAGCATATCTGCTTCCCGGTGGAGCAGCTCTGCCGCGCGGTCTTTGGTCATCTGAGCCACGTCGCTTACTTTGCCACGCGCATTGGAGATCACCTTTTCTGCCCGCTCGCGGGTCTGCCCAGCCGTTTCGGCAACCTGATCTTTCAATTCCTCGCCTTTTTCGCGCAGCATGGTGCGTGTCTCTTCTCCGGACTGAGGAGCGGAAAGCAGCGCGATTGTCGCGCCAATCAACCCTCCGATAATGAAACCAGAGGCTAAAGATCCAAAACTACCTTTTTTGACAATAACCTTTTCTTCTTGCATCTCTCATTCTCCATTTGGGTGCGTTCTGGTGGTCCTGTTCAATAAATTCCGTTCATGGCGCATACTGGGAGAGACCGCTACAACCCGGATTATCCATCGGTCTCTCCCAGCTATTGCCTGCGCTGCACCATCCAGCGTCTAACCAGGAGTCAAACGTGAACCACTTACTTCTAATACTGTACTTCACATTTTTGGATAACCCGGATCAACCGGCAACTTACATTCCGTATTGACATATACACTATACGGGGATTGGAAAGGCGATGCAATTGGGGGGAACACCTATTGAGTGGTAGGGATTTCCCTATCCTTGGATTGGGAACTTTATTGATCGTGCAATCGTCAGATGAGATAGAATCTATAACAGGTGACCGGCCATGCGATCTTATTCTTATCCATCATCTTTAGCTGCCAGGCAGGTACGTCGATCCAGCAGCGGTGTATACCTGGGGGTTTTGGGTTTTGTTGCCACGCTTTTCCTCCTGGGTTTGTTTTTTCTGGGCGCAGGCATCCTGGCTATCCAGGTCTTTGGGTTGGTCCTCCCTGGCGTCAAAGCAGGGGATGCCAGCCTGGCCTGGAAAACTCGGGCACAGGCTGCTCAAGAGATAAACCGATATTGGAATGAAGAGCGCGGCCTGCTGGTGACCGATGGCAGCCGGTCCTGGTCAACCACGCCCGGATTTTTTGGGCTGTGGGTGGACCCGGCGGCAATGGCCGAGACCGCATACCAGGTGGGCCGCACCGGCTCCGGAGAGAACGCGCTTGCCGCTGAAATCGAGCGCATCCTGCGTGGAGAGGAGCTGGAGATCCAACCGGTGGTGACCTGGAATGCTGAGTATGCCCAGGCGCAGCTGGCTCAATGGGCGCCGATGATCAACCTCCCGGCGCAGGAGGCTTCACTGGCCCTGGAAGGAGGACAGCTCACGGTCTCACCCGCTCAGGACGGCGCGACGGTGGATATCCAACAAAGCTTAATGGGGCTGGCCGCTAACCCGGTAGGCGTAATGCAGAGCGGTGTCCTCCAATTGAGCATGACCCGGGTTGAACCGCGCGTGCGGGATGTCTCGGCGGCCATGGCACAGGCCCAGGCTCTGATCTCCCGCCCAATCCAGGTGCGAGCCTACGATCCGGTCAGCAACGAGTCGCTGGATTGGACAATCCCCCCGGAAGTTGTTTCTACCTGGCTGCGGATCGATGGAAGCCCGGATGGCCCGGTGGTCAGCCTGGATGCCGGTCTGGCCGGGCCGTATCTTTCCAGCCTGGGGGATCATTTGAGCGGAGACCGTACACTTGGGCCGCTGCCGGACAGCGCGGTCGTTTCAGCCGCCCTGCAGAGTGGGGCGCCCATCCCGCTCAACATCCAACACCGGTCAACAGAATACGTAGTCCAACCGGGAGATACTTTGCTCAAGATCGGCTGGAAGGTCGGCATCCCGTTCTGGCGCGTGACCCAGGCCAACCCGGGGTTGGACCCCGAGCGGCTTACGGCCGGCCAAACCCTGGTTATCCCATCGAAGGATGAGCTGCTTCCGCTCCCGGTAGTGCCCAACAAACGTATCTTGATCAGCATCGGCCAGCAGCGGATGCGAGTATTCCAGGACGGCAGCCAGATCCGCGAGTTCGTGATCAGCACCGGGATCGATCGCTCGCCCACGCAGCCGGGTATCTTTCAGATACAGACCCACGAACCGAGCGCGTATGCTTCGGTGTGGGATCTAACCATGCCCAATTTCCTGGGGATTTATGAGGCCTGGCCGGGCTTTATGAACGGCATCCACGGCCTGCCCACCCTGTCTAGTGGGACCCGTTTGTGGGGGAGCATTCTGGGACGCCCGGCTTCATACGGGTGTATCATCCTCGATCTAGATGACGCCGAATGGTTGTACAGTTGGGCGGAAAATGGGGTGGTGGTGGAAATCCAGGCTTAAGCGCAGCTCCAGCGGACCCCGTGCAAATGCGGGGATATTGCCCCGAAGCTAGAATGGCCCTTCGAGAAGGCATAGGATTTCTAACTGACGCTAACGGATATGCAGCAACTGCAGCAGCCCAAATCCGCCGTAGGCCACCACAACCGCTCCAGCGGTAGTCGAGATAGCCGTGGTCCAGATATATCGCCAGATAGGGACGCGGTAGATGCCGCAGATCACGCTGACAAATTTCGGGCCATACCCCGGCAGCATCCGCGCGGTGAGCAGAAAAATGACCGAATCAACCGGGAGTTTGCCCAGACCGAAGGGCAGCTTTTCGCGGCGCTTGTCAAAATTGGTTACGTCGCGAATCCTTTCACCCACGAAATATTCCATCAAGGCCGCCAGGATGTTGCCCAGGGTGGCAAGCACGGTGGCAGTCAGGGGACCGAACATAGTGCCGATCAGCACTGTGAGGGGCTCGGAGGGAACCGGAGAGGCGCCCAACAGGCCGTAGATCCCCAGGCAAATGAGCATTCCCCATACCCCGCTGCCGCGGATAAAAACCTCGATCCTTTCCAGATCCTGGGTCAGGATCACGATAATCACCAGTACAAAAAATAAAACTGCGATCAAGATTCCGAGCTGTTTTTGTTTGTTTGCTGTGACATGTTCTGGCATCGGCTGGGGTTCTTCCGTTATGTTTATATTTGTAATTTCTTTAGACATCTGGCACATTACCGGGCTGCCTCCCAAACGATTTTCGCAACCTGACCGGCAGCAAATGGATTCCCAATGCGGCTGGAGTTCTCCGAAAATGATTTTAGCATTATTTGGCCGTTATCAAGCCAGCATTCTAGCGCCTGGACCAGATCAACAGGCCTTTGAACCAGGATACCTGCCCGGTTCTCGCAGATATAGTTGACATTGCCACTCTCCTGACCCGGGATGAAGTCGACCAGCAAGAGGGGCAGACCGGAGGCGAGACCCTCCGCGACGATCAGGCCGCCTGCTTTTGAGATCAGGACATCAGCTGCGCGCATCATCTGCGGGATTTGTTCGGTATAAGCATACAGATGCAAAGGAAAGCGCCAATTCCTGGCGCTCACCTGCCGGTACAGCTGCTCGTCTCCACCGGCTACGACGGCCACCTGCACCGGCAGCCCGCTGCGATCGATGGCGATCAGATGGTTGTAAATCCGATTTACCCTCCGGCTGCCGACGATCAGGAGGGTGGGCAGATCAGGGTCCCAGCCAAAATAACTGCGAATCTCGCTTTTTGAACGCGGTTCGCCGGCGAAATCCGGATCCACCGGGATACCGCTGAGGATGACTCTCTCGGGTGAAATGCCATGCGCAATTGCCTGGGAGCGGACCGGATCGGAGCCCACGAAAACCAGGTCAGGGCTGGGCTCGAACCATAATCTATGGACCCCTGCCAGGTCGGTTACGATGGATAAGAACGGTATCGAGAGTTCCTGTTGGACGAGAACGGCCTTGAGCGGGGCTTGAAAAATATGATAGGTTGATAGAATAGCATGCGGATTGATCTCGCAGACGATGTTGCGGATCACATCGGAGAGCAGGGCAGTGAACATGTGCTTCATGAGCATCAAGACAGGACGCGAATCGCTCACCCGATAGGTCAACTGGTAGAGCGCCTGATTGTTGCGCACATTACGGTCATAATCGATCTGGATTTTCCGCAGCAGCCGGGATGCGGGCCGGTCGAAGACCGGGTTGATCACCTGACAATCGCACATCTCCGCATGGTTCTCGAGGAGTACCCGGGAAACCGCTTTGGCAGCGCTCCGGTGACCGAAGCCAGTATCGGCAGTTAGAATAAGGATCCGTTTTTTATGCATACAATTCTTTATACGTAGTTTCGGCGCAAAGGTTTCCCCCTGGCGCCTAGCCGATTATACCGGAAACTTGCAGTTTATTTGTCTATTGTTTTTTCTCATTCAAATTCTATAATAAGAGTAGCAGGATCCAACCAGGGTAGTCTCCTTCTTAGACGAAACTGGCACCCATGAGCGTTCCAATTCTGGATGAAAACGAACGCCTGGTTCATGAGAAACTGGCAATGATGGGGGTTGCGCAGATCCTCAAGAGCCGCCTGCCGCTGGTGGATTCCCTCAACCTCATCCTTGAAAAAATCGTCACAGTCATACCCCAGGCGGATTTTGGGGTGATCATGGTCTGGGACCAATCCGCGGGGTTGTTCCGACCGTGGGCATCCTACGGGTGTGACGCGCAAATCCTCAAGCGTATCGGGCTGCGAGCGGGTGAATCCATTACCGGAAAAGTGTTCGACGATGGACAACCCCTCTTACTCAACACACCCGATCAGGTGACTCACACGATGGAAAACATGCGCCTGGCCAACCGCACGCTGCTGGCCAGTGCTTTACATCGGGATGGAAACTCGTTAAGCACGGTAGCGGCCTTGATCGCGACAGGCAAGCAAAAATTTGGGGTTCTGGTTCTGGAAACTTTCCAGGGATCCTATCTGTTTTCCACAGACGACATCTCCTTTGTCCAGACCCTGGCCGACCTGATCGCCTTGGCTATAGAGCTCTCCCGCATGGAGAGCCGCTCGGACGCCATTCGCCAGGCACGCGAGACGGAACGCATGCGATCCGAGGCTCTGGCGACCCTTTCCCATGAGCTGCGCATGCCTCTGACCACCATTAAAGGGTATACCACAATGTTATTGATGGACGAGATCCAATGGAGCCTGGAGGAATGTGCTGAAACCCTGCAGCTGATCGATGAAGAATGCGACAGCATGCAGATGATGATCAAGAATATCCTGGATTCTTCTTTGATCGACGTCAACCAGATCCCGATTGAACCACAGCCTTTGAGGTTACTGTCCATTGCCAGGGATGTGGCGAATGAGATTCAACGCGGAACGGAGACCCACCGCCTTATTGTCGATTTTCCAAAGGAATTCCCGCTGGTCAATGCCGATCCGCGCTGGATCAAACAGGTCTTCCGGAATATTCTGGATAACGCGATTAAATATTCACCCGACGGCGGTCTGGTGGTCATCCGGGGTGAAGTGCGGACTGAGGATGTAGTGATCGTCATCGCGGACCAGGGGATTGGTATCTCACCGGAAGATTTGATCCCGCTCTTTGAAAAATATTTCCGGGTGCGGTCGCCGCATACAAAAAGCATCCCCGGCGCCGGGTTGGGACTGCCGATCGCGCGAGCAATTATCGAGATGCACGGCGGGCGGATCTGGGCGGACAGCCGGCTGCAGCAAGGAACGACGGTCCATTTTTCGCTGCCTATCTTGAAACCCCAGACCGGGCCTCTGGGATCCCATGCGGAGCGGTTCGAATTTGGAAACGAGGAGGAGGAAGAGCCTTGGAGAAGACGCAATCTAAAAACCGGATCTTGATCGTTGACGACGAACCGAAAATGGTCCGGCTGCTGCAAAAAGTATTTTGCTCGACCGGGTTCGAAGTCCTGACCGCCGCCACGGGGGAGAACGCCGTGCAGATTGCTGCCCTGGAGCAGCCGAGCCTGATCGTCCTGGATATCCTGCTTTCCGGTCCGGTAGATGGGTACGAAGCCTGCCGCCAAATCCGGGAGTATTCGGATGTGCCGATCATCATGCTGACCGCCAAGGTGCGGGATGCTGACCGGCTGCTCGGCTTCGAGGTAGGGGCCGACGATTATGTCACCAAGCCTTTCAATACCCGCGAGCTGATTGCGCGCGTGCGCGCAGTTTTGAAGAGGTCATCCGCTGGAGCGCCATCCCAGGCAGACCCGGAAATATATTGTGGGAGCCTGCACATCCACCTTCCCACTCACCGGGTGACCGTAAATGGTAAAGAAATACATCTTACCCCGAAGGAGTATCACCTGCTGCAAGAACTGGCCCGCCACCCGAACCAGGTCCTGCTCCACGAACAGATCCTTACGGCGGTGTGGGGTGAGGAATACCGGGATGATGTCGAGTATTTAAGGGCATACATCCATACCCTGCGCCGGAAGATCGAGACAGACCCTGGTCATCCAAAGCTGATCGTGCGCTGCCCGGGGGTTGGTTATATGCTGGAAACGGCAGAGGAGAAAGAGCCAGTCAAATAATCAGGTACTTCTTGCTGCGCAGGCTCACAACGGAATCCCGTTGTGGGCCGCGTTTTTTAACGCAATCTTGATGTTAGCCAGGGATTCTTTCTCTAAACTTTTACGTACGAGGAATATACTAGTTATGTGGAATATCATCAGCTAGACCGGTTGTCCGGGGGATTCAGGACCGGTAGATCGTTCATTGGTGGAGATTATCGGTTGCAAACTCCTGGCTGGAAACCCAGACCACTCACAGGAGAGTGCAAATGGAAATCTCGATTGAAGATATCTATCAGACCCTCAGTGCTGAAATTCAGGAAGGCGGATCTTTAATTGCCGCTTTAGAGGCTATCCAGGAGCAGTATCGATATCTGCCGCCTGAAGCTCTCGTACTGGCAAGCGAAAGTTTTGGGGTGCCTCTTTCCCAAACGTACGCGGTGGCGACCTTCTATAATGCTTTCAGCCTGAAACCCAAAGGCAAACACTGCCTGAACGTGTGTATGGGCACGGCCTGCCACGTGCGAGGCAGCCCTCAGGTGCTCGAGCGGATCGAATCCAAGCTCGCCATCCAAACGGGTGAGACAACTCGCGACCACTTGTTCACATTAGAAACGGTCAACTGCCTGGGAGCCTGCGCGCTGGGACCGATCGTGGTTACTGATGGTGAGTATTCTGGCCAGATGAACGTAGCGAAAGTGGATAAGCTGCTCAAAACGATCCTGCGGCAAGAGGCGCAGCCATGATGCGCATCCAATCGGCGGCCGAGTTGGAAGCTTTACAAAGCACAGCCAGCACTGCCCGGGATGCGAATAAGCCGCGCTTGAGAGTGTGTGATGGAACCGGGTGCCGCGCGTTGGGCAGCCATGCCGTTCTCCAAAAACTTATCTCTGAGATCCAGACGGCCGGGCTGGCAGCTTCGGTGGAGATCGTTGGGACGGGCTGTCCTGGGTTTTGCGAATGCGGCCCTTTGATCACCATCGATCCACAGCATATTTTCTATCAAAAAGTAAGCCCGCAAGACGTGCCAGAAATCGTCCGCCAGACGGTCGCAGAAGGAAAAGTAATCGAGCGGCTGCTTTACCAGGATCCAAAGACCGGTGACATGATCCACCATGAAGCAGAGCTGCCCTTTTACCAAAACCAGAAACGGCTAGTATTGTCGCTCAACGGGCAGATCGATCCGACCAAAATCGAAGACTATCTTGCCTGGGGCGGGTACGGGGCGATGGCTAAAGTCCTGACCGGGCTGACGCCCGAGCAAGCGATCGACGAGGTCAAGCGGTCTGGTCTGCGTGGGCGAGGCGGCGCGGGTTTCCGGACGGGGATCAAGTGGGAGCTGTGCCGGAACAACGTGTTGAAGCAGGGCGATGGGACCATCATTTGTAATGCAGATGAAGGAGATCCGGGCGCCTTTATGGACCGGTCGGTCCTGGAGGGTAATCCGCATTCCGTGATCGAGGGGATGATCGTGGGTGGGTACGCGATGGGTATCCAGCGCGGGATCGTCTACGTGCGCGCCGAATATCCCCTGGCGATCGAAAACTTATCCCTGGCGATCAAACAGGCCAGGCAGGCCGGGCTGTTGGGAAAGAATATCCTGGACAGCGGGTTTGATTTTGACCTGGCCATCCGGCTGGGGGCAGGCGCTTTTGTGTGCGGCGAGGAGACCGCCCTGATCTCCTCGATCGAAGGGCGGATTGGCGAGCCACGACCGCGCCCGCCTTATCCGGCTGAAGAAGGTTTGTGGGGAAAACCGACCAATATCAACAACGTCAAGAGCTGGGCATCGATCCCTCTAATCCTCAAGCATGGGGCTGACTGGTACGCGGGGATTGGCACGGAAAAGAGCAAAGGGACGATGATCTTCTCGATTGTGGGGAAGATCCACAACACCGGGTTGGTGGAAGTACCGATGGGGGTTACGCTGCGCCAGCTCATCTTCGACATCGGTGGAGGGATACCCAATCAAAAAGCATTTAAGGCAGCTCAGATCGGCGGTCCGTCGGGGGGATGTATCCCCAGGGAACACCTCGACGTTACGATCGATTACGAGTCGCTGACTTCGCTTGGGGCGATCGTGGGCTCCGGCGGCCTGGTGGTTGCCGATGAAGATACCTGCATCGTTGATTTCGCGCGTTATTTTATGAGCTTTACCCAGCAGGAGTCGTGCGGTAAGTGCGTGCCCTGCCGGATCGGTACGCGGGCCATGCTGGCAACCCTGGAGCGGATCTGCGCGGGCCAGGGAGAGCCAGGCGATTTGGAGTATTTGCAGGAGATGGGCGAGCATGTTAAACGCAGCTCGCTGTGCGGGCTGGGGCAAACATCGCCCAACCCGGTGTTGAGCACCATTCGTTATTTCCGGGATGAATATGAAGCCCATATCCATGAGAAGCGCTGCCCGTCTCACGTGTGCAAAGCGTTGATCACCTACACCATTAACCCTGAGAAATGCAACGGCTGTACCGTCTGCGCGAAGAACTGCACGAGCTCGGCGATCGTAGGGGTGCGCGGAGAGCCGTATGTGATCCAGGAAGAGATGTGCACGCGCTGCGGCGTCTGCTTCAGCCTGTGCCATTTCGACGCGATACGGGTCGAGTAGGGAGGTGGTATGATCCGGCTGACGATCGATGATCGACCGGTTGAAGTCCCTGAAGGCCGGACTCTGCTGGAAGCATGCCGGGAGTTTGGGTTTTCCATCCCAACCCTGTGCTACCACCCGGCGCTCAAGCCTTACGGAGCCTGCCGCCTGTGCATGGTTGAGGTTGCCCGAGATGCGGCAGCCCCGCGGATCGTCGCGGCATGCGTATACCCGTGCGAAGAAGGGATCAGCGTGCGCACCGAAACAGAAG
>Ga0105092_10001532_pt1 | contig 12422 bp, 7 predicted proteins | sample PPLLak2March2015_FD_87021 | JGI IMG/M metagenome (GOLD analysis project Ga0105092, IMG submission 87021) | Freshwater sediment microbial communities from Prairie Pothole Lake near Jamestown, North Dakota, USA - PPLs Lake P7 Core (1) Depth... | ecosystem: Environmental > Aquatic > Freshwater >... | reverse complement strand
CCCTGACCGCTCGCGCCAGAGCCTGTGCCGCATCCAGCAGCTCGCGCTGCCCGCCGTAGGCCAGGGCCACATTGAGATACATGTTGTCATAGCTTCGCGTGGCCTCTTCCGTGCGTCTGACCTCCTCTTGCAGATCTCGGGGGAGCATCTCCACCCTGCCGATGGCGCGGATGCGAACATGGTTGGCGTGAATGCGTTTTGAATTATTAAGCTCGATGAACTTGTTCTTGATGAGGTCGAAGAGATAGCGCTTCTCTTCTTCATCTCTCTGGAAGTTTTCTGTGGAAAAAGCGTAAAGCGTTATGTGCTTGACTCCGATCTCCAGGCACCAATCCAAAACCATCTCCGAGGTCGCGGCCCCAAGGCTGTGGCCCAGGGCCTTGGAAAGCCCTCTCTCCTTTGCGTATCTGCGATTTCCGTCCTGGATGATGGCCACATGCTCGACGCGGTCTCCGTCAAGAATGCGATCCTTGAGACGGCGTTCATAAAGAGCATAAACCGGATTCGAGATACTAAAACTCATTCGTTTTATTCACTTCGCGAATTAGTATTTAAATAATTCTGCCCCTCTGCATAGTCTTGGGAAAGAGAAGGGAAAAAGACCGGAATCCTAGGGTAAGATTCTAATAGCAGATGCCTTCTTCCCATATTCCGAGGGCCTGTGGTCTAGCTGGTTATGACATCGCCTTCACACGGCGGGGATCACGCGTTCGAATCGCGTCGGGCCCATAATCTTTTTTTGCGACACAAGGTTTAACTATTTAAGAGTGGCTTAAACTGTAGAGGGCGCAAAGAGGCTTTGGCGATTCAGGGCAGGGATGCACATCAACCGCGCATTTAGCAGGCGCATTTGATAATTGCTCTGATGATTCCACTAATCTGAGGTCCATATTATTATTTGAGGTGATAAGCTGTATAATAGAGGTCGTGGTCGGGAGGAAGAAGGCGCAGTCATTACCAGGGTCCGTCTCCCCCGCAAACAAGATAGAGAGATATTTGGTCATGTGGAAAGCTTGCTCGGGTCCAACCGCATAAGGGTCCGGGGCATCGACGGCGTAACGCGCATGGCTCGAATACCCGGCAAGATGAAGAAGAGAATCTGGATAAGAGAAGGCGATGTAGTCATTATCATACCCTGGGAATTCCAGAACGAGAAGGCTGATGTTGTCTGGCGGTACACAGGCCCCCAGGTGGATTGGCTGCAGCGCAAGGGATTCCTCAAAGGCACAACATGAGCAGGCGTTCCCAGGACGAGAACTTCGATACCGAGATCGATGTCCTTCGCACCAGGATAAAAGACTCAGATGATAGAGCTGTCCAGGAGGCCGTCTTTGATAAGCGCACCCTCATGGACCTTTACAGCCTTGCCAGCAAGGGCGTGATCGACGCATTGGGCGGCTCGGTCTGCACCGGTAAGGAAGCGAATATCTTCAAGGCAATCGTCGGCGAAAGGGAACTGGCCCTGAAGATTTACCGCATATCTACGAGCAACTTCAATGCCATGCAGGACTACATGCACGGCGATCCCAGGTTTGGGAACGTGAGAGGCACCAAGAGCGCCATCGTCTCCGCCTGGACAAAGAAGGAATTTCGCAATCTTTCTCGCGCCGAGGAAGCGGGCGTGCGCGTGCCTCATCCCATCGCCATGCGAGGAAACATCCTGGTCATGGATCTGGTAGGAAAAGAGGGCCAGCCTGCACCGATGCTGAAGGATGTCGAACTGAATAATGATGAAGCGAAGCGAGTCTTTGACAAGCTCGTAGAATATATCTCCGTGCTCTACAACCGCGCTGGATTGGTACATGCCGATCTGAGCGAGTTCAATATCCTCTATGATGACGGAGAGCCGGTAATAATAGACATGGGGCAATCGGTTACCCTGGACCATCCCCTGGTCCGAAAATTCTTAGAACGCGATATCGTGAACCTCACCCACTTCTTCCGCAAGAAGTATGCCATAGGATCGGAAGAGGAGATCTGGGCGAGGCTTCGCAGTGACAAAGAGAAAGCAGATCAAGAGAAAGCCGATCGGCATAAAGGGACGGATTAAGGAGACTGATTAAAATGGATGTCAAGATCCCAGAGGAACGAGTTGGCGTGCTGGTGGGCCCGGGCGGGTCCATGAAACACTACATCGAAGAGAAGACCAAGACCACCATTGAGATAGATAGCGAGACCGGTTCCATCTCCGTCTCATCAGCAGAAGATCCCTTGCAGGCTCTGAGAGTCATGGATCTGGTAAAGGCCATCGGCAGAGGATTCTCGCCGGAGAGGGCGCTGATCATACTCGATGACGACCTGGTCATGCTCGATGTGCTGGACCTCTCCAAAATAACAAACACCAAGAGCGATATGGAGCGCATCAAGGGGCGCATCATCGGCAAGGACGGAAGGTCGCGCGAGATCATGGAGCGGCTCTCCGGCTCGAAGGTCTCGGTCTTCGGCAAGACGGTAGCACTCCTGGGCTATCCCGAGCAGATCCGCGTGGCCCGCACGGCCATCGAGATGCTGCTGGACGGAGCGCCGCACGGCAACGTCTACAGCTTCCTGGAGAAGAAGCACCAAGAGCTGGCGAAAGATGAGCTGAAGGACCAAGGACTCCTTTAAAGCAGCCTTAGTGAAGATTAACAAAACGGCCAGGCTCTGTTCGAGCCATATTCTATTTTTTCCGGAAGAAGACGATTTTAGCCTTGAGGGAGGCTTTGGGTTTTTGTCTCACTTAAGACTGATTTTATCCAACTCGGATGGGTTTTCCAACTTAGATGGGTTTATTCCAACTCGCACTTTGCACTATCCGCGTTCTTTTTGGATCACACCGATTTGTGGTCCCCTGAACTCGTGTCGATTGCTTTTCCCGGATTGGATCTTGCCTTCTTCTTGGACTATGCCATTTGCCTTCCCGATTGTTTCCATTGTTTGCACGTTCGGCAGCATTAGGAGACAATTTGTATGATATTCTGGGGCGGCAACCAAAAATATCGCTCTTGGAATAATACTATCTCAAATACCAAAAATTGCATAATCAGTATGTAAAAAAATCAGAAAATTAAAATGCTTTTGTCGCAAGAACCTTCAGAAAGTTTTAACTACACTAATGATAATAGTAGATGGTTCAATCGCGTTATGTGAGATCTTGTTTTGGGGCAAGGGGCCGAAAACAAATGAAGCAAATAAAAGATGACGATATGCAGGGTACTGAAGAAAAGAACAATAAACTCAATAAGCATATAGTTTCAAAGCCAAATTTTAATTCAGAATTAGATTTTGGAATTATCCTGAACGCTATTGGTCAAGGTGTTTTGGTGACTGGCGAAGGCTGGCGTTTTGAATATGTCAACCCGGCACTGGCCAAGATGTTAGGTAGATCCGAGGAAGATCTTATCGGAAAATCAATGACGGATTTTATAATTCCGGGAGATCTGTCTCTTCTCGCCCTGGAGAGATCCAAGAGGCTATCCGGCGAGCCCTCTATGTATCGATTTCGATTGACGCGACCTGATGGAGAACAAGTCGATGTACTCGCAACAAGCGTTCCCCGCAGAATCGGCCAGAGAATAGTAGGCTCAATATCCGTTCTATCAGATCTTGGTGAGCGCAAACGATCCGAAAATGAGCCGTCAAACTCTGAAGAGACATTTCGCAAGATGTTCAATAGCAGTCCGAACATTGTCGGCATAAGCACTTTAGCCGACGGCAGGTATATCGATGTCAATTTGAACTTCGAGAAGCAATTGGGCTGGAGACGCGAGGAAGTGATAGGCCGCACTTCCAAAGAGTTGGGGATATTCCAAAATTACGCGGAACGAAAAAGGCTGGAGGAGATCATTGAGAAGGATGGGCACATCTGCAATTATGAGGTATTATTAAGGAAAAAATCCGGAGATTACAGGATTGGCAATTTCTCTGCCGAACTGGTTGATTTTTGCGGACAAAAATGCCTGCTGGCGCAGATCAATGATATCACAGATTCCAAAAAAATTGAAGATGATCTGAGGGCGGCAAATGAAAAGCTCACTCGTGCCCAAAGGGTTGCTCACATCGGCAGCTGGGAAAATAACTTCAGAACAAATGACCTTCGTTGGACGGAGGAGATGTACAACATCCTGGGCTTTCCTCCTAATTCGCAGATTAATCTAACGGAAGTGGCAAGCATCTTCCCGCCCGAAGAGCTGATGCGTTTCCAGGAAGCAGTAAGTGCTGCTGTCGAGAAGGATGCTCCATACAGCATGGACTACCGGATAGTGCGCCCTGATGGGTCAATTCGATTTATCCATGATGAGGGAGAGGTCATCCGCAATGAGCAAGGAAAAGCCATCTCGATGTTTGGAACAACGCAGGATATAACCGAGCGCAAGCAAGCGGAGAACGAACTGAAATGGAATGCGGCACTTCTTGAGGCACAGGTTGAAGCATCTCTTGACGGAATACTGGTCGTGGATGAAAAAGGGGAGCGAATCATAACCAACCAAAGGCTTCTGAATATGTGGAATGTTCCCGAAAGGGTTCGCAATGAGAAAAACGATGCCCCCCTTCTTGAGTATGTCAAAGGAAGGGCCAAGGACCAAAATCAATTCTCAGAAAAAGTAAAGTATCTCTATGATCACCGGAATGAGGCCAGTCGAGACGTTATCGAGTTCAAAGATGGAACGGTCTTCGATCGCTATTCTTCGCCGGTTCTCGGCAAAGACGGCAGGTACTACGGCAGGATATGGGCTTTCCGAGACATCACCGAGCACAGGCGAGCCGGAGAAGCCCTATGCCAGTCGGAGAGACGATTGGCCAGCATAATTGATTTCCTTCCCGATGCGACGATGGTCATCGATCAAGAAGGAAAGGTGATCGCCTGGAACCGGGCAATGGAAGAGATGACCGGCGTGCACCGAAAAGATATGATCGGCCAGGGCGACCATGCTTTCTCGATCCCGTTCTACGGAAAAAGGAGATCGCAACTTCTGGATCTCCTGGATAGGGATGAAAAAGAGATCATTTCCAAGTACCAATATGTGCAGAGGAACGGAAGCCTCATCTACGCCGAGACGTTTGCACCGGCACTGTATGGGGGCAAAGGGGCATATGTCTGGGCGACAGCGGGGCCGATCTATGACGCTCAAGGAAATAAAATAGGTGCCATAGAGTCCATTCGTGATGTCACTGACAGAAAGAGGGAGCAAGAAGAACTGCAAAATCACCTAAAATTTTTGGAGACATTAATCGATACCATTCCAAGCCCTATCTTCTTCAAAGATAAAGTTGGGAGATACTTGGGCTGCAACAATGCGTTTGCTCAGCAAATCATGGGCCGATCCAAGGAGTGGATCATAGGCAAGTCGGTCCTGGAATTTGCCGAAGCGATCCCGCCAGACCTGGCAGACGAGTATTACAGGCAGGATCAAAAGCTCCTTAGAGATTCAGGCGTCCAGATGTATGAAACTCAAGTGCAGTCCTTCGACGGCGAGATGCGAGACTATTTCTTCACCAAAGCAATATTTAAAAATTTTTCTGGCGAGGTGGCAGGCATTGTCGGTGTGATGCTGGACATAACCAAGCGCAAACAGGCGGAACTTTCCCGTGAGCGTTCCTTGCAGCGCCAGGAGCGCTTGAACCTGCTTCAGCAGGCTCTGCTAAGCCCCGGCGGACTGGAGCCGAAGCTCAAGATGATCACAGACGGCGTGGTGGATATTTTCGGGGCCGACTTTTGCCGCATCTGGCTCACCGGCCCAGGAGACCTCTGCGAGGCAGGGTGTATGCATGCAGCGGTAACAGACGGCCAGCATGTCTGCAGAAATCGGAAACAATGCCTCCGACTCATGGCCAGTTCCGGAAGATACACGCATACGAACGGCAAAGCTCACCGGCGTGTGCCTTTCGGCAGCTACAAAATCGGGCGAATCGCTTCAGGGCAAGAACACAGATTTCTCACCAACGATGTGCCAAACGATCCTCTGGTTCACAACCACGAATGGGCGAAGGAGATTGGCGTTGTCTCATTTGCCGGTTATCAGCTGCGGCCTCCCGGTGGCGAAACCTTGGGCGTGCTGGCGCTTTTTTGCAAGCAAGCGATATCCGGCGAGGAGGATGCCCAACTAAACAACCTGAGCCATACGGCCACTCAAGTTATTCTGGCAGCCCGCGTGGATGAGGACCTTCGGGAGTCTCTGGCCAAAGCCACCAGGCTTAATAGGTATCTTGAGGAGCAGACCGCCAGAGCCAATGAGATGGCAGAGCAGGCCAGCCGGGCCAATGCCGCCAAGAGTGAATTCCTGGCCAATATGAGCCACGAAATCCGCACGCCCATGAATGCAGTCATCGGCTTGACCGGCCTTCTCATGGACGAGGACCTTTTGCCGGAACAAAAGCAATATGTTGAGACTATTCGCAGCAGCGGGGAGTCGCTTCTTGCCATAATCAATAACATCCTCGACCTCTCCAAGATCGAAGGAGGGATGATGGGGCTTGAGATTCAGCCGTTCGATTTGCGCGGCACCATTGCAGCCTCTCTCGGCCTCATTTCCGCCATCGCATCAAAGAAGGGGCTCAAGCTGGAGTGCTCGATAGCGGACGGCACGCCCGAATATATTTTGGGGGATCCCACCAGGCTGCAACAGGTTTTGGTTAATCTGCTCAACAATGCGGTGAAGTTCACAGAAAACGGATCCGTAACCATATTCGTCTCCAGTGTCAGTCTTGGCGGCTACAGTGGCGGCGATAGGTTTGAGATCCATTTTGCGGTGAACGATACGGGAATCGGCATACCCGAAAGTAAGATGGACCGCTTGTTCCAGCCGTTCAGCCAAATTGACGCCTCGACCACGCGCAGCTACGGCGGCACAGGCCTCGGTCTCGTCATTAGTAAGAAGCTGGTGGAGATGATGGGCGGCAAGATCTGGGTTGAGAGCAAGGTCGAAAAAGGCTCCACATTCCATTTCACAATTCGGGTCGAATCGACCTATAAAGATACGGTTGAAGCCGTCAAGTCCGCCACGATCCCGAAAGCTTCCGCTGCGATCGTGCAGGCCTCAGACCACAACTTGCGCATACTTCTTGCAGAAGACAATACGGTCAACCAGATGGTAGCCTTGAAGATGCTTGACAAGCTGGGGTACAAAGCCGATGTGGCGGCCAACGGCATCGAGGTTCTTCAGGCGCTGGAGCGGCAGGAATACGATGTGGTTTTGATGGACATTTCCATGCCTGAAATGGACGGGCTGGAGGCTGCTCGCGCCATTCGTCGCAAGTGGCCGCAGGAACCGAATGGACCGAAGATCATAGCCATGACGGCTTCCGCTCTGGTAGGTGATCGAGAACTGTGCATGGCGGCAGGCATGGACGGCTATATCAGCAAGCCTGTGAGGCGAGAGGAGCTGGCCGCAATACTCAACGAAGTGAAGCGTCTCGGGGAGATTGCCAACGAGCATGAGATGCGGCTCGATAATCAGGGTGAATATATCAGGGAACTTAGATTCAAGGACCGACCAGAACCAAGCCCAAAACAGAAAGATCGCCGCGAGCTTCTTCGCGGCCTTTTGTTCGTCAATGGTGGCAAGATGCTCGCTTCGGAGGCGCGTGCGCACATGGGATTGGATGAAGCGTCTTTTTCAAGACTTGTTTCAAAGATGGAAGACATCGTCGAGGTGAAGAAGTCCAAGGTGAATAAGCGAAAAAATCTGTTGGTTTTGCGATCTGAGAAAGGTTGATTTCAAGTGTCAAGTATTGTGGCTCTTCTCTTCAAAGCTTGAGAATTTCACTCAAAATTGAAGGGATTTGCACGTTTTTCTTACATCGGGAGCGCGGAGGGTCACGAATACCCCGAACTACAGGAATCTTGTGCTATAGGAATCCTCTAAGCTCATAATAGATCATGCTAAAGTCCTTTCTAAAGGTTATTAAGAATGACGCTGCAAATATGAATGCGGTTATCCAGCTGGAGTCTTTTGCGCAATAGCTGCCTATCGTAGTAGCAAAGCCAAACAGGAAAAGCGAAATCAAAATCATGAAACTAAGCTTTCTCAGCTCCATGTCGTAGTACTTTTTAGCGTAAAACAAAGGAACTACAGTACCCACGGTGGTTCCTATTATGTATCCTGCGGCAGCACCGTTGATCCCAAACTTTGGTATGATGTAGGGCCAAACAGCTATGCTCACTAGCGTCCCAAAAATGGCCGAGAATGCTGGAATTCGAACATATTTTGTTCCAATTAAAGCACTGACTGCGGGTAATGCCAAAGTAGCAAGACATAAATCCAATATCAGCGTTTGCAGTGAAAAAGCAGCTTCGGAGAACGCTGGTGTAAATAGCAGCATAAGTATTTCTTTAGATAAAATTATGAATATGCCACCCAGGAAGAATACTGCTGTGGAGAGCCATATTGTTGTTATATCCAGTAATTTCTTGATTGTTTGAGTGTCGCCAGCTCCATACGAAGATGATATGGTGGGAAGAAGGACACGTCCAAGGATCGTTGGCGCGTACATAAGAATCGTCGTTATTGATATGGCTGCCGAATAAAACCCAACCTGTTCCGGAGACAGATAAATTCCAATTGATATATTGGCCAGGTATGCCTTGGATGTGCTGGCCAATGTTCCTAAAGCAGCGACTATGCCATATATTCCGATATATCTGCCTAAAGCAAATGAATTATCTGAAGACCTAAAGTATTCCCTTAAGCTGGCTGCGCCCAATAACGCGAATAGAAGATAGTATGCAAGAAATGGCCACAGCAAATTCTGTCTCCATATAAATATAGCCGCCCAGAGTACCAGAAAAAAAAGCACCATCGAGACAATTTCTAACTTAAGATATTTATCAATTGCATTTAGGCCGTAAAAGCAGCCTCTGTAAAAATGGTGAGCGGATATTAATAATATAAGTGGAAGACTGATCGCAAATACGCTATTATCTATTTTTGTATATTGAAATATATAATTTTGCAATGAATACGTCGCAACTATTAGAATTAAGGACCCAATTAGCAGCCACCGCTGAAGCAAAGTAAAAGTATTTTTCCGATCACTATCAGATGGAAATTCGCTCAAGAATTTGACCGCGGAGCTTTCCGTTATGGTTGAGATGACCAAAGAAAGCAGCATGGCAATGGAAATGATTAAATTCATCTGACCCAGGATGTCTGCATCAAAGCTCTTTACAACAGCAATATTGTAAATTATTCGAGTCAGTCCTGTAAAGGCAAGCGCGAGTCCTGTGAGGACGATATTTTTAATCATTGTATGTTTGCTTAATTTCATATATACTCTTAACATTATACAAATTTATATAACTTTATCTTATCATTAACATAAACCGCATTGACACCAACAGATGATTCAAATTGATGATTTAAACTAGAATTATAAAAAATATTAGGCGCAGTGCATAAGCCAACATAGTTCAAATTAATCCCTTTTACGCTATCGTCTAACGATTTGGAATAAACAGAATACAGAGTATGGAATTGATGATCTTGGAACATTCGGGCACTCATGGATAGGCACTGGTCTAAATAGATCATGTTGTTTTTTATATTAATATCACAGAATTCGTATAATTTTGACTCTTCCAAAGAAGTTGAAGAATTTACGGTCAAGCTAATCATAATAATAACAAATATGAATGACGCTGATAGCCAGCCAAATGAGACATACTTGTTAGTGAACCAGCCATTTCCTAAGCTTTGCAGGAATATCATGAGCACTATAGTAAAAATTATAACTGGATCCAACAAACCAGAATGGATTGATATGATTGAGATTGATAATAAGTACGAGTAGGATACTGCATTTATTTTATGGCGAAAGGAATTGAATGGAGTTTTTGACGATTCTATGAGAACCAAATATAAAAATGTTAGCAATAAGCCGACCAAGAACATAAAAAGCGCTATTCCCAAGACACCAAAATCTAAGTACGGTCCTCCCAGAATGCTCGGCGTAGTTGAACTTGCAAGAGATGTCTCTCTTAGCAATGAAATGAATGTTCTTGGTCCCATTTGAATTCCGGGAAGTATTGTTTCAAAGATACTAATTGTGAACTTTCCGTGAAGCGATCCAAAGAATGATGAGAAATTGACAATATCCGAGAATACTGTCGCACCCTCATGGCAAGGCAAATGAGCTGCAATAAGCGCATCGGGATACCTGCTAGGGTTTATATGGCTAAAGTATGCATTTGTGTAATAAAGTCCATATGTTTTATATAAGCGGTATTGCTGAATTCCAATGATGGCAAATCCAATAAATGCAGCAAACAGCAGCAGCAATCTGTATGATATCTTTCTAAATAAATAGTTTATTGAAATAAAGAATGTTAACGAATACAACACGATTATAGATCGATATGCAGTAAATAATGTAGCTACAGCACCCAATATAAATATAATTATTAAATATGATTTGCTTGCACTATAAGTCCGTTTGGAAGCCATGTACAAGCATAGGGATAACGGCAGCATTACAAAAAAGGCATAAAGAATTCCGGACGGGAGCAAATTAATGGATTGACCACCCCGAATCGCCGGATTTAATATTGGTATTCCATATTTGAGAGACTGAATGATAATTGCTGCGAATATTAGCACCAAAGACAGTATAATACCTGCTCGAACGGCTTTTATGATACTATCTTTTAAAATATAATTATTATTTTTTATTTTTGCTCGCAAATCATTCTCAAAGCTTAGCGCTACATATGAACCAAATAAATAAAAAATCAAACTCATAAACGCCAAGACAACGGATCTGGTGGTAGGAGAAGGATAAATAGTTAATTTTAAAGAACCAAAACTAAAATATAAAATGTATATAATAGGGAAAAGCACCCATGGAGCAAATATATCTTTGAAATCGAACTTAGTTAATTTTAGAGACATTATCTATCCTATTTTAGCATCCCCAAAGGAGCATTCATATTAAGATTCTCTTTAAACCTCATCGTTGTCTCCCAACTACATGATAGATGATGGACATATAAATGTCTCTAAAATTACCTAATATTCAGATAAAACCTCGTTATATACTTCTACTATCTTCTCCGCTATCTTCTCCCATGTGAATCGCCCTGCATAATCCTGGATATACTCTGCATCCCACTTAGTATTTGATGCTTTTAATATTGCCTCCGCTAAACCATTGGCGTCTTTCGGTTCCACGAGAATACCGAGCTTATCATTAATAATTATTTCGGGGATACCACCCACATTCGTTCCGATAAAAGGTTTGCCGCAGCCAAGTGCTTCGAACATTACAGTCGGATTGCCCTCACTCAGACTCGGCAGGATGAAGACATCGCAAGCATTCATCCAGAGCGGGATCTCTTCTGCAGGTCTGTTGCCTCCCGCCAGGACGATATCCTCCTTACATAATGAATTCTCTATTAGCAGTTGAAGCTCTTTAAATAATGAGCCTTCTCCCACGATATACAGAATTGCATCATTTCGTTTGGCCAATACTAAGTTTATAGCTTCAATTAAATATTTCTGACCTTTGTATTCTTCTAAATTCGCAATATTGACCAAAATTTTTCCGTTAATTGGCAGACCTAATTCTTTGCGCGCCAAAGTCATGTCTTTTGGCCTGAACAGGCTTGGAGAAAAACCGTTAGGCAACGCGATCAATTTAGATTCGTTGATGTCTAATTTCGCGAATTCCTCCAAATCGGCTTTATTAACACGTATGACTTTATTCGCATTGAGCCACGCATATTTAAATTTATTATCCTTCGAACTTATTTCTTCTAATAGCCAATTATGATCTTCATGAACCGTCAAAATGAATGGTTTATTGTAGACCTCTTTTAGTTTTGCCGCAACAAAACCGGAAGGATATGTAAAATGAGCATGCATCAGGTCAAATTGTAATTTGTTTTCCTCTATGATCTTATTCGCTGAATTAAACGCGGCAGCTCCCTTTCGTGAGTAAAAAAAATGTAATGGAAGATTATTGTATTTGGCGAAATATACTTTAACATTATCATATTGATAGTCCTGAGCATACGCATCTCTATTCCAGCGCGGGTGCATAAAATTCTGATTGCATAGGAATTTTGGAACATATGGTATTAATGATAAAACGTAAACATTCCGAAAATATTTTTTTAATGCATCAACTTGACCTTTTACAAAAGACGAACTCTTTGGATCGTATGCATGGGGATATCTGTCAGATATTATAAGCAAATTGCTTTTTTCCATGGACTTCATGATAGCCTCGGGGTGCAGGGGAAGCGGAGACCTATGACTTCAGTCATAGTAGGAGCGTACCCCGCTGTTGCAGCATACAGATAACTATTGATACATTGAAGATTATATTCAGTGGAATGCTTCAAACCTTGATGGTAAAACTCGATCCCTCCTCCGAGCAACACGAAGTGCTCTGCGAAACAATGAAGAGGTTTAACGAGGCTTGTAATCACATTGCAGAGACAGTTT
>Ga0105092_10001531_pt1 | contig 12428 bp, 13 predicted proteins | sample PPLLak2March2015_FD_87021 | JGI IMG/M metagenome (GOLD analysis project Ga0105092, IMG submission 87021) | Freshwater sediment microbial communities from Prairie Pothole Lake near Jamestown, North Dakota, USA - PPLs Lake P7 Core (1) Depth... | ecosystem: Environmental > Aquatic > Freshwater >... | reverse complement strand
ATTCTTCGAGCTCGCCAAGCGCGAAAAGCCGTACGCGATCGCCCTCGACTTTTCGCAGGCGCCCTCCCATTCCCTCGAGACGGCGGACTACCTTTCGAAGGCCAAGGAGACCCGCGACGCGGCGCTCTTCCTTCTCCGCGTCCCCGCCGACCGGCAGGAGGCCGTTTCGAAGCGGCTGCCGCAGGCCACGATCCTCACGGAAACCGAGCTCTCCGGACGGCTGGCCCAGATGGAACGCGAGGCCGAGGAACGGGCGCGGCAGAAGAAGGAAGCCGCCGCAGCGGCCAAGAAGGCCGCCCGGGCCGCCGGCGCCGCCGCACGCGCGGCCGCAGCCGGGAAGGGTAAACCCGTCGTGGCGCCGGCGAAGCCGAAGGCCGCCGTGAAGGCCAAGGCGCCGGCGCCGGCCCCCAAGAAGAAGCCCGCGAAGAAACCGGCGGCCGCGAAGAAGCCGCAGCCCAAGAAAAAGAAGTAAGCGAGGAGACTCAGGATGTCCGGATTCACCCGAGAAAAGCTGCAGTCGTACGCGCGCGGCAAGCGCGGAGAGTTCGAGGGCGTTCTCGAAAAGGTCGTCGAGATCCCGTCGGTTTCGGTCGACCCGGCGCGCAAGGGCGACGTCCACCGCGCCGCCGAGTACGCCGTGTCGCTACTCGAGTCGTTCGGGGCGAAGGCCAGGCTGTACGAGACGAAGGGCCACCCGATCGTCTACGGCCGCTTCGACCGGGGCCCGAGCTACCCCACGGTCACCGTCTATAACCACCTCGACGTCCAGCCGGCGGAAGGTTCCGACTGGAACACGGAGCCCTTCGATTTCATCCGCGAGGGCGACAAGTACCGGGGACGCGGCACGACCGACGACAAGGGACCCGCGATGACGGCCCTCTTCGGCGCCCGCTATGCCGTCGAGCAGGGCGTTCCCCTCAACATCCATTTCCTCTGGGAGCTCGAGGAGGAGATCGGCAGCCCGCACTTCGAGACGACGATCCGCGCGAACGCCAGGGAGTTCGCCACGAACTCGGTCGTCGTCTCCGACACCGTATGGGTCTCCCGCGCGCGCCCGGCGTGCCCGGCCGGCCTGCGGGGACTGCAGGGGTTGCGCCTGGAGCTTCAGACGGGCGAAACCGACCAGCACTCCGGCACGGCCGGCGGCGCGGCGCGCAACCCGATCACCGAGCTCTGCCAGCTCATCGCCGAGTGCGTCGACGGGAAGACCGGGAAGGTCAAGATCCCCGGCTTCTACAAGGACGTCGTGCCCCCGACGAAGAAGGAGCTCGAGGACCTCAAGAAGTGCGGTTTCACCGTGAAGGACTTCAAGCGGGACCACCTCTTCCGCTCCCTTCGCGTCAACGACGCGCTCGAGGTCATGAAGCGGATCTGGATGATGCCGACCTTCGAGGTTCACGGCATCGCCGGCGGCTACCAGGGCCCGGGCGTCAAAACGATCATCCCGCCGAAGGCCACGGCCATCGTGTCCTGCCGCCTCGTTCCCAAGATGAGCTCGGCGAAGATCGTCAAGCTCGTCAAGGACTTCGTGAAGAAGAAGAACCCGGACGTGAAGGTGTCGGCCGAGCACGCGCTGCCGCCCTACGAGGGCAAGACGACCGGCCCGTACGCCGACGCGATCCGCGGCGCCATGAAGTTCGCTTTCGGCAAAGACCCCGTCTTCGTGCGCGAAGGCGGCTCGATCGGGGCCGTCCTCTCGATGGAGCGCGTGCTCAAGGCCCCCGTGTTCTTCCTGGGCCTTTCGCTTCCGGAGCACGGCTACCACGCGCCGAACGAGAACTTCGACTGGCCGCAGGCCGAGGGCGGCATGGCCGCCTTCGCGGACTACTTCCGCAGACTCGCCGAAATGCGTTCGTAGGGGCGCCCCTCGCGGCGCCCTCCAAAGGGGGCGGGGGCGCGGCCCCCCACCCCGCCCGTATTACCGGAGGCCCAGATGACCGCTCCGTCCAAGGGCTTCGTCTACGCGTTCTCTCTCCTCTTCCCCTTCGTCCTGTCGGCGCAGCCGACTCCGGTGCCGGCACCCGCGCGGGACGCGCTGTCCGCGCAGCTCGACCGGATCTACAACCAGACCGCCTACAAGGAGAAGAAGTTCGGGCCGTTCCAGTGGCTCGAGGACGGGAAGGCCTACACGACCGTCGAGCCCTCCGCGGCCACGGCGGACGGCAAGGACCTGGTCCGCTACGACTCGGCGACCGGCGCGCGGCGCGTTCTCGTGGCGGCGGCCGCCCTCCTGCCGGCGCCCGGAGCGAAGCCCCTGGACCCCGAGGAGTACGCCTGGTCCGCCGACGGCCGGAAGCTCCTCGTCTTCACGAACACGCGGAAGGTCTGGCGTAAGAACACGCGCGGCGACTATTGGGTCCTCGACACCACGTCCAGCAAGCTCCAGAAGCTGGGCGCCGGCAAGCCCGAGGCCAGCCTGATGTTCGCCAAGTTCTCTCCCGACGGCACACGCGTCGCGTACGTCCAGGCGAACGATCTCTGGGTCGAGGACCTCGCGAGCGGCCGGATCACGCGCCTGACTTCCGACGGCGCGCCGACGATCGTCAACGGCACCGCGGACTGGGTCAACGAGGAGGAGTTCGCGATTCGCGACGGGTTCCGCTGGAGCCCCAACGGCCAGGACATCGCCTTCTGGCGCTTCGACTCGAGCGGCGTCGGCGAGTTCTCGCTGATCAACGACACGGACACGCTCTACCCCGTCGTGACGCGGATCCCCTACCCCAAGGCGGGCACGACGAATTCCGCCGTCAGGATCGGGATCGTCTCCTCCGCCGGAGGAACGCCACGGTGGGTCGCGCTGCCGGGCGACCCGCGCCAGACGTACGTCCCGCGCATGGAGTACGTCGACTTCACCGGCGAGGTCGTTCTCCAGCAGATGAATCGCCTCCAGAACACCAACACCGTCTGGCTCGTGAATCCCGCGACGGGACAGCCGCGGCGCATGCTCCAGGACGAGGACCAGGCGTGGCTCGACGTCGTCGACTCCTGGCAGTGGCTTCCCTCGAAGGAGCTGCTCTGGGTCAGCGAGAAGCATGGCTGGCGTCACGCCTACGCCGCCAATCGGGACGGCTCGGGGATGCGGCTGCTGACGCCCGGCGACTTCGACATCGAGACCGTCGAGGGCGTGGACGGTCCGGGCGAGTTCCTCTACTTCATCGCCTCGCCCACAGATGCGACGCGGCGCTATCTCTACCGGGCGCGCCTGGACGGGCGGGGCACGCCCGAGCGCGTGACCCCGCCCAACCAGCCGGGCTGGCACTCCTACGACATCTCGCCCGACGGCCGCGTCGCGATCCACACCGTTTCGGGCATCGACCGGCCGCCCGTGACGGACCTCGTGCAGCTGCCCTCCCACAGGACCCTCCGCGTTCTCGAGGACAACCGCGAGCTCGCCGCGGCGGTGGCCCCGATCCTGACGCCCGCGACGGAGTTTTTTCGCGTGGACATCGGCGGCGACGTCTCCTTCGACGGCTGGATGGTCAAGCCGAAGAGCTTCGACCCGTCGAAGAAGTATCCGCTCCTCATGTACGTGTACGGGGAGCCGGCGGGCGTCGAGGCGACGGACGAGTGGCGCGGCAACCCGACCTACCGGATGCTCTTTCACCGCGCGCTTGCCGACGCTGGATACGTCGTCGCCTGCCTCGACAACCGGGGCACGCCGTCGCTGAAGGGACGCGCCTGGAGAAAGTCCGTCTACGGCGAGGTCGGCGTCCTCGCGGCAGAGGACCAGGCCGCGGCCGTCAAGGCGCTCCTCGCCTCGCGCCCGTATCTCGACCCCGAACGCGTGGCGTCGTGGGGTTGGAGCGGCGGCGGACAGATGACGCTCCATGCCCTCTTCCGCTTTCCCGACATCTACAAGGTCGGCATGGTGGTGGCTCCGGTTCCCGATCAGACGCTCTACGACACGATCTACCAGGAGCGCTACATGGGCCTGCCGCAGCAGAACGCGGAGGGCTACCGGAAGGGTTCACCCATCTCGTACGCCGAAGGGCTGAAGGGCAAGCTCCTGCTCGTTCACGGCTCCGGCGACGACAACGTGCACTACCAGGGATCCGAGCGCCTGATCAACCGGCTCATCGTTCTCGGCAAACCCTTCGACTTCATGGTGTACCCGAACCGCACGCACTCGATCAACGAAGGCGAGGGCACCTCGTACCACCTGCACGCGCTCCTCGCCCGCCACCTGCGCGAGAACCTGCGGGCCGGACCGAAGTGAGTCGAGGGTTCCAAGGCGACCCTCGACCTTCCTACCGCGAGCCGGCCTTCTTCGGAAGCAGCCGGTAGCCGGCGAGCGTCTTCTCGATCTTCCGCCGCGTGTCGTCCCGGACGGGAACTAGCGGAAGCCGGAGCGTCTCCCCGCACTTCTTCATGAGCGACAGCGCGCACTTGACCGGACCGGGGCTGGTTTCGAGATAGTTCATCTCCATCAGAGGCTCGTACTTCCTCTGGAGCTCGAGTGCGCGCTCCCGGTCGTTCGCCAGGGCGGAGCGGACCAGCTCGCCCATCTCCTTCGGAATCTCGTTCGCCGCGGTCGAGATCAAGCCCCGCGCGCCCAGGGCGATCAGGGCGAGGGCGGTCGTGTCGTTGCCCGAGAAGACCGCGAAATCCCGGGGCAGAGTCGCCATGAGCTTCGCGATCTTGCCGAAGTTCGAGGACGCCTCCTGGAGCCCCGCGACGTTCGGAATCTCGGAAAGCCTCTGGATCGTGGGGACGTCGAGGTCCGAGCCCGTCCGCGACGGGTTGTTGTAGACGATCATCGGGAGGTCGGTGGCCTCGGCGATCGCCGAGAAGTGGCGCAGGAGACCGTCCGGGCTGGGCTGGTTGAACATCGGCGTGACCGACACGATCCCGTCGGCACCGGCCGCGGCCGCCTCGCTGGCCCAGAAGACGGCGCGGGCCGTGTGGTTGCCCCCGGCACCCCCGATCACCGGAACGCGGCCATTCGCCGCGCGCACGACGGCCGCGGTGACGGCCTTGCGCTCGTCGCGCGAGAGCGTCGGCGACTCGCCGGTCGTCCCGCAGGGCACGAGAAAGTCGATGCCTTGTGATACCTGCCACTCGACCAGCGCCTGGAGGACGCCGAAGGCGATGCGCCCCTTGTCGTCGAACGGCGTCACGAGGGCCGTGCCGCACCCGCTCCAGTCGACGCGCTTCCCGATGTACTTCACGCGACCTCCTTCCGGCGCCGATTCCGGGGGAGCCAACCGTATAATCGTTTCGCATCCGAGTTCGAGAAAAAAGACCGTGAGCTCCGCGCCTGCCGGCCCCCGCTGCCCGCGCTGTCACCGGCCTCTGGCCGCCTGGCGGCTGAACCACTGCATCTATTGCGGCGAGTCGTTCCCGGCCGACTTGAAGCAGGGCCACGAGGCGCCGGACGCGCTGAAGTGGGTGGAGCGGCCGGCGTTGCCCGCCGAAGTGTCGAAGAAGCTCGAGATGATGAAAGTCGTCCCGTCGCAGGCGCCGCGAAAGTCGAGAAGCTTCATGGCGATCGCGGGCCTCGTGTCGATCCCGATCTTCGGCGCGATCTTCTACCTGACCTACAAGATGCTCCGGCAGCTCTCGCCGACCTCGAGCCTGCTCGTCCTCGTGGGCGGCATCGGCGTGGTCGCGTACCTCGCCTGGATCTTCAACAAGGCCCGCAAGTCGGGCTAGTCGAACAACGTCTTCGGCTTCTCGATCTCGCGATACGGAATCCCGAGCTCCCGCGCGAGCGCGCGGATCGTCAGAGGCGCGCAGCCCTCCGAGCGGTTGTTGACGAGGAGGAACGCGTCCGCTCCGGCCGCGGTAATGTGCCGGACGAGGCGGACGAGGTCGCGACGCATGTCCTCGCGCGGCGCGAGGATCCGGTCGTACGGGCGGAAACGCTCGACCGCCTGCTCGTACGGCACCCCCGGAGGCACGAGTATTCGCGCGACCGCATAGTCCGCGGGCAGGGGCCGGGCCGCCTCCCATTGCTCGAGAAGCGGGGGCGTCCGGGTCCACCAGTTGAAGACGTGGGCGGCGTTGCGGCGCCGCAGGACGTCGAAGTAGTCCGACGTGAAGTACTGCGGCGTGCGGATCTCGACCGCCCAGCGGAGACCCGGGGGCGAGGCGCCGAGGAATCCGTCCAGCCTCTCGAGAAACTCCGTCCGGCGCTCGGGCGAGGGTTGCCAGTCGGTCGGAAACTCCAGGATGAATGGGCCGGTGTGCCCGGAGAAGGCCTCGACGTAGGGCGGCAGGACCTCTTCCCGGAAGACCTTCGGATCCAGCCAGCGGGGGTTCTCCACCCCCGCGCGCTCGGCGTGCCGGGGAAGCTCCGGGAAGCGCGGCATCGTCAGCTCCTCCCAGACCTTGGAAAACACCGGGAAGCCGGGCGGCAGCATTGCCGCGTAGCGAGCGAGCTGGCGCGCCGTCGGAGGCCGGTAAAAGGTAAAGTCGAACTCGACGGTCCGGAAGGGCTCGAAGCGCGCGTACTCCCGCAGGCACTCCACCTTGAAGGTCGCCTCGCGGTAGCGCTCGTGGTAGACGATCCCCTTCCAGCCCTCGTATGCGAAGCTCGCAGTACCGAAAAAAACCTCCGCCACGCTGAGGAGTATGTCGCACGAAAAAGCCCCGACGATTCCCCTGCGGGGACGCGCCGAGATCGTGGATCGGCTCGAGATCCCCGCGGCGCGAAGGCTCCTCCTCGCCGAGGCGCCGCCGCAGTTCGAGCAGATCCTCGCGGCGAGCCTTGCTCCCGAGCAGTCGCTGACGCCGATCGAGGCCCGCAAGCTCCGCTCGGTCAAGGAATCCTTCGACTGGATCCTGCTCTGGCAGGAGAACCGGGTCGGCTCGCGCGCCGTCTTCGATGCCGCGCTCAAGCGGCTCGAGCCGGAGGGGCGCCTCTGGGTCGTGACGGCACTGCGCAAGGTTCAGGGCCCGAGGACTCCGGCGGCCCACCGGCTGGAAGCCGGCGATCTCGCGAAGGCCTTCGAGAAGGAGGGTCTGGCGGGAGGCCGGGAAGCGCGCCTATCGGCCTGGCACGTGGCTCATCGATTCACGCGGCAGAAATGAGGCGGCGCTCCACGCCGGCAGTCAGCGGCGCTCCACCCGCCGAAGGGTGCCTGGGCTACTCGACGTAGGGGAAGAATCGCCCCGTGACCCGGAAGAAGCGGCCGCTCGGCGGCTCGACGGTGAGCTGGCAGCGCGAGACCTCGAGGGTCGTCGAGAACGACACGCCCGGAGCCGTGAGGCTGATCGGGTACTTGGTGCCGACCTTGAGGGGCGCGTCGAAATCGAATCGCACGCCGGTCGGCGACACGTCCAGGACCTGGCGGGCCTTCTCCCACCGGATCTTCAGCTCGTACTGCTCCGGCTTCAGCTTGCGCGCCGATCGCGAGTCCTCGACAGGACTCTTGGCCGGCGGATCGGTTCGTCTCTCTGGCATCGGGCTCCGGGGGAGGTAGCCTACTCCCCTTTCCTGCTCGTTCAAAAATGCGCCGGCAGGCCATCACGGGCCGCCGGCGCGGTGGCCCCCCGGCCGGGGGGGCGGGCAGTGTATCTCAGGGACGGGCGCTCCGGACTAGGCCAGGACGTCCCGGCGCACGAACACGGCGAAGGCCACGAGCACGGCCACCGCAGCCCAGGCCGCGAGGACCGCCGCGCCGAGCTCGACCGTCAGGCCCGGGATCGGCGGCGGCGAGCCGGAGTAGTAGTCCGGCAGCGGGAGGTTGGTAACGAACAGAAACTTCTGGGCTTCCCACTGCGACGCGAGCCGCGGCAGAATCGTGCCGGCGATCAGCGCCGCGAGCATGGTGCCCATGGACGCCGCCGTAGAGCGCAGGAGCACCGATGTCAGCAGCGCGATCGCTCCCACGCAGAGCGCCGCGAACCAGGCGAGGCCGTAGACGAGGATCGCGTCCTGCCAGAGAGGCACCGCGCGCACCGTCGACGGGTCGAAGATGTCCCCGCCCACGCGAAACCCGGTGAGCACGGGAGCGTCCCATCCGGGCCAGCCGTATGCGAACCCGCCGAAGAGATAAGCCACGATGCCGCCGAAGACGACGGTGAGGGTGATTGCGAGCGACTGCGCCACGAGCTTGGAGGCCAGCACGCGAGCCCGGCCGACCGGGCGCGTCAGCAGCAGCTTGATCGTCCCCTGCTGGAATTCCGCCGATACGACGTCGGCGGCGAAAACGATCGCGAGCAGCGGCAGGAGCAGATAGCTCGACGCGTTCGCGAACGCCCGAGCGAAGAGCGGCCCCGAGATCGCCTCGGGATCGATGTCGCGTTCGAGGTGGTATTGGAGGCGGCCGAGCTCGAAGGTCGCCCACCGGCGCGAGGAGGCCGGCATGCGGTCGTTCCGCAGCCAGTTCTGGATCCTCGCCATGCGCTCCTGCGTCTCGACGCGCCAGTTCTTGTCGTGGTATCGCTCGCGCGCCCGCGACTGGGCGAAGACGATCAGACCGATGAGCGCGACGAGGATCAGCACCACCACGCGAAAGCGGCGTTGCTTCGCGAACTTCAAAAGCTCGTTCTCGACGAGGCCGGGGAATCTCATACCGTTTCGCCTCCCGTGATCTCGAGAAAGACTTCCTCGAGCGTGGAGACCGGCCGCTCCACGGTGAAGACTTCGATTCCCTCCGACACGAGGGCCCGCAGGGCCTCCGGAACGCGGTCGGGCGGGATCCGCGCCGTGACGACGCCGTCTCCGCTCCCGTCGCCGCCGACGAGACTCGTCGCACCCACTGCGGGTGCCGCGGCCTCGACCGCGCCGAACGCCGACAGCGTCTCCGCGGCCCTCCCCGCGGGACGCGCCCGGACCCGCACGCGATCCGAGGCCGCGCGGGCCGAGAGCTCGCGCACCGATCCCGACGCCAGCGTGCGGCCGCGGTGGATGATCGCCACGCGGTCGCAGGTCTGCTCGATCTCCGAGAGAAGGTGGATCGAGACGAAGACACCGATCCCGCGCTCGGCCGAGAGGCGCCGCACGAGCTGCCGGATCTCGCGGATGCCCGCCGGGTCGAGACCGTTGGCCGGCTCATCGAGGATGAGCACGTCCGGCTCGCCGAGGAGCGCCTGCGCGATCCCGAGCCTCTGGCGCATCCCGAGCGAATAGGTCGAGACCTTGTCGTCCAGGCGCTCGGAGAGCGCGACCAGCGCCGCCAGCCCTTCGATGCGGCCGCTGGCGCCGGCGGGAAGCATGCGGGCGAAGTGCTCGAGGTTCTCCCGTCCCGTCAGGTACCGGTAGAGATCCGGAGACTCGACGATGGCGCCGACGTGCGCCATGGCCCGCGTGAAGTGCCGCGCGAGGTCGAGCCCGCGAATGCGCACGCGGCCCCGGTCGGGACGGGCCAGGCCGACGAGCATCCGGATCGTCGTCGTCTTGCCGGCTCCGTTGGGACCGAGGAAGCCGAAGACCTCCCCCGCCCGGACGTCGAAGGACACGTCCGAAACCGCCTCGCGGTCGCCGAACCGCTTCGTGAGGTTCTCGGCGGAGAGGACGATGTCGTCCGACGCCATCCGCTCCAACGTATCATCGGCGCCCGGATGGCTCGCGCCGCGTCGCGTTTCTGGCTCTGGACGTTCCCCCTCGTCGCGGGAACGGCGGCCGCCCTCGTTCTCGCCGCGGGCTTCGTGCTCGCTCTGCGGGGCGCGATCGGACAGCCCATCGGGGAGCCGCCCCCGCCTCCGGTCCAGCCGAAGCCCCAGCCGGCCCGCGCGGGCGAGCGCCGCATCCTGGTCCTCGGAGACTCGCTCGCCCGCGGCACGGGCGACCAGACCGGCAAGGGGTTCGGCGTCGACGTCCTGCAGGCCTACCGCAAGCGCGGGGCGGCGGAGCTGACGAACCTGGGCGTGGGCGGGTCGGAGTCCCCGGAGGTGCGCACGCTCGCGGAGTCGGCGACGGTGCGCGCCCGCGCGGCCGAGGCCGACCTCATCCTGCTCTCGGTCGGCGGCAACGACCTCTCGCACGCCGCATCCGCGTTCGCCGATCGATCCGCCACCGGGCTCGCGGACTCCGTCAGCAAAGCGCGGGACCGCTACGTCGAAAATCTTCGGGGCATCCTGCGCACGCTCCGGGAGGCGAACCCGACGGCGCCGATCCTCGTCGTCGGCCTCTACGATCCGTTTTCCGGCGAGCCGGGTCCCGGGCGACTCGGCTCCTCGGTGATCCTGCAGTGGAACTCGCTCGCGGCCGAGACGGCCCTCGGGTTTCCCCGCGTCACGGTCGTGCCGACCTTCGACATCTTCCAGGGCCGCCCCGACCGCCTCGCCGCCGACCGATATCACCCGAACCGCGAGGGCTATCGGCTCATCGCCGAACGCATGCTTCAGATCGCGGGCTGAAGGCTCCGCCTACCAGAAGCGACGGGCCGTGCGGAAGCCCTTGCCGAGCCCGATCAGAAGCGACGCGGCGGCGGGGACTCTTCCGGCCTTCGCGGCGAAGGAGTTCCTGCCGAAGAGCTTCCAGCCGGCGGTCGCCGCCGCGGCGAGGCCCGAGGCCGCGAGACCCGCGAACCGCCAGCGCTGGCGGAACGCCGAGACCTCGGCCCGGGCTTCCCACAGCGCCGACGCGAGCTCTTCCCGCTCCCGCGCCGCCCGGCGCGACAGGGTCTCCAGCCGATCCTTCGCCTCGTTCATTCCGCCCCCGCCCCACGCAGCCGCGCCTCGAGGTCGCGCACCTCGCCCTCGGGGTCCCGGTCGTCGTTCTCCCGCATGTCATCGGGCTCCGGTCCCTCCTCCGGGTCGGGATCCCGTGCGAGCGCCGCGCGAATCGCATCCACGTCGCGCGCGAGCTCGCGGGAGGTCGTCGGAAACTCGGTCGGCTTGACCTCGACGAACCTCTTCCAGGCGAAGTAACCCGCGCCCGCGGCGACCGCTCCGTAGATCACCATGGCTCCGAGAATGCCGAGCGCGAAGTTTCCGAAGAGCTGAGCGAGAAGGGCGGCCAGGAGCGCCGCGAGCATGAGCGTGGCCCCGAGGCCGAACGCCGCCGCGACCGCCAGCGCCGCGAGCCCCTTCCCGAAGAGGAGGGCCTTGAGGTTGAACTCTTCCTCGAAGATCGCGAGACGGGTCGCGACGAGAGACTGCGCCGCCCCCGCCAGGCCGGCGAACCGGTCGGTCCAGGCCCGGACCGACCCCTTCTCGTCGCCTTCCGCGGCCGATGAGCTCATGGAGTCTGACAGTGTAGCCTCAGCCCGGCGGAATGACGACGCCCTCGCGGCGCGTCACGCGCCCCGACGCGAGCGGCGCGATGCGGATGCCTTCGCGCCCGAACCGCTCCTGGATGCGCTTTGCGATCTCGACGACGCCCGGAGTATCGCCGTGGATGCAGAGCGTATCGGCGCGGACCTCGATCTTCGTCCCGTCGGCCGCCACGACCGTGCCGTCGCGCGCGAGGCCGACCGCCTGCTCGGCCGCCTCGTCGGGATCCGTGATCACGGCGCCTGGCTCGGTCCGCGGCACGGTCGATCCGTCGGCGAGATAACGCCGGTCGGCGAACGCCTCTTCGGCCACCGGCAGCTCGGCGTCGCGGCCGGCCTCGACGAGCATCGAGCCCGCCGGGCCGACGAGGACGAGGCCCTCGCGGAATCGCCGCACGCCCTCGGCGATCGCGCGCGCGACGTCGGGAAGCTCGGCGCCCGCGTGGTAGAGCGCGCCATGCGGCTTGACGTGCGTGAGCGTCCCGCCGCGCGAGCGGACGAAACCGTCGAGCGCCGCGCACTGATACAGGACGAGCGCCTCGACCGCGCCGGCCGGCAGGTGAACGGGGATGCGGCCGAAGTGCTCGCGGTCCGCGTAGCCCGGGTGAGCCCCGACGCGCACGCCCCGCGAGAGCGCGAGCGTGACGGTCGCGTCCATGACCGACGGATCGCCCGCGTGCAGACCGCAGGCGACGTTTGCGGAAGTCACGAAGGGCAGAAGCGCCGCATCGTCCATTCCCTCGCCGACATCCGCGTTCAGGTCGATGCTCAAGGGAGAGTAATGGTACTCCGTGGAGCGCGTCGTGCGGAGGCCGCTTCGCGAAAAGTGACGGCCGTAAAACGCAAGGTTGCACCGGGCCGGGCCTGCCCCAACCGCCATAGGTCGGCCCCGACGACCGTGGCGAGGCGCGGATAGCCACCGGTGACAGGTCCGTCGGGTCCGAGGACGATCGGCAGTCCGCTGCCCGGAATCTGGACCGTTCCGGGGACCGTTCCCGACGGCGCGATCTCGGGCGCGCCGAGGTGCTCGAGCGGTGCCCCTTCGAGGCGGAGGCCTTTCCGATCGCTCTCGGGCGACACCCGCCACGTGGCCGCGAAGAACCGCTCCCGCTGCACAGGCGCGAAGCGGCCGGCCTCCGGGCCGAGGACGACGCGGAGCGGGATCTCGTTGGACAGCTCGGGCGCTGGACCCGGCGCGGGTCGCCGGGACGGGGCCGGATCCGGGGTGCTCGTACACAGGATGTCCCCGACCTAAAGCCGGCGCGT
>Ga0105092_10001530_pt1 | contig 12431 bp, 9 predicted proteins | sample PPLLak2March2015_FD_87021 | JGI IMG/M metagenome (GOLD analysis project Ga0105092, IMG submission 87021) | Freshwater sediment microbial communities from Prairie Pothole Lake near Jamestown, North Dakota, USA - PPLs Lake P7 Core (1) Depth... | ecosystem: Environmental > Aquatic > Freshwater >... | reverse complement strand
TTTTGCTTTTCAGACCCATCATGTCGCTCCTCCGATTGGCTTGTTTGCCTATCGAAAAGCAACATTTTTCGTGATGCAACGATACTTCTCATAGTAACATTTTTCATGACTCAATTCAGCGTATCAGTTGTTCGATAGAAAGGTGCTATAATGGGCGGGCTTTGACGAAGTCGAGAAACCCCGTGAAACTCATCATCTACTTGCCAGCCTTCAATGAGGCACAAAATATTCGGCAGATGCTTGCCAGCCTACCTCGCAAACTGGAGGGCATCGATCACATCCTCTATCTTGTCATTGATGATGGAAGTGAGGATGAGACAGCGGTGAGAGCACTTGAGGCAGGCGCACAGGTTGTCTCTCATGGAATGAATCGAGGTGTGGGAGCAGCATTCCATTCGGCAGTCCAATATGCGCTGGAGAACGGCGCGGATATCTTATTAAGCATTGACGCGGATGGACAGTTCGACCCGGCGGAAATCCCATCATTAATAAAACCAATCATCGAGGATCGGGCTGAGATGGTGATCGGCAATCGATTCAAATTGGGAATGCCAAAGAATATGTCTCCTGTAAAATACTGGGGCAATAAGAAAATCTCACAACTGATCAGTTATGTTTGTGATCGAAAATTCCAGGATGTGTCTTGTGGTTATCGCATCTATAGTCGTAAAGCATTATTGCGATTCAATTTGTTTGGTATCTTTACCTACACACACGAGACAATACTCTCTGCAGTGTTTCAAGGTTTGCGAATATTAGAATGTCCAATCAGCGTCAGCTATTATCCTGAAAGGAAGTCACGGGTTGCAGCCTCAATATCTCAGTATGCTTTGCAAACAGGCACAATCATCTTTCGTGTAATGCTGGATTACCGTCCAATGAGGATATTGGGCTCCGCTGCAGGCGTCCTGACCCTCATTGGAGTGGTGTTCGTGTCAATTCTCTTCGGTCATTATGCACTTACTGGAAGTTTCACCCCATATAAAGCCTTCGGTTTTATTGGCCTAGGATTTATTATCTTTGGAATGTTGGTATTCTTGGTAGCGCTCATTGCGGACATGTTAAACCGATTAAGGACCAATCAGGATAGACTTTTGTATGAATTACGTCGGACCCGATACGAAAAATGATTCCATGGCATTTACCGGACAGGCGGCAAAGGATCGCAATTTGAACGAATCTGATTCCAATATTCCATCCGGAGAGTCTGGGAAATCGGGATATTGGGGTTCGATCCTCCTCTCGGTCATAACCTTTGGATTGATCACTGGTTTCTTTTATTATTTGTATCTCCATAAAGATAAATACCTTGAGATTTTGCATCTGTCTGCAATACGTGTAACACTACTATTCCTTCTCTCCTTGGCCTTCCCTTTGATTAGCGGAATAATAAACACTATTTTGTTTCGTAGGCTGGGTGCAAAGATTTCCTATCGAGACGGATATCATTTGACTGCAGCTTCAACCCTGGCGAATCAACTCCCGGTTTCTGGTGGCATCATATCGAAAGGAATCTATTTAAAAAACAGATATGCCATCCCTTATACAAAACTCCTGAGCGCAATGCTTGCACTCTTTTTTTGCTTTATCGGTACAAACGGGCTTATCGGGCTGGCCATCTTATTTTATTGGATCTTCTTTACCCGTATCATTGTCTCACCTGTACTGTTAAGTGGGTTCGGCGCTATGGCGGCCTGTCTTTTTGTGTTCTGGCTGCCAGTCCATAGAATAAAATTCCCTGAGCGCATTCTTATAAGGATAAATCAGGCAATCGAAGGATGGATGCTCCTCAGTAGAAGCCCTCGCTTATTAATGAAGCTGTTAGGTTTGCAAGGCAATTTACTGATATTATTGGCAGCCCGCTATTGGCTTGCATTCCAGATGCTGTCACAAGATGTGTCTTTAAGTGAAGCCTTGTTATTCGCCACCGCTTCAATATTAACACAGCTCGTGAGCATTGCCCCAGGCGGTCTGGGGGTAAGGGAAGCAATTGTAACGGCAATCGCATTGACGTTGGGCTTTGATGCCGGTGTAAGCGTGGCAGCAGTGGGGTTGGATCGCTTGATTTCAACACTTGTCATTCTTCTGACAGGTATCACCAGCATGGTTATCCTGGGGAAACAGATCTCGGATCTATGATGAGTGGCAGAAGAAAATTAGCATCATTATGAACAAATCAAATATTTCATCAGTCCAATAAAACAACGTTTTCTAGCACTATGGGTTACCACGCCTCAGTTTGAAGAATGGAAAAAACAGCGGGAATTCTTTTTTATCCTGGGGGTCGGCCGATCAACAAAAAACTTTTAGGGAGATCTGCGGTGATGAAATGGCGAAATCCGGATATGCTTTTTAGAGCATCCTGACATTACTCAGCGCACCCCAAGTTGCCATATCTCATGTGGGGACAGTTGGTTGATCCTTTTTCCTGAAGACCAAATGCGGATGGCTGCGTAAACCGGTGTAATGCAGTCAAAGACACCCCGGATTAATAATATTGGAATCATCAAAAGAACCAACAAGATTGAACTAGAGCCTTGAAAAATGTAGCGCACACTGCGTAAGAACAAATTGATTTTCCGGGCAATATGTGCTAAATAGCCAAGTAATGGATTATTCATAAAAGGAACTGCATGCCAACGACTTACTGTTACGGCTTTAAACCATAAGGGTCGTTCTCCTATAAACAAGAAATCTCCCTTTGAAAGCAGGAAAAAAACTAATGGATAGGCAATATTATAATAAGTACCAGAGTTTGGCCAGGCCCACGGCTCGAATTGAACATCATTCATATATCTCCTGCGCATTAAACCATATATACACATGTCACGATAATACCAAGTAAATTTCAGCAACCTGAGCAGTGTTAGGCGGTTTTGATAATTGCATTTCCATACTCCTTCGATGATGACAGCGCTTTCATCGTCTATCAACTGATACGGGCAGAATGCACCAACTGCACCCGGGTTATTCATTAAGCTCTCTAGCAGTGAGTGAATGAAGCTGGTTGCCCATTGGTCGTCGAAAGCTGCCCACATGAAATACTCGCCATTCGCTTCATGTAAAACAAAATTGAAGTTTTCCTGACCGCCCATATTTTTCGTTTGGCGAATATACCTGATGCGATTATCACGGGCAGCATATTCTCTGCATATTCCTTCCGTCCCATCTGTCGAGGCATTATCAGAGATAATTAACTCAAAGTTGGCATACTCCTGCGCCAACAGTGAATCGAGTGCCCGGCGCAGTAATTTTTCGCCGTTGTAAACGGGTAACCCGATACTTACAAGTGGGGAATTACTCTTTGTCATGCTATTAAGTCCCAATCATGCAAATCACATTTTCTGTTCAATCATCATTCCGAGGGTACTGTATCGAATTGGCAGCCCTGCCAATCCTCAAACCTTATCAAATCCTCTCTGGATAATCCCATCCATGGTTCGAGGATTTGATGTAATTTGGCTTCATAACTCGCCGAGTTGGACTGCCTGAGATTCCTTAAGTACTCCGGTGTCCCTTTTCCAATACACGTTTCCCATTTCATGCCAATAGCTGAAAGAGGACTTACAGGAGGAACCACGTTAAAAATCACCGTATCTCCTAGCATAACGACTTCCTTAAAACTAGGATTGGCCTTAAGATAAGAGTATAGGGCATCTACTTCCCATTTCACAATCAAATACTTCACATCTTTTTCCCGAATGGCCGAGATCAACCACGGCTCAGAGAATCCCTGCAACCTGTCACGCGGTTCGTTAGGATCTGTTGTGCCACGATAAACCCAGAAAGAGATATAAGGAGGCATACAGCGCTCAGCGGGCCGCCGAGATAATTCCCCTACGCATGTATTGAATACTTCAAAGTGACGATTGCCTGTAGTGAGAATATGCAGTCGATTGCCATGCCGCTCACTGAGCATAATTCTCTCGTCTGGGTGAATGTGTTGGTCCACCCAGGCAGCCGTCTCAGCATCTTGTGCATAAAAATTCAATGGCTGCTCAAACAACGCCGGTGTGAAAACTTTCAAAGGCGGAAAATAGTCTGTATTAGGAGGATGGTTTTGCACTTGTACCCAAATAATTACTGAGACAATAATTGCCAACGCTACATTCGATACCATCTCCGGCAGCCCACGTAGAAAACGGCTTAGCATGGCGGCGCTGCCAATTAAAACAATCACGTACAGATATATGTTGTGCCTGGGACCAAAATTTGCAACGATCTGTATCGGAATCAGGATAGTGAATAATAGCAGGCCTATACCCAGGAAAATATCAGGCCGGGTTTTCTTCCATACAGCCTGATAAGCCATATAAACCAGAGTGATTGGAAAAATGAATGCCAAGGAAAAATAGCCAGCAATGTCACGCTGATAGTAAAGACGCAACATGCTTAGAGGAGACAGTAAAATCCCCTGCCCATGAGCAGCAGAGGATGTAACAGATTGTCCGGTTATGAAAGAGATGATTGAACGGCGAATATAAGATAAGTACGAAAAGCCGGAGTTCAAATCTTTCGTTATTTGACCTGCAGAACCGCCTGCCCAATATACATATCCCATCCAGCCAAAGAAGAAACATGCAAAAGTGAGATAGCAAATCAGCAATTTTCCAAAATTCTGACGAGTACGATATTCAGGAAATATCATCCACAGGAGAAAAGGCATGGGCACGATAAAAAGAACTGTTTGCCTCAGTAAATATGTTGTTCCCATAAGTGCCCCCATGAGGATGTACCATTTGACATCCCGCTGCTTTCTATAAACATCCCAATATACAAGCTGCACGAGAAGGATCATGAAAGTGGCAGGGCCATCAGTCCAGATACGATTAAAAATGCCGTTGATAACGGCTGCAAACAATACCAAAAAACCAGCATAGAACCCAACTCGGCGATCATATAACTGCTTTCCCAAAACATAAGAAATTATGACGGTCAGTACCCAGAAGATGCGTTCAAGAATTAACGCGCTACGAAACGTTTCCCCAAAAACAAAGTAACTTGCGGATATTAAAAGTGGAAAAACGGGACCACGTAGAATGGCTGGTGATAGATCGGGATTAACATATCCATCGCCATGATAGAGATTCTTTGCCAGAGAAAGATAATAGGCTGCATCACCGCCTGAAGGTACAATCTCAGCCGGCAAGAAAAACATCATAGCAACGATCACCAGAAGAAGCCAACGGCGCTTTTCAAGGAAATCCAATACAGTCCGAACTTGTGGTGACCGACTCACATTTCTCTGCAACGCTGTATTAAATCCTGATACCAAGGCATAACCACGAGTGGACCAACTTTGAAATTGGGAATCCTTCGGTACTATCACTGCTAACATCAACAGTGTCAGGATAATAGCGCTCCAGCCGGCGGTTGCAAAACTATTCCAGGCAAGCATGGTTGACCTGCCAACCTGTATACTGATCGGCAAATTATCTTGAGATGACCAATATAAATTGCTTGCAGCTATCTGACGGCCGTTGATATGGATAAGTACATTTCCACCATTCTCATTTCTTCGGAAGATAAAAGTAATAACTTCATCAATTTGTGACACATAATTATATTTTAGGCTTCCAGACCTCTCACCTTGCGAGAAATACAGACAGTCTCCCTTTTTTGAGGTCCAGTCCCCTGAAAGTGTAATGTTGGAGACCAGTTCAGAATTGCGCCGAATCGATTTCCCGTTCTTATCCTTGATCTCTAATAAACAAATCTCTCCGGATGGATTACTTTCATGAGCTACCTCAACTTCATATTGCACATCTGGTAGACGGAAAGCGGATGGTTTGTAATGACTCCTGGCATACTGACCGGCAAAAACCAGGAAGCCTGCCAACAAGATATAAATCGGCCAATGTGCTGCTACCAGTTTTACTTTGAGACGGTCCACAAATTTGCAAACCATATACCAGACTGGCAGGAAAAGAATGCCAAGAGCAACCAAAAATATAACCCCAAAAAGCCTGAAAGAATACATTCGACCCAGAGCATTTACGCATGCCAAAGCTACAATAAAAGCAATTGAGATGGCTAATAAAATGCTCAGGATGAGGGAGTATCTACGCCGCACGAAACCTGAACTAAATAATGAAATATTGTTGAGAAGGTACAAGCCGACAGTGTTGTTCTTCATGAAAATTCAACGCTCCACGGAACGATAAAAAAAAAGAAAGCTATTTGTCATAGCATTCAGTTTTTGAATTCTGACATCAAAACAACATCCTGTCAAGAGCATGATATTCAGCGGATGAGTCTGAAGTGGCGACAAGTGTGAGCAAGGTCGCAGAAGTCATAGAACAAGCAAAGTCTGATTACGAATCTTTTTAGATGACGCGTGCAGACAGTGAGTCGATCAAATCATAGACCAGATCGTCGGTCCCGCCAAACTATTGACAATACCCAACGCCGTTCTGTTCGCCCGAAAGGTTTGTATGATATAGGGCCAATCGACGTAGCCATCGAAAAGGAAACTCACCTGCGCGGCTTTTATTGACTTTTGATGAAGCTGCCTTCCAAATAACGCAGGATATTCCTTAAAGTTTTCCCTTGACAGGCATTTCTTTCCATGCGAGAATTCAGAAACTGAATGCCCAATTATGTCTGATGTTAAACAGCACGAGTACGATCTACTGAATGAAATTGGACAAGATCCAATGGTGACCCAGGCAAATTTATCCAAAAGTCTGGGTATTGCGGTTGGTAGCGTCAACTGGTATATCAAGAGACTCATCCACCGTGGCTGGGTGAAGGTGTCTCATTTGGATCGAACCCGCCTTAAGTATGACCTGACAACAGAAGGGATGTCTGTCTTCACACAGCGTGCACTGTCATATGCGCGCGACTCACTGAAGGTGTACAGCAATTTTCGCAGGAAAGCCAAGGCACTGGCAGCAGAATTACAACAAAGAGGGATCAAACAAGTTTATCTCGACGGCAAATACGAAGATGAGATGTTTGACATCCTGCGCTTAACCTGCATTGAAGCAGGTATTCAGATCAGTGAAACAAATCAGGGAGTCATAATAAAGATCGATGGGCGGGATTATCAAATGAAAATCAAAGATTGATTCCTGGAAGGCGTTTGGAGATGTCAAAAAACTTTGCAGTCATCGGTGCAGGTGGGTATGTCGCTCCTCGTCACTTGCGCGCCATCCGTGATACAGGCAATAAACTGATTGCCGCAGTGGACCCAAAAGACTCAGTGGGCGTATTGGATCAATATTCCTTCGATGTGAAGTTCTTCACCGAAATCGAGCGCTTCGACCGCCACCTGGAAAAATTGCGTCGCGGCCCCGAGGAAAATCGCATCCACTATGTTTCTGTTTGTTCTCCGAATTATCTGCACGATGCCCACTGCCGCCTCGCTCTGCGAGTCGGGGCGGATGTCATCTGCGAAAAGCCGCTGGTGATCAACCCGTGGAATTTCGAAGCATTGGAGGATCTGGAGGCGGAGACCAAACACCGCATCAACACGGTCCTGCAACTGCGTGTCCATCCGAAATTGATCAAACTCAAGCATTCTCTGCAGGAGGCGGGTGGACAGCATGAGGTGATACTCACCTATATTACCAGCCGCGGGCCCTGGTATCACGTCTCGTGGAAAGGGCAGCCGGATAAATCAGGCGGAGTTGCCACCAATATCGGCGTGCACTTCTTCGACCTATTGTTGTGGCTTTTTGGGCCGTCCGGGGATATCAAAGTCCATCATTCGGATGATCGGCGGATGTCAGGTTTCATTGATCTGGAGCGTGCACGTGTGCGCTGGTTTCTCTCGGTCGATTCCCAGGACCTGCCTTCGCAGGCCAAAGCCGCCGGAAAAACAACGTTTCGCTCCATCACCGTGGACGGGAAAGAGATGGAGTTTTCCGAAGGGTTCACAGATCTCCACACACGCGTGTATGAAGAGACGTTAGCGGGACGGGGTTTCGGAATTGCGGAGGCACGCCCTTCGATTGAGCTGACCTACGCGATCCGCACGGCTGCCATATCGCCGAAGGATGAATGTGCTCACCCGCTGTTGAATAAGTAGGTCACGCTTCCGGTGACATCCAAAGGTTATATATGCCCGATTATTTTGTTCATGAATCCAGCTATGTAGACGAGGGGGCGGAGATTGGGGCAGGCACGAAGATCTGGCATTTCTGTCATGTGATGCCGCGTTCGCGGATCGGTGAGCGCTGCAATATCGGCCAAAACGTGCTTATTTCACCGGATGTAACGGTTGGCAATAATGTAAAAATTCAGAATAATGTTTCGCTGTATACAGGCGTAATCGTTGAGGACGATGTCTTTCTCGGTCCTTCCATGGTCTTTACCAACGTGATCAACCCGCGCAGCCACGTCAGCCGCAAGGATGAATACAAGACGACACTTGTTCGTAAAGGCGCAACCATCGGGGCAAATGCCACGGTGGTGTGCGGCGTTACACTGGGTAGTTATAGTTTTGTAGGCGCAGGTGCTGTGATTACACGTGACGTGCCCGATTACGCGCTGGTCTATGGTTCGCCGGCGCGCATTCACGGATGGATGTGTCAGTGCGGCGAACGGCTGATGTTCGCAGACCAGGACGGGGCGGAGAGAGCGGTCTGCTCAGGCTGCGGCGATGCCTATCGAAAGCAGGGGCAAGTTGTCGGCCCGGAAGGAGCGGTTTGATGATCCCACTTGTAGACCTGACTGCACAGTATCATTCCATCAAAGAGGAGATCGATGCGGCGGTCCATGCGACCCTGGAATCCGGACACTTCATTCTCGGTCCTGCGGTCAGTAAATTGGAGGAGAGCATCGCCTCGTATCTTGACGTGGAGCATGCGATTGGTTTGGCTTCAGGGACGGATGCCCTAGTTCTGGCTTTGCGCGCACTGGATATCGGCGCGGGCGATGAGGTGATCGTCCCGGCCTATACATTTTTCGCCACTGCCGGGACGGTGTTATCTGTAGGCGCAACGCCGGTTTTTATAGACATTGACCCAGTCACCTACGAAATGGATGTGGCACAAATCGAGGAGCACATCACCCCCCGGACCAAGGCGATCATCCCGGTTCACCTATATGGGCATCCTGCAGACATGGATCCGATTTTGGATTGTGCACGTTCGCATGGCTTGAAAGTGATCGAGGACAATGCTCAGGCTTTCGGCGCTACATATCGGGGAAAGAAAACCGGCTCGATCGGTGATATTGGTTGTTTGAGCTTTTTCCCCACCAAGAACCTTGGCGCGTTTGGCGATGGCGGCATGGCGGTGACAAACAATCCCACGCTGGCCGACAGGATACGGATGTTACGAACCCATGGCTGGAAGAAAAAATACTATTCCGAGGAAGTGGGCTATAACAGCCGGCTTGACGCGTTGCAAGCGGCCATTCTGCAAGCAAAGTTCCCACACCTGGATTCCTGGAATGAGAAACGCCGCACGATCGCCTGGTATTACAGTGAGAAACTGGCCGGGCTTGATATAACCGTGCCAGTTGAATGTGAGTGGGGCAGGCACGTCTATCACCTGTATATCATCCGCTCGAGGCGACGCGGCGAGCTACAGATGTCCCTTAAGGAAAAAGGGATTGCTTCGGAAGTGTATTATCCATTGCCGCCGCATCTTTCCACACCCTGCCAAAAACTTGGATACCATAAAGGGAACTTCCCCAATGCCGAGCGGGCCAGTCAGGAGACACTTGCGCTTCCTCTTTATCCCGAATTGACGGCTAAACAGCAAGACCAAGTTATTAATACAATATATGAATTTATGGGAAAGCAACAGTAACACCAACACGACTGACCGGGTAGGCCAGCTGATTTAATCATTAAACTCCTTCACAACTTGCTCCCGTTTGATAAACACAACATGCCTCATCGAAACTGTGAGGCATGTTGTGTTACTAATTGAATTCCTGTTATTTTCTAATGGATCTCGATAGCATCAACGTCCATCGTGGTGCCGGTGGGACTGGTATTCAGGATCACAATCGTGTGAACGTTATCATCGGTGTACACCGGGCTGACGTACTTCTTCTGCCAGACCGTCGTGCTACTGCAGGCACTGATGTCCGCGAGCTTCACCCCATCCACAAAAATCTTGAAGGAACCACAGCTTGGATCCGCTCGATAATAAAAGATAAATTGGGCCGGCGCCTGGAACACAGATGTGGCAGTCGCACCAAACGTACTGGTACGGTGAATCGTATCGTCGTAAGGACCCGTCTTAGTTTTGGCAACCCACCCCGAAGAGTACGTCCAAAAAGAGGAGTCAATATCATCATAGATGATGAACGGAGCAGCATTGACCGGTGTCGCAGAGACCGGTGTTGCAAAGACACCCAGGATGGGATCGGGATTGTCTTCTTCATCCCACGTGCAAACCGAGAAGTTATACGACACCTCCGGCTCAAGCCCGGTGACTCTCATCATCTGGAGGGTCCCCGGTGCAGCAGGTACCGGTGGTGGATCGGTAGCCTCTGTGCCGCTGCTGCAATCTGTGAGAGCAGACTCGGAATATATGACCTTGTAACGATCTACAGGACCAGTGTATTCTTTGCCCTCGCCAGCATCATCGGCAGGAGCAAACCAGCTCAAGTTGACACTACCAGTGGATGCACCTGGACTCGCAGTGAGGTCGGTCACAGCTCCTGGTGCAACATCGTCCCCCACAGCATGAGCGAGCAGGGGCTGGTCACCTGCACCGGTCCCCACACCATACAGATTTTTGCTACCAAAACCCCAGATGTCGTTAAAACTCCCGGAAGCCCATCCTGTCACGGAATAGGATGCAGCCCAATGATTGCTACCAGCCTCGCGGTACAAGAGAGGCGCAGAGCCCTGGCCAGTCCCTGCAAGATATATCTCACCCGAAACGATGTTACCCCATACACTGGAAAGATAAGCGGTCGTCCATCCAGAAGGCATGACCGGGCTGGATGAATTCCAAACACCGTTTTCATAATGGAGTATCAGGGGCAACGTCGCGCTCGTGCCAGTGTTTCCAGATCCCACCATGTAGACATCGTTGAAGCCGGAACCCCACACAGCATTTACAGAGCCAACGATCCATCCTGGGGGCAGTTCGGGCAGGATCGGGTCGCTCCAACCCGTGCCATCATAGTGGAGTATCAGAGGCAACTCGCTGCCTCCAGCGTTCCCTTTTCCTACAGCGTAGATGTCGTCGGGGCCAGAACCCCATACATCCGCCAAAACACTATAGTTCCACGATACAGGTAGTGATATGGTTTCTGCAGTCCAGGTGGAGCCATTGAACTTGTACAACAGCGGCACTGCCCCGCTGGTTCCCGATCCTACAGCATACACATTGTCAGAAGCGAAACCCCAGACACCAAATAACTGACCATTACTGGTCCCTGGCAGATCCGGATCGAATGCGGTCCAATTGGCACCGCCATTAGTGGAACTGTACAGCAAAGGCCTGTTGATGCTCTCACTCGTGCCATACCCGACAGCATGGATAATGGTACCGGAGCTCCACACAGCCTCTAACCTGCCAGAGGTAAAAGTCCTGGGCGCACCACCAACGCCTGCAACAGGCAGGGCAGGGCTGGATGCAGCCCACCCGCTGACATTCTTGGCATAGAATAAAGGCCGTTCCGCAGACGTAGCAGTACTGCCATATCCTACCGCATAGGCCACACTGTCGCTGGAGCCCCACAAACTTAATATATAGCCATTGACCAGGCCCCCGGGCAAACCCACATCCACCTTTGTCATGGTTCCCAGGGCATCCACAGGTTCCGCCCTGATCCCGCTGGCAAATGTCGATGCCAGGATCACAATGATCATCAATAAATTCTTAAATGAGCGTTTCATTTGCTTTCTCCTTTCAATGGTACGGCCGCCCCTCAGTTGCGATCTAACGCTATGAAAAGACATGATCTGCCAAGATATCTTTTCATGAACAACCTTCTCCGATTTGCTCCTGAATAATTGCTTCCTTGCGCAACAGGCGCTAATGCATAGACAAATTCATTCTCGGTATGCTTTTAATCGGCAGCCAGCACACCCTTAAATCGAATGATGATTAAGCTTCCTTTTTGGTCACTGCCATGTTTGGCTCCTTGACAGACTGCTTCCAGGTTTATTATATGATGATGGCATTCGCCAGGGTATTTAAAAGGCAGCTCTACGATTTACAGTTTTGTAGTCTTGCGCTATGAAAAATGAAAGGGATACGGCGCTCTCATCCGTACCTGCAATTGCGACCCGGCGTCATAGAAATAATATTGTTTTTGAAAGCGCTCTATGGAGCTTCCCCGCTCAAAATCCTGCAAATCTCCCCCGCTGCATTTCCGTTTCCATACAACGCCGGGCGTTCCGCGCAGGGATGCCAGGCCTCAAATGCATTCTGGATTGCATCCACATCCACCCCGGTTAATTTGTTCCAGCCCGCCTGCACGGTTTCGACCCATTCCGTCTCTTCACGCAGTGT
>Ga0105092_10001528_pt1 | contig 12445 bp, 13 predicted proteins | sample PPLLak2March2015_FD_87021 | JGI IMG/M metagenome (GOLD analysis project Ga0105092, IMG submission 87021) | Freshwater sediment microbial communities from Prairie Pothole Lake near Jamestown, North Dakota, USA - PPLs Lake P7 Core (1) Depth... | ecosystem: Environmental > Aquatic > Freshwater >... | reverse complement strand
TGGATTAAAACCAACGTCAATGTCGGTAGGGTTAGTCAATACAGCGTCAGTGGTTGCGTCAACACGAGGATATTTCACGAGCGGTGATGTTGAAACACATTTAGCGGCATTTCAAGCAGTAGATTTAGGCGAGTTTAATATCGCTGTTGATGGTGCTACAGCTGTCGAGATTAAAAATATAGACTTAACAGCAACAACATCTTTAGCAAGTGTAGCAACAGCTTTAGAAAGTGCAATATCTATTGCAGGAATAAAGACTGTCAATGTTGCTTATGATAGTTCGGCTAAAAAATTTGTTTTCACTAGCCAATTATATGCTAGCCCATCGGCTGTTGTTATTAGTGCTATAGCAGGCGGGACAGGCGATGATTTGACAGGTGCAACACTACTTAATGGCGGAGTATCTACGGTCGGTGTAACAGGCACACAAGCGGCGACAATAGCGGCTCTTTTACTTGATACATCGTTCTATCATATTATGCTTTCTACTCAATTTAGCGAAGCTCAAGCATTAGAATGGAGTGCGGCAGTCGAAGCGTCAACAAAAAATACTTATGCGTTATGGATACAAAGTAACGATTCAGATATTACAGATTTGACATTAGCGAACGATCCTGATTCGATAGCGGCATACGCTTATAATCGAGATTTAAAAAAGACTTGGATAGTTTATGCTGATACTCTAGCAGATTATACACAAGTTTCGTTTGCCTCATATTTTGGAATAGTAGATTTTACGGAAGCTCGACCACTTGGTTGTTTAGCATTCAAACAATTTACTGGTGCTGTTGCAAGTGATTTAACAGATACTAATTTCGATAATTTGAAAGCTAAAAACTGTAATTTCTATGGTGTATATGGAGAAGCTGGTCGGAATATAGCGTATATAGGTAAAGCACCAAACGGGAATTTCATTAATGATATAATTTTTGCAGATTGGGCAGATTATAACATGACTTATGATATTTTTGATTGGGCAATTACAAAAACAAAAATACGATATACTTCTGCTGATTTCGCAGAGCTTGGGCAAGTTATCGAACAAACACCGATAGCGGCATTAGGATTTGGAGCTATAGCAGGTGGCGTTGACCCTGAAACAGGCGAAAATCTTATGAATGGTTATAAAATAATAATCCCTACGCCAGCAGATATAAGCTCGGCAGACAAAGCGGCTGGGTTATTGACAAACATTCAAGTCGTAATGTTGTTGAGTGGGAATGTTGTTAAGATAGTTATAACAAATACGTTAAAAATATAAGGAGAATATAGATGACAAAACAATTTGATTTAAAGAAATTAAGTGTTAGTTTGTCGGGGACATTTGGTTCTTTTACTGTTCGTAATTATGGAGAAAAAGCGGCAACAATAACATTAACAGCTCCACAAAAAGAAGCGAATATCGTAAAAACAGGTGCGGCAGGCGATAGTATGACAATGAAACAGTTCGATATAAACACAAAAACATTAACTATTTCAGTAATAAAAGACCATACAGACGATATAAGAATTAAAAATATTGTTGCAATGGAAGAAGCTGGTGCAAGTATAGTAATGGCTATCTCTTATAATGACGAAAATACTGGCGAGCGTTACGTATCTGTAGCAGGAACATTAAAAGAAGTTTCAGATATTACACGTGGAACAGATATGGATCAGAACATAGCTTATGTTTTTAATATGCCTGAGGCAGTACATACACCGCCATCAGTAGGAGTATAGTCAAATGGATTTAGTCAAGATTAAAAAGCATGTTGAAGATAAAAAAGAGTTATATAAAAGTCAAGGACGTGCAGACAAAGAGTTTGAAAAGAAGATTAATGGCAAGAATATAAAAATTTGGTTGCCGAGCTCTGTATTTGATCAACAAAAGATGATGATGTTAGGCGAAGAGATTATGAACACGTCAAAAGATTTTGATACTAATTTTGAATTGACTAGCAAATTCTATCGCGAAGTTTGTAAGTATTTAATGATCGATAGTAACCTTGCTAATCCTGAATTGTTAGAATTATCAGAAATTAAAGCATACAGCATGCTGTATTATGTGGAGTTATTACTCCCTTTGTCCCTTTGGGGGGATATGGTCGCAGACGAAATACTCAGTTAAAAACTGAATTTGACAGTCAAATTGAAAGAATGTTAGAACGAATGGGCAATGTGTCGTTTGACTGGTTTTTTATCTCCCCTGTAGAAAAAGGTTATATCAAATATAACCAGTTATTTGACGGAAGTTTGACGTTATATGATATATATATTTTGAATGAAATGATTGAATATTTGGCAGATGTTCAACGTAATATTAAAGAGTTAGCGGAGAAGCGTAATGGCTAGTAAATTAGGAGATTTTTTTGTTGAACTTGGTGCCAAACCTAACACAACAGGCATAAAAAGTTTTGGTAGTGCTTTGGGTGGATTACTAGGTACTGTCGGAAAAGTTTATGCTGGAATTTTAGGGCTAGGCGGTGCAGTATTATTCGGAACAAATAAAATGGCAAAAGAAATGGCTGAAATTTCACGATCCGCTAAAGATGTTGGTGCGTCTGCAAAAGAATTAGATATGTTCCAAAATATGTTTAGACTTGCTGGAGGAAATGCTGAAGAAGCAAAAAACACTATTAAAGAATTACATGCAACTGTTATGGGATTTAGTTTTGGAAAATATGACCCAAATTTAGGAATAAAACTTGGAATAGCTCCACAAGATTTATCGGGTAAATTTTTAAAAGATTTTGAATTGATAAGAAAAAGACTTAATCAACGTTTCAAACCCGAAGAAAAAGAGGCTGTTTTAAGCGAAATAGGTCTTAGTGGAGCGTTAAGATTATTAAGACAAACCGATCAGAAATATTCGGATATAAAAAAAGAAGCACAAGCTTTAGGATTGATAACTCAAAAACAAACTGAAGAAGCTGAGGCGTATGTAGAAAGTTTTGCAAGATTATCAATAATTGTAAAAACAATTAAAAGAGATATGGCGGAAATTACAATGCCAGGTATTACAAATTTTATGGATAGTATTACAGAAATTTTTAAAGAACATCGGTCAGGAATAAAGAATTTTTCAGAATATTTCTTTAATTCTCTAGCGGCATTAAGTGGAATTTCTTTATTACAACAAGCATTATCAAGTGATAATAAAAAATCTTCTAAAAATGAATCTTTGACAGAATATTCAAACTTTGAAAAATTAGATTTTGTAGATAAGGTTAAATATTTAATCTTATCAACAGAAAAAGAACGTCAACAAATGGTTAACAATGTTACTAATAATATAAATGTTAATGTCTCTCAAACAAACGCAAGTGCTGAGGACATAGCAAAAAAGACAATCGAGGCTCAAGATAAGATAAAATATAAACAAGCAAAACAATCACTTGTAGGCGGTGGGATATAATGGCATCTAGTTTATTACAAGCAATGGTTTTAGGGCAGATTGTAGGCGGTGGCGTAAAATCTATACTAACTAAACGTAATAATAAGTTAGTGGTTGTTATTAATAATGAAGAACTTTCGATTTATTTTGACATGATAAAATCATGGAGCTATAAAAAAAGTGTCAAATTGACTGAAAATCCTGTCGAGCAAGGTGTTTTGGTTAACGATCATAGGATTATAGAACCGATGCGATTAACTATAGAGGTTGGGGTATCGAATGTTATTAATCCTGTTACTAAACTAGCACAATTTAATGGTAAAAATATTTTGAAAGCATCAAAGATTTTGTTGCTGGGCGGGACGAGTATTGCTGATTCACCGCAAGCCGCTGTTTATACATATTTACGAGAAGCGATTGACAATTCAGAAATCTTTGATGTTGAAACACCGTTAGGAACAATGAGAAATTTCTTAATTACGTCAATCCAAAACACGAACGATAAACAAAGTTACGGAGCATTTGAGGGAACACTAGAATTACAAGAAATACTTATTGCTGAAACACTAGGACAGCAAACAGATTTGTCGGGAGTAAATACTCGACCAAGAGTGAATAACCAAACTTATACACCTAGTGGCTCAACTTTTGTGGTAGGTGCATAAATGGAATATATAAAAACTAACGTAGGAGTCGAGCAAGATTTGATAATCACTTATAATTATGTTTCTTATAAATTTGAAATAAAATTTAATGATTATTATCAATATTGGTTTATTGATATTTATAACGATACAACGAATATATTAATTGCGGCAGGCATTAAATTGAAATTGGTTTATGATTGTTTTTTAGGGCTAGGTTTAAATCTTGGTGGGTTATATTTGATTGATACTATCGACGATGGTAGTGCTTATAATATAAAAACGGATTTTGGCGATCGACTAAAATTAGCGAGAGTATTTTAATGCAATTAAAAAAACGTCATATAAAAATAATCGTTGGGAACGATTATAAAAAGGTCTTTGAATCAAAACAAGCACCTGGATTTTTAAGGATTGATTTTGAAATTAAGAAATATTCTAATACTTCGACTTATGGAATGAATACAGCGAATATCGAGCTTTATAATTTGAATGAAGAGTCGAACAGAATGCTTGTCGGCAAAGAATTACCAGTTATTATTGAAGCTGGTTATGAAGGCTCAGAGGCGATAATTTTTAATGGTCGAATAGGTTCGTCGGTTAAAATAAAGAAAAGCCCTGAACATCCTGATATTGTTACTAATTTACTTTGTGCGGCAGGGTTCAAGACAGTTCAACATTATGTAGTTTCGCGAGCTGTTAAGAATATGGAGATTAAAGATTTTTTAAAGTCTATTTGTAGTAATGTTGAAATTATTGACGAGAATTTGCAAAAAGTCAAAGCTCCTATTACTGCTGATTTTGTTGTTGATTTAAACGGCAATCAAATACAGGGGAATACTGGCGAGCGGACATTCGATGATACGTTTGTAGATGTTTTAACTAAATTATCGAATGAGTTTTATTTTGATTTTCAGATAGGCGAAGATAAAGTATTGTTTCGTCCGAGAGAAATGCAAACGAAACATACTATCACCCCTGATAATGGATTGATAGGAATTCCTGAAATTACCGAACTAGGTGTTGATTTACGGACATTTTTCAATCCAGGACTAGAGACAGGAGATGCGTTTACGTTAGAGTCTAAATACTCAAACTTTAAATTAGGTGCATTAGAGTTTTTAGATAGGACAGATGTTAGCGGAATGTTTAACGCTCGTAAGGTTAACAACAAAAACAGATATGCAGGATCATATAGAATTTTGGAATTGATACATAAATGTTCATCGAACACTAACGATTGGCAGACAGAGATAACGGCTAGTAATTATAAACTGAACGATATGACAGTGAGGAAACAATAATGAGTAATATAAACGAAGTTTTGATGTATTTTGGAGAGAAGCTAAAACGGAATATTCATACTTGTATACCTTGCGAAGTTGTTGCGGTTAATAATGATCGAGTTGATGTTGTGCCAATTTACAAGAATATGAAAATAGGTACTACTAAAAATATTAGAATGGAAACTGGGGAATATATAAGAGTAGATGATTATGATTGTCCAGCTCTTCTAAATTGCCCAGTTTGCATGCTAGTAAATTCTGTCGCAAAAATAACAATCCCTATCTCGGTTGGTGATCAAGGGCTATTAGTTATTAGCGAGAAAGATATTAGGAATTGGAAAGAAGCAAAAGGTAAAATTTTAGCAAGTGCTAGAAAATTTGATATGAATGACGGATTTTTTATCCCGTTCATTAATCAATCTATTACAGGATTAAGTACAGATTCGATAGTTATAGACTATAAAGGGACTAAAATAGAAGTAACAGAAACTAAGATTGAAGTTACTGGCGACATTGAAATAACTGGCGATTTAAAGGTAACTGGTGCTTTGCAAGTTACTGGCGAAGCGACTATCGGGAGTATCCCGTTTAGTACGCATAAACATGCGTATATTTCACCTAGCGGCCCAGCAGTAACAGGAGTGCCACAGCCATGAGTACGTTTGTAACAGATGATACTATTAATGATTTATATTTAGATGCAAAAAAGAATATTGCAATGTCGACATCAAGGCTTGAAGAGATTAAACAGCTTGTAAATAACAAATTGCAAACTTTTTTAGGCGAAATACCACTCGATACTAACGAGGGAGTAGATTATTTCGGTATTATTTTAGAGAAACTTGTACCTTTGGATACAAAATTGAATGAATTGACAAATAAGATATTAGAAGTAGACGGAGTTATTGGGATAGATAATATTGATTATAGTTTACCGAATGGTAACGATGAGGGACATTTTAGTATATCAATTAAAACAGATGCAGGTACTTTTACTATATAGAGGAGAATAATAATGGGCGAATTAAATATTACAGGTTACGAAACTACAACTTTGGCTGAAAAAATATTAGCTTTACAAAATATTTTTAAAGCGGCATTCGGTAGTGATATTAATTTAGATCTATATAGCCCACAAGGTAAATTAATAACAGACCTAGCAACTCTTTTTGATAATGACGATAAAATAGGTTTGAATTTCTTTCAACAACTAGATTATCATAATGCAACAGGTGCGTTATTATCTTTAATTGCTCTTTCAAAAGGACAGTCAAGACGAGATGGGACAAAAGCGGCTATTACAGCAACTTTTACTAGTTCGGCGACAGGATATACCATAGCTAGTGGTAGTGTGTTTTCTCTCACTACTGACAGTACCATAACATTCCAAACTACAACGGATGTAACAATATCTAATGTTTCGCAAGTTGTATCTTTAGTGGCTATAAATAATGGTTTAACTGAAGCGATTATCACTGACAATTTGACGGCTGTCGATTATTTCCCGTTACTTACCGATATTGAGATTTTGACAATAACTGACGGGACAAATACTGAAACTGATGCAGAATTGATAGCAAGACTTAATGATTCGGATACAGAAACAGGGATTAATGATTTTAAGTCTGTAGCCGATAAATTAAGATTGGTTGATGGTGTAACTAGAGTTCGAGTATTCGATAATGCAACAAATGCTCCAGTAAATGGCGTTCCAGCTTTTAATTTATTCTGTCAGGTTGTTGGCGGGGCAGATGTAGATATAGCACAATGTATTTTAGATAATAAAGCAACAGGGACTCCGACCTATGGAAATGATTCAGAAATTATAGATGACTCTGAAGGTTATCCAAAAGTTATTTATTTCAATCGTCCTTCTGTAAAAACAATTTATGTGAGAATAACATTGTCAGAACGCAACGGACAAACAATTGATACCTCAAAATTTACTGAACTCGAGACAAATACACAAAATTATATTAATGCTTTATCGGTTGGCTATTCTGTTTCTTATACTGCTATATTTGGGATTTGGGCAGGGCAGAATTTTAATATTGATACACTTGAATTAAGTTTTGACGGGGTATCTTATGTTGAAACAGATTTGACAATAGCGTTTACTGAATATGCTTATATGGACGATATAGCAACTAAAATTGAGGTGATTACACCATGACAGATTTAGTTAAGCCACAGCAATTATTTCAGTATAAAAATTCTACTAAATTTAATAGTTTAGTCGACGGTTTGTTTACATTATTTGAGGATGTGTCATTTGATAATTTATATAGTTTTTTAGATATTGATTCTGCTTCGGGTTTATGGCTTGACCAAATAGGTTTATATTTGAATTATCAAAGACCGATAATTTATAATATAAAAAAAATAACTGCTAATAATAAATATATAGATATAAAAACACAAATTCCTCCCAATCCTCCTAACTATAATGTTGCAATAGTTGATGAGGGTTTTTATATAGTAGGGAATAATGAGTCAGAGTCAGGAACATTATGTGAAGCAATACATAAAGCTTTAGGATTATCATCTGATATACATGTTTATGTTGAAAATAATAAAATTAATATTAGATATGATTTTTCTGTTCCAACTTTAGGAATGTCTTTTTTATTTAAAACTGGGGCAAATAGTATAAATTCGATTGGTGAAACAATAGGATTTGATGATGATACTTCGTTTATTGGTGGAACAACAAAACTTTATGTTGCTAATAATTCTATATCTCAAAAAATCATTATGGATGATGCTTTATTTAAAATCTTACTCAAAGCAGAAATATTTAGAAGAAATTCACATTTTACAATAAATGAAGTTATCAGTAATTTAAAATATGCTTTAGGTGCTGATAGTGTTTTTCTTGCGGAAATGGCACCAAAACTAGTACATATAATTGTTATAACTTACAATAACGATATTAGTGCGTTAATAAATTCACTTAATACTTTAGATGAGCGATGGTTTGGTTTGCCGACAGGTGTTGGGCTTACTAGTTTTGATTATGTGAATTTCACAGACCCAGCAAAGAAAATATTTGTTTATGACAAAGCGGATAGTGTTTATGACGATCCGAACATAGTTTATTATAAATAGGAGGATACATGAAAGAACAATTATACAAAGTTGCATCAACTGCAACTAATATAGACCCTGTTGATGAAACAGAAATAAAAACAGGAATAGTAACAGGGCAGGCGGGGAATAGTTATCAACAAAACTTATTTGAATATTATACATCAGAACAACTTTATAGTTTATCAACAGAGTTTAAAAATTTGTTAGAAGCATATGGCGTAACATTATCGGCGAGTAATAATACTCAAATACTTACATTACTTCAAGACGCGGTATTGCCTTGGAGTGCAACTATAACCTATAAACAATATTCATTATGTCAAGTTGCAGGGCTTATTTATGTATCTTTACAGAATGCTAATACCAATCATGCAGTAACCGATACATCTTGGTGGACGGGAATGGATATTAATGCTGATACAATAACTTGTAATACTTTAAGTGCTAAAGATAAAAATTATATTGTTTCTAATAATTCTATATTTGTTAGCGGAAATGCAAATGATTCAATAGCGTCAATCCCAAAATTAGCAGAATCACTAGAATTAAATTATAAAAATAAAAATTTTTTAACAATGGATAGTGTTAATATAGGAACAAGTGCAAGTTCTTATTTCCCTTATGATTTATTAATTGCTAAAGGGTTTTTATGGTGCACTTGGCGAGAGGATGATAAGCTTTACAAAATCAATAAAGATACTATGGATGTTGTTTCTAGTATATCTGTTGGTACATATCCTCAAGGTTTGGCAAGTTCTGACAATGAAATATATATTTGTAATTATAGTAGTAATAATGTTTCTGTTTATAATATTCTTACAGGATTAATAACTCATACTATCGCTGTGGGGACTAATCCGTTTAAAATTTGTAAGGTTGGGGATAATGAAATGTGGGTTTGCAATTATGGGAGTGCTAATGTATCAGTGATTGATATTACATCGAAAACTGTAACACAAACTATTTCTGTAGGGACTAATCCTAGCGATATTATATATACTGGAGAGTCGCAAAATGGCGTAGGTGTTGATAATGGTTGTGTTTTTGTTGCTAATTATACATCTGACACAATATCAGTAATAGATTCAGGTTATAATGTTTTAACTCCAATTGATACTGCCAGTGCAGGCAATAATCCATCATGCTTAGCTTATGATACTAATTATTTATGGGTTGGTTTTAATAATGGCTATATCAATAAATATCAAATTAACCTAAAAGGGAAAGCGCTTTCTAATTCTATTCAGACAGCGTCTCAGTTAGTCGATCTAATGTTTAATGGAAAACATATATATTCAATAGGCTATGATACTGCATATATTGATAAAATTGATCTTACACTTGATGGGGCTATTTCTGGGTGTATTCCAGATGTATATGACCTATCAACATCTCCAACAGGATATACGAGTATATCAGGTTGTGCATTCGATGGGGAATATCTATATGTATCGGGCTCAAGTATAGCCGCCCCTTATTATGCACGAATTTTAAAAATAAATATATAAATTAAAAGGAGTAAAACATGAAAAATAAAATTTTATTAGTAATTTTTTTCTTAATTACAAGTTTAAGCTTTGCGGATTATGTCGTAGTGGATAAAGACGAGACAGATGCTAATCAAAAGATTTACGGGACACAAATTGAAGGCGGTGTTGCTTGGGTTGGCATTGAGATAACTACGAGTACAACACATTATAATCAAGGCACATCGACTACAACTTATACTCAATGGTGGAATGTTAGAAAAGCAACAACAACAGTATATTATGACGGATTTAATTATAAGAAACATGTTTATCCAAATTAATCGAGGAGGATTATAATGCGTAAATATTTAATAACAATCTTTTTTTTATTTTTATTTTCTTATTTATCGTTCGCTGGATCGAATGTATTTTTAGATAATAACAGGAAAAGCAATATATTATATGGCGATATCGTAAATACAGTCAATGGCGAAACTGGAGATGTTGAGATTAGTACATCTACAATTTCAGGTTTTGTCTTGAAGTCTGGAGATACAATGACTGGAGATTTAACTTTACCAAATCTAATCGCAAACGATAACATAACATGTGATTATCTTACGGTTAATAGCACGTCATCATTCGCTGGTTTAGCTACATTTTCGGATATTACGACTAGCTCTATATCAGTAATATCAGGCATAATGGTAACGCCGTTAACAAGCTCTGATGGTTCAATACTAACAGGAGTTATTAATCCAGCGGATGCAAGTAATAATTTTAAAATTGAACGTTCCGCCGCTGCTTATGGCGAATTTGCACAAATGGGGTTACGAATAAGTAACGATTATTTGAATTATATACGTTTTCAAGACAAGGGGAATAACGATCGTGGCGGAATGTTATTCATGACAAGAGACGAGAGCGATGTAGAGCATTATACACAGATACTTTCGAATGGCTATGTCGGGATAGGTACTGAAACCCCTTCTTATCTGCTCGATGTGAATGGAACAATAGGCCTCGAAAGTAAGGCGACGATTGATTATGATGCGGGGAATTATAGGATTAATGTTTCAACAGATTTGGCGATAAATGGTAAAATTTTATCTAATGATATGATTATTTCGACTGGAGAGGTAACGGTTGGGCAATCTTTGCCTGTAAGCGGTGCGGGTACTAGGATGATGTGGCATCCTCTTACAGCATCATTCAGGGCTGGATATGTTACTGGTACACAATGGGATGAGGCATCTATAGGAACAGCATCGGTAGCTTTTGGAATGAATAATTTAGTTTCAGGGCCAAATGGGTTTGGGTCTGGATTAAATAATAATGTTTTAGGTTCATATGCCACGGCAATTGGCAGTGGGAACATAGCATCAGCGATTGGAAGTCTAACTCTCGGGACAAGCAATAAATGTTATGGCCTGTCTGATTCGGTTGCGATAGGCCTTAATAACAATGTTTTGGATAGTTATGGGGTAGCAATAGGCATTGGTAATGAAGTTATCGGATCGCCAGCTTTTACCTTTGGTAGTAGTAATATATCTTCAGCAACACTATCGGTAACACTTGGAAATAGCCTAACTGCTCAATCATACGCATGTGGATATGTAGGGCAATATAATGAATTAAGCGGTAATCTTTCTTCATGGGTTACTACAGATCCGATATTTGTTGTTGGTAATGGTGTAGATAATAGCAATCGCAATAATGCATTTACAATATTAAAAAATGGCGATGTCTGCATAGGAACAACAACATCTAACGGAAAATTGAATGTTATAGGCGGTAGTATAAATTGTAATTATGGAATAAATGCATCAACATGCAATATATCGACTGGAACATTCGATTATATTTCAGTATCTACGATAACAGTCTCGAGCATGACATCAACTAATGCGTCGTTTAATCAAATTTGGGTTTCAACTATCAATCCTAATTCGCCGTTAATAATTAATAATGGTGCAAATAATGTATTGATTAGTGGCACAGGAAATGTTGGAATAGGAACAACAAATCCAACTTACCCACTAGATATACTTGTTAATAATTATAGCAGAATTAAATCTGGTTCATCCGCTACAGGAGGGACAAATAGTTTAATTTTAGATACTAGCTATACTACTCATCAATCTATGATAGAATTTTATAGCAGTGGCACAAGAAAATGGCAATTAGCAAGTAGAAATGGGATAGATTCTCCAAATGATAGATTAAGTTTATATAATAATCCGCAAACAGAAGTATTAACAGTTCTGCAATCAGGTAATGTAGGAATAGGAACAGCAACTCCGAGCGAGAAATTAGAGGTAGTCGACGGAAACATCAAAACTAATTATGGCGTAAACGCTTCTACATGTAATATATCAACTGCTACATTTTTTACAGCGAGCGCTGATAATATAACGGTCAGTTCTATAACTTCACCAAGCGGTAATTTAAGGTTAGTTCCTAACGGCGGCGGACTTAGTAGTTTAGGTTTGACTATGACTAGTGTGGGCTATGTAGGTATTCATAATCAATCGCCAGTCGAAGAATTAGATGTAACAGGACAAATTGTAAATAATGGTT
>Ga0105092_10001527_pt1 | contig 12449 bp, 12 predicted proteins | sample PPLLak2March2015_FD_87021 | JGI IMG/M metagenome (GOLD analysis project Ga0105092, IMG submission 87021) | Freshwater sediment microbial communities from Prairie Pothole Lake near Jamestown, North Dakota, USA - PPLs Lake P7 Core (1) Depth... | ecosystem: Environmental > Aquatic > Freshwater >... | reverse complement strand
TTGTTAAAATAAAAATGTTTTATAACTTAATAACCTTCTTTTTATTTATTATGTTCTTTATTTTTCATTGTTTTAATAAAAAATAATAAAAAAAAGAGGCTATCCTTTTGAGACAGCCTCTTTGCATTTGTAATATATATATTAAATATTTTTACTTTAAGATAAATCTAACACCGGCACTTAATGTTGAAAAAGTGGTCGGTTCATTTGCAGTAAATACCATGTTGTATTTACCCTTACCCATTAAGCTGATAGTTTCTGAAAGCGGTACTGAGTAACCAATACCTGCAGTTAAACCTGCATTAGTTGGTCCGCTTCCGATTCCACCGTCTGATAAGTTATATGCACCAACACCACCATCTATCCAAAATGCAGATGTGTTAGCTGAACCACCAAGGAAGAATCTTGGTCCTGCTGTTATCTCAAGATAATTAGCAGATGAATTTATTCCTTCACCTGATAAATTATTATAATTTACGTTACCAAATACACCCATACTCTGACTCATCCTGTAACCGACATCTACACCAATATTGTATCCTGAATTATAACGGTCATCAAGGTTCTGCATAGGCATTGTTATACCTGCAGTTGGTGCTATTGTCCAATACCTGTAATTAGACGAAGTCGAATACTGTGCATTAGATGCTGCAGTAACTGCAAATAATACTACTGCGATTGCGATTAACCTTTTCATGATATATCCTCCATTCATTCATTAATAAAATACTACTTCAATGCTACTTCATATATTAGTACAAAGCACGTGCCACAATATAATTTTTTAAGCACCTGATATAAGAATAGTTCAAAAGGGCATAAAATTATCCTTATGTCACTTTTATGATGACAAATTTGTCTAATGGGTGTATATAAATTTTAAATGATTGAAATTTAAGGTAGGGTAATTATTTAATATAAGTATATAGAATTTTTGAATTTATGTAAGTAAGTGATATTTAACAAATGTATCAAATATCATTGAAAACTCAGAATGCAATATTTTCATAATACTTTAACTTATAACTCATGAACTCGGATATTATACCGCTGCTTCTCTTAAAAATATTCCATATCTCAAACCTTTAGTACTTACATTGATTTTAGTAAATCCATATTTTTTCATGAATGTTCTGAGTATTAAAGTACCCGGTACAATTATATCAGCTCTTCCTTCCATATAACTTCCCATTTTTAAAATTGCATTGTTTTCTTTGTCACAAAGGTCATCAAAAATATCATCTATTTCCTCTAATGTTAATGTTAACCCGTTTATTAATTCCGATTTAAATATATCATATCCTTTTGAGATAGCTCCAAGAGTTGTAATTGTTCCTGCAATACCTACAAGCTCAGCATTTGCTAAATCCATTTTTATCTCATTAAAACACTTATTAATAAAAATCTCTGCATCCTGAATCATATCGGGAAAGACAGGCTGTGTAGGCATATATCTCTCTTTAATTCTTACGGAGCCAACATCTATACTCTTTCCATATATTTCCTGGCTCATAAGAATTTGTTTGTTGAAATTATCAGGCAGTGAACGTGAATAAGTTATTTCCGTACTGCCTCCGCCAATATCAATTGTTACAATAGGATGCTTGGTTTTTTTAGGTACATTTTCATCAGGATTTTCGTCCTGGATAAGCTCATATACTGCACCCCAGAAAGCCCACCTTGCTTCGGTCTCACCGGATAATACTTCAATTGTAAGGTCTGTTTGTTCTTTTACCTTTTCAATAAATTCTTCTTTGTTGTTCGCATCTCTCAGGAAGCTTGTTGCAAAAGGTATCATAAGCTGCACATCGTTTTCTGTGCAAACCTGTTTGTATTCATTTAATATTTCAATGGCTTTATTAATTGACTCCTGAGAAATGTTTTTACTCGCATCAACACCTTTACCAAGACGGGGGATTTGCTGGCTGTCTTTTACTGTAAGAATAGTTGAAGTCATTTTATCATAGTCCGCAATCAGCATCAGCATTGTATTTGTTCCGATATCAATTGTACTAATTCTCATATTATTTTTTCTTTATTGCGTAATAAGCTAACCACTCCGCTTTTTCTCTTGTTTCTATTAATTTAAACCCGCTGTCTTTAATAGCTTTTGTTAACTCATCATTTTCTTCATGAAGGATTCCGGTAATTATCAATTTCCCGCCGCGTTTTAATTTATCCTTCAAATGCATCATATTTTCGGTTATTACAGTTCTGTCAATGTTTGCAATAATGATATCAAAATCTTTTTCTTTTATATCTGAAATATTCGCTTTATAGAGAGTAATATTATCTGCAGCATTATTATTGGCTGTATTCTCTTCTGCACTGAATATTGAATCAATATCATTATCTATGGCAATTGCTTTTTCAACACCCAGCTTTATTCCTGCAATAGCAAGCACACCTGTACCCGTGCCGTAATCGAGCATGTATTTATCTTTTTCATCTATGCAATCAACCATAATATCAAGTATCATTTGCGTTGTTTCATTGTGTCCTGTACCAAATGCCATCTTGGGGTCTATCTGAATGATAACTTTATTTTCCGGTTCTTTAATTGCAGCTAATTTCCAGGAGGGTGTTACAACCAGCTTGTCCTTTATATAAATGGGGTCAATAGATTCTTTCCATTCATTGTTCCAATCACGGTCTTTGAATTCTTCTATTATAAAATCCTGTTCTCTAATTGCATTGTCTTCAACAAGCTCTTCTTTTAATAATTTAAGTTTGTCTTTTTCATCTTCAGTTACAAATATTTGTACTGTACCGTTATCTTCAAGTATAGTTGAAAAACCTGTTAAATATATCGTGTTATAAATTACTTCGTAATTTTTTTTATCGAAAGCAATTTCCGCTTTATAATACTTTCTGTTCATCCTTGCATATTCCTGTCTTTATATTCCTGTCTATCTCAGTTTGAATAATCAGTTATAAACCTTTTTAGTTGCTGAATCAAGTGTGTTCTTCATAAGCATTGCAATTGTCATTGGTCCTACACCTTTTGGAACCGGTGTTATCATTGATACCTTTGGATAGCAATTAACAAAATCAACATCACCAACTGTACGCTGACCGCTCTTCTTTGTCAGGTCTTCAATTTTGTTTATGCCAACATCAATTATCGCACATCCTTCTTTTATCATATCAGCTTTCAGGAATAGTGCTTTGCCGATTGCCGCAATAATAATATCTGCATTCCTTGTATGAGAAGCTATATCCTTCGTATAGCTGTGGCAGAATGTTACGGTTGAGTTTGCATTTTTATCCTTTTGAAGAAGCAGATTACCGATTGGTTTTCCTACAATATTGCTTCTGCCGATAACAACAACATTTTTTCCTGCTGTTTCAATATTATATCTTTTTATAAGTTCCATGATTCCTGCCGGTGTGCAAGGCACAAAGCACTTTTCGCCAATCATTAACTTTCCTGCATTGATTGGATGGAAGCCGTCAACATCCTTTTTATAATTAACAGCTTCAATAACCTTCATTTCGTTTATATGTTTTGGCAGGGGAAGCTGAACAAGAATGCCGTGAATCTTTTTATCATTATTATATTTTTCTATCAGTGCCAATAGCTCTTCTTCAGAACAGTTATCCTCACGCTTTTCAATTACGGAATGAAAACCTAGTGCTTCACATGTTTTGCCTTTATTCCTTACATATATTTCAGAAGCAGGGTCATTGCCGACAAGTATTAAAGCAATTCCCGGCTTAATACCTTTTTCTTTTACTTCACGCTTTACTTCTTCAAGTATTTCTTCTGAAATTCTTTTACCGTCTATTATTTTTTTATCTGTTACTTCCATATCATTTTTATTTATTATTTAAAATACTGGCATACTTCCATCCTGTTGCCTTCAGGATCAAAGAAACCGAAATATTTAAAAAATTCAGTGCCGTGAACTTCTTCAACAATAACATTTCTTTCCTTCAGTAATTTATGTACTTCTTCAATATTATCGGAGTAGAAAATCGGAAATGAACCGTTCAAACAGGCAGGGGCTATATTTCCACCGGGCTTTATTTGCCAAATAGTAAGACTAACATCAGTACCCGTTTTATAAACAGCCATTAATTCATTTTCATCGAAGTACGCCAGCTTTAGTTCAAGAACCTGTTCGTACCAATCTCTTATTAATTTAACATCTTTGACCCTGATTATTACAACATCCAGCCTGTTAAAAATGCCTGCTTTATTTTCCTGCATATTATATTTCGTTTAAAATGTTTGTAATCTGAAAATTAATTTCCAATCTAATTATTATAGAGGGATTTTTCAGTTAAGAGTTCCCCCTTGTGAAGTTCCTCCGGATTTTTCTTGAGAGGGAGCGGGGTGAGGTTTTACCTCATATGCTTTTCCAAAAATTCACTTATAGCACTCCAGACTTTAATCTGGTTTGAGACTTTTGAAAACCCGTGTCCTTCATCTTCCAATACCATATATTCAACTTCTTTATTTTTGGAACGCAATTTCTCAACAATCTGGTCCGATTCTTTTTGCACAACACGCGGGTCGTTCTTGCCCTGTACAATAAATAAAGGACAAACAATATTATCAACATAATTAATAGGGGAGCGTTCAGTCAACATTTCTTTATCTTTTTCCGGGTCACCGACAAGTTCATATGATGCCGGTTTCCAATGCTCGGGAATTGAATTTAAAAATGTAAACAGGTTTGATGGCCCGAATATATCTACAGCACATTTCCATAATTCAGGTGCCTTTGTAACACATGTTAATGTCATAAATCCGCCAAAGCTTCCTCCTACTACTGCAATTTTAGCAGCATCAACATAACCACACTTCAAGAGGTAATCATAACTACCAAGTACATCTTTAAATTCTGCTCCACCCCAGTCTTTATATATTTTTTTCTGAAATGATTTACCGTATCCTGTGCTTCCTCTGAAATTAGGAGCAATAACAATAAATCCAAGGTTGGTAAATATCTGGAAATATTTACTAAAAAAAACACTTATCTGCGCTTCAGGTCCGCCGTGCGGCCAAACAATTGCAGGATTCTTGCCATTCTTTTTCATCCAGGAAGGAATAAAGAGGGTAGCTGATATCTCAAGTCCATCAAAGCTTTTATATGTTATTACTTTTGGAACGGTAAAATGCTCCTTAGGAATCCCGCCAATCATTGAAAATGTAATCTGTTTTAATTTCTTTTTTTGCAGATCATATATATAAATATCATTAGGATTCTGCGGTCCGTCAAGTAAGAATATTATACTCTTTTCATTGGGAGTGATTTCATAATCAAGACAGGTTCCTTTAGGAAGATTAAGCGTAATTGTTTTTCCTGTCTTCAAATATTTTATCTTAGTTTTATAACTGCCATCTTCATTTATCTGGTAAACAAGAAATTTATTTGATTCAGATAACTTATAACTTACTATATCCCATTTCTCAACTGCTGTATTACTGTATTCACCTGTTTTTATTTTGTATTGACAAATGTAATTGAATTCTTTGCCGTTATTTGTTATGAAATAAATAATATCATTTTGTTTATTAAACCTGCCGCTGGCATTATACATATCACCTTCATGCGAAGTAATATTTTTTTTCACTTTTGTCTGCCTGTCATAAATAAAAATATCATGATTAGAATTATGATAAAAAACATTAAACAAAAGATAACGTTCATTTTGGCTCCATGCACCGGGTATTTCAACATGAACAGAACACGATTCATAAATACACTCTTCTTTGCCGGTTTTCATATCATATATATAGCTGTCGAAAAATCTTTTGTCTCTTTTATTTGATGCAAATAAAAACTTGTTTGAACTTTTATCCCAATCAATAAAATAAGCCTGTGAGCCTGCATGTGAAGGTGACAGGTTTTCAGGAATACCGCCTTTATCATTTACAATAAATATCTGCTGGTTCTCATCACCGTTAACATCCGATTGAAATATTATCTCATTCTTTTTTTCAGAATAAACAAGTGACCTCACTGCATTTTGTTCAAGTGTTACCTGAGTAGTCCATCCGCCTTCAATAGGAATAGTCCATATATTAGGCATGCCGTTTGTGTTTGTTATATAAGCTACTGTCTTGTTGTCCGGTGATACTGATAAGCCGAATAATTGCCTGATAGCATAAAACTGTTCTATTCTGTATTTTGGTGGTTTGCTTTTTATTGATGCCATATTTAATTTATTTTTTAATGAATTTACAAAGATAACGAATTGAAATCATCATTTCCACGAAAGAACCTGAACCCCGGATTTACCCTGATTAAAAACCTTGAACCCCGGATTTACCCTGATTAATATGATTTGAATGATTTTAAAAGCTGAACCCTAGATTAACACAGATTAATATGATTATGTATGATTAGATTTTTTTTGATTACAAATTTAAAAAATTTTATAAATTATTTTAATAAAATATATATTTTAAAAAGAATTTGTAATTTGGGACTAAAGTTCAAATACGGGGAGTGTTTATTTCCACAAGCTAAAGTCCGTAGTTATTCTTTAAAAGAGATTACTTCTAAGCGGTTATTTTTAATAATGCTTTTCTTTGTGAACTTTGTATTCTTTGTGTTCTTTGTGTTGAATCTTTTAATCTGATGAATTTGATAAATTTGACTAATCTGAATAATCTGATTATCCATGAAATTCAGTTACCATATTTAGATTACTCTATATGGCTATTTATTATAATGTTATATATTTTAAGAATTCTTCCATTTATATTAAGCAAATATTACTTCACACCGGAGGGCTCATGAAAAATATGATTTCAGTTTTTACTTTGCTCTTACTTATGAACTCGTTTATTACTGCACAAGAGAAAGATTTTGTTCCTGTTTATATCGCTAAAGATGTTATAGATAATTACATCACATCAATAGGCGGCAAAGAAAAAATCAAAAAAATCCATACCGTTAAGATTGATGGAAAAATTAATGTGATGGGTATGGACATGAGCATATCAAAATATGTTGGAAGGGATTTTTATTACCAGATAATGCAGGCAGAAGATTTCTATGAAATAACTTCATACAACAATCAGACCGGTAAAGGATGGTATACTAAAAGCGGAAAGGTTTCTGATTTTGATAAGAATGCAGTTAATTATTACAGGTTATATTCTGTTAATTACTGGGGTTATTATCTTGACGGATATGACCTTGGAATAAAATATGAATTTGATGAAAGTGAAAATAATGACACCAATTATTATTGTATAAACTTCATCAAAAATGATACTCTTCTCACTACAATGTATTTTGATAAATCTAATTTTATGAAGGTGAAATCTGTGAAAGACAATGAAGTAAGATATTTCGGCGATTTCAGAAAGGTAGGGGAGTGCGGAATCAGTATGCCATTTCTTATTGCATCAGACGATACATTAAAAATCGCAAGTTATCAATTCAATCAAACCTTTAACAAGCAGCTTCTTGATAAAGAAGGCTGGCAATATTATAAACCGTAGGTTCATTAGTTCCCCCTTATCAATGAAGGGGGTTAGGGGTGTGATTCAACTTTTGAAAATATAAGCATATTTAATATTGATAAGATAGATTTTTTCATCACTTTCTAATAATATTCATAATCATATGTAATAACTGATTCAGGGTTGTATTCATTATCATATTTTGTCATTGTTTTCAAAAAGCCTTCTTCATTGTATTTATAAATATATTGAGCTTCATAGCCATAACTGCTTTCTTCCTTCTTTTGAATTAAATTGCCCGAACTGTCATACATATAACTTATGGCAGTGATATAATGATCACCATTCCAATAATAATAATTTATTTCTTTTCCAATTTATTTTATCGTATTCATACACAATGCTATCAACATATTTTTTATTAATAGCCGTCTTTCTCAATAAACCATTTTCATTATAATAATAAAAAACAGTATCAGGTGTCTGGAATTTGAAAGTAATTTTCCCGGTAATTAAATTTTTATCATTATATTTCCTGATGATTTTTCTTAAACGGTCTCCTCTATATGTATTCTCCTTATTCAACCCTTCCCAATTTATTAAATCCGTCCTCACTTTTTCACTTATAGTGCTCCAGGCATGCCGGAATGAGATTGGAGCGAAATCAGTTTTAATTATGATAGACTGTTCCTCCGGGTTATCACTTGAGATATCCACAATTACATCAAAAGTGTCAAGCAAAGGTTCTATCCACATTTCTTCCTGCACCCAAATGAATACGCTGTCATCTGCTGCGTGTGCTATTATCCTGAATTGTTTCCACTTACTTATTATACCGTTATTTTCAAAAGCATTATCATAAAAACCATTATCATATAATTGTTCAATCTTATTTCGTTTACATCGTACTTGTAAGTTACAGTTTCCCTTAACAAGCCATTTGAATTATAGGATTCTTCTTTGACCAGCTTATTATTACTGTATTTAAAAAAAGTTCTTCCCGGTACCGATTCAAATTTTTCTATTTTGCATAATGCAAAAATATTTTAAAACTAGATACTGATAAATTGGGAGGTGTTCCTATTCTGTGCTTAATTTTTTATATCATTTTACCATATTGATAAATCACAGCTCCAGCCGGAGTTTTCTTTCCAGAAGATTGCATAAAATGTATTTTCGAATTTTTTCTCACCATGGTCTTCTTCGGCATAAAAATAGCTTTTACTAACATTATCATTTTTCTTCATTAAGCAAAATGTATTTGCAGCACCGGTTACTTTTATTTTAACCTTTGTGACATCACTGATTTCTATTTCTTCACTGCTTAAAATTTCAACTTTATCAAATTTTATATCATGGTTTTTAGAAACAAAAAGAGGAATTCCTTCATCTGTGGTAATTTCCCTGCCAAATAAAAGCCTGACAACTTTCTCTTTATCGGAATTATTTTCCAGGCAGGCAGAAAGTTTTTCACAAACCTTTGGCTGAATAATATCAACCGGCACCTTGTTTGAACAGGATAAATAAAGCAAAGCTGCTGAAAGAAATATTATTTTATTGGTTTTATGCATAGCGGTGATTCAAATAAAATTTGAAAATACATGCATTAATTTCATTCAAATTAAATAAATTCCAAGAAAATACCAAATGGGAATGTATTATTAATCTCTTATTTTCAATAAAAATATTTCAGATAAACTGCTCCCCCTCTCCATGTGGAGAGGGGTTGGGGGTGAGGTGGAAATAAAAAAAGGCAACATTCCAAATTATGAATTTCGAATTTTCAATTACGAATTGAATAAAATTTACTTTCAATCCGAAATTTGAAAAGTTGCCCTGAGTTCTTCAGTGACAATATAAGACATATGCCTTGCATATCTTGTACAAAATTATACAAAAGTGTATTGTTTGTCAAGTGCTGTAAATTGATAAAATTCATCTGTTTACAGGTTACTGTGTTTAGGTTAACTACTTATCGTTTTTCTTTAAAAAATTATTACTTAATTTGAGTATATGACAATTAACTTTAAATTAAAACAGGATGGAAGTTTAAGCGGATTGGAAAATTTCCACATGTCCGTTGATGAAGTTGGAGTTAAAGAAAGAGCCGCATCACTTGCCTCACGGAGTATAAAAAAAGCAAGCAAGCTTCAGGCAATAAAGATGGCGGTATCTATGATAGACCTGACCACACTGGAAGGAAAAGATTCAAAGGGAAAAGTACATGCCATGTGCCGCAAAGGAATAAGACCGCTGGAAAGTGCACCGGATATTCCGCATGTTGGTGCTATTTGTGTTTATCCCAATATGATTACATATGCAAAGGAAATAGTGCAGGGTACAGGAGTTAAAATTGCTTCGGTTGCAACTGCTTTTCCATCGGGACAAACTCCGCTGAAAATTAAGCTTGAAGAAGTAAAGAAGGTTGTTCAGCTTGGTGCTGATGAAGTTGATATGGTTATAAGCAGAGGAGAGTTTCTTGCGGGAAATTATAAATATGTCTTTGATGAGATAAAAGCAATAAAAAATGCCTGCGGAGATGCACATTTAAAAGTGATACTGGAAACAGGCGAGCTTGAAACTTTTGATAATATCAGGAAAGCAAGCTTTATTGCAATGCTTGCAGGAGCGGATTTTATAAAAACATCTACGGGGAAAGTACAGCCCGCGGCAACATTACCCGTTGTGCTTTGCATGCTTGAAGCAATACGTGATTATTATGATGAAACAGGTAAGAAGATTGGTATGAAACCTGCTGGCGGTATTAAAACAACTAAAGATGCTATTGCAAATCTTGTTTTGGTTAATGAAACACTGGGTGATGAATGGCTTACACCTGATCTGTTCAGGATAGGTGCTTCATCATTATTGAATGATTTGCTGATGCAGTACCAGAAGGAGAAGGTGGGAGTGTATCAGTCATCTGTTTATTTTACGAATGATTGAGGGCGAATGGTTGCAGGTTGTAGGTTGGAGGTTGAAAAAAGGATTATGATGAAATATTTATTAGAAACAAATATTTATTTTATATAATTAAGAAAGAGAAATGGAAGGTGAATAAATCTTCTATTTGATTTCAAAACAAGACAAATTATATCATTGAATAATTTAGAAGCATTATTCATATTGTTACTGCTTATCTCTCTCCCTATTCACAGGCAATCTATAGCAAAAACTATTCCCGGGGACTTCAACATGAACACATTTTATTATCATTAGAATAAATAAGCAATGAACAAAACAAAATATATAATATTATTGCTTTTATTCTCTCTCCCACTACATGTGCAAGCCATAGCAGCATCTAATTACACAGACAAATCTGACAGCCTTGAATTTATAACCTTATTTAATAAAGGTCAGGATGCTTATGATAACAAACAATTTGAATCAGCTAAAAATATATTTATAGAGACAATTTCCAAACCTATACCATCAAATGATACAGATATTACCAAGCCGCTTCCCTTTCAACTTGCAGGATTTGAATACTTACATATGAAAAAGCAAGCTGCAAATATTTTAAAACAAATATACTTTGAAGAGAAAGATTTTAAACTGGCATTATACTATCACAATCTTACAACCGGAATTTATAAAGTTAACTATTTCGGCTGTGGATTAGGTTTAATGTCAGATGCTGCAAACAGTGTTTTATTTAAATCAAAGTGTTTTGAAGAGTTAAATCAATATGACAGTGCAATGAGTGCTCTGGTTTCTCATATGGATTATTACTCTGAACGCTTTGTAGACCTTGCCGTTATGAAAGTAGGAATTGACAGCCTCAAAAGTGAAATGATATTTGCTTTAAATAACTTGAAGCTGTATGGTAACAGATTTATGTTAACACTTCTGGGAAATGAAATTTGTGTTGCTCTTTTTAAAATGCAGACACGGGTAATTAATGAGTATAAATATACAAATTCAAACGGAGATACTGTGAAAGTTCAGGCAAGGGAAGATATTCCATTAACAGATAAAGAAAAAGAAATTGCAATAGAAAAACAAAAAGAAAGCTTTAAAAACAGCAAGCTGTATATGCTTGTAATGGAGTATAAGAAAAAGAATTATTAACATGAATAAGCTTATAAAAATAATATTAATAATCTTGTTTTCTCTCCCGTTACAGTTTCTCTCCCAGACACGGTTTTTCGGCTCGGGTGATAGAGCATATATTTATCATGATGTATTTGGTAATACATATTACACCTTTGGCTATGATGAAAATGACAGACACAATATTTTTATTCAAGGACCTTGTGTTATTGATAACTTTATGCTTCAGGAGTATACTATTAATGAAGCAATAAAATATATTGATAATGAAGAATACGATGATGCCAAAATTGCTTTAATGAAAATCATACTGGATATTGATAAATCATTTAATTCAGATATTGATAATATGATAAGGAAGCGTAATGTAAATGCTTCATTTGAATTACTGAAGAATATATATTATAAAGAAAAAGACTTCAGGAACGCATTATTATATAATGAACTGGAATACAGTTCATTTAAGAATATGTCCAGGGACGGTATTGAAAATTTATTGAATTACGAAAAGTATAAATCTGTAAATAGTTATAAATCGTCTCTTGATAGAATAATTTTTAATGAAAGCTGCCGCTGCGGGGATTTTACAAGGTTGAATGAGTATAATAAGACCCTAACTGAATTTAGTGCAAAGTGTCATTATGAAATGAAAAATTATAATACAGTTATAACCATTACTTCAGGATATCTGAATGATACGGCTATGGCAGAAATGTTTGTAAAATCTATGATTAAGAAATTTAAATCAAATCCCTTGAAAGAAGAACTGTCAAAGGAAATGAAAACATTAACGATAATGCCTCCGGAGGATACAGCAACCGTATTCATAAACAAAGATGCAGATATACCTTTTAATGGTTCAATTAATATTAACCTGTTTAATGTACCAGTTAAAATAACTGATAACAAGATTTCGAAATTACAAAGTGATTTCAGGCAAAACAAAATTACCTATTTAGAAGCCAAT
>Ga0105092_10001525_pt1 | contig 12467 bp, 7 predicted proteins | sample PPLLak2March2015_FD_87021 | JGI IMG/M metagenome (GOLD analysis project Ga0105092, IMG submission 87021) | Freshwater sediment microbial communities from Prairie Pothole Lake near Jamestown, North Dakota, USA - PPLs Lake P7 Core (1) Depth... | ecosystem: Environmental > Aquatic > Freshwater >... | reverse complement strand
CTGAACACTGTACATCGCCTTTTGACAGGAAGGATTCATTTCCAAAATTGCCTGCTTCCTTTAGCTCTGTATAGGTTGACGGATTCAGATCAGCAGATCCCCCCAGAAAACCGGGAAGCCGGGATCCAAATGAATTCATGGTTTTGCCTGAAGCAATGCGGGTGGCCATTCCTTTTTCATCGGGTGGAAACACCGGTATATTTTCGTCCCATCCTTGGGGAAGTTCATTTTCAATCATCCATCTCAATTCCATTGCGAGATCCGGATACACCTTTTCATAGGCAGCAAATTTGGCCTTCCATTCTTCTTCCGCCTGCCTGCCTTTTTCAACGGAACTGCGCAGATGGGAGTTCACCTTTTCGGGAATATAAAACAGTGGATCCACAGGCCAGCCCAGATTCTGTTTTGTCATTTTTACTTCCTCTTCTCCCAGGGGTGATCCATGGGCTTCGAAAGTATCCTGTTTTTTAGGCGAGCCATATCCCAGGTGGGTTTGTACCATGATGAGCGATGGACGTTCTTTTTCATTTTTGGCTTCCCGAATTGCTATTTCAATGGCTTCCAAATCATTGCCATCCTCCACTGATTGGGTATGCCAGCCATAAGAATGAAAACGCATTGCATGATCATCACTAAATGCCATATGGGTGGAGGCCGATAGCGTAACGTGATTATTATCATAGAGATAAATCAGTTTCCCAAGTTTCAGATGACCGGCAAGGGAAGCAGCCTCAGCAGAAACACCTTCCATCAGGTCGCCGTCACTGACTATGCTGTAAGTATAATGATCTATTATCCCGAAACCGGGCTTATTATATCGTGCGGCAAAATACGCTTCGGCCATAGCCAGGCCTACCCCATTGCCAAAACCCTGCCCAAGCGGCCCGGTTGTGGCTTCCACTCCCGGTGTCAGGCCACTTTCAGGATGACCTGGCGTAAGGCTTCCCCATTGCCTGAACTGTTTTAATTGCTCCACGGAAAGATCGTAACCGGTAAGATGCAACATACTGTATAACAGCATGGAACCATGTCCGGCAGATAAGATAAAGCGGTCTCTGTCAAACCAATGCGGGTGTGCCGGGTTGAACTTCATGAACCTGGACCAAAGCACATAGGCCATGGGGGCGGCATCGAGCGGCATACCAGGATGACCGCTGTTGGCTTTCTGTACAGCATCTACCGATAAAAAGCGGATTGTATTTACTGCAAGCTGATCAATGAATTGGGTATTTTCTTTCATATTGGCTTATCTTTGCTGAATAGAAACAGCCAGACCAAACAGTACATCAAAATGTACAAAACCATCCAGAACTAACAAATTTAAAATCGTTTTGATTGAAGGCTGTAACCAATTGTCAAATGCTTCTCAAGTTTTAACATCATTTTAACTAAGTTGATAAAGAGCGTTTTTTGCTACTTTGTAAACTCAGAATGAAAAGAAAAAGCCCAGTACCGGCAAGCGAGCGCATGTTTAAATTGTTCGTTGAATTTGCCCCTGCTGCAATTGCCATGTTTGACCGCGAAATGAGGTATATTGCGGTGAGTCAAAGGTTTATATCTGATTACCAATTGATTAACAAGGATATTATTGGACATTCACATTATGAGATCTTTCCGGAAATATCTGAAAAGTGGAAGGCCATTCACAGGAGCTGTATGGCCGGGGCTACTGAAAAAGCCGAGAAAGAATCCATTGGGAAATCCACCCATGGTTTGAAAAATCAGGCAAAATTGGCGGGATCATTTTGTTTTCAGAAGTGATCACGGCACGCATCCAGGCTGAAGAAGAAATGAAAAAAAGCGAGATCCGTTTTCGCACTACACTTGAAACGATGCTGGAAGGATGCCAGATCATGGATTTTGAGTGGCGCTATCTTTTTTTAAATCATACAGCAGAAATTCACAACCGCATTCCAAGAGAAGAAATGCTTTGCAGAACATACACGGAGGTATGGCCAGGTATTGAAAAAACCAACGTGTATGCTGTCATCAAGCGCTGCCTGGAGGATAGAACGGCAAGCCACATGGAAAATGAATTTATATACCCGGACGGATCTTCGGGCTGGTTCGAGCTTTCCATTCAACCTGTACCTGAAGGGGTTTTTATCCTGTCCATTGATATTACCGAACGATTGGGGTTTTTCAGCGCCTTCATTCAGCCAATCAGTTTGAAGGTACCGGTGTTGGATTAGCCATTGTACAACGTATCATCTTTCGTCTGAAAGGACGGGTTTGGGCTGAAGGAACCGAAAACGTGGGCGCAACGTTTTATTTTACACTACCCAATCGGTCAAATGCCTGAAAATTTCCTGAGATGAGAAAATGCTTCCTCAGGAGGAAGCATGTTTATTTGGACTTCAGGTGTAAACACGAAATAAAAGACGTACCTTTAATGTAATTTTGAAAATTACTGCTACCCAACTTATAATCAGAGGCTTAACCGGTCAATTCTTTAAGTGACAGATTCACTAATTAGAAACCAGCCTGGGACAGCTGACAAATTCCAGCCCGACTCTAAAAAATCAAACATATTGTGATAGTTCTATGAAAAAGCAATCCAAACCAAAAACTCAGGGTCCGGCAGAAAAACCTGATACAGTTAAATTCCCTATTGTTGGAATCGGTGCATCTGCAGGAGGTTTGGAAGCCCTTGAGGAATTCTTTTCAAACATCCCTCAAGATTCCGGAATGGCATTTGTTATTATCCAGCATCTCGATCCCACCCACAAGGGAATGTTGCCAGAGCTTCTTCAACGGACCACCAAAATGCAAGTCTATACGGTTAAAGACCGCATGAAAATCAAGCCGGATAGTTTGTATGTAATCCCCCCGAATAAAAGTATGTCGATTCTTAATGGTACACTACATCTGTTTACGCCTGTTGAAACCCGGGGTCTCAGATTACCGATCGATTTCTTTTTTCGTTCCCTCGCTGATGACCGTCTTGAAAAAAGCATTGCAGTGATTCTTTCTGGCATGGGGTCCGATGGAAGTATCGGGCTGCGAGCTGTAAAAGAAAAGGGGGGCATAGTACTTGTCCAGTCCCCGGATACAGCCAGGTTCGACAGTATGCCCCGCAGCGCCATCGAAGCAGTTTCTGCCGATGTGGTGGCTCCCATGAATGAACTTCCGTTAAAGCTGATCGAACTTTCCAAAAAAACTTCCCATGTACTATCAGGAAAAGAGTCAGAAAAAAACACGAGTGTGCTGGAGAAAATCATCATCCTGTTGCGTTCGCAAACTGGCAATGATTTTTCACAATATAAGAAAAATACCTTGTATCGAAGGATCGAAAGGCGCATGATGATTCACAAGATAAGCAGTATTGCCCTATACCTGCGCTATTTGCAGGAAAATCCGGCTGAAATAGATATACTATTCAAAGAATTATTGATTGGCGTAACCAGCTTCTTTCGGGATGTTACGATGTGGGAACAAGTTAAGAAAAAAATAATACCTCAAATTCTGGCCAAAGCTGCGACGGGTCAAATAATAAGAATATGGATACCCGGTTGTTCCACTGGCGAAGAAGCCTATTCGATGGCCATCATATTCAGGGAAGTCCTGGAAAATGCAAATCTGAAAAAAAATATCGTTGTTCAAATATTTGCTACAGATATAGACAGCTACGCAATAGAAAAAGCCCGAAAGGGTGTTTATACTGCCAATATTTCTGCTGAAGTATCTTCAAACAGACTGAAGAAGTTTTTTATTGAATCTGACGGTCATTTCCGTATTAAGACTGAAATACGTGAAATGGTTGTATTTGCACCCCAGAATGTGATTAAAGATCCTCCGTTTACCAAGCTTGACATACTTTGTTGCCGCAATCTGCTGATATACCTTGATGCCAATTTACAGAAGAAATTATTAATGTTGTTTTATTACAGCCTTAATCCAAATGGTATTTTGTTGCTGGGTAGTGCCGAAACCATCGGAACACAGAACGAACTTTATTCTATTGTTGATTCCAGATCAAGAATATACCGTCGGTCCAATATTTTCAAAACCCCGGAGCTTAATGAGATGCCGGGAACTATCTCCCACATTAATCACGGTCTGAATGATAAGACCTCAAAAAAGAAAATTCCCGATAACATTCAATCACTTACCGAGCAGCTGCTTTTGCAGCAATATTCTCCTGCCAGTGTGCTGGTTACCGACAAGGGGGATATCCTTTACATCACCGGAAGTACAGGCAAATATCTGGAACCATCTGCCGGTAAGGCAAATATGAATCTGTTTACAATGGCCCGTGAAGGACTTCGTAACAAACTCCCTGAAATATTTCGCAGGTCATTGCAAACCTCAGAAAAGGTTGTTCTGCGTAACACCAAAATTAATGCTGATGGTGTAACCCATTACGTTGATGTGACCATTCAGAAAATTGGAAGACCCCTTGCCCTGAATGGAAGGATTTTGGTTATTTTCAATCCTGTTTCGCTTTCAGCAGAGGCCCCGCCTGTCACAAATAAAGGGAATTCATCTGCAGGTGAAAACGGATCGGATTCAGATCTCGAAATACAGCGTCTGCATGAGGAACTGCACAGTCTGCATGAGGAAATGCAGACATCCCAGGAAGAAATAAGTTCCGCTAATGAGGAATTGCAGTCAACAAACGAAGAACTGCAATCTGCCAATGAAGAACTCACTACCTCCAAGGAGGAGATGCAAAGTATGAACGAAGAGCTCAATACAGTAAATGTTGAACTTCAAAACAAAATAGATGATTTTTCCAGGGTGAACAATGATATGAACAACTTGCTAAACAGCATTGAAATTGCAACCCTTTTTCTAAATAAGGAATTGAAAATACGGCAATTCACGTTCCCTGCAACAAAATTATTTAAACTGATACACAGTGATGTGGGCCGACTTTTCACAGATCAGGTGACGGACCTGGATTATCCTGAAATGATAAATGATGCCAGGGAAGTATTACGAACACTCCATTTTGTTGAAAAAGAGGTAAATACTCATGATGGAAGGTGGTTCAACATTCGCATAATGCCTTATCGTACGTTCGAAGATAAAATAGACGGCCTTGTCATTACATTTATTGATATCACAAAATCCAAAAATCTTGAAAATGCATTGAGAAGCACGCAAATGACGCTGAATTCTATTATCCAGGCTATGCCTGAGGTAATCCTGGGATTATCTGCAGACGGGAAAGTTATTGAGTTTAATCCCAAAGCAGAAGAATTGTTCGGCAGTGCAAAAGAAGAGGTAATGGGTAAAAGCTATGTAGATTTTTTTATTCCGGAGTCATCCAGGAGTAAAGTGCTAAAAGATATGAAGAAATTATTGACCGGTTCTTCTCCCGGCCGGTATATTAACCCCGTAAAAACTGTCAGTGGAAAAATAGTGAATATGGAATGGTCGGCAAATAAACTCATTGATAAGGACGGTAAGACAACCGGAATAATTTCAGTTGGAGTGAATATTTCAAAAATTAAAAACAATTCCCATGATCAAACGAAATAAAGGCAAAGCCGAAGCCGTCGCGATTCGACAAAGTGCTGAAATTCAATTAAAAATCAGCAAGCCTAAAGATAAACCTACAATGAATGAAGCCGACACGCTGAAAGTATTTCACGAACTGGAAGTACACCAGATTGAACTGGAAATGCAGAATGAAGAACTACGCCGGGCAAGGGACATTGCTGAGAAATTATTCCAGAAATTAACCACCATTTATGATTTTGCACCTGTTGGATATTTTACCCTTGACAATTTGGGCGTCATTAGCGAACTAAATCTGAGTGGCGCCCGGATATTGGATATGGATCGTTCAGCTCTGATCAATAAAAATTTCAGGAATTTCGTTGCCCGGGATTCAATAAACGACCTTGATGATTTCCTGAACAAAGTTCTTAAATCAAGAGTAAAACAGACATGTGAAATAAAACTGGCCCGGCAAAATACAGGCTCCCATGTTTTATATATGGAAGGAATTGTTTCTGAAGAAGATACACATTGTCTTATAAGTGCTGTCGATATTACTGAACGATATAATACGCAGGTAAAGTTACAGCACTCCGAAACACGGTATCGGCGCCTTTTTGAATCAGCAAAGGATGGCATTCTGATCGTAAATGCCGGGGACGGAAAGATCATTGATGTAAATCCATCTTTAGTAACAATGATCGGCTATTCCAAAGAAGAATTGATTTCAAAAACGTTGTGGGAATTGAAGATTTTTAAAAAAATAGCCCCTACAAAAGAGGCTTTTGCAGAATTTGATCGCAATAGTTATTTACGTCTTGAAGAAATGCCATTAAAAACCAAAACGGGGATCAATAAAGAAGTTGAATTTATCAGTACTGTTTATTTTGAGGATAGTAAGAAAGTTATACAATGCAGTATTCGTGATATCACCAAGCGAAAACAAGCAGAGGTGGCTTTAAGGGAAAGTGAATCCCGTTTTCGTGAACTGAATGTAACAAAAGATAAATTTTTTTCAATTGTTACGCACGACTTGCGAAGTCCTTTCAGCGCCATAATCGGTTTCAGTAATCTAATGGCTGAGAGGGTGACTGCCAAAGATTATGATAAAGTTTCGGAATATGCCAATATAGTACAGAAATCATCATGGAGGGCCATGGACTTGCTGACGAATCTGATTGAATGGTCAAATTCGCAGACAGGCAGAATTAATTTTTGTCCCGAATACTTTGAATTCCCTATGCTTGTTGAAGAAATATTCAACCTAATGAAAGACCTCGCCTTACAAAAATCAATTACAATTATAAAAGAACTCTCGCCAAGCCTTGTAGTCTTTGCTGATAAAGCCATGATCAGTTCGGTTTTGAGAAACCTAGTATCCAATGCAATAAAATATACACATCCCGGAGGAATGGTCAGTATTAAGGTTAAGAAAAATCAACATGAATTGCTCGTTTCCATAATTGATGATGGTGTAGGATTGAGTAATTCAGCCATTGAGAAACTGTTCACTATGGAAAAGAACATTTCCACCACTGGAACAATGCAGGAAAGGGGAACCGGACTGGGCTTATTGCTCTGCAGGGAATTTATCCACAAACATGAGGGCAAGATCTGGGTTGAAAGCATCCAGGGTATGGGAAGTAAATTTAGTTTCACCATACCCTCGGTATGAGCCCAATAAGAGATTAAATCCAATAATATCTGATACGGCTGCATTTACTTGTCTTATAGACAGTTCCAATGCAATATGATCAATGCTTAACAAATTTGAAACAAAAGCTCTAATATTTAGTTTAATACCATATCCTAACTCCCCTTTTTTTTATACCCCGCTTCCCAACAAACCCCAATTAAGATCCAGGCTTTGCTGAATCTACAGAATATTCCCGGGATGAAGTGAAAATTTGAATGATGTTAATTGAAAAAGCATTACTGAACCATTTATGAAAAAGTCACTCAAAATACTTATTGTTGAAGATATAGCCACCGATGCCGAATTGCTTTTGTATGAGATCGCCAAAAGCGGCATTCAATCCAGTCAGCTTATTGTTGAAAATAAAGAGGATTTTATTTCCGGTATCCGGGATTTCAGACCTGATATCATCCTTTCTGATTATTTTCTGCCCCAATTCGATGGAATGCAGGCGTTGATGATCAGGCAGGATATTGCACCTTCAATTCCCTTTATTCTGGTAACGGGATCCATAAACAGGGAAACTGCCGTAGAATTGATGAAAGCCGGTGCAGACGATTATGTTATAAAAGAACACCTCAGCAGAATTGGATCAGCAATAAAAATTTCACTTGAAAAAAATGAAATACTGCTGGCCAAGAAAAAGGCAGAAGAGGAATTAAAAATACTTTCCCGGGCCATAGAACAAAATCCTGTATCGATCATGATCACCAACACCCGGGGGGAGATAGAATATGTCAATCCAAAATTCACCGAGTTGACAGGTTTCCCTCCTGAAGAAGTGCTTGGCCATAATCCCAGGATACTCAAATCGGGATATACAACGTCTGAAGAATACAATGAATTGTGGAAAACCATTACTACGGGCAAAGAATGGCGGGGGGAATTTCAGAACAGGAAAAAAAATGGAGAAGTGTATTTTGAATTTGCACAGATCTCTCCGATTCTTGATGAGAAACAGATTATAACCCATTTCCTGGGATTGAAGGAAGATATCACCGAAAAGAGGCGTATGTTATCAGATCTGGTGGCAGCCAAGGAAAAGGCCGAGCGTAGTGAAAAACGATTTCGTTCGCTATTTGAGAATATGATTGAAGGTTTTGCCTTTTGCCGAATGCTTTATGAAAATGATAAGCCGATTGATTTTGTTTATCTTGAAGTGAACAATGCATTTGAACTCCTTACCGGGTTGAAAAACGTCACCGGTAAAAAGGTTTCGCAAATAATTCCCGGAATCCTGGAGTCAGATCCCGAACTGATACAAATATACGGCCGCGTGGCAGCGACAGGAATGCCTGAGCGATTAGAAATCTTTGTTGAAGCCCTGAAAGACTGGTATTCGATATCACTATACAGCCCCGAAAAAGAATTTTTTGTTGCAGTTTTTGATGTAATTACCACACGAAAGCTAATCGAAAAAGCATTAATTCATGCCAAAGAAAAAGCGGAGGAAAGCGATCGTCTGAAAACTGCATTTTTGCATAATATTTCGCATGAAATCCGTACCCCGATGAATGCGATCGTTGGCTTTTCAGAATTTCTCAATGATCCGAAATTACTTCCGGAGAAAAGGCAAAATTTCATCAACATCATTATTCAGAGCAGCAATCAACTGCTTTCCATAATTACAGATATTATTAACATAGCTACCATTGAGGCCGGCCAGGAAAAACTTTATTTAAAGGAAGTCAACATCCAGTCAATATGTAAGTTAGTTTATGATCAATTTATCCAGCCTGCAAATGAAAGGCAGGTTGCGCTGGTTTTTCGACCAGATACTAACCAAAAAGAAGTTACCATAATCTCTGACGCAACAAAACTAATACAGGTACTTACGAACCTGGTGGGCAACGCACTGAAATTCACCAGGGAGGGACAGGTAAGTTTCGGTTATGTGGTAAAGGAAAACGAAATTGAGTTTTTCACAGAAGATACCGGCATTGGCATTTCTCCTGATATGCATGAAGAGATTTTCAAACGGTTCAGACAGGTAGAATTTACAGCTGCCAGGCAATTTGGAGGTTCCGGACTTGGCCTGTCCATATCCAGGGCCTATATAGAAATGTTGGGCGGAAGAATACGGTTAACCTCAGAACCGGGAAAGGGTTCTACATTTTATTTCACCGTACCGATCAAAGTTAAAAACCATGATGACACCGGAAAATTATCATCTGCCGGATTTTCGGTGAAACTAATCAAACCGGTTAATCTGTTAATAGCGGAAGACGAAGATTCCAATTTTATGCTACTGGAAGAACTGCTGTCAGATATGGATATACAGATCATACGGGCTGTAAATGGCCAGGACGCAATTGAAATATGTAAAGCGCAGCAGATCGATCTCGTGCTGATGGATATTAAAATGCCTGTACTCGACGGCTGCGAGGCAACCAGGCAAATAAAAAAAATGAATCCTTCACTGCCGATTATTGCGCAGACTGCCTATACCATGGCTGAAGAGAAGGAACATGCCCTGGAGGCAGGTTGTAACGACTATATTACAAAGCCTATTAAACCGGGAGAACTGGTAACCATGATAAATAAATACTGTGGATCGGAATAGTCACATCATGTTGCCAAATACAATATACAGGTCAATTTTATGGTTATATGAAATATATGCAATTAAAGTATACAAAGATTTTGATCCTGTTATTGGTTTTACCGCTCAAAAGCTGGTCGCAAACCGATTTTCAGGTAGTATTCGATGATGACCCGGTTATTGCGACAGACACCACGCAGGCAGTTGTTCCGGAAGATTCCTTTAGAACCAGCCTTGTAGCACATGCAAGGAAATATATCGGTGTAAGTTACCGTTACAGCCAATCCAATGAAAATGGCTTCGATTGTTCAGGATATGTGAAATATGTTTATAGTAACTTTGGGTATGCCCTGCCCCGTTCTTCATATGATCAGTATAAACAAAGCCGGCATGTAAAGGCATTTGAAGCGCTGCCGGGAGATCTTGTGTTTTTTAATACCCGTGGAAAAAAGATCTCTCATGTAGGCATCTATCTTGGCAATAATCAATTTATTCATTCTCCCAGCAAGGGTAAATCCGTTTCCATCAGTAACCTGGATGAAATGTATTACAAAAAAAACCTGGCTGGTTTCGGCTCCTATCTGGAGACGTCATTCATGCCCAGATGAAACTTTTTTGGTTTTTCTGCGTACAGTGAGTATGATTTTGCCACAAAAACCCTCTTTCATATTTGCTTCCTTCAATGAAGGGTTTAACCATATTTTGAGCATTTTAACCCCCAATAGCATTCTGTTAAATCCATTTAATTATTGAATTCCATGAATAGGTCCTTTTTAAAGACAACCCTTAAACTGATAGCTGTAATGTTGCTTCTGTTATCCTATACAGAGGCCGGAAGAGCCCAGGATGTCAAAATTGTTTCCATGACCAAGTATCTCTCCAATTGTCTGTACAATTTTTCACGGAATATAAACTGGCCGGAAGAAAACAAATCAGGTGATTTTGTGATTACCATCGTAGGAGATAAAGATCTCTTCAATGAAATGACAAAGCTGACACAAAACATGAAGGTTGGATTACAGCCTATCGTGGTGAGATTTTTCAATTCAGTGAGCGAAGTTTCAGGATACCAGCAGATTGTATTTGTTGATAACTGGCAAAGCAACAAAATAAATGCATTGATTCAAAAAACCTCAGGAAGTCATACACTGATCGTTTCTGAAACTGAGGGCCTGATAGAAAAAGGATCGATGATTAATTTCGTTCCGGTAAATGGCATCATGAAGTTTGAAATGAATAAGGAAAACCTTCGGAAAAATAACCTGATGGCCAGTTCGGTTCTCGAAAAGATGGCGGTAAATTAATTTACGATTTACGATTTACGATTTACGTTTTTGCAGGAGATAATGACGTGAGACCTCCAGGGTATTGAAAACCTTGGAGGTCTTTTTGTATCTTTATACTATTATTCTAATCTGACATAATAGTTGCCGCGGACCCGCTCTATAAAACTCCTGGTCAAAAGACTACGCAAAAAGATTCCTGAAGCCAGGATTTTTACGGATCCGCTTTATACACTAGCCAAGGGTACCGATGCAGGATTTTACCGCCTTGTACCCAAGGTTGTGGTGCGTGTGGAATCGGAGCCGGAAATCATATATGTTATCCGTACCTGTGCACAATCGGGAACATCCCTGACGTTCAAAGCAGGTGGAACCAGCTTAAGCGGACAAACCATTTCTGATTCTGTACTGGTTGAGATCGGTGATGGATTTTCGGGTTTTCATACAGAGAATGGTTCGGTTGTTGATTTGCAGTGTGGCATTACAGGCGCAATGGCCAATGCGCGGTTATCAAGATTCGGTCGCAGGATCGGTCCGGATCCGGCATCCATCAACTCGGCAAAAATAGGGGGTATAGTTTCCAATAATGCCAGCGGAGGTGCTTTTGGAATTCAGCACAATAGTTATAACACTTTAGTGGGTATGCGACTTATACTGGCAGACGGATCGGTTTTGGATACCCGTGATCCCGCTGGCAGAGAGGTATTCGCTATTACCCATGCAAATATGCTTGAACAACTGTCAAACCTCTCCGTCAGGGTAAGGTCAGACAGTAAGTTGTCGGAAAAAATCAGGCATAAATATGAATTGAAAAATACCTGCGGTTATGGCATCAACTCGTTGATTGATTTCACAGATCCCCTTGACATCCTTGAACACCTGATGGTAGGAGCCGAAGGTACACTCGGTTTCATTTCTGAGGTAACCCTGAAGACTGTGCCGGAATATCCCTTAAAGGCAACTTCACTGATTTTCTTTCCTTCGTTGCGGGCTGCCTGCGAATTTCCACGGCTGCTAAAACATTGCATCGTCACCGCCTCTGAACTGATGGACCGCAATGCGTTGCAATCAGTACAAAACAGGCCCGGCATGCCGGATGAATTAAAACTGCTGGGAGAAGATTCAACAGCTTTGTTAATAGAAACATCAGCCCATACAAAGGAGGATCTTGATGATCAAATCCTGCAGATCAAAAAAGTCCTGATAAACGTCACTACCCTTTTCCCTGTTGAGTTTACCATGGATAGAATGCGTTATGAGAAACTATGGAAGGTTAGAAAGGGATTGTTTACATCCGCTGCGGCAGCCCGCCCTGCTGGCACCGCCTGTATAATTGAAGATCTGGCTTTCAGGCAGGAAGTGATCGCTGATGCCCTGTCTGACCTGAGGTACCTGACTGAAGAATATGGGTATCACCGGACTGTAATTTGGGGACATATCCTTGATGGCAACATTCATTTTGTGATTACGCCTGATTTTAGCAAGCCTGGCAGCCTTG
>Ga0105092_10001524_pt1 | contig 12469 bp, 15 predicted proteins | sample PPLLak2March2015_FD_87021 | JGI IMG/M metagenome (GOLD analysis project Ga0105092, IMG submission 87021) | Freshwater sediment microbial communities from Prairie Pothole Lake near Jamestown, North Dakota, USA - PPLs Lake P7 Core (1) Depth... | ecosystem: Environmental > Aquatic > Freshwater >... | reverse complement strand
TTGTCAGCTTGTCAGCTTGTCAGCTTGTCAGCTTGTCAGTCTGTCAGTTTGTCAGTCTGTCAGTCTGTCAGTCTGTCAGTTGCCCCCGTTTCCAACAGGTCACCAAACCGGCCGAGGGCTTGTTCCCAATTGCCCGGCTGGGGCTCGAAGGTTTCTTGCGGGATCGACGCGGCGATCGCTTGTCGCCCGGCCGTAATGCTCTCCAGGTAGCCGCCGGAAATTGCCTGAACCATGACATTCCCGAGAGCGGTCGCTTCGACGGGGCCGGCGACCACCTTGCAGCCACAGGCATCGGCGGTCAGCTGAGAGAGCAGCCGGTTTTGGCACCCCCCGCCGACAATGCGGATGGTACTGATCTTTTGGCCGGACAGCCTCTCGAGGCGGCCCAGGACATGTCTGTATTTAAGCGCCAGGCTCTCCAGGCAGCAGCGGGCCACCTCACCCGGGGCCTCCGGTTGGGGTTGCCCGGTCTTCCTGCAATAGGACTGGATGGCGGCCGGCATGTCGGCAGGAATGAGGAAGTCCGGGCAGTCCGGGTCAACCAGAGAACGCAGCGGCGAAGCTTTTGCCGCCAGAGCCAGCAGTTCCTCCCAGCTGATGTCGAGCCCGTCTCGCTGCCATCGACGCCGGCATTCCTGGAGCAGCCAGAGCCCGGCAATATTCTTCAGCAATCGGATGGTTCCTGCGACTCCTCCCTCGTTGGTGATGTTGAGGCGCATCGCCTCCGCGCTCAGCACGGGAGCGCAGATTTCGAGCCCCATCAGGCTCCAGGTGCCGCTGCTGATATAAGCACAGCCCGGGTCCAGCCCGGGAACAGCCGCCACAGCGCTGGCCGTGTCGTGACTCCCGGTGGCTATCACCGAGACTGAACCGTCGAGCCCGGTCTCTGCGGCAACCTCAGGGAGAAGCCGGCCGAGAGACGTGCCAGGGCCAACCAAGTCGGGGAGAATGTGGGTGGGAATGCCCACGCGATCCAGCATGCCCGTCGCCCAATCCCGGCGGCTGCAATCCAGCATTTGACTGGTCGACGCGATCGTATACTCGCCGCTCTTCCTCCCTGTCAGCCAGTAATGGAGTAGATCGGGCATCATGAGCAGCTTGTCTGCCGCCTGTAGCTGCGGATGATTGTCCTCCACCATGCTGAAGAGCTGGTAGAGGGTGTTGATCTGCATGAATTGAATGCCGGTGGTATCGAAAACCTTCTCAGCAGTGACTCGGTTAAACAGGCGGGCTGGCATCCCGTCGGTACGCGGGTCCCGGTAATGATAGGGGTTTCCGAGCAGGTTGCCTTGCCGGTCCAACAGGGCGAAATCCACTCCCCAGGTGTCGATCCCGACCGAGACGGGAGGTTCCTTATACTTGGAGGCGTATTTTGACAGCCCCGTCCTGATCTCAGACCACAAACCGAGAACGTCCCAGTACATGTGGCCAAGGATGTGGACCGGTCCGTTGGCAAAACGATGCAGTTGCTCGAGCTCGAATTTCGCCCCGTCCCATCGTCCAACCAGCACACGCCCATTTGAGGCCCCAAGGTCCACAGCCAGGAAGTTCGGCATTGTCTTTTTCTCTCCGGTTTTGCCAGTGGCTTCGATTGTGCTCGAGCACAGGAAAGGACCTCAAGGACCTCAAGGACCTCAAGGACAAAAATTCCTCGTTGTCCTGGAGGTCCTTCGGGTCCTTTCTTGGCTCAGCTTCTTTCCCCCAGCGCCTTCATCACTTCGTCCGTCACCAGGCGGACGAGGGCTTCGACCTCTGGTTGTGAGGTCTGTTGGGGCTGGCCGCACCCGGTGCCGACCGGGCAAGCCGTAATACCTTGGGGAAACTCGGGTGCTTCGCACAGCTGGCACTCGTGCAGTTCGTATCGCGCGTCCGGCAACCCCAGACGTTTCTTGACGGCCAGCAGGTCCTTCGTTTTTTCGCCCGAAATCCGGTTAATGGGAGCGCCCAGCGACGAGGTCAGTATAAGAATCCGGCAGGTTGTATCCACGATTTCGTGGTACCACTCGGCGTGAGTGACCGTGTCGGCCCAGCACACCACCCCGTGGTTTCCAAGCAGAATCGTATTGTGAGTCCGCACGTACGGAAGGACGGTCTCCGCAAAGGCTTTCGTTCCTGGTGTCTCGTAGGGAGTGACGGCGACGTTTCCGACGAAAACCTCGTGCTCGGGAATGATGCAGCCTGGTGGCACCCGGCCGATGACGGCATAGGCCGTCGCGTGCGGTGGGTGAGCGTGGACGACCCCTTTTGCCTCCGGGACGGCCTTGTAGATCTCGAGGTGGAGGAAAATCTCGCTCGTTCGTTTCTGCTTGCCCGCCAGCTGGTTGCCTTCCATGTCGACCAGGCAAAGATCGTCGACCGTGACATCGGCCTTGCTGCACAACGTCGGGGTGCAGATGACGGCATTCTCGGCGATCCTATAGGACAGGTTTCCGCCGTTCCCGTCCACATATTGCCGCGTCCAGAGCTTCCTCGCGTTGCGAATGATTTCCTCTTTGATCGGCTGAGCTTCCGCGGAATTCAGGAGGGCCTCAGGGGAAGAGATTGACGATTGACGATTGAGGATTGAGGATTTGGTGGTTGCCTGCGCCGCGCCATTCCCTCCTGCCCTTACGAATTGCAGTCGTTTCGAGTAGGCGTAGTCTTTGGCGGCAGGGGTGATGAGCGCAGAAGCGCCTACCTCCACCTGCTCGGCCTTGGCGGCCGCCGCAGGTTCCAAGTCTCGTGCCGTTATCACTCTTAAACCCGTCAAATCCAGCTTGTTCATATGTCCTATCGCTGCGTTGTCGCCCTAATCGCCTGGAGGGCAATAGTCGATCTGGTCGACGATCAGGCTGCAGTAAGCATCCACCGGGGCCCGACCGGGCCAGTAGGGATTCGCGCCTTCCCGGCCTTCTACGAACCCGATAACTTGTCCTTCGGCCGGGCCGAGATGATCGGCCACGACGAGCTGCTTCCCTCCGCCTGGGTCGCCGGACTTCAGGCGGTCGGCCGTGATCGGCTCAACAATCAGGAGCCGGGTTCCCACCAGCCCGGCGTCCGCCAGACTCAGAACCACTTTGCCCCTCACGACTCCCAGTCGCAAATCCTGTTTCTCCTCTAATCCAGTATTCCAATGATCACCAGCCGGGTTGGCGTCGTGTCATCCCGGAGCACCTGCCTGGCCAGATCACCATCCGTGCTGACCAGGACCCTGGCTCCCCTGGCCGTGCGCATGGTGTCGATCATCACCTGGGGCTCACCCACCGCCGAACCGTCGGCATCGAGCCGTTGCCCGATCAGGAGTGAAAAGCCGTCCAGGCTTTTGTGTTTCGCGATCGATGTGATGTGGCCGTCAATTCGTGCTATGAACATACCGGGTTCCCGCCACCCTCACGTGATCCTCAGGGCCCCCACGATTGCGATTTGCCGTTGGCGCGTGAAAGTCAACGGCGTCGTGACGCCTTCCCCCGTCGGGGGGGCGATGCTGTAGCTCAGGAAGCCGGGGCCGCCGAGGCCCAGACTGGCCGAACAGGGGGCATTGTGAACGAACAACGTCGTGTTCATGACCCGGGCCATTCTCGTCACATTAACCACATTGTTCGAATGAATCATCGCCGTATGGCCGTACCCGTGCTCGGCCCGGAGCGCTGCTTGAATGCCGGCTTCAACGTCGCGGACCCGCACGATCGGCAGAAACGGCATCATCTGCTCTTCCTGCACGAACGGATGCTCTTCCTCGGTTTCTCCAATCAGCAGATCAATGTCGGCGGGCAGCTGGAGACCTATCGCCTTGGCCAGCACCTGCGGGTCTTTCCCAATCAGGTCTCGCTTCAGGTGGGCTCGCCCGCATCCTTTCCCGGCTCCTTCGCGGAAGGTGAAAGCCGCTTTGGTCAGCTTTTCGACCTGCTCACGGTTCAACAGACAGGCGCCGTGACGCTTCATGGCGGCGATGAACTGATCAGCCACGCTGCCAACCACGAACGCCTCTTTTTCCCCGATGCAAAGCAGATTGTTGTCGAAAGCGGCGCCCGCGATCACATCGGCCGCAGCCTTCTCGAGATCCGCCGTTTCGTCAATCAGAACCGGAGGGTTCCCCGGTCCGGCCGCGATGACTCGTTTGCCGGCCTTCATGGCGGCTTTCACTACCGCCGGACCGCCGGTGACGCACAGCAGCGATACGTCCGGGTGATGGAACAGCTCTTCGGCCGACTGGATGGATGGTTCCTCCACGGTAGTCATCAGGTTCTTAAGCCCGGTCTTTCGCTCGATCTCCTGGTTGAATAGGGCCAGGGCATAACCGGCGACTTTGGCGGCTGCCGGGTGGGGGCTGAAAACGGCCGTGTTGCCGCCGGCCAGAACATTAATCGCGTTGCTGGCCATTGTCGGCACCGAGTGCGTGGCCGGAAGGACCATTCCGATTACGCCGAACGGCGCGTACTCGAGGATAGCGAGGCCCGTTGAGTCGCTTCGGGCCTCGGTGCGCAGCGCCTCAACACCCAGGACCCGCCGGATGATTTTCAGTTTCTCGACTTTGTGGTCCAGCCGACCGATGGCCGTCTCCTCGTACTCCATTTCGGCCAGTTCCTGCGCCCGATCCTCGCAGATCCTGCGGATGATCTCCAGGACGTCGTTCCTTTTGTCGAGGCTGAGCTCGGCGAGGCGCGGCTGGGCCTCCGCCGCGGCCTTCGCGGCACCGTCAACGGTGGGGAAGATGCCGTGACCGGCGGGCTGACGCTTCGGGCCGTGCCCGTTGGACTCCGGCCGGGGAGCGGGGCTTGCCGTCTTCAGCCGTTCGAGGACTTCTCGAACGATTGTCGAAACGAGCTCCTCCGAGGCCTTAATCTGGCCTGACTTTTGAACGTCAAGGTTTGGCAAGGCGTTTCCCTCCGATTTCGACGGTATCGACGATTCCGACGATCACGGTATCCGTAGGCGAGTCACGGGTGACATCGGTCAGACGCGCGGAGCTTCCCTGCGTGAACATGACCAGTTCTCCGATACCTGCGCCGACGCTGTCTACGGCCACGACCGAGCTTCCCGATTGAACCAGCTCTCCCTCCCGGGTGATGTAAGGCTGAATCAGGAGCAGCTTCATGCCCAGAAACTTTGGGTTTTTCTGCGTGGAAACAACGGTTCCAATCACCTTTGCGAGAAACATAAGCGCTTCCTTACGCTTGGGGCACGATTCGGCCCACATCGTCATGCGGCCGCGCAATCACATGCACGCTCACCACTTCGCCGACTGTCCGAGCGGCCGCCGCGCCGGCGTCTACCCCCGCCTTCACGGCTGCTACATCACCCGCGATGAAAGCCGTGCAGAGACCGCTTCCGATCTTTTTCCAGCCGCGGAACTCCACGTTTGCCGCCTTCAACATGGCGTCGGCCGCCTGTACCAGCGCGACCAGCCCTCGAGTCTCAATCATCCCTATTGCCTGCTGTACCATTTGGATCTCCTAACTAAATTCCCCTGGGAGCGCGGGGCGTCTCGTCTGCGCCGCCCCCAGGCGTATTGCTCGAAATCAACTCTGCGGCGTGTCTTGCGACAATCCATTCTTCATTGGCCGGAATCACCAGGACACGCACCTTGGATTCCAACGCTGCGATATCCAACTCACCACTGATCTTCCGGTTCAGCCTGGGATCGACCACAAGGCCGAAAGACTCCAGCCCGGTGCAGACCCGGCGGCGTATGGCCGCTCTGTTTTCGCCAATCCCTCCGGAGAACGAAAGGACGTCCAGCCCGCCGAGCTGAAGCATGAAGGCGCCCAGGTAATGACGAATCCAGTAAACGAAAACATCGAGCGCCAGCTTCGCCCGCTGATTCCCTCCGGCGGCTTCCAGGTCCCGGAGGTCCCCGCCCACACCGCTGATGCCTGCCAAACCTGATTCCCTGGCGAGAATGGATGCCATCTCGTCAATTCCAATTCCGAGCTGCTTCATCGCATACAGCACCGCGAAAGCGTCGATTTCGCCAACCCTGTTGTTATGCGGGAGGCCGGACTGCGGTGACATCCCGAAGCTGGAATCGATGCCTGCCCCGTCTTTGATCGCCGCCAGGCTCGAACTGCCGCCCAGATGGCAGGAGACCTGCCGGAGGTCGGTTCGCCCGAGGAGAGTCGCGGCCCGCTCGGCGGCGTACCGGTGGCTGGCGCCGTGAAAACCGTAACGCTGAATCCCCAGTTCTTCTTTCCAGGCGAACGGGACGGCGTAAGTTCGTGACTCTTCCGCCATTGAAAAGAAAGCGGTCTCGAAGAGCGCCACCAGGGGAATCTTGGGGTGGCGGTCCCGGAAGGCTCGCATCGCCCGGATGTACGGTGGATTGTGGGCGGGCGCGAGGAAACAGAACCTTTCCATGTCGGAAAAAAGCTCGTCGTCAACGAAGCGAAGACCGGGCCCTGGTCCGGCGTGAACGGCTTTGAATCCGATCGCGCTCAATTCCGAGAGATCGGCTAGCGGTTTGCGCGGTCCGACGAGCGTCGCCAGACAGCGGTCAATCGCCGTCTCGTAGTCGGGACAGTCTCCTCCCGGTTGTCCGATCCGTTCCACACGCCCCTGAGCCAGGGAGCGTTTGGAAGCGATATCGAACAGCTGGAACTTGAAAGAAGTGCTGCCGATGTTGGCGACGAGGATTCTCACGGCCGTGCCCTATTTGAGAAAAGCGTCCACCACACCCTCGTGAGGGCGGGGAATGACATGGGCGGCTACCAGCTCTCCGACCGTCTTGGCCGCCTCGGCCCCGGCGTCCACCGCGGCCCGCACACTCCCCACGTCTCCGCGTACGACCGTGGTCACCAGGCCCGCGCCGATCTGTATGGTTTTCACCAGTTCGACGTTTGCCGCCTTGCACATGGCGTCGGTGGCCTCGACAAGGCCCACCAGTCCTCTTGTCTCAATAATTCCGATTGCCTGATTCATCTGACTTGCCTCCGCTGGAGCCAGCGAATAACGCCGGTTTTTACCTGTTATCCGTTGGTCTTGTTCAACGGCTTGCTCGCTGTCGTTGGTTTTGCCGAATTCGTCTTGGCGGTCGTGAAAACGGCGAGATCGTCGTGCGGCCGGGGAATGACCTGAACGCTGACCACCTCTCCCAGCCGGCCTGCGGCCTCGGCGCCTGCATCAATAGCGGCCTTGACCGCCGCCACATCTCCCTCGATGAACGCCGTTACCAGCCCGGAACCCACCGGCTCCCAGCCGGCAAAGGTAACGTTGGCCGCCTTCAGCATGGCGTCCACTGCTCCAATCAGCGGTGCGAGACCCCTGGTCTCAATCATCCCTAACGCTTGTTTCATGACTCTTCTCCCTGAAGATCGTTGATTGATGATTGTTGATTGTTGATTGAAAAACCAGGTGGTCGGTCAATCAACAATCAACAATCATCAATCGACAATTCATTTCATCAGCTGTACGTCCCGCGTAAACCTCAGGCCGCAGGCGTTCGCCTCGTCCGTGTCCATGTGGACTTCGAGTTTGTAGGAGGGATCGACCCGCACATGGACGCGTGTAAACATCACACCGGCATCGCCTCCTACTCGAAGCTTCATGAGGTCCCGGTGCGCGACTCCATAGAACTCGGCGTCCGCCGTGTTCATGTGCACGTGCATGGCCGCTCGAATCACCCCCTCTTTCAGCTGCAACACGCCCTTCGGGCCCATCACATAAGCTCCCGGCGTTCCGGCAATATCCCCGGAGAGCCGGATCGGGACGTCATCGATCCCCAAACTGACGACATCGGTGAAGGCCAGTTCGATCTGCGTGTGCCCGCGGCAGGGTCCCAGGATGCGCAGGTTTGAAATCAGCCGGCTGCGCGGCCCGATCAGGGTCACGTTTTCCTCGGCCGCAAAATGCCCGTCCTGGTAAAGAGGCCGCATGGGCGTCAGCTGGTGCCCCGGACCAAAGAGGACTTCCAGATCGGCCTGACTCAAATGCATGTGCCGGGCAGAAACGTTGACGACCAGCGGCGATGAGGTCAAGCGCGGACAGCTGGTGCAGCTCGTGCACCCACCGCGGCTTGCAAGCCGGGTGGTGACGACACTTCGAACCACCGCCTCAACGGCAGAGCGCGACAGACTGAGGGACATGATGACCGAATTGTGGAAGATTTGACAAAAAAGTCAAGCAAAATATGTCATTTTCGTTCAAAATCCTTCACATTCGTGCTAACCTTCGGCGGTATGAAGGCAGCGGAGCGCCAGTTAAAGATCCAGGAATTGTTTTCCAGTCAGGAGTTCGTTGATATCGAAACGCTCTGTCGCCTGCTTGAGGCCTCGGAATCGACCGTCCGGCGGGACCTCAGTGAACTGGAGAAGGATGGGCTGTTGCGCCGTGTCCACGGCGGCGCTTTGTCCCTGCAGTCGCGGGACGACCTGCTTGATTTTCAGCGCCAGAGCGTCCGGTGTCAGGAAGAGAAGCGGCTTATCGGCAAGGCGGCGGCCAGGCTGGTGGAAGACGAGCAGACTCTGATTCTGGATGGCGGATCGACGGTTGCCGAGGTGGCCCGGAACCTGCTCGGGCGTCGGCTGCACATCGTCACCAATTCCATCCCGATTGCCGAGATCTTCTCCGACTCGCGCACTGTCGAGCTCACGCTGACCGGCGGGTTTCTCTACCCGCGCCTGGGAGTACTGCTCGGGCCGTTCTGCGAGCAGATGCTGGGGAATGTATCGGCCGATGTCCTGATCATGGGGATCGGCGGGATCACCGAGTCCGGGCTGAGCAATAACAACACTCTGATTGTCAGCTCCGAGTGCCGGATGATCACCGCCTCCCGCAAGGTGATCATTGTCGCCGACCACGCGAAATTCGGGCGCAAGGCCCTGGTTCATCTGGCAGGGCTGGAAGAAGCGGACGTGGTCGTCACAGATTCAGGCATCGCGCCTGAATTTCAGGAGATGATTAGTTCGCGGGGAATCGAGCTGGTGGTAGCGAACTGAAAGGACCTCAAGGATCCCAAGGACCCCAAGGACAAAGAGTAACCTTGTCGTTGAGGTCCCTGGGGTCCTTGAGGTCCTTTGATTGTCTAAATCCACTCCCGGAAAAGTTCTGCTGACGGGCGCGGGATGACCGAGCTGGCGACCAGTATTCCCTCTGCAGCAGCAAGCTTGGAGCTCGATTCCACGGCCGCTCGAACACTGGCAATGTCCCCTGTCATGAGGACGAAACCTTTGCCGCCGACCGCCATGGCAAGGTGAACGCGCAGCAGCAGGACTTTTGCAGCCTTGGCGGCCGCGTCAGCGCAGTCGATGATGCTCGTCGCTGAGAAAGTCTCTACGATCCCCAGCGCTCCGTCCTGTCCAGTCTTCATCTCTACGTTCCCGCCGATCGCGGGAAACACCGAGGGGTGCACTCGGGAAATCACCCGCGACTCAATCAGAAAACCTTCCGCTTCCTGCACGGCGCTGTCGACGGCCGCTGTAACCGACGCCACGTCACCGGAGACCGCGATGAGGTACTTGCCTGAGCAGATCGTTCGGGCGACCAGAAGCTCCACCCGAGCCGCTTTCAGCATCGCGTCCTGCACTTTGAAGCCGATGGCAATGCTGCTCAGTTCGATAATCCCGATTGCATCAAGTTCAGCCATAAACGGTTCCTAACTCTCGAGCACGATCTGCTCTTCGCTCACGCTCTTCACTGTCCCGGCGATACTCGCATGGAGGTTAGCGCCCAGCGCGCCGTCCGGCGGGGCCGCCAGAATCTGCCCTTCCCGCACGCTCTGGTTTACGGTGACCGCCGGGACACAGGCCCGGCCGATGTGCTGCCGAAGGGGGATAACCACTCGTGCGGGAGCCAGGGAGGTTGCCGAGAGCGGCGCCTTGTCGGCGAAAGACGAAAGTCCAAGCTTCCTGGTCAGCCGTGTGATCGGAACCCGCCGGGCGTTGATGAGCGGATGGGCGCGGCAGGCCCCGTTTCCCGCCTGGGATGCCTCTCTCTTCATCCTCGATTTGTTGAAGACACAGACGTTCTTCGGGTCCAGATCTTCGGGGCATGAGAAGAGGCTGCAGAGGTTGCATTCGCAGCAGTAAAGTCCTTCGCTGACCGGCGTCGGCCGGTTCTCGTCAAGCTGACCATGCCGAAACCGGGTTTCGTGCCCCCCGAAGCCGACGCTCCGCATCGCCTTGTGGGGCTCTATCGGGTGTCCGAGGAGATACCTGGGGCAGAGCTCGGTACAGAAGCTGCACTGGTCGCAGGCGGCCTTCGCCTTTCGTTCCACTTCCCGCCAGCCCAGGGCATATCGCACGATCAGGGGGTGACTGGCCGGGAGGACGATAAGCCCTCCGGTGGTCTTCGTGACGGGTTCGTCGAGGGTCTGCGCGAGCCGACCCATCATCGCCCCGCCGACCAACACGCGGAAATCGGGTACGGTCGACCCGCCGGCTGCCTGAACCACCGATGAGAAGGGAGTCCCGACCGGGACGCGCAGGGTAAGCGGCTCTCGAACCGCCCCGGCAACGGTCAGGTATTTGTGGGTGACCGGTCGCTCGCAACCGACGTTGTAAAGGGTTTCCACGTTAGAGACGATCACTCCCAGGTGAATCGGGAGGCCTCCCGGAGGGATCACCTGACCGGTCACATCGTAGACGAGGATGAACTCGTCACCGGATGGATAGGCGTCGGCCAGCCGGCATATGGAGGTATTCGCGGGGAGTTGTTTGGCGAGCCGCTGGATCAGCTTCTCGTGCTTTTCCTTGATCCCGATGACGGCGCGTTTTGCACCGGTGCGATCCAAGGCCGTCTCCAGTCCGCGCCGGATTTCGGTCCAGTGGTGAATAAGCAGCTCTTTGTCCTTGTGAAGCAGCGGTTCGCATTCGGCCGCGTTCACTATGACGGTTTCGGCCCGGGCAGCCAACTTCACCGCAGTCGGAAAGCCCGCTCCGCCGGCCCCGACTACGCCGTGTTCTGCAATGAGATCTTTCATGGAAAGCGTAATCATACAACAATTGAGCGCTGATGCTGACGGCTGACCGCTTGGCCGGAGGAAAAGACCTCAAGGACCTCAAGGACCTCAAGGACAAGCAGGGGCTTCTTTGTCCTTGAGGTCCTTGAGGTCTTTGAGGTCTTTTCCTCCGGCCAAGCGGTCAGCCGTCAGCGTCAGCGCTCACTGGGTCAGCACTCCGGTTGTTCCGCTCCGGCGCTTGGTTGTAACATAGCGTCCGATGATCCGGCTCCTCGTCATGGTTGCTCTGCTGACTTTTTCTGCTGCGGAAGCAGCAATTTACAGGGTCAGGGTGGAAGGCGTTATCGACCCTGTGACCTCTGAGTTTATCGGCAAGGCGATCCGGCAGGCGGAAGACAGCCACGCGGAGTTTCTCCTGATGGAGTTGTCGACGCCCGGGGGACTGGGCATTTCCATGCAGGAGATCATTCGGAGCATCCTGAACTCCAAGGTCCCGATCGTCTGCCATGTGACTCCGCAGGGCACTCACGCCGCCTCGGCCGGCTTTTTTATATTGTTGTCGGCCGATATCGCGGTCATGGCGCCGGGCACGAATACCGGCTCAGCGCATCCTGTTTTCCCGTTTGGGATGGAGAACAAGATCATGCTGGAGAAGGTCACCAATGATGCCCTGGCGAGCCTTCGCAGCATCGTCAAACAGCGGAAGCGCAACTACGAAATGGCTGAGAAGGCCGTGACGGAGAGCAAATCGTACACGGCCCAGGAGGCCCTCGATGGCGGATTGATTGACCTGATCGCCCGCGACCAGCAAGAACTGCTTGGAAAGCTGAAAGGCAGGGAAATCACCCGGTTTAGCGGGCAGACGCAGAAGATCGAGGTCGAGGGGCAGCAAATCGTTACGATTGAGCCGACGCTAAGGGAGAGGATTCTCAGCGCTATCGCGGATCCCAATGTGGCCCTTATTCTCGGGCTCATCGGGCTGCTCGGGATCTATGTCGAGTTCAGTCACCCGGGGCTGATCCTTCCCGGGGTGGTCGGAGCAATCGCTCTGATCCTCGCCCTGCTTGGTTTTTCTATCATCCCCATCAACGTTGTCGGTGTGCTTCTCATTCTTGTTGCCCTGGGACTGTTCGTGGCGGAGGTCAAGGTCCAGGGATTCGGCCTCCTGGGAATCGCGGGAGTCGTTTCTATGGTGTTGGGAATACTCTTTCTGGTTGACACGCCTTACCCGAGCGTGCGGATCGGTCTCGGCCTCGCGTTGGCCGTCACGATTCCTTTTGCGATCATTTTAGTTTTCCTGCTCCAGTTGGTGATCCGTGCACAACATTACCGGGTCACCACTGGAGAAGCAGGGCTGGTAGGGCTAATCGGTGAAGCACGAACTCCTATCACCCCGGAAGGCGGCAGGGTGTTCGTGCACGGAGAGTGGTGGCGGGCGGCATCCAAGGTGTCCATACCGGAGGGGAGTCGGGTTCGGGTTGTCGAGGCGCACAACCTCGACTTGGTCGTCGAGCCGGAACTAACCGATTGATTATTGATGATTGTTGATTGACCGAATGTCGGAGAGGCGGCGCTGGTCAATTACGCGCGGATGCGTTT
>Ga0105092_10001523_pt1 | contig 12469 bp, 11 predicted proteins | sample PPLLak2March2015_FD_87021 | JGI IMG/M metagenome (GOLD analysis project Ga0105092, IMG submission 87021) | Freshwater sediment microbial communities from Prairie Pothole Lake near Jamestown, North Dakota, USA - PPLs Lake P7 Core (1) Depth... | ecosystem: Environmental > Aquatic > Freshwater >... | reverse complement strand
TTGTGTTCCTGATCGAGGCTTTTGTGATGGGATTAGTCGTCCCAGCGGCGCCGTATGGACCTGCTTCTTATTATAACTACGATCGGGTGGCTCACAACGCCTTCAGTGGAGAAGCAGCTGGATCCACATTGCCTTATGGGTTGTCTTCTTGGCTCGATTACCAGCGAGTGTTAGAAGTCACCGGGCTGCCGATTCAGTTCTGGCGGATGTTGTCAGGATTGGCTGTAACCTTCTTTGTTGTACGTGGGCTCGATGTGTTCGAAACGATCCAAAAACGAGAAGTCCGGACTTTACAGAAAGAACGCGACCATGCTCAGCAAGCTGCTCTTGACGCGCAGATTGCCGCTCGCCAGGCAGCCGAAAGCTGGACTGAAGCCCTGGTGAACATCAGCAGCCGTATAGCTGAGCTTGAAGATGTGGACCGGATACTTCTTTATATTGTTGAAAGCACTCGAGCGCTTTTCAACGCCGATTTCATGGGATTGGCGCTCGTTGATGGTGACACTTCACTGTTGGAGTTGAAGTATTTTGCGATGGCAGAACGGGTTGAACTTGTGGAAATACCTACGGTGATAGAAAACCCTATCCTCTTAAAAGTCCTGGCTGCAAAGGCTGCTTATAACTCAAAACCTTCGGAACCCCCTCTGCGCCTTCAAGGAGCTTGTATTTATAACGCACAAGAGCCTGGGTCTCTGACTGCTGTTCCTCTTCAGATGGATTCGCTCCCGTTTGGTGTGATGTGGGCCGCACGCTTCGAGCACCGGACTTTCTCTGAAACAGACATGATCTGGCTGGAATGCCTGGCTGACCAGGTAGTCATTGCGGTTAAGCATGGGTTGATGACCTCACAGATCCAGTCGTTATCGGTTATTGAAGAGCGTACTCGGATCGGCCGTGAGATGCACGACGGGCTGGCCCAGGTGTTGGGTTATATGAATTTACAGGTACAAACGCTCGAAGCTTATTTGCAGCAAGGTAAGCTGGACAAGCTTCATGTAAAGCTCGACCAGATGCGTAATGCTGTCAACCAGGCTCATGCCGACGTGCGCGAGAAGATATTGAGTTTACGGACTACTCTCTCAAACGAAAAAGGACTGATCCCGGCAGTAGCCGAGTACCTGGAAGAATTCGGGATCCAGGCACAGATCGTTACTCATTTCCATAATGGGACAGAGGGGGATCTAAAGCTAGCATCTCTGGCTGAGGTGCAGCTTGTATGCATTCTGCAGGAAGCCCTTACAAATGTCCGTAAACACTCACAGGCGGAGAATGTCTCTGTAGCTATCTCTAGACAAGAACAAGGAGAGGATGAATTTATCCAGTTGGTAGTGGTCGATGATGGGGAAGGTTTTGAGGAGGTAGCCGAAAAGCGCAGTTTTGGATTATCGATCATGCGAGAGCGGGCCCAGAGCTTTGGGGGAACACTGATGGTTTGGTCGAGCACAGGGGAAGGGACGCGAGTTGTTTGTAAGATACCATGCCTGCGCCGGGAAGGGCTGAAAACAAGCACGATTGTGGAGATAGATAGATCATGAACATGCGAGAATGGGCTCTGCCAATTTATACGATCATGATGCAGTTAGCCACAGGAACACTTTTCGTTCTCTGGATTATCCGCTCCCTCAATATTGGTAAATTGGGTGGAGCGGCTATGGATAAAATTTTGTGCAAGCCGATCATGGTCGTCTTCTTTTCAATCATCATTGCGACCATTGGATCACATTTTCACTTGAGCAACCCCCTCCTTTCCTTTCTGGCAGTTCTCAATTTGCGTTCTTCCTGGTTAAGCCGGGAAGTCGTTTTTACCATATTTATAGTTTTGGTTTGTGCTGCCCTGGTTGACCAGGTTTGGCTGCATGGTGGAAAGCGCCAACGATTGAAGACAGTTTTAGGCTGGGGAACGGTGCTGCTCGGAGCCGCGAGCATATACTGCATGTCCAGTATTTACCTGATCCCGACCCAAGCGCCTTGGAACCATTGGTCAACCATCTTAATATTTTATTGCTCAGGATTCCTCTTGGGAACAACATCAGCTACTGCTTTGTTGGTCATGGATGCTATTTTCAGCCAGGAGCATGAGCCTGGTTTGATCAAAAACCGGTTAGTCATTCTGAAGCAATCAGCTGGTTGGATGGCATGGATGGCAATTCTTACCGTTATTATCGTGGTTTTTTTAAATGTGGTGCAATTTATGGCTGGCAGCAATCATGAGCTGGCGATGACGAGCTTAACCTTACTGACCGAGCTCTATAAACCACTGTTAGGAGTCCGGTTCTTTGTCCTTTTTACCAGCGCAGGGATATTTACCCTTGCAGCTGACTGGTTATCGAAAAAGGATAAAAGCCTATCAGAATTGGTTGCCCCGGTCTATATGGCCTGCTTGCTCGCTTTGGTTTCCGAAATTTTGGGGCGTTTCCTCTTCTATGCCAGCCATGTTCGGATCGGTATATAGCGTAGACGTTTTTATGAGGAAACCAGGAAAAAAGTGGAGTTTATATGACGATAAAAGTACTTGTTGCAGATGATCATAAACTTTTTCGCCAAGGCCTGATCGGCCTGATGGAGACGCGAGAAGATCTGGTCGAAGTGATCGGCGAAGCATCGACCGGGGAAGAGGCTGTGCAGCTTGCTGAACGACTGAACCCCAATATAGTTCTAATGGATATTTACATGCCCAATGGTGATGGATTACAGGCTTTACGCGAGATACGGTCTCGCTTCCCCGGTATAAATGTAGTCATGCTGACATCTTCGGAAAGTGACGAGCACCTATACCAGGCAGTTCAAAGCGGTGCAGCCGGATATTTACTTAAGAATCTCGATGCAGAACAACTCTTTGAACTGATTGGAGGAGTGGTGCAAGGGGAAGCCGCAATGACACGTGAAATGGCCTCCCGCCTCCTAAAAGATGTAGCGAAACGCTCAGTTAATACTGAAAGAGGTGAAGAAGCGCTAACAGAGCGTGAGCTTGGCGTTCTGCGTTTGGTGGCTATTGGCGCCAGTAACCAGGAGATTGCAGAAAAACTGACGATATCGGTTAATACGGTTAAAAGCCATATTCGAAGCATCCTGGAAAAGCTACAGCTCGAAAACCGTACCCAGGCAGCAAATTTTGCCATTCAGCGAGGTCTGGTATCTCCCTTTGAACGCTAAACATCATCCTTTGGGATTAGGTAGAACTATCCCGAATGAGGATGAGATAGGGACCAGATTTGGGTATATTCTGATTATGGAAAATTCCGTACCAACCTTGTTAGAAACGGAAACCATAATCAGGAGGCAAACCCCCAAAAATAACCAAACTCGCATCCTTCCGTAAATACAAATCAATTTTGTCCACTTCGAAAAATCGTAAGCAAATAGAACTTAATATCAAATGTACCTTGAGGAGCTTTTATGAGCAACAAGGATTTTCTAACCAAAACATTAACAGAAACCGCCCTGACCCGGCGCAGTTTCCTCAAGTGGAGTGCCGCCCTGGGTGGGACGGCTGCATTGGCCGGGGGGATTAGTTACGGCTTAAAAGCAGCGGAAGCAGCTGCAGAAAAAGCAGCCACCGAGGGAAAATGGGTTCCTGCGGCCTGCTGGGGAAATTGTGGTGGTCGTTGTCTCAATGTAGCCTATGTAGTTGACGGCGTAGTGACTCGCCAGAAAACCGACGATACACACCCTGACAGCCCAGATTACCCACAGCAGCGTGGATGTTCACGCGGGCGCTCCCAAAGAATGCGTGTATTTGGAGCAGACCGTCTTAAATACCCGATGAAACGTGCCCACTGGGAACCGGGTGGTGGCGATAAGTCACTTCGCGGCAAGGATGAATGGGTGCGAATCAGTTGGGACGAAGCGCTTGACATTGTTGCTTCTGAATTTAAACGCATCATAGAAAAGTATGGCCCCGAATCGATCCTTTGGGGTACCGATGCTATTGCAGCCGCTGGTGGTTATGTTAACGCCTGGGGCTCGTCTTCTTCAGGCACCTGGGCCTATACAGGCCCGCGTGTGATCGGTGATTATGGAAATTCCGGTAACGACCGGCTTGACATGCGCAAGTCGAAATTAATCGTTATGTGGAGCACTGATCCCATCATTTCAAGCGGTGGGAATCCCTGCTACAACTACTTGCAAGCCAAGAAAGCCGGAGCAAAATTCATTTTTATTGATCCCTGGTACAACAACTCAGCGCAAGTGCTGGCTGACGAGTGGATTCCCATTCGTCCTGGCACCGATACCGCTATGCTTCTGGCGATCGGTTATGTGCTGATAACTGAAGATGATCCGGCGAAGAATCCGTTGATCGATTGGGATTTCGTCAATAGGTGTACGATCGGTTTTGATGCAAGCACCTTACCAGAAGGCGCTGATCCAGAAGATACCTACAAAGATTACGTACTTGGTCTTGACGTAAACGGTAAACCAGCGGCTGAGGGGCACAAGAATTTCCCGCCTAAGACGCCGGAATGGGCTTCTGAGATCTGCGGCGTACCACCAGAGAAGATCCGCTCGTTCGCCCTGGAAATTGCCCAGACCAAGCCCGTTGCGTTTATGGAAAGCGATGCTTCAGCTCGTGTAAATAGTGCTCAAACTATAGGCCAGGCTTTTGTAGCCATTGCTTCCATGATCGGTTCGATCGGCGTCAGTGGTGGCGGCACAGGTCGCACACGTCATGGAACGGCAGGTAATATTGGCCCGAATCTGATTCGTGCAGGCAGCGCTGGGACGACTATCGAGGGACCGGATAATCCAGTCAGTCTCAGTATTAATAATAACGAGCTCTGGGATGCTGTGCTAAATGGCGAGTACACCTCGAGTGTTGGCGAGAGGACCAAGATCAATATTCAGTTGATCTATCATACAAAAGGTTCTCATCTACAAACAAAGGTCGGACAAGCAAAGGGTATTCAAGCAATGCGCAAGGTTGAGTTTGCACTTTGCCAGGATTTCCACCTCACTACCGGAGCCCGCTATTCAGATGTAATCCTACCCGTAACAACCCGCTGGGAACGCGATAATTACATCACCAATCCAAACCGGGATGCGCTATTTTGGATGGACAGGGTCATCGACCCCATGTTCGAGTGCAAAGATGACTCCTGGATTGATCGTGAGATCGGCTTGCGGTTGGGAGTCTATGACCCCACAGTGCAAGAAATTTCCGATAAACAGCAGGCCTTTAACAAGATCGCGGGTGCAACGGTGCTCGCAGAAGACGGCGTAACAAAAGAAGCACTTGTTACCATCACTAAGGAAGATTTGGATGCCCTGGGTGTAACTGGGGAACCGCAAACCGGACGCATACCGATCATGGAGTTCAAGGCGAAAGGCAGCTATCAGGTTCCACGCAAGGAAGGCGACAACTATACCTCTATCGCCCATAAGGAATTCCGAGAGGATCCTGAGGCGAATCCGGTAGAAACCGAGAGCGGTAAGATGGAGCTGCACTGCCGGAAACTTGCAGAGGATATATATAACCTGGGTTGGAGTAAGATTCGCCCGATCCCAGAATATATCCCAGCCGAACGTGGTTACGAAGCAACCTTCAGTGATTGGAAAAACAAGGTCAAAGGCGAGTATCCTCTCCAGATGTTCAATAAACACTACTGGCGCCGCAGTCACACTGAGTTCGACAATGTCCTTCAGCTCAGAGAAGCATTTCCACAAGAATTCATCATGAACCCAATTGATGCCGATGCCCGTGGAATCAAGAATGGGGATACCGTGAAAATCACCAGTTCTGAAGGCAGCTCAATCCGGCACGTATTGGTAACCGAACGTATCATGCCTGGCGTGACCATTCTACCGCACGGTGCATGGACTGAATATGACGAAGAATTGGGCGTCGATAAAGCCGGTTCAGATAACTACCTGGAAGCAGGCGTTCCATCTGTAGAAGGTCACAGTGGCTACAATTCGCAGATGGTCCAGGTCGAAAAATGGGAAGGGCCACGGCTACTGCCTGACTCCCAGTGGCCTCAACGTATTCCCATTAAGGAGGTGTAGCAATGGCGAAACAACTAGCTTTTTACTTTGATTCCAGTGCTTGCACTGGCTGTAAAGCCTGCGCAATTGCCTGCAAAGATCGCAGCAGTTTACCTGTAGGGATAAATTGGCGCAAAGTATATGATTATGGGGGTGGTGGTTGGATTCCTAGCCCAGCCCATCCGGAGATCATGCTCCCCAACAACGTGTTTGTATACTCCACCTCTACCTCATGCATGCACTGTGAAAAACCACGCTGTGTCGAGGCATGTCCGGCAAAGGCTATTACAAAACGTGATGATGGTGTCGTGCTGATTAATTCCGATCTCTGCATTGGCTGCCGTTACTGTGAATGGGTTTGTCCCTATGGAGCGCCGCAGTTCAATGAAGAGAAAGGTTATATGACCAAATGTGATTTCTGCCAGGAGTTGCAAGAAAAAGGTCTCAACCCGGTTTGTGTGGATGCTTGCCCAATGCGTGCATTAGGATTCGGCGAACTGGACGAACTGCGCCAGAAGTATGGGAATGTAAATGCAATTGAGCCTTTACCATCTGCGGACATAACCAATCCCTCGATTGTAATAACTCCGCATAAGAACTCCCAACCTAGCGGACAGGGAACCGGGCGTATCATCAAGTTGACGGAGGTGTGAGATGCTAAGAGAATTTGCTCTGATTACCTTTACAATCCTGGCGCAAATGTCCGTTGGTGCGTTCTTGGTGCTGGGCGTGGTGAATTTCTTTGTAGTGCGCAAGGCAGGTCAAGTGGAAGCTGACCGGATGGTTGACCGCTCTCTCGTAGCGATCATCGTCGTGCTCGGCCTTGGCATGTTGGCTTCGCTCTTCCACCTGGGCAGCCCTCTTTCTGCCCCGAGCGCAATCTCAAACTTTACTACGTCCTGGCTAAGCCGAGAGATCTTGTTCGGTGTTGCTTTTGGCGTACTGAGCACTCTGTTCGTTGTGTTACAGTGGTTCAAAATCGGTCCAGTTGTACTGCGGAATGTGATTGCTCTGCTGGCATCGCTGGTTGGCATCGTATTTATCTATGCCATGTCCAAGATCTATATGCTGCCGACACAGCCAGCCTGGAATACCCTGGCAACTCCAGTTTCCTTCTTCACCACCGCCCTCTTGCTGGGCTCACTGGCAATGGGTGCCGCCTTCATCCCCAACTATGCATACCTGAAGAGGAAAAATCCAGACTGTGCTGAACTGCAGTGCGATTTAATGCGCAGTATGCTACGCTGGATTGCGTTTACTGCTGTAGTGCTGTTGGGTGTTGAGTTCGTTGTCACACCGGTCTACCTCGTTTCTCTGGCGTCTGGTTCACCTCAGGCTGTCGAAAGCGCCAGACTGATGGCTGGAGAGTTAGGATTACCGTTTCTTCTTCGGATGATCCTGGCGTTCGCCGGTGCAGGTGTATTCGGATTTTTCCTATACCAAAATGCTCAGAGCGCTGGCCGCGAGAAAGTCCTTGGTTACATGGTGTACGCAGCTTTCGTCCTGGTGCTTGCTGCTGAAGTATTTGGTCGTTTCCTTTTCTACTCAAGCCAGGTCGCTGTAACACTCTAAGACCAGGTTTTGTAAGATAAGTTAAACATCGATCCCGGGGAGGTATAAAATCTATCTCCCCGGGAAAAGAGCAGGCTATCTGATTACATTCATCATCTAGACATCTATACTTGTTTCTACTATCCTTTCCCAAATTGCAGCTCTGTAATACAAATAACTAAACTTGACGATCAATCAAAAAAGGTAAATGATGAATCAGGGAATTCTTACGAATGATTGGGTAACGACACTAATGGGGGAAAATTTGCTTTTTGGCTTGCTTGGTAAGATTCTTTATACCGAGCCAGAAAAATGCTGGTTGGAGTCTTTGATTGATGGGGATGTTTTTGCAGAAGTGCCTTTTGGTGAGACTCATCCGGACATGCAGCGAAGTTTAGAATATCTACAAGACTGGAGCCAAGAGAACCGTTCAGGCATTTCCGAACAGGCATTAATGGCTATTCGGATTGATTACACTCATTTATTTGTTGGACTTGAAAAAGTTGTTGTTCCCCTTTGGGAGTCAGTTTATAAGAGCGAAAAGCGGTTAGTTTTTCAGGAGGAAACTCTGCAGGTCCGCAGATGGTATCGTCGTTATGGACTTGCATCTGAAAAACTACATCAAGAACCTGATGATCATATTGGATTGGAGCTCGCCTTTTTAGCTCATTTAGCTTATTTAGGTCTGCAAGCATGCGATCAAAACGATGAAATTGCATTACAGAAATCCCTTGCAGCACAGAGAGAGTTTTTATCTAATCATCTAGGGTTATGGGTTTTGAAATGGTGCTCGTTGGTGGAACAAAATGCCAGAACTGGTTTTTATAAGGGATTGAGCTGCCTGACTCGCGGTGCTGTTTCAACCTTAGCCGAAATACTCGAAGTAAACCTTACAGAGGAGATTTAACGGTGAGTTTATTTGAAGCCGCCGAACGCCTGGTGCCTGTCGACCGTTCGACGGTTATTCTGGATAGCAGCCGCTGCCTGCATTTCCGCGACAAATTCTCTGAGTGCACAGCTTGTTTCAATGTGTGCCCGGAAAGTGCGATTAGACCTGGTGAACCCCCACAGCTGGTTATAAAAAGCTGCCTGACCTGCCTTGCCTGTCTCCCTGTTTGCCTCACCGGAGCTATTACTGCTGACGATGCTGTACCAGCCTTGCTAAACTGCGCTGCGCGAATCGAGAATAAGCGAATCGAAGTCGTATGCGAGCAGCATCCTGATGCCGAGAAAGGATTTGGCGATACAACTGGTCTACGAGTGCGCGGCTGTCTGGCAGGTTTGGGGGTCGGAACATATATGATCCTGGCTGCGCTTGGCCTCGAAACTATAATTGTCCGCAGCGATGCCTGTGGAGGTTGTGCCTGGGAAACTTTGAGAGATATCTTAGAATCACAGGTTAGGCAAGCCCGCCAACTGTTAGCTCACTGGAATAAAGAGCAGATCCTGCTTTGGCAGCCAGTTGTAGAGAGACCCATCGATCGCCCTCTATGGAACGTTGATAACCCCCCACTTTCGCGGCGAGATCTTTTTCGCCTGGCTGCACACCAGGGGCAGCTAGCTATTGCTCGGGCGATAGAAAACAGTCCATCGTCCTCGAAAATTTACCTGAACCGTGACCGCCTGCGGATGTTGGGTGCAGTACAGCATCTGCCTGAATACGATAGATCCACGGACAGCTTTGTAGAAATGGGGTTTGTCTGGTTATCTATCTCAGATGCCTGCACAGCTTGTGGGGTTTGTGGACGCGCCTGCCCGACGGGTGGATTGTGTTTTGAGAAAAATGAAAATGAGAAGACATTCAAAATAACATTTTCAGCCAGGAAGTGTATTGGGTGTGAGCTTTGTACTCACATCTGTGCTCCAGAAGCTATCGGAAGACAATCACCGCCTACCTTTGATCAGATTTTCGGCGCAGAAATAGTCATCCTACGAGAAGGGAATCTGGCACGCTGTGAAAATTGCAAGACGCATTATGTCGTGAAAACGAATACTCATTTATGCCCTCAGTGTGAATTTCGCAATGCAAATCCATTTGGATCAATGCTTCCACCCGGAATCAGGCAGGGAAAACAAGTGCCTCCGAAGGAGCTTTTATGATCCTTGAAATTGATGAGAAAACGCTTCCCTTGATTAAGAATACCGCTTTGCGTTCTTATGCTGGGAGGTATGTGAGTATTTATAAAAATTTTATGGAGCAGATGAGCCACCTGGGGCTTGAGGTGGATGCGCAGGATGATAGGGAGCAAGTACAGACAACGATTGCTGCTTTGAGGAAGAAAGGGATCAAAATTCGCAATGACGCTCGCAGCATTGTTTATCATGACCTTTCTCCTGCCTGTAAAGCCTGCCAAAAGGGAGTGGGCAGTGTCACATTTTTCATCTCATTAAAGTGTCACCGGGATTGTTTTTACTGCTTTAACCCCAACCAGGAAGGCTATTTGCATTTCCTTGAGCACTCCCGTGATCTTGAATCAGAGCTTGACGACCTACGAGACAGTGAGCAACCTGTTCGTCACCTCGGTTTGACAGGCGGTGAACCTCTTTTACATAAAGAAAAGACGATTAGTTTCTTCCAGAAAGCCCGAAAAGACTTCCATGATGTTTACACCCGCATGTACACTTCGGGTGACCATTTAGATCGGGATACACTGCAAGCCCTTAAGCATGCCCACCTGGATGAGATACGCTTCAGTATTCGGATGCACGATCTGGCAAAAGGGCAGCGTCATACTTTCGATCAAATAACTTTGGCGAAAGAGTATATCCCCTATGTAATGGTTGAGATGCCGGTTTTGCCCGGTACATTTGAAGAAATGAAAGAAGTCTTGTTGGAGCTGGACCGGCTTGGCGTATTCAGTATTAACCTACTCGAATTTTGCTTCCCTATGAACAACGCGAAAGCATTTCGGGAGCAAGGGTATACCATTCGAGCCAGACCTTTCCGTGTTTTATATAACTACTGGTATGCAGGCGGTCTGCCCGTGGCTGGCAGTGAACTCGTATGCCTGGATCTACTTGACTACGCCATGGAATCCAGGCTGAAAATGGGTGTCCATTACTGCTCGTTAGAAAATAAACATTCCGGACAGGTTTATCAGCAAAATTTTGGAAATTCTTTTTCCGATACTCTGTATTTCTCCCAAAAAGATTACTTCCTGAAATCAGCCAAGGTGTTTGGTGCGGACATCCTGCCGGTACGACAAATCTTCGATGCTTCGAACTACGAGAATTATCTATTAAGTGAAGAACACAGTTATCTGGAGTTCCATGTCGACAAGATCGGAACTCTTAAAAAACTGGATATCGAAATCGGAATATCAACAAACATCCTGGAAAAGCGCGCAGATGGTCTTGTTTTGCGAGAATTGAAAGTTGACGTGACAACACCCAAAATTTTCCAAATGACCAAAGATGTTTAATGGATAAACACGTCGATCTTGTGTCCACAGAATTTAGTATATATCCGGGGATCTTGGGAATTCCAGGATAAGTGACACAAATAACAAGTAGAATCAAATCTTCTTTTACGAATTATGATTTTTATCACTTGGATAATAAAAGAGTTTCGGCTAATATGATTGAAGCTGCCTCTCCTTATTGTGGAGGAACCTGCGGCTATATCATTATTAAGGAGTAACTATGCCATTCCATTTTGGAACAACTGAATTAATCATCATCCTTGTGATCGTCCTCCTGCTGTTCGGAGTAGGCCGGATCGGTAAAATCGCTGGAGAAATGGGTAAGGGTATCCGCTCGTTCCGTGAGGGGCTTCATGGCGATGAAGCCGGTGAAGATTCGAAGACCGAGAAAGGTTAGTCTTTTCAGGTGAAGATAGAAAACGTACCGGCAGCGCGAAAGAAACGAACCTGGACAAATTATGCCCAGGCTTTCGGCCGCGCTCACGGCAAAGCCCGGCACGAGCTCGAGACCTCAATGCCTCTGCTCACCCACCTGGAAGAGCTGCGGAAGCGAGTGTTTGGAGCATTTGCCGCAGTGCTGATCACGACATTGATCAGTTTTGCCATTGCAGGTCCACTGATCGACTTTTTCGCCGCTCCGCTGGGAGGTAGACAGGCGCTTGTGTCGATCGAAGTGACCGAGAACATGGCAATTTTTATGCGTGTCTCGCTGCTAAGTGGGTTGGTGCTCGGTATGCCGTTTGTGGTTTACCAGGTACTGCGTTTCATCTCGCCCGGGTTAAAGACGAGCGAGCGTACCTGGTTGATTGTTGGGGTACCGGCTGCCAGCCTGCTTTTCCTTGGCGGTGTTGCGTTTACCTGGTTCATCCTCATCCCGACTGCTGTGCCTTTCCTGGTCAGCTTTTTGGATATCCCCACCGAGGTCCGGCCGCAGAACTACTTCCAATTCATCACCTCATTGATGTTCTGGATCGGGCTTTTCTTCGAGATGCCGCTGGTGGTGTTCCTGCTGGCCAAGCTCAAGATGGTCACAGCCAAACAGCTTCTGAAAGGCTGGCGGTATGCAGTGGTTGGTATGGCGGTCGTGGCTGGTGGTGTGACTCCGACCGTTGACCCGGTCAACATGGGGTTGGTGATGCTGCCCCTGGCTGTGCTTTACATTGTAAGTATCGTTTTGGCAGCCATCGCGCGGAGGAACTAATTATGGACATACTTGGTGACGGCGGCGCAGAAATTCTGGTGATCTTACTCCTGGCAGGGATCGTTCTTGGACCTGAGCGCATGGTGAGAGCAGCACGTGAGATTGGGAAGCTGGTACGAAACTTCAAGGCTTATTTTGGTTCGTTGAACGAAGAGTTGAAAACCGAACTGGATCTTCTGGATGAGATGAAAGATGTCAAGAAGGAGATAAATAAAACGGTCCGGTAAACGGATCGAATTTAAAAGTAAATATCATCTCCGAGCCGAAAGCCTAATACTCATGCGATGGGTTATGGCAAAACAGGCCGGCCTCTGCG
>Ga0105092_10001522_pt1 | contig 12470 bp, 8 predicted proteins | sample PPLLak2March2015_FD_87021 | JGI IMG/M metagenome (GOLD analysis project Ga0105092, IMG submission 87021) | Freshwater sediment microbial communities from Prairie Pothole Lake near Jamestown, North Dakota, USA - PPLs Lake P7 Core (1) Depth... | ecosystem: Environmental > Aquatic > Freshwater >... | reverse complement strand
GACGAGCTTCATGGTGCGTAGCCACGACGACTCCATTCCATATGTCTCCATGATGATGTCGGCGATGTTGCCGAGCACTTGCTGCTCCTCGTCGATCTTCGCACCATACTTCTGCGCCGCCACACCGAGTGCCAGCAACGAGAGCTTCTTCGCGTTCGCTATCAGGCCGCGTTCGACCGACAACGGTCCGCCGGCCTCATCGACATCGGAGAGCGCCGGTCCTTCCAATAACTCATCGGCCAACTTCTTCGCTACGATCAGCAACGGCAGCTCGCCCTTCACGGAACGCTTGAGGAGGTTACCGGTCAGCAACATACGATTGATCTCGTTGGTCCCCTCATAGATGCGCGTCACACGCGCGTCTCTATAGTGACGCTCGGCGGGATAGTCCTCGATGAAGCCGTAGCCGCCGAAGATCTGCACGGTCTCGTCGACGACCAAGCCCAGAGCCTCGCTGCCGCGCACCTTCATGATCGAACACTCGGCCACGTACTCTTCGATTCCTGCCATGGTCTTCTGTGCAAAGTCGGGTGCAGATTTGTCGATGGGTTGGAGAATGGCGTCCAAGAGCCCCGCGGTGCGATACGCCATCGACTCCACGGCGTAAATGTGCGACGCCATGTTGGCGATCTTGGCCTGGATCATCCCGAACTTGGAAATGGGCTGACCGAATTGCTGGCGTTCGTTGGCGTACTTGATCGCGTCGTCGAACGCTTGCTTGGCGCCGCCGATCGACCCGCCGCCCAGCTTGAAGCGTCCCATGTTCAAGATGTTGAACGCGATCTTGTGGCCCTTCCCCACTTCGCCCAGGAGATTTTCGACCGGCACCTTGACGTTCTCCATGAACACCTGCACGGTGGACGAACCCTTGATGCCCATCTTCTTCTCTTCGGGTCCGGTCGTGAGGCCTTCGTAGCCGCGTTCGACGATGAAGGCGGAGAAATGCAACCCGTCGATCTTCGCGAAGATGATGAACAGGTCCGCGAAGCCGCCGTTGGTGATGAACGTCTTGTCGCCGTTTAGAATGTAGTGAGTTCCGTCCTTCGACAGCTCGGCGCGCGAACGCGCCGCGAGCGCGTCGGAGCCGGAACCGGGCTCGGTGAGCGCGTAGCACGACGCAATCTCGCCGGTGGCGAGGCGTGGGAGGTATTTCTGCTTCTGCGCGTCGGTACCGAAGTAGACGATGGGCAACGTGCCGATACCGGCATGACCGCCGTAGGTCGTCCCGAACGAGCCACCCTTCGAGATGGCTTCCGTGACCGCCATCGACGTGGACTTATCGAGGCCAAGCCCCCCGTAGGCTTCCGGCACGTCGACCATCAAGAGCCCGAGCTCGCCGGCCTTCTTCAACAGGCCCAGCATCACGCCTTCTTCCTTGTGCTCGGTCTTCTCGATGTTCGCGAGAACTTCGTTCTGAATGAAGTCCTCCGCCGTCTTGACGAACATCTTCTGTTCGTCGTTGAAATCCTCGGGCGTGAATACTTCGGCGGGCTCCACGTTCTCGACGAGGAAGCTACCGCCCTTGCGAATACCTGCGACTTTGGTGGTCATGTTTTTTCCTTCTCAAGCCGACTCAACGGATACAGTCCGGACGTCATCCGAACCTTAAGACTCGTAGCGTTCGAGGTCAACGACGCAAACATCGTACCTGAATCTGGGCGAGGGTATGCAGAAAAGCGGGGCCAGCTTGAGACCCGATCGGTGAGCCGCTCTAACCGACCCGTCGGTAGACCGTTCCAATGTAGTCCACGAAATCGGGCGTCTGCCCTTGCGCGCGAATCAGTGTCTGAATCTGCGCGCGGTGATGAATCGAGTGGTAGTTCAACTGGAGCGCGATGTCTTTGAGGGGCGCCGTCCAGTGCTTGCCGTCGAAGCCGACCCACGTCACTTCCGCAAACAAATCCTCCTCACTCTTGCTCGAGATAAAGTAGAGCCACGCGTGGAGGCTCGCCGTCCACTCCCGTTCGAGGTCGTCCAACGGGTAGACCGGGGCCCACCAGTCCAAGCCGGGGTCTTTCGGAAACTGATGGATGCGCGCGAGCCACTTTTTCTGCGAGTTGATGAGATGAGAGAAGAACTTGATGGCGTCGTTCTTCTCGGGGAGTTCGCGGATCCTGGCGAGGACCTGACGATTCGCGTGGTCGTTGAACGCGAAGGTTTCGGTGAGATATTGCTTCATCTCCATGGTTATCGATACAGCGCTTTCACCTGGCCCCATGTCGTCGGCTCGACAGCGACTTCCGGGGGCGTGAATTCCACCACGAGCTTTGGCCGCCACGCCATTTCGGATGCGTCGTCGCTGAAGTACTGGGTGATGTAGATGTCATCCGGAGGCGGCATCATTTCAGTCCTCAGCATGACTCCCCGGTTGGCATCACCGTCCGCCCAGTGCTGGACAATTGACGTCATGTCGCCCGACGTCACGCCGAGCGGGTCATTGGGCAGAATCGACCCCACTGCGGGTCCGTAGTGCGGCCCCGGGAGCGCGTAGAAGCCAAAGCCGTGGACGGTGCTCTCGGCCCAGTCCACGTACACTTCGTGAATGTGGGTAACCCCAAACAGATTCCAAACGCTGTACATCGTCATGGTCAGTGACGCGGAGATAATCGTCGAGCCGGGTGGGATCTGGCCGGGATTGATCCCCACGATGTCGGGGAAGCGAATCAATGCGTGCACGTCTCCCGAGACGACGGTGAGGACAATTGAGGAGCCAAAATTGAAGTTGGACTCGTTGATGTAAGTCGCATCCGTCGTGGAATACGCGCCACCGTCTCCCTGCTGGAACGTGAGCGTGTCTGCGAAGGCGTGGGTGGCGAGCATCAGGCTGACTGCGGCAAGCACGGCAAAGCGGGACGGCGTCATGGCGGAGCCTCCGTTCGGAATGGAGTGACCCGTCCAGTGTAGCCGCCTCGCGGGGCGGAATCAAGTCAGCTAGGCGCGTTCGAAAATCCCCGCCACGCCCATACCACCGCCCACGCACATCGTGACGATGCCGTATTTCACGTTGCGCCGCTTCATTTCGTGGAGAAGCGTGGCGGTCAGCTTCGAGCCCGTGCACCCCAGTGGGCGCCCGAGCGCAATCGCGCCGCCGTTGACGTTCAACTTCTCATCCGGAATGCCGAGTGTCTGCTGCACGTACGCCGCCTGCGACGCGAACGCCTCGTTCAGCTCGATCAATCCGATGTCGTCCAGCGTGAGGTCGGCCTGTTTCAGCACCTTCGGGATCGCGAGCGCGGGGCCGATGCCCATCAGCTCGGGTTCGACGCCGGCGGTCGCGAAGGCGATCAACTTGCCGAGCGGCGTCGCGCCCAGTTGCTTCATGACGTCCTCGGAGACGATCACGAGTGCGGCGGCGCCGTCGTTCATGGGAGACGAATTGCCGGCGGTGACGGTCCCGCCCACGCGGAACACGGGCTTGAGGGCGGCGAGCGCCTCCATCGACGTATCGGCACGCACGCCTTCGTCAATTTTGAACTCGATCTCCCGCGATTCGATCTTGTTCTTCGCGTTGATCGACTTCTCAACCACCTTGACCGGCACGATCTCTTCGTCGAAGCGATGCTTCTCGATCGCGTCGGCCGCCTTGCGCTGGCTCTTCAGGGCGAAGGCATCCTGCGTTTCGCGCGAGATCTGGTACTTTTCCGCGACGTTCTCCGCGGTGTTGCCCATGTTGACGTAGGCGCCCGGTCGATCGCCGACCAAACCCGGATTGGGCGAAGGCTTGAAGCCGCTCATCGGAATCATGCTCATCGATTCGACTCCACCCGCGACCGCGACTTCGATCTCGCCCATGCGAATTCGCGCGGTGGCGTCGTGGACCGATTGCAGACCCGACGCACAGAAGCGATTCACGGTCACTCCGGTCGTGGTGATCGGGAGTCCTGCGCGGAGGAGTGCTAAACGCGCGACGTTCAGGCCTTGTTCGCCTTCGGGCATGGCGCAGCCGAGAACCACGTCTTCGACACGTGCGGGGTCCAGGCCCGGCACACGCGCGACGGCTTCCTTGATCGCCAGCGCCGCGAGTTCGTCGGGGCGCGTATTGCGCAGCGTCCCCTTGAACGCCCGGCCGACCGGCGTGCGAACGGCGGATATGATGTAGGCGTCTCGCATAGACCTCAAATCTGGAGTCGAAATCCGATCGACACGGCAAACACGTTGGGAACGTCGTTCATGATCCGGTACGACGGGAACACTTCGAACCACGACGACTCCGATACCGCATGCGTCAACCCGGCCGCCGTCACCACGTCCATCTGCCAGGTCGATTGGTCGATCTCTTGCGATGCCGCTTGGGACGCCGACGCGTCATCGTACAAGACTTCCGTGAGCGCGAACGTCTTCACGTAGGCGACGCCGGCGCCCGCCTGAACAAAGCCGCCGAGGTCGAACGGCAACATATGGTGTCGTTCCCAGCGGACGCACGGGATCAATTCCACGATCTCAATTTGTCCCGTCGACTGCGTCGTGAGCAGCGTGGCGTTGTCCGGCACGAGTTCGTCGACCACGTCGTCCGGGTCGTACGACCAGTGCGTGAGTGCGAGGCATGCGCCGAGATGAACGCTCTCGCTCGCCCACCAGAACGCACTCACACCCACGTTGTATCCGTCCTGCCACATATTCGAATCGTCGTAGTCTCCTACGAATCCACCGCTGATCTCCATGGACACGCGACTATCGGAATAGTCGGTGTTTTCCTGTGCGAAAGCACTCGTTGCCAGGGCAATCACGACTCCCATCAGGGGCAGCTTGGTCATCCTAATTCCGTAGCGGCTTGCCTTCCTTCAACATGAACTGCATGCGCTCCAGCGTCTTCTTCTGGCCGCACAGTTTCAAGAACACCTCGCGCTCGAGTTGCAGCAAGTAGTCTTCGCCAACCTTGGTCCCCGCCGGCACCTCGCCGCCGCACAGCACGCGCGCCAGCTCGCCCCCCAAGTACGCGTCGTATTCACTGATGGCACGGCCTTCCCTCATATTATATAGCTGCGTTCGTATCGCCGCGATGCCGCCCTCGCCCGCGACCGGGATCTCGACCATCGGATCGGGTGGCTGGTAGCCGCGTCGCGCGAGTGCGAGCGCATACGTCTTCGCCGCGTGGAGCAACCGGTCCGGATTCATGACGAACGAATCCCCGTCGCGCAGCATCTTCATCGCGTACGCGTCCTCGGCGCTCGTCGACACCTTCGCGAGCCCGATGGTCTCGAAGGCTGCGCGTGCCGCGAGGAACGGATCGACGCCGTCCACGTTCGGCAGCCCTTGGACGTTGCGAAGGACCATTTCCTTGCAACCACCGCCCGCGGGGATCAAGCCCACGCCGACTTCGACCAAACCGATGTAGGTCTCGGCGGAAGCGACCGCGTGCTGCGCCCCCAATACGACTTCGCAACCGCCGCCGAGCGTCATGCCGAAGGGCGCCGCGACCACGGGCTTGCGGCAATACTTGAGCGCCTTCGTCATTTTTTGGAATTGGCGCACGACGAGGTCGATTTCGTCCCAGTTGCCCTCGCGCGCTTCCAAGAGGAGCAGCATCACGTTGGCGCCGACGGAGAAATTCGCGCCTTGATTGCCAATCACCAGAGCCTCGAAGTTCGCTTCGACTTCTTTGACCGCCGCCATCGTCATCGAGATGATGTCGGCGCCGATGGCGTTCATCTTGGAATGGAACTCGAGGCACAAGGCACCGTCGCCGACGTCGACCAGGCTGGCGCCCGCATTTTTCTTCACCGCTTTACCGGCGGCCTTGAGCGCAGCGAGATCGAAGGTGGCGGCGGGTTTCTCCACCGGCTTCAGCGTGCCCTTCGCGAGGCGCGGCCGCTTGGGTGCCGCTTTGCTTTCTTGATAAAACTTCTTGGTCGGCCGCTTCCACACCTCGAGCAAGAACGGCGGCAGCGTGCGCCGTTCCATTTCCATACGCTCGACCGTCTTCTCGAGTCCGATCGCGTCCCACAATTCGAACGGACCCATCTCCCACCCGAAGCCCCAGCGCAGCGCGCGGTCGATCGACACCACGTCGTCCGCGATCTCTCCCATGCGCGCCGCGCTATAAAGGAGCGTTTCCGCGAGCACCCGCCACACGAAGGCACCCGCACGGTCGTTCGCATTCGTCACCGCGCGCACGCGTTCGCCGAGTGCTTCTATGGTCTTGGCGGCTTCGAGCGACGGGAACTTGGGCGATTGACGCGGGCGATACGTGAGCGCCGCGTGATCGAGTGTCAGGATCTCCGAACCGTTCTTCCCCGCGATCTTCTGGTAGAAGCCCTTCCCTGTCTTGTCGCCCAACATTCCTCCCGCAACCATCTTCTCCAACAATGCGGGCGGCTTGAAATAATCGCGGCTCTCGTCCTTCGTGGCGCGCTCGTAAACCGTCGTCGAGGCATGGACAAGAATGTCGAGGCCGACCAGGTCGGCAGTACGGAACGTCGCGCTCTTGGCGCGGCCGATGAGAGGCCCCGTCAACGCGTCGACCTCTTCGATCGTGTAATTCAACTCGACCATCGCACGAATCGCCGACATCACACTAAAGGTGCCGATGCGATTGGCGATGAAGTTCGGCGTGTCCTTCGCCACCACCACACCCTTTCCGAGGACGACATCGCCGAAATCGCGCATGAAGGCCATGGCCGACGCATCGGTTCCCCGGTGGGGGATCAACTCGAGTAGGTGGAGGTAGCGCGGCGGATTGAAGAAATGCGTGCCGAGGAATCGCGGCCGCATGGATTCCGGGAGCACCGCGGCCATGTCGGTGACAGAGAGTCCGGAGGTATTCGTTGTGACGATTACACCGTCTTTCAGGTGCGGCGCGATACGTTCGAAGAGCGCGCGCTTGATGTCGAGCTTTTCGACCACGGCTTCGAGGATCCAGTCGCACTCGCGCAACTTCGCGAGGTCGTCCTCGAGGTTTCCGACGGTCACGCGGCGCGCGCGGGCGGGAGAGAAAAACGCGGCCGGGTTGGACTTGAGCGCGCGCTCCAAACCGGCGCGCGCGAAGGCGTCGCGGTACTCGCGCGAAGCCGGGTCGCCCTTGACCTTGGCACCCGCAGGTGGCCCAGAAGGTGGAATGATGTCGAGCAGCAGCGTCGGGATTCCAGCGTTGGCGAGGTGCGCAGCCAGGGCGCTCCCCATGACGCCGGAGCCCAGGACGGCGGCGCGTTCGATCGAGAGGGGCAAACGAAACTCCTTATCGTTCCTCTAAATAGCTCGGCCCAAAAGCTATACGAAGTGCCGGTGCGTCTGTCAACCGGGGATCGGGCCAAGCCGCGTAAGCAAGGCACGTTCCCGGCTTCGTAATGCGGCAACTTGAGTCTTATCAGAAGTTGGTCAGGGTGAAGTGAAGTGCGAATGAACAGGTTCGGGGCGCGGCACGCTTGCAGCTATTCCTCTGGACGGTGGTGCAACCTATTGAGGGGCCAGGTAGACCACGACCCGAACCGTTCATTCGTAGCCAAAAGTCTATGCGTTTTCGTTTTAGCCTGGAATCGTCCGAAGGAACGAAAAAGGATTTAGTCCGGTGATAGCAGCCGCTTAGGATAACCCGCCGATTGCGCACGCTGGGCACGTTCCTTGCCACTTTAACAGCCCATGAGCCCAAGGCTTTCCCCAAGTTCCGCGACGAGGCTCGTGCTCGTCGCGATCTGCGCCGTGAATCTCGCCGCGTGTACCAGCGCGCCGCGCTTCACCAAGAGCCCGCCGGTCGAACTGTCGCGGCCCGCCGCCACGACGCCGCCGCCGGTCGAAGACGTCACTCCGACGTCGGGTAACACCGATTCGGCTGACTCCGGGTGCCCGCGGCAACGAAGTCGTCGAGCGCGCGGAGCAGTATTTGGGAGCACCCTACCGCTCGGGCGGCACGTCGACGAACGGAGTCGATTGCTCGGGATTGACGTACTCGGTGTATCGGTCGGTCGGCGTGAAGCTCCCGCGCAATTCCGACGATCAAGCGCGCGTGGGCGAACCGGTCTCGCGCGAAGCACTCGCCCCGGGCGACCTCATCTTCTTCGGTTCCACGAGCAACGTGTCGCACGTCGGCATCTACGCCGGCGACGGCGAGTTCATCCACGCGTCCACGCGCGCGCGCAGCGTGCGCTTCGATCGCTTGGACAACAAGTATTTTGCGGATAGATTCGTTACCGCGAGACGGGTGATTTGATGAATAAGCAAACAACTGTTCTTTCAATCTATTTGCTTTTCATCCCCGTGGTTGCAAGCTCACAATGGCAGGCTGGCGGAGTGCCAGTGTCGACGACTGGCTACGATAAGTCATTTATCGCAACCGTTGCCGACGGTGCGAATGGGGCGGTATTCGTTTGGTCAGACGGCGTCAATCAAGCCACCGGCCATGATTTGTTCGCGCAGCGCATCGACGCGGCCGGGGTTCCGATGTGGGCTCCGAACGGCACACCCGTTTGCGCGCGTCCCGGACATCAACTGAATGGTGCCGTGGTTACCGACGGGTCCGACGGCTTCATCATCGTGTGGGACGACCAACGCGCCGGGGACCGCGACGTCTATGCACAGCGCTTCGATGCAGCGGGAAATGCGCTGTGGGCTCCCAATGGCGTTCCGGTTTGTATCCTCACGGGCGTTCAAAGCGGTCCCCACATTGTTCCGGACGGGTCGGGCGGCGCGATACTCGCCTGGTCCGACACGCGTTCCGGCGCTTCGGACGTCTATGCTCAGCGCATAGACGGGACGGGTACAGTTCAATGGACACCGACCGGCGTGGCGCTTTGCACCGCACCGGACGTCCAAGCCGCTGAATCGATCCTCATCACGGACGATGGGGACGCTATTGTCGTTTGGTACGACCGTCGCAATGGCGGTCAAGAAGACATCTACGCACAGCGTGTTGACGTTACGGGCTCTATTGAATGGGCGTCCGATGGCGCAGTGATTTGCGCAGCGACGGGCAGGCAACGCAGCCCGGTAGCTGTTTCCGACGGCGCGGATGGTGCCATCATCGCATGGGACGATCGGCGGAACGGTGTCGACGAAGACATTTTCGTTCAGCGAGTCGGCGCCACTGGTGTGGTTTCCTGGACGCCAGACGGAGTCGAGGTGTGTGGTTTGGTCGGTCGCCAATTCTACCCCTCGATGGTAACCGACGGCATGGGCGGGGCGATTCTCGCCTGGACGGACTTCCGCAACGATGGTGATATTTTCGCGCAGCGCGTCGATGCCATGGGATCGGTCGTGTGGGCAGTCAATGGTCTGGGAGTCAGCACTGCCATCAGCAGCCAATCCTTTTGTCAGGTCGTCGCTGACGGCGCCGGCGGCGCCATCGTGGCGTGGGGGGACCTCCGTGATGGTTACGATATCTACGCTCAACACCTCGAAGCAACGGGAACGGCACAATGGACTCCAGACGGCGTGGCAGTCGCGAACGGAGGGTGGATAGAAGAGCACGCAGTGCTGGTGCCGATCGATGGCAGCGGCGCGATTTTCGCCTGGCTGGACTATCGGAGCGAACCCGGAATTTATGCGCAGAAAATAGATTCCGAGGGCACGCCGACCGCGATAATGCCCGAGACCCGAACTCCGCGCTTGACAGTTTCAGACGCGTATCCCAATCCGTTCAGCGCCGGCGCTTCACTCGACCTCGAGCTGCCCGTAACCGTCGACGTCACCGTCAGCGTGTTCGATGTCACCGGAAAACGCGTGCGACGTGGACGAACGGAACAAATCGCCGCGGGCACGAAGCAGCTCACGTTCGACGGACGCGACGACACGGGCAGACTCCTTCCGAGCGGCGTCTACTTCTGTCGCATCAAAGCCGCCGGCGAAACCATCACGCGCAAGATGGTGATCGCCCGGTAGAATCGACTAGAAGTTGCTGATGAGCACGACGTCGCGGCTCAAGGTGCCCGCGCGTACGACGACGCGCCGGCTGTCGCGGGTCCATTCGACGTTGAAGACCTCTTGCCCGTCGAACTTCGTGAGTTGTTTCGGCGACTCCCCGTTGCCGTCGACGACCCACACGTTCTCGCCGTTGTCGTCGCGGCGAACCACGGCGATCCATTTCAAGTCCGGCGACCACACGTGGTCGGTCAATCGGCCGTCGGTGAAGTGGGTAATCTGCTTGGACGCACCGGTGGTGCCGTTCATGGCGTAGAGGTTGCGCGCAGGATCGTCACGACCCATGAACGTCCACTCGCCGTCGCGGCCTTGCGTCGGGTCGACGGCTTGGGGCGGCTGCATGAAACGCTCGACATCGGCCCCACCCGACACCGGGAGGGTACGGACGATCGACTGTACCAGGCCGTTCGCGTCCGTTTCGAGCTCGGCGACGACGATGTACTTGCTGTCGCGCGAGAACAGCGCAAAATTCAAAACCGCGTCGGGTGCGAGCAGCATGGGCTCGTCGCTTTCGACCGGAATCACCCATACCCCCTTCGTCGAATCGACGCGCGCAAACGCCACCATGTTTCCGTCGGGAGAAGCGTCGAGTAGTTCTTCCCCGCCGCCGCGAGTGACTTGTTTCAAGCCGGCACCGTCGACGCCCATGCGCCAGATGTGCTGCTGACCGTCGTCGTCGAAGCGCTGAAACACCACGCGATCGCCCCGCGCGAGCGCTGTCACCGCGTGACCGGGTCCGACCGTGAGCCGCCTCGGCTCACCGCCTTCGAAGGGGATGGTGGAGATTCCGAGCCGGCGGTCGTGTACCGCCGGAAACAGCACTCGGTCCGCGGCGACCTGCAAGCCGAAAGGCGCGTGCTCGGGGCTGGTGGCGGACGTGAGGCGGCGCGTGGTGCCGTCGGCCGGGTTGGCGATGAAGAGGTTCGTGATGACGGTCGTGCGCAGCGCCCCGATGGCGCCCTCGCCGCCGGCCGCCGACACTTCGTTGTACTCGTTGAAGTCGTTGGTGACGCGGCGCAATTCTCCACGCGGGTACGTCACGACGAATATCTGGCTGCGTACGCCCTCGCTGACCACGGTCCCGGCGGCAACTAGCCCGCGCCCGTCGGGAACCCACGAGACGTCGATGAAGAAGGCGTCCTTCTTGGTGAAGAAATCCTCCCGCTTGCCGGTTTCGGCGTCGAACATCGCCAGCGTCGATTGCGCCTGAGGGGCTGGATGAAGGGCGAAGACAGCGATCCGCTTCCCGTCCGGCGACCACGACGGCGAGCCCAAGATCTGTTCGGGCCGGCGAACGTTGGCCAACTCGCGCTCAGTGCCGGAATCGAGGTCGCGAATCACGAGCGCGGACCTGCCCTCTTGCGGGACGCCGCGAATGAAACACACCTTCTTGGCGTCGGGCGAGAAGGTGACGCGCGAATCGACGTCGAAGCCGCGCTGCTCCTCGGAACCGCCCAGCGACGGCACGCGCACGAGGGTGCGATACAGAGGCTGCTCCGGGAAGCGCTTCAGAAAAAAGAGATAGTTGCCGTCGGGCGAGAAACTGGGGAATTCCAAACCCGAATTCTGCACCGGCAGCACTTCGACGTCGCTTCCGGTGGCGATCTGCCGCACGCGCAGCGTCGATCGCCCCGCGGTCCCCGCGATGTACGCGAGATAGCGCCCGTCCGGAGAAAGCGCGCTGAAGTTCACGTCGCCGCGACTGGTCTGCGTGGTCGCGCGCATGTTCTGGAACGGAGTCGACGTCGATTCTCCCCCGCGACGTGAACTCCACACGCCGTATCCGATGCCGGCGGCCGCGACCAGCAGCGCCCCCACGACGATGGGGACCACCGGTCGCGACTTGCGCGCGGGAATCGCGACCGTCGGACCGCTTCCCGTTCCGGCGGATGTCGTCGAAGCCGACAGCGTGTCGTATTCGTCCACGATCTCGCGCAGTTCGATGGCCAAATCCTTCATCGATTGCAGGCGCTGGTCGGGGACCTTGGCGAGGCAGCGGCGAATGAGGCGCCGCAGTTCGGCCGGAGCCTGCGGGTTCAACTCTTCGATGGGCGCGGGCTTGTCGTGGAGAATCTTGTGCATCGTCTCCACGTTCGAATCGGCGAGAAACGGACGCCGGCGCGTCGTGGCCTCGTAGAGGAGGCACCCGAAAGAGAAGATGTCCGAGCGGTGGTCCACCACCTTGCCCTGCACTTGCTCGGGCGACATATAGTGGACGGTTCCCAGCACCGCGCCCTCGCTGGTCAAGTCCGCGATCTCGGTCATGGCCGTCGCCGACGCGGATTCCAGGCGCTTTTCGGTCAGCTTCGCGAGCCCGAAGTCGAGCACTTTGGCGAAGCCGTCGTCGCTCACCATGATGTTTCCGGGCTTCAGATCCCTATGGACGATGCCGGCCGCGTGCGCCTTCGCGATTCCCTCCGCCGCCTGCGCGAGGAATCCGAGTAGCGAGCGCAGGTCGGTCTTTTCCTCGTGGATCTTGGCGCCGAGCGTCTTGCCGCTCACCAGCTCCATCGAAATGAATTGCATCGGGCCCGATTCGGAGCCGCCGCTGGAACGGACCTTCTCGTTGCCGATCTCGTAGATGGTGACGATGTTGGGATGATTCAGGGACGACGCCGATT
>Ga0105092_10001520_pt1 | contig 12472 bp, 13 predicted proteins | sample PPLLak2March2015_FD_87021 | JGI IMG/M metagenome (GOLD analysis project Ga0105092, IMG submission 87021) | Freshwater sediment microbial communities from Prairie Pothole Lake near Jamestown, North Dakota, USA - PPLs Lake P7 Core (1) Depth... | ecosystem: Environmental > Aquatic > Freshwater >... | reverse complement strand
ATGGTTTTTTTAAGAGCTGTTGTATTTTGTTTTTGTCTTCTACGGGTACGTTCTCATCGTTTAATAAGCTTGGAAACATCTTCGTTTTGTACCTATTATATATTCTGTTAAGCGAAACTTCAGCCATTTTTCGACAAAATGCGGCTCTGTTTTTACTGGGTATAAGATACGCATTGGAATTCCCAGGTTGTGGATGATTATTCAACCAGTCTTTTACGAATGGGATAGAACTGAAAAGCGGAACTGTTCTAGATCCTGTTTTTCCATAGACAGATATCTCGGCGTAAGCCTTGTCTCCAGCAAACTTAAAGTTGATTTCTCTGACTCTCAGCTTCAGAATCTCACTCGGTCTAGCTGATGTATCTCGTGCAATGGTGTGATAGCATTGAATTCTCTTATCAGAACAATATTTCAAAAATATACGATCATCTTCTGGACTCCATAAGTCATCAGGTTTGTAAATTGATTGCTCTTTTCTCTTTAATGAGGAGATACCACGCATAACTTCTGGGATTGGTCTTTTTATAGCCTCTTCGGTAGGATAATATAGCCATTTAAAAAATTTCAAAAATAGTTGTCGTTTAAGATTGTAAGTTCCAATCCATTTGTGTGCGGGATCAGCATCTTCAGTTTTTCGTAAACTGTCAAGATAGTTTATGATATCGGATCTTGTAAGCTGATTAAAACTCTTATTCCTAAAATACCTCGAAAGAATAATTAAACATGTAACCGTCGTTCTTCTGTAGCCATCAGATAAATTTTCAGACTTCTGATCTTGGATATATTTTGCAATTTTAATAGCATTTTTTATAGATATCATTTGTGTAAATTGTTTATGTATATATTTATGAAATCCATTGGTAACGACTTCTATATCTTGATTGGTTAATTGCATTTAATATGAGGCATGTATGATGCCATATAATCTATTCCATTATGATAGAATTTAGTAATCTATTTTATCGTATACGTCAGATGTAGAGCATGTTAGTCCACTTAATTCGTAATATAGTCGTCTTAAATACAACATATAAGATTGTACATAAATATATTGCTAGGAAGAATAAAATGGATGCTAGTTTTGATGCATCTACATTCGTATCTGTTCCTGAACACTAATAGCTAAGAAAAAATCTTACGGGTTACTGGTGATCTTGTACATAAGTTTAGAACAGAGACATTAACTTCATTTTTTATTTGTCATTGATTCATTTTTGATCTGCTGTTGGCCAATAGTGATTGTATATACTTCTAACCATTTTTTAGTCAATCTTATCTACATAATATATAAACTTCAATAATTTTTCTAATTTATTAAGAATAAAATGAATCTTTAAAGCGTTTGTCGTGCTGATTAATTATAATGACAAGAAGTTTCAATGATTGGTGGAGCACTATTCCGTCTGATCTAAAAGAGAAAGCACGCAAAGGCGATGAGAATAATAAGCCACTATTAAACCAAGTTAATTATGCTCTTCTACATCTACAGCTAGCAGGCAATTATGAAGCCAAGCCATCTCACGAAGAACTCAGAACCTGGTTACATAGCGGTCAGGTTGATGTTGTCAGAATAAAGTAAGCAATACATTGGTAACAAAAATACCTTGATGAAAGAAGGTAAATAGAATTGGATACTGAAGAGGATAGCGAAAGAGCAGCCGAACAGATTATGAAAGATGTAGGTGGATCCAAGCTTGATGCATTAAATATACTTCTCGGTAAGTATCAAAGTCAAAGGCGTTTAGAATAAGCCGTGCGAGTTCAAACAATTATCCGTAGGGAACCAGACAAAGTAGAAGACTACGGACATGGCTTTCGACAAGATATGTAGTTTATTTATCAAGTCTTTGGAATCCACATATTAGCCAACTGGAGTCTGGTTTGACATTCTATTTCGTCATCTTAAAGAGAAATACGTCTTGGTTGAGGGAGAGGATGTGTCATAAGTTTATGCGTGGAAGGAAAGCAATGAAATGTTGCAAGCTTGGAGCTTACATGAATTGGAAGACTAGTAATACAAACGACCTTATAGCTATGCAAACACAAACAAAGTGCTAGGTTAGCAGATTAATAGAAATGGATTGAAAATTGGCATGAGTATTACATTGAAAGAAGATTTAGGTCAAATTGCATCAACGCTATATGAAATATTTCAGACCGTTCCTTTCAAACGAGATTATGATACAGCATTTGGTAGAGTATGTAATATTCTTCGAAAGTACGGGATAGATGAGAATCCAAGGAATTTACGTTTTAGATTTATACTTTGCATGCAAGAATTCTTTGATTCAATTCCAGAAGATAATTGGAGGTTAAAAGATCCTAATTTCCTAAAGCAAGCAGATGAAGCTGGAATTAGTAAGTTTATCGAATGGGTCATAGAACAAGTTAGTTAAATAGTTGACAGGCAAGTTAAGCTGACTGCCTAATATCACCAGAACATAAATCAGAGATCGACTTTCATATTTCAAAAGCCAATCGAATTAACATGCAATCAAATGAAGGCTTTGCAGTATGGTCAAATAGCGAATCGACAATACTATCTGATTTATCTATTTTTGAAAATCTTTGAATCGAATTAAAATCTAATCAAGTATAGTGTACTGTCATAACACATCAAACAGCGTATCTCTAATATACTACTACTTCCTTCTTTTTTTGACTTTGGTACTCTTAAGTAACTTGCTTCTTTTAGATCTAGATTTAACAGCAGCAGTAGTAGAAGGAGCTTGTTTTCTAAACTTTGTTCTTGTTCTTGTTCTTGTTATAGAAGCTGTTCTTATTCTTCGAATGTCATTTTGAATTCGTGCTACTTGTTTTTGCAGCTGATTGATTTGAGATTTAATCTGTTTTATGGATTGGAATTGTATCCGGTCTATTCCTATTCCTTCTGCCGGCTTGGTCTGCTTCTGTTTCTGTAAAGATTGAATCATCAATGTCATTTTATTAATCTGATTTCCATGTTTCTCTACTTGCTTTGATATATTTGATAAATAAGAAGTTATTCGCCTCTTGTGTTTACTTTTGCTAATTCTAGATTCCTCATATACATGTTCTATTGTTCTATTCTGTTCTTTTTCTTCTCGTGGTTCTGCATAGAATACTTCTCCTATCAAATTCTGATTATCAGTCACATCAATTGAAGTAGGTCCACCTTCGCTTTCCTCAAACAATCTGTCCATCCTGTCAGTCGTAATAATGACTTCCCCCTTTTTCTTCCAACATATACTATTCTAAGTCATTATCATATTTATCTTAGATACAACATGGAACTGCTACTACTACTACTACTACTTCATCACCTAGCAACAACTATTTGAGTTCAAGTTCATTATCATCTGCATGTAAAGTATTTACAGCGAAATCAGAGTTGGTGTTTGGCTTCAAGTTTGATATGGGATTATTTCTTCCATCACTGGGCTAGATGTAATTATCTTCCTCGGTACCTATCCTAGTAGCTGTCAAGATTGTTGTGGAATTCTCAAATTTTGGTAAAGGTACAATTCCATCTGAAAATACAAAGATCAGTAAGACTGATATTTGAAAAGAATAAATTATAATTCTGTCCAACTCTCCTATTCATTTACTTAACGGCAAAGTGAACGAAAAAGTGGCGCCTTTTCCATCTGAATTATTCTCTGCCCAAATTCTACCACCGTGAGCCTCTACTATTCCTTTGGAAATAAACAGTCCGAGTCCAGTTCCCCTATCCGACCTGGTAGCGAATTTTGTAAACAGCCTTGGTAGAATTTCGGGATGTATGCCCGCTCCTGTATCTCTTATTCTAATAATGACTTCATCAATATTATTATTCATGTTAGATCTTATGTTAGTACTGATTGATATAGTCCCTTTTTGAGTAAATTTTATGGCATTGCTAAGCAAGTTTGCTATAACTTCATATAGTCTTACCTTGTCTGCATGTACGTATATAGGATTATTTTCACCTAGTTCCACCAATAATATTCTCACGGTGCGAAGGCGAGGGAATTGGTTTTCAAAATCTTTTTTTACATTCGCAATCTTTCATTTATGTTAACTGTTTCCTTTCTTAACTTTAGTGTTTGGCTTTCAATTCGTGTTACATCCAATAGATTGGTAGCGAGCTTTTGAAGCCTTTCTGCATTCCTTTTTATTGCTTCGACTTCCTCACTTTTTTTACAAGAATCTTCCAAAAGTTCAGCATACCCTAAAATCGATTGGGTTGGTGTTTTCATTTCGTGACTAGCGATATTGATGAATTCATTTTGCATCTTGTCATGGGCTTTTAGTTGTTCATATAATGCTACTTGCTTCCATAAACTCTCAAAGATTGAAAAGTAGGACACAACAGTTGGTTTGCTGCTAGAATAAGTAGCTAATCCCAAAGCCTCAGCAAAATTCTCTTTGGAATCATCCTTTTTTTCAAATACTAGAGATTCCTTTTTATCAACTACCACTATGGTAACTGTACTTACTGCAAATTCACCAGGAGAACGGAATTCGAAATTCTGTTTTCTCTCTATTCCTTCTTTACCTTCAGGAGCTGCCATGTCTCCTAGATTATTCTTTATTAAAGGATCAGCTGGAACTAGAATTTTAATATTTACAGCACGTTCGGTTGCTCCCTGTTTTAATAATTGAATTATTCCTAAACGTTGTTCACGGAGAAAGGCGTTAACTGTTGGAAGTAATAGTAATACTTCATGTTCGGCTGATTTTATCATATTAATAAACAATGTCTGTACGAATAGCGGATTCTGAATTAATTCCGTCTTTCCTAGTATGACCTCTTCCTCTTTTCTCTTGTTCATAGGTGGAGGAACATCGTAAGAAATCCCCAAGCTATTAATTCAGATTAGAATACAAACTATATAAAGTAACTTTAGACCTTCAGCTGCACTATATCATGATATCTGCATAAGGCTAATTAGCTAGTTAATTCCTAAGTACCCTAAGAAAATGACATTATATTGCAAATCACAGTTATTGTGCGAATACCCACAGTACTATGATAATGATAAAGAAGCATTATTCTCTTCTCCTTTTTTTTATTTACCTGGTCATAAACTCTTATATAGCTCCGTTTCTTCGAGCTTCGAGCAAATCAATTTTCATAAGTCGGTTGCCACAACTACCAATAATGCCGCGCAATTTAGTGATTCGATTACTACCAATAATGAACATATTTTACTAGTTGATGACGAAGAAGACATCGCAAGGCTATTTAAAAGAGCTCTTGAACGCGCGGGTTTTGTTGTGGATGTATATAATGACCCCTTACAATCATTATCCAATTATAGGGCAGGAATATACGACTTATTATTGCTCGACATTAAAATGCCAGTGATAAATGGATTTGAATTGTATAAGAGAATTAGACAAATTGATGATAAAAGCAAGGTATGTTTTATGACTGCCTTTGAAGAGTACTATGATGAATTCAGAAAAATATTCCCAGATTTAAAGAACAAGGAATGCTTTATTAGAAAACCAATAAGTATGAACGACTTGATCAAATCTGTTAAATCGCACCTGAATTATAGCTGAATTACTCCTGGACTACACGACACGACTAAGATATCAGCTACAGCATTCGATAACAGTACCATTTAATATAATAATATGGTCATTAGACCAATTCTAAAACGTGATAGCGTTAAATCTATTAATGCATTCTTACAAATATTGTCAATCAAAAGAAGAACCGCAATAGCAATTGCCTCTACCACAATGACTTTCATTGTCAATAGGTATATAATAATAAAAGGCAAGGAGAAGAATTGTAGTACCAGATTATGAACCCAAATATGTAAGAAGGTATTACTAGTCCATTAAGTCACGACAATCGCTACTCGCTATGCTTTTCGTAAGTCACTGATTATATCATGAATCAACTAGTTGCTCTTCCCTGCAGAAACTCGTCGAACTTCCGGAAATAATCGAAGAAAAGATTGGATCACACATAGAAGGAGTAGAGATTGCAACTAACGTAACTGATCTATTATGTGTTGCGGATCGGCTTGATGAAATTGAATTTATAAGTTGGACAGCAATATCAAATCAATTTTAGATCCAAATTATGAACTAATGAGTACAACTAACACCAAAAATGCGATTAGAGCTAATCGATACTATTGAATTTGAAAGTATACTACAACGCAGAATTCAAGAGCTATATTTGAAACTGAAGAACCAAACAACCATTGAGTTTGATGCACTAACAAATGAGAGAGATATGCTTGAAAGTATTTTGGTCGCCTGTCAGATTCTGAATACGGAGACAAAGTACGATCCATGGAGATTGCAGAAGCCAGCCATAATTTTCGGCAGGCAAATTGTTTAAGGAAACATCTAGATGGCAATCACCATAATAGTATGACATGTAACTGAATTCTGAGAAAAACTCCATGACATCTTTGCATCTTGGGCATTCGATTTCAAAATCCAATTGATCTACTAATACATTTTCTTTTTGTTCTTGTAATTTAGATTCTCAAGTCTGAAGTACCTGATTATTTCTCTTTCTTTGTCGACTGGTACTCTTAGACATACTCATTAATATACAAAATATACTATAAAGCTTTACGAATATCTCTATGACTTGAGAAGTGTATTGAGGCATACTACACTACTCTGTCCAGTTGGAAGTGGTGCACATCAATGTGAAATAGATGATCCAACCATTACGTCGCTGGACGTTCAGTATTCAAAGGGAACGACAACTGAAATGGTGGCAGGGTGTGTTGGCCAGTATTCGAGCCGGGAAAACCAAATTATAACTGAGTACGATTTACATTTCTTATTTTAAAGGTTTTTATATTGGACATCACTCCAGCTTGCTTTCATATACTTGAGTCTAATCAATAATACTAGTAATCCTGAAAGAAAAAAGAAAACAATTATGATTTGTGATAATGAACGGGATGTGCTTCATTTATTTGGACTAGTGTTAGAGTCAAGATATAATGTAATAACGGTGGATTCTGGTGAGGAATGTATCGAGAAATATACCGAAGAAACGTGCCGTGGTAACAAGATACATCTCATACTTTTGGATTATAAATTGGATAGCATGTGGGGTGATTCTCTGTTGCTCGCAAAATAAATGAATATAACGGAACTAACATAATTCTCATCTCAGCTTATGATGTAGATCATTCACTTGTGACAGAATTAGAAAACGGTAATTATATATTAAAATACGTGAGAAAACCAGTCGCGAATGATTTCTTAACTGATCTAGTGGCCGAGATCGTACGTTAAAAAATTGATCCAAGATCGAATATTTCCACTTATAAGAGTCACATTGATCTCATGACAGTTACAATAAATAAGATCGACACCCATCTTGCTGAATAGCTAATAAATATTGTTGTGCCTTATAGCAAGTTGATTGTTCCTACGGATTATCATTGGTCTTATCAGATCTGACTCGATCATAATTGGAACTAATATAGCCGGACTTGGCCTGAATGTTACTTTACTGGTTATGAAACATAGATACAATAAGATGCAAACTATTGCTGTAAAGACGACATAAACTGCTGCTGACCAACATCTCGCGTTTCTATAACAGTAAAATTATCTGCCCCATAGTATTTCACTAATGCAAATCAAACTTTTGAGAAACTCTTCCCCTCCGGTGTGTTAAGACTAGTTCGTCAAAAGAATTCTTAACTACCAAACATACATATTTCAAAGCTTCTATCCAGTTTATACAGCTGTGGATCCTATCAAATCTTATATAGTATGCTTATGATACCAAATATACATAAAATGTACTGTATGCTAAGAATACTAGATAAACAATCGTGGTCTAAGCCATGAAGATTAATAATGCTGAAACTACGCGCAAACTATTGAATACATTAAAAGACGGCAAAGAAAGAACCTTGGAAGATATCATCAGACTGCTAATGGATGAACACAAAAGAAAACGATAATGAGTACCCTCGCATTTAGGTGATCTTCACTAGTTACGAATATGGTCTATGAATAGCGACTTATAATTGACCTTGCATAGAATCTGAACCAGTATGCATCAGGAGCTACAGATCCATTTTCCTTATCCCTTAATACTAGATAGATGAGTTCACTCTTTGGAACAAGGTCTACCTTCAGAATATAAATCTCATACAAAGCCTGCATTCATTCAAAGAACCATCTATTGACTGTTATTCATTGATATACACTATACTATATTTAGAGCTAGTCTTAACACGAAAGTAAAAAAGGGTTATTGTCAGCAGACTATAATTGATATTAGTAATTCAGCAAAAATTAATTATCATATTGCTGCTAGCCTGGAACAAAATCCCATTACCCCACCAAACAGCATATGCAATGCGAGTGAACCTACGATAATTACATCTGACAATTGAATCAGCTGATTAGCTACTGACGAATCCAGATTGCCTGGACTCAAGCCATTAGCCATACTCGAAAGTGCAGGTTGTATGACATAATAATGCATTGGTAGAAATAGTACGCTCCATACTATTACTCCAGCAATTGCCTGTACCAATTCCTTTAGGCATGGAGCTTATACGAAATATTCTGACATGTTCTGATACATAGTTGTAAATCATTGAAATGATTACAGCCGTTATCATGAATAGAAGAAAGCCTACATACATTGCATAGGCAGAATTGACTCCAAAGACTATTCCGACTGTTTTATAGAAAGTGCCCGGAGGAACGTTTAGTTGAGAATCAACAGCTAAAAATAATCCAAATATTGCCCAAGCTGCTGTTAGACCAGCTATTATACCTGATGGTCTTCTAATATTAAATGTCCTTAATGATTTAGAGAGCATTTCTATATAGATATGTATGTAAATACGAATATTTAGACCTAAGCAATCAGTTTTTTATATAATAAACATCATTTTACAAAGTAAATAATAGAATTCAACGACTAATGCATATTTTGTAAAAAATTATAAATGATAGGAGGCGAGAATCAGTATCAGACTCCTTTCATCTTTCGTCTATATGATTGGTTCCATTAATGACTAGCTTAGATAATGAACCCGAATCCGTAAACCCAGATCTAGATTCAAGCCACGAATAAAGCTCTGCCAATACATAATCAGGTATAGGTCCAGCTTCAGTAAACCATTGAGAGGATGGGTAAAATCCATATCCTGGATTTGGATGTGATGAGGGTATGTCTTAGCAGTGTAAGCAGGAAAAGTAAGCTGAACGTTAGTATTAATTCCATTCCCTAAATCGATAACCAAATTTCTATGTATTGCGACATTTTGACTTTGTATAATCTTGAAACTAATGTTTATAGTAATAATAAGGATAAACTATTCGCTAGTGCTAACCTTGATTCTATAGTAACAGCTTTAATAAAGCTTTGATGATCATCTAACATCCATAGTAGATATGGATCTGAATCGAGAAAAATCACTAATAGCCATAAGATGCAATAAAACGATATATCCTTGTGAGATTTGGCCACCACAAATCTTAGTCTATATGTGAACAGTTTGGCGTGGATATGTTAGCAATCTATGGTTTGATTGGCGGTCTAGTGTCAACAGCCATGATGACATTAACAGAGATTCTCCCATGGCGGAAGTGGCGTTTATATGGTGTCTTTGAATGGCACGAAAACCAGGTAATAACAAGAAAATTGTTTAGCAATTCAAATGATAAAAAGGAGCCAATCCATTTCAAAGGGATCTTTTTCTTTCACTTCCTAAACGGTACTCTTGCAGGGATCGCTTTTCCATTCATTATTACTTCTCTTTTCCCATCTTTTATTAATGATATCGTATCATTACTTTTAATAGGGATACTATATGGTTTTATAGTTTGGATTGTCACACTAATACCGATACATAAGCCAATCACAGGACTGTCTCCTTGGAACCATCCATTGGGAAGATGGCCAGCTGTTGCAAGTTTGGGAGGACATATAGTGTATGGATTTATCCTTGGCCTTATCATATTCGCATTCTTTAACATCTTCTAATATACAAAACAATTAGATTTAATGTGTCATATTATTAACACAAAATTCTTCCTTATCTGAGTTGATTTATACTATAGAATATATACAATGAATAATAAAAAATAATTGTCAAAAACTGATTGAATTCCTTTTGAGATGCAATTCAGTGTCTGTCCGGCATACTGGGATCAGTTTTTAATTCTTTTTTTTAGACTTATTAAAATAATCTTTGTTGTCACCACTTTTAAGGATAGATAAAAATTAAGATCTATTCAATTTTGCTTCTTGACACGAAGCTAATATAGAAACAAATTTGTCATAACGAGGCAATATCAGCGAGTTCGAACTAGGGCTGCAGCTGCTATAAGTATTCCAGCTGCTCCTACACCAATGGCAGTTATAGCTAACATATACGATCTATCTGCGATGTCTTTAACATCTTGAATCCCTTCTTGTATGTTTGAATTACTTTCAGCTAAGGTCCCAATATCGTCTCTAATATTGTTTATATCATTTGTGATCTGGTTTAGAATGTTAGATATCTGACCATTAAGAAGATTGGCATTGGCAGCACCATTACTAGAACCACTATTACCACTGTTGACTTCTGGAAATGATATCTTCTGTGTACTTTCGACATCTTCAATCTGCGTCTCGTCGCTTATTGGCTGATTTTGAATCGTACCGTTTAGCGCTAGACTGTAAGAGCCAATTCTTGTTGGAAGTATTTTTGCTTCATACCATCCTTCTTGTTCTTGCGAAGGGACAAAATCAAGAGACTTTGTTACGCCTCCGTATTTTACTATGATGTTCATATCGGCCAAAGCATTTCTCACTGGAATAGCACTACTATTTCCAAGGTCAGACTCTCTGGTTACTCCTACAACAATGTCATTAATTTCGTCCACCAATGGTGGTTCTTGATCCCATCCAGCTTGAATTGTGATATTACCATATTCATTTGATACGTGCGCCCATACTTTTTGGAAGGGGCTATTTATTACATTATCAATGATAAAATTTTTAGCAACAATAATTGTCATCAAATACACAAACAGCATAATGAATAAAGAAATTGATCTATGCACTTTCCTACTGTATCTCATATCTAGTAATATTGATATACCTTTTACATCAATAATATATAGCTATGCTATACTTTATTAGTATGATACTCTGACAAAGATTGTGCAGGCTTTACGAGGGAAACCTAGTAGAAACGCAGACATAATCAATGAATATACAATTGCGATGCAGACAGAGATCAATATAAGTAAAGGTTACAAAACTCTTAACACAGGGATTCTAAGTAAATTATCACAATTTCACAAAGACAAACCTTTTGCAAACATGAAAAGAGAGGATATTATTACATACATAAATTCATTGAGAAAACCAGACGCACAAGATCAAATGCACAAATGGATAGGAACCTATAATCTGTATCTTATGTGTATTAAAAAATTCTTTAGATGGTTTTATAATCCAGCATTAGAACCTAAACAGAGACCTAAACCACCAATAGTACAGAATATACCAAATTTGAAAAGAAAAGAGATCTCTATATACAAACCGTCTGACCTCTGGACTTTGGAAGACGACCTATTATTCTTAAAATGGTGTCCTAGCACAAGGGATAAGTGTTATCATGCTATTAGTAGAGACTTATCTGCAAGACCTCACGAAATTCTTGGTTTGAAACTAAAAGATATTGTGTTCAAGAGTGCTGGTTCTAAGCAATATGCAGAAGTCATTGTGAATGGTAAAACAGGAATTAGGTATCTACCACTAATCGATAGTATTCCATACATTAAGGAATGGTCTGACCAGCATCCACAGAGAAATAACCCGGAAGCATATTTTATTTGTAGTTTCGACAGAAAAAAATTTGCCAAACAATTGAGCCTTAAGGGCTTACAATTTATATACAAACATTATAAGAAAAATTATTTTCCTAGATTACTAAGAGACTCAACAATATCCAATGAAGATAAACGCAAGATTGAAGATCTGTTAAAGAAACCATGGAACCTTTACATCCAAAGCGCATTAAGCGCGTGGAATACACTACGCATGGTAAACCTCGTAAGAGTTGCCGCCATTTACCATTAGTTCTGAGAGCACACCTTATTTAACTTGATACGCGGTTATTTTGCAAACTTCTAATAAACTGTCTTAGTGTATATGCTTCTTCTCCTACTCCTTTGATAGATTTCTTTTCTCCTTGATATGATATGAAGATCACTTCTAAACTGTTTATTTTTGCTGCTGTATTAAATTCTGAGGGTTTGATTTCCTCAATGTTGTATCCGTCATCAAGTAGCTTCTCAAATTCAGATAGAATTGTACAGATAGAGTCTTTTACTCTTGTAATATAGTAGCATTTATTACACTGCTTACCACAATAACCATGAATAGTCATTGCGGGCACATTATACTCGTGCTTGCATACTTCTTGTTCTTTCCATTTCTTATGCATATATTTCAGATGTTCTTTAAATGATGACAGCTCATTTGATAATCTCT
>Ga0105092_10001519_pt1 | contig 12472 bp, 10 predicted proteins | sample PPLLak2March2015_FD_87021 | JGI IMG/M metagenome (GOLD analysis project Ga0105092, IMG submission 87021) | Freshwater sediment microbial communities from Prairie Pothole Lake near Jamestown, North Dakota, USA - PPLs Lake P7 Core (1) Depth... | ecosystem: Environmental > Aquatic > Freshwater >... | reverse complement strand
TACGCAAAGTCCCCGAAGCGCAAATTGTTGACGCGCTGATGGAAGAGGTCAAGAACCTCGCTGCCGAGAAAGAAGCCGAAAAGGCCGCGGCGCTAAGCGACTGACCTTTTCGTTCTCTCAGTCTAAACTAACAGGTTGCTGAGAAACTCCGTTTGCAGCCTGCGAGTTCATCCTACTCCTGACGATTATGCGTTGGAGCAAAACGCTCATCCCCACTCTTAAAGAAGATCCGGCCGACGCCGAGGTGGTGAGCCACAAGCTATTGGTCCGAGCGGGGTTCATTCGGCAGCTCAGCCGGGGCATCTACGACTACCTGCCGTTGTCAGTGCGGGTCATTCGAAAGATTGAGACCATCGTACGCGAGGAGATGGATCGAGCCGGAGCGCAAGAGCTGCTGCTTCCCATTGCTTCTCCCGCGGAGTTGTGGCAGGAGAGCGGCCGTTGGGAACTGTACGGCAAGGAGTTAATCCGCTTTAAAGACCGTCACGAGCGGGACTTTTGTCTCGGTCCGACCCACGAAGAAGTGATCACCGACCTGGTTCGCCGCGTCGTGCGCTCCTATCGCGAGCTGCCCTTCAATCTCTACCAGATTCAAACAAAATTTCGCGACGAAGTCCGGCCACGTTTTGGTCTGATGCGCGGCCGCGAGTTCATCATGAAAGACGCCTATAGCTTTCACGTCGATGTTGAGGACTGCCGGCGTGAATACGAGAACATGTTCCAAGCCTATAAAAAAATTTTCTTGCGCTGCGGCCTGAGGTTTCGCCCCGTAGAGGCGGATACGGGCGCCATTGGCGGAAGCCAATCCCATGAGTTCCAAGTCTTGGCCGAATCCGGCGAAGACGCGATCGTGAGCTGCAACAAATGTGACTATGCGGCAAACGTGCAGAAGGCCGAACTAAAGGCCGGCCGGCTCGCGGGGCGCGATCTGAACGAGAGCTTTCCCCAGCTTCAAAAAGTATCGACTCCAGGGAAAAAGAGCGTCGCCGAAGTCTCTGAATACCTCAAGATCGCCCCGGAGAATTTTATCAAAACCTTGGTCTATAAAACCGAACAAAATGAGCTGGTCGCCGCGCTGGTGCGTGGCGATCACGAAATTAATGAATTGAAATTGCAGTCGGTTTTGGGCGGTGGTGCCGTTGCGTTGGCCGATCCAGTCGAGGTGGAAGCGGCGACCCAAGTGATGGCGGGGTTTTTGGGGCCGATCGGGCTTGGGCTGCGAATCATCGCCGACCTTTCTATCCAAGGCATGCGTGGCGCAGTGGCGGGGGCGAACGAACCAGACGCTCATTACATTGAAGTCGATCAGGAGCGAGATTTTACGCCCAGCGCCTTTGCCGATTTGAGATTGCCCGTCGCCGGCGATGCGTGTCCGCGCTGCGACGGCGGTTCGCTCGAAAGCTATCGCGGCATCGAAGTCGGTCAGGTCTTTTATTTAGGGACAAAATACAGCGCCTCTTTGGGTGCTACTTATCTCGATGCCGAGGGGCGGGAGCGGCCCGTTGAAATGGGCTGCTACGGCATCGGCATTTCTCGCTTGGTTGCCGCCGCCATCGAGCAAAACAACGACGCCAACGGGATCATCTGGCCGTTCTCTATCGCCCCCTTCCACGTTTTGCTGCTGCCGATCAACACTAAAGACAAAGCCATCCTAGAAGTCTCCGATCGGCTTTATCAGGAGTTGCAGAAGCGCGGCATCGAAGTCCTGTTGGACGACCGGGATGAGCGGCCGGGAGTCAAGTTCAAAGACGCCGATCTGATCGGCGTTCCATTGCGGCTGACGGTCGGGGCCAAGGGACTTGAGAAGAACTGTGTGGAGCTGCGCTGGCGCCGCGACGGGAAAACCGAGGAAATCCCGCTGGGCGAAGCATCGCAAAAAGTTTATAGTATCGTCACCCAAGCCCTTCAGGCATAGAACATGGCATCCAACCTCGAGTTGGTCCGTTCCCGCCTATCGATGAGAGAGCGTCTGATCGTCGCTCTCGATGTCGACGATCTCGAACATGTCAAGCAGCTGGTCCGACTCCTGGCGCCCGAAGTGGGAATGTTCAAGGTCGGCAAACAACTCTTCACGTGTGCCGGGCCGCAAGCGGTGCGGGTCATTCAACAAATTGGCGGGGAAGTTTTTCTCGATCTCAAATTTCACGACATTCCCAACACGGTCGCCAAAGCGGCGGTCGAAGCCACGCGCTTGGGCGTCAAGATGTTCAACGTCCACGCCTCCGGCAGCCTGGAAATGATGCGCGCGACGGTAAAAGAAGTGCGCCGGATTTGCCGTCAAGAGAAGCGGCGGCAGCCGATCATGTTGGCGGTCACGGTTTTGACAAGCTTGAACCAAGACGACCTCAAACGGGTCGGAGTCGACGGGAAAGTGGCTGACCAAGTCGTACGACTGGCTTTATTAACGAAGGAAGCAGGCATGGACGGTGTCGTCGCCTCGCCGCACGAAGTCGCTGATATTCGCTCCGCCTGCGGCCGTCGTTTCGTGATTGTTACTCCGGGGATTCGGCCGCTCTCGGGCAATCGCAACGATCAACAACGAGTGATGACTCCTGCGGACGCGATTGCGGTGGGCGTCGACTACATCGTTGTCGGCCGGCCAATTCTTGAAGCCAAGGATCCGGTCGCGGCGGCCCGAGAAATTGTCGCCGGAATGGCAGCCGGCTGACGATAGCTTGCGGACCAAGCCGCGCTATCTTCAATCCCTCCATCCTCAATCTTCAGGTCTTCCAATAACGATGGAAGTGGTGCACGGGACTGTGGCCTGAACCGACGGCAAAGCCATGGCGGATCGCTGCGGTAATGTATTTTTTGGCGCGCAAAACTGCTGTCTCAACGGTTTCTCCCTTGGCCAGATAGGCAGTGATGGCGGCGGAAAAAGTGCAGCCCGTGCCGTGGGTGTGGCGAGTGCGTATACGGCGAGAGCGAAGCGGGCGCATTTTCTTGCCGTCGAAAAAAAGATCGTTGGCCGGTCCTCTTCGGTGGCCGCCCTTGATGACGACATGCTTTGCGCCCATCGCGCCGATGCGCCGCGCCGCCTCCTCGAATTCTTTTTCCCGGGTTATTTTTATCCCCGTCAGTTCCTCGGCTTCGGGAAGGTTGGGGGTTACAACCTGGGCCAGCGGAATAAGATGGTTGCGCAGGGCCTCAACGGCATCTTTTCTCAGCAACAAGTCCCCGGATTTAGCGACCATCACAGGATCAACCACGAGGTTTTTTAGACGGTATTGCCGGATCTTCACCGCGACCACTTCGATGATCGCTACGTTGGCAAGCATGCCGGTCTTTAATGCTTGGGCGCCGATGTCCTCGATGACCGCGTCGATTTGGGCGGCGACGAGGTCTGGACTCAACTCCAATACTTTACGGACTTTGACGGTATTTTGCGCGGTGATCGCGGTGATCACCGACGTTCCATAAACTCCGAGGGCCGCGAATGTTTTAAGGTCCGCTTGTATTCCGGCGCCGGCGCCGGAATCCGAGCCGGCGATAGTGAGAGCCTTTGGCGTCGACTTCATTCAGGTCATCCTAGCAAAGCATCAGCTTGAGTTCGAGTTTCTTTTGTTATCATGGCGATAAAGGTTGACCTAAGACCAACTTGTCCGATACTCTCCACTCAAAACGGCTATCGGAGGGCTCGCCCGCTTTTTCCAGTGCCTACTCGGGTTTCCCGAAGTGGCTAACTCCCCGGTCGCGGGGCGATTCATCTGCGTTCCGTACCGGCGCGTGAAAAGCAATTTCCTATCATCTGCCCCGCCGGCAACGAAGAACGTCGCGATGGTGCGCCAGTTGGCCGCGGAGACTGATCCGGGTTTTACTTCGCAGCGCCGGCCGTCGCGTCGGGTGGGGGTCTAGGCGGCTTGCAACAAATGGCTGTCGTTTTGCTCGCACTCCAGCCGGCAAACCGGGCAGAAAACCGGGTGCCTGCTTGTGAGTGCCAATATAACACATGGAAGGTCCTGACTCCCCGGCCACGTCGCAAGCGTCAAAGCACCCTTGGTTACCGCCGCTTCTGGTGACGATCGTAGTCACCCTGACGTTCGGGCTCGCGCCGACGCGCCTGCCTTTGCAAGGCGAAGAGACCTGTCGCGTGCTGCACGGCATCGAGATGGCGGCGACGGGTGATTGGCTCTTTGCTACCATTCAAGGTGTGCCGATCATCGACCGCCCGCCCCTGCAATACTGGACTTTCGCGGTCGTCCACAAGTGGATTTACCCACTCGACCCGCTTACCATCCGCCTGGTGATGTTCGCGATCACGCTGGCGACCTCCCTCATGGTGTGGCGGTACGCGCATTGGTTCTTGAGTGCGCCGGCGGCCGTGCTGGCCGGAGTCGTTTATCCCACGCTGGGCCACGTCCTCGACCTCGGCCGCCGCGCCGAGACCGACGCCCAGTTCACGCTGCTCTGCGCCGCATCCTTGTTGGTGTGGCACACCGGTTACTCCCGCGGGCGAAACCGGTATCTGACGTGGATCTTCGGCGGTTTTCTCGCGGCCCTGGCGGCCCTGACCAAAGGGTTGCAGGCGCCCGTTGCGTTCTTTGGGGCGACGTACTTCTTTCTGGTATTGCTCAGGGATTGGCGCTGGCTGCTGCATCCGTCGAATCTAGTTGGCATCCTGACTTTCTTGGCGGCCGTGGCTGTTTGGCAGGTCCCGTTCTACATGGAGGCCGGCTGGGATGGCGTCTGGTTGACGTGGTTCAACCCGGGAGCCTCACGTCTCGGTGCGGATTGGGCCGGTCTACTCCGACACATGGTCACCTTCCCGCTAGTCATGCTCGGGGCTACGCTGCCCTGGTCTCCACTTCTCCTGGGGCTGCTACGGTGGGAGTTCTGGAATCTGGGATCGTCCGAAAGGTCGGCAGTCGTGTTCGTGCTATGCGGGATCGCCGCAATCCTGGTGCCGGTCTGGCTCTCTCCAGGCGGCCACCAGCGCTACGTCATGCCCATGTATCCGCTGCTCGCGGTGCTTTGCGGGGCGGTCGTCAATCGAGGGCTTTCGCTAGCCCCGACCGGTTCCCTGGGGCGGCTTTGGCGCGATTTCGTCAGAATCCTCGCTGGGGTCGTTGCAGGGATGACGATCCTCTTCCTTTTTGTAACGGCGGGCACGCTGTTCAGCGTTCATGAATGGGTGCTGATGCTCGCTCAACCTTGGTGGCAGATTATCCTTCTTGTGGTCCTGGTCGTACCGGCCGCGGGGTTCCTGATCCTTCGAGCTCCGTCCAGTTGCCCGCGCGACGCTCTCTGGGTAACCTTTGTGGCCGGCGCGCTGGTCGGGCTCCTCTTTAACGGCCCGATTCTCAACTCGCTGGCCCAAGCGGCCGTGGATGTCCGTCCGGATGTCGTGGCGTTGTACCGCCGCATTCCCCAAGGCGCCCGCCTGATGAGCATCGAACCGGCCCATCCTCAACTTCCGCGTGCGTGTGGTCGATGGACTCGGTTCCTGTATTATTATCCGGAGCCCATCCCCCTGGTGCGACACCCGTGGTCGGCCAAGGACGTGCCCGAAGATCTCGAATATTTCGTCATCGAGGCCCGTCGAGGCGAGCCCACCGTCCTTCCGTTCGAATGGGAGGAGATTGGTCGCGTGAGCATGGACCGCAACCGACGCGACGATCCGGAGAATTTCGTCCTGATCGGTCGCCGCCTGCGGACCGAGCCCCGGCCTGGGCAAAAGCCCCGTCGATGAGGCACTCCGAAAGACCGTGTGTCGAGTTTTAAGGACGGGTCCCCCTCGCCAAAAGCTCTTGCACGGTATGAAAGACCTGCTCGATCCCTATGCTTTTTAGGCAGAGATTATCATTACATGGGCTCGACTTCTGGTTAAACGACGAGACGCAAGGGCTGCACGCAAAATCCGCATATATTACCGTGCACCGCTCGCTTAACGGCTTGTAGAGCTTGGGGGTCTCGGGACCAAAAAAGACCACAATGTGGATGTCCGTTAAAGAAGCAAAATGGGCTGGACCGCTGTCATTGGTTACCAAGAGGGAGCCCAAATTGAATAGGTCCACCAATTCCGTCAAGGTTGTCTTGCCGGCAAGGTTGAGCACTCTCGGGTCTTGCACTTGATTACAGATATAGTCAGCATCAGGCTTTTCCGAAGTCGTTCCGGTAAGAACCACGAATACATGCCTATCCTGCAGGATGTTCTTGATTAGGCCAGCGTAATTTTTCAGAGGCCATTTTCTTATGCTGATCAGTTTGCTTGCGTTGGGATTCACGATGACCAATTTCTTCCTTTCATCGACGTTAGAGTTTTCGTCCTTGAGAATCTTCCATATCTTATCTCTCGCATGCTGAGGGGAGTGCCATTTGGCGACCTCCAGTTTCTGATTCCACAATGGAGTCTTCAGCATGGGGATTTGGTTTTGCGGCGCGCTCAGAGCCTCCACTAAGGACAGGTACGAATACGCTGTATGAATGTGGGGGTTGTAACTTACCCGGTGTGTGAGAACGTCTCCCACATAAAGTCCTTCCTGATGAAAACGGTAGAATCCCACCCGCTTTCTGGCGCCGCTTAGATAACTCAAGATCATCCCGAAACGAGTGAAAATCTCCAGATTAATCGTGGTGTCAATGTCTCTTCGCCGGCTATGCCAAATGAACCTCAAACTATCCCTGACCACAGTGTGAATAGAAGAATGGTCAATCGTAAATACATTCTCCCGGGGTACCAGGTCTACCAGGTCCATGGTCATCCGAATTTCGTGGAACAGGAGAAAGTAAAGATTGGCGTCGGGGTAAATGGTTTTTGCCTTGCGCATAGCAGGGTATGCCAGAACCGTGCTGCCCATCTCTGCAAGTTCCACGAAAAGAATATTCTTGGGTTTCTGCTCGAAGCGGGGATTTTCAAACCCGACCAATCTTTGCAGCCTGTAAATCATGGTAAGAAAAAAACATATCGGTATTCCAACCCAGTGATCTATCTTGCGCAGAATATCGGGATTCACTTGTATTCTCCTATAATAATGCGGTTAACGAATTCTGGCTCATCGAACCCTCTCGAGTCGAATCCTATTTGAAATGCCTTGGCTCCCCATCTCATCGACGTCGCCAGAGCGTGTTATTTGTTTATGTTAAATAATGGTCCAGACGACAAATGCTACAACAAGGGGGTAATGCCTTGGAGCTCAAGGGAATCTCCGCCAATTCGGTTGTTATCTATTGTTGCTCAACGAATGGTGAGAATACGATAAGCCAGAAAAACGGAATAAAGAGGTACCAATACCCGAACACTACGTGGCTATCGAAAAACGTATTCTGGGTGAACCCGTGTAAGGCGTTCATAACTAGAGAAAGGGCGAATCCTTGGCCAATAATCGTAGCCTGATATTTTTTACAGAAAACCCACATTTCCTTTGCCGCCCGGTACAAAGCGGCAACGCTAACAATAGTAAATATCACCCCAAGATTCGTAAGAGCTTCTAAATAAAAGTTATGAGCATTGAATTTGTCTTTCAGGTTTTCATAGCCCAGGCGGTTATAGTATTCGACTCGCTCTCCAGCCTGCAAAACTCCGAAGCCGCGGCCGATCCACGGATGGTCCAAAAAAATGCGCCAATGTACTCGCCAAAAACTGATTCTTTGGAATTTCATTTCAAAATGCTTTGGGTCGTCTAGAAAAGGCTTGAACCGAAGATAAATAAACACCGCACAAGCGATGACCATGCTGATTAGCGCCCAACTAAATCTCTGGAGTAATTCCTTGGAGATAAAAATAAGGCAAACAGTCACGGCAAAAATAATAGTAGCGGTACGTCCTCCGGTAGCCGCCAAAATAAACGCATTGATCAGACCAATGCTGGCAAGATCTTTTTTGATGGGGGCTAAAATTGTTGCGTCGATAATCTTAATTTCGGCGTTCTGATACGTTTGTCTTAGCAACCAGGCAAAAAAAATCCCGTGTGCTAAACAGACGCTGGCAAGAGACAGCTGGTGACCGTAAAACCCCCAAACCCGGTAGACACTGCCAAACATAAGGTGCTGATCGACGTCTTCAACGTTACCGCGAAAATTGATACCGGTAAAAAGCTGCAAAACGATAAAACTTAGAAACACCAACCCGGCAATTTTCCAGTGATACAACAAAGTGCGAAAGGCATGCGATGTCCAAAGTTGTTTGGCGCTTAAGATTCTAACCTCCGGGCCATAAGAAAAGCGCAGATAAGAGAGAATAAAAAACAATCCCCCAAAAACTGCCACTGAGGACGGACAATTTGATTTGAAAATGACCTTCCATTCCCAGTTCAGTTGCGAGTCGAAAACAATGTTTAGCAGATTCGCCAGGGGAAACGTCATCCATACAATAAATAACGCTAAACCGACAATTCGCAGGTGCCTCCGCGGCAACGTGATTTTTATTTTCGCGGCCGCAATAGCTGGCAAAAGACCGCCAAATACGTAGAGACCAATAGCTTGGGCGGAAATTCCAAGAAATAAGGTATACGGCAGTGCGCAGGCAGACATCAACAACAGATCGATGCTTCTACTTTTCGTCATACATTACGTTTTACTTTTAATATTTCTCTCCGCCTCATTTGAACGCGTGGGGGTTTCAAAATATGCATAAGACCACTTCATAAAAGAAAAAAAACAGCTGCCCATAGCCACGACAAAACCACGTATACCGTCCAAAAATCCGAGGCGAAAAAAATAACTTCTAACAAAAGTAAAGGGCGGATGGAAAAACATTTGGACGAGTCGAACCACGCGCGGTTTCTTGACGAGTCTTAGACTGGATTGCCAAGCGTATCGTCGGTTCTTGTCGAAATAACTGTCAACCGTGGGAAAAGAAAAATGTTCAATGGCATTGCTTAATTTTTTTGTAGAATATTCTGCCTTGGTTTCGACAAATTCATGCACTTCAATGTCCGCTATTTTAGCTCTTTGGCGGTGAAACAGGCGCGTGCAGTAGTCTGGATACCAGCCGCCGTGGCGGATCCATTTGCCAAGAAAATAAGTGCGACGAGGAAAGGCATAGGCTGCAATATTTGTACTTTCGGCTGGCAAGTTTTGAATTTCTGTTCGCATCTGCTCTGAAATAACTTCGTCGGCATCGACCCAGAGGATCCACTCATGCTGAGCCTTTTCCACACCAAGCATTTTGGTTTTGGCGTAACCTTGCCAGTGGGTCGGAACGATTTTCACATTCGCGAAACACCGTGCAATGTCGCGGGTGCTATCGGTGCTACCAGAGTCAATGACAAAAACTTCGGGTAGCCACGTTAAACTTTCTAGACAACGGCGAATATTTTTCGCCTCATTGTGGGTGATAATGACTGCAGAGATGTTCTCCACGCACTTAACCTTTAGAAGTAAACAAAAGTTTTATGAAAGTCTTTTTATGTTGCACCCAAGTTTTGCCCGTTAGCGAAGTTAATTCTTTGTTCCGAAAGGTCGCCTTGGTAAGCATTACCTCGGTGAACAAAATATGGGTGAAAAACTGACGGTGTGATTCCCCCACTTTTCCGAAAACGGTCGATTGAATTGTCCCACGATCAGTAGCTTAGCCCCAGCTTCGAAACCTAGGCAGTTATTGGAAGAGCGAACCAGGCCGCCGATGGCCGTTTTGGGCAAACGGTATGCAATAAGGTTGTCTTAGTCAACCTTAATAGGCGTGAGTGGGCAGGGATCGACGTTGGCTCCAGGTTTTAGAGTACGGAATTTGTTTAGTTAGACCGACTCGTTGTGAACCCTTTAAGCGGGTTTCGAGACGAGAACCATGGGGCCGGTTGGAGCCGCTGTAGTGCCTACGGGTTCGAGCGTGACAGCGAAGGTTTCCACGGGTTGATCCGTGCGAGGCATATTGATGTGCAGACCGCCCTGGCCGGTCCTGTCGGTCTGGATCGTGCCGACATAGCGAGGAGCCGAAGCTTGCGCGATCGTCCAGACGGCGTACATCTTGCCCTCCGGCGCCGCCGGAAGGTTGCTGACGAAGATATGACCTTCGCCCGATTCATTCCAGAGAAATCGACCCACTGCTTTCGGTGTCGGGCCGGTGCCGTAAAGCGGGAAATCTCGGGTGGCGGGGTCGCGCAAGAGATTTATCACTGATGTATATACCGTGTGACGCGGTTCGTAGCGTTTGGTGATCAACGTACCCGCCAAAACGGCGCCCACCAGACCGGCAGCCAAAGTTCCCGTGATCACCTGCCAGCGTCTCCAAGTCGATCGTGGTTTCGCGGCAAGCGGAACGACCTTCTCGCTTGCGATATCGTTGAAAAGTCGAGTTTTGACAGACGGTGACGGTGTCGTTGGAGTGATGGAGCGATGCAGGAGCAATAAGGTCTCACGCATCTCCCGGACATAGGCCTCGCAAATGGCGCAGCCGGAGGTCAGATGAGCTTCGAACTCTTTCAGCTCCTGCCCATCGAGCGCTCCGAGAGCGTAGATTTCACCTTGCTCGCGCCAACGTTCGTGTTCGCTTCTCATCAAGCCGCCTGTGTTCCAAGCATTTCTCTAAGACGCTGGATGCCCGAGCGCATTCTGGTCTTTATCGTACCCAATGGCTCCGCCAAGCGTTCGGCAATTTCGGTTTGCGTCAGGCCACCGAAGTAAGCCAGCTCCAAAACCCTACGCTGTGTCTCCGGAAGATTTGCCAAAGCGCTATTCATTGCTATTCGAGCTTCCGACTCCGCCGCCGAAGATTCGACATTGTCAGCGGATTCCGCCCGTGCCGGATCGTCGGTGAGCACAAAGCTCTTTTGCATTCTACGAATAGAACGTATTTTGTCGATGGCCCGGCTCCGCGCGATATTAATAATCCATGCTTCCGGGCTGCCTCGCTCCGCGCTGTAGTTTTCCGCCTGACGCCAAACCTGGACAAAAACCTCCTGGAGCAGATCCTCGGCGTCGGAGCGAGCCTTCAGCATCCGCATAGCCAGAGTAAAGACGAGGGTCGAGAAGCGATCGTAAAGTTGGCTAAAGGCGTCGCGATCTTGCTTCGCGACTTGCTGGATAAGATGGAGGGCGATTGTTGGATCGGGAGGCACCGCTATCTCCTAAGCAATCGTCTCGCTCTGCGCCGGGGTCATGAGCAGCATGACAGAACGTTCCTCAGTTTATTTATCGAGATGAATGCTGCCGACTCTAGCGATTTTTCGTTAGCCAAGTCGGTCACCACAACAAGCGGCAAAATTTTAGCTCAACGCCGCTTCAATATGCAAATCAATCCTATACTTAATACGAGCGCGAAAGGGATTTGGATTTAGATGCTCAAGAATTAGTTTTGTTTGTCTAAGAATTTTTTTGAGAGTCTGGATTGGGCAACGTAGTCCGCGACTTGCTTTAGAGAAAAAACCATATCGGTGACCTTGAATTTCTTTTCCGGTCCGAGAGATTGGTTTGAAAAAAGTCAGAGGCTCCCGAGGAGATGCATCGGTCCGGTGGGTTTAGGAACACCGCCTGCGGGCTCAAGGGTAACGGCAAACTTGTCGAATGACTTTCCTTGGGGAAGTGAGGGAATCTTCAGCAAGGTGTGCGGTTTATCTTCAACCGAGAAGGTTCCCGCCGGCACCGGCTCATCGCCTGCAATCGCCCAGAGTTCATAAACCTTATCCGGCGTATTCTTCGGCAGGCCCATTGTGATAAGGACACCCTTGCCAGTTTCGGGATTCCAAAGCAAATGACCCATGGCGTCCGGGCTTGGTGCTAATCCCTTCAGGTGCGCGGATCGAGCGTGGGGATCGGAGAGAAATTGAATGCTCGTTTCATGCAGGATCGAGCCAGTTTGAATTGAGGCCACCTCTTTCTGAAGCCTCTGAAGTTCTTGTCGGGTGGTATACAGATTCCACGTCAGCATAAACAGAAGGCCGGCGGCGGCAAAAGCGCCGGCGCTGATGCTCCAAGGGAACCATCTCGATCTCGCGCTTTCCCGAATCGATGACGAAACCACCGGGTTAATCTGATGAAGTAGCCTAGCCTTGACCTGCGGCGGGGGAACCACGGGCGCAAGCGATCGCGCGAAAACGGCTAAAGTCTCCCGTGTCTCACGGAGGTGGCCTTCACAGACGCGGCACCCTGCCAGGTGAGCTTCGAATTGGCTGCGCTCATCACCGTCAAGGGCACCCAGGCCAAAAATCTCTGCTCGTTCAAGCCATTCTTCGTGTGCCATGAGAATTCACGCTGCCCGAGAACTGACGATCTCCCGAAGACGCTGAATGCCGGAGCGCATCCTGGTCTTTACTGTACCTAAAGGCTCTGCCAGCCGATCGGCGATTTCGCTTTGCGTCAAGCCGTCAAAGTAAGCCAGCTCCAGTACTTTGCGCTGGGCCTCGGGCAAATTCGCCAATGCGCTGTTCATCGCCAAACGAGCCTCGGACTCCGCTGCCGATGATTCGACATTTTCACCTGATTCCGCCTGTGCTGGATCGTCGGTCAGCACGAAACTCTTTTCCATTCTCCGAATAGAACGTATTTTGTCGATTGCCCCGCTCCGCGCAATATTAATAATCCATGCTTCCGGGCTGCC
>Ga0105092_10001517_pt1 | contig 12474 bp, 12 predicted proteins | sample PPLLak2March2015_FD_87021 | JGI IMG/M metagenome (GOLD analysis project Ga0105092, IMG submission 87021) | Freshwater sediment microbial communities from Prairie Pothole Lake near Jamestown, North Dakota, USA - PPLs Lake P7 Core (1) Depth... | ecosystem: Environmental > Aquatic > Freshwater >... | reverse complement strand
CCCCGGATCTTCCAACCCCTATGCAGCCACCATTAGGACCTGATGGAAAACCCGTTACTCCTGAAATGCTCGCCCCGGTATTTCCCATGAACCTGATTGAACAGGAAGTCAGTATGCAACGGTGGATCGATATTCCCCAGGAAGTCCTTGAAATGCTGTCAATATGGCGTTCAACCCCGTTGGTAAGGGCTTATGGACTTGAAGCAGCCTTAAAGACTCCTGCACGCATATATTATAAAAATGAAAGTGTTTCACCGGCCGGCAGCCACAAACTCAATACGGCTGTTGCCCAGGCATGGTATAATAAGAAATTCGGAATAAAGAAACTTACCACTGAAACGGGTGCCGGTCAGTGGGGAAGTGCACTGGCTTCAGCCTGTGCATTGATCGGCCTCGAATGTAAGGTCTTTATGGTCAGGATCAGTTTTGATCAGAAACCATTTCGGAAATTATTAATGAATACATATGGTGCAACCTGTATCGCCAGCCCCAGCATGGAAACACAGGCAGGCAGGGATATTTTGGCCAAAACTCCGAATACACCGGGCAGTCTGGGCATCGCCATCAGCGAAGCCATTGAAGCAGCAGTTACCGATCCCACCGGTCAAACCCGTTACAGCCTGGGCAGTGTGCTGAATCATGTGATGTTGCACCAGACCATCATTGGTCTCGAAGCCAAGAAACAGCTTGTTAAGTTCGGGGAAAAACAACCCGACATCGTGATCGCCTGTGCAGGAGGCGGAAGTAATTTTGCAGGACTTTCCTTTCCATTTATGTATGATAAGATACATGGTGCAGATATCAAAATTATTCCCGTAGAACCCAGTTCATGCCCTACCCTCACCCGGGGTCCATTTTTATATGATCATGGTGACACGGCTAAAATGACTCCCTTGCTGCCCATGCATACTCTTGGACATAGTTTCATTCCCGAACCCATCCACGCAGGAGGTCTCCGCTATCATGGAATAAGTCCTTTGATCTCCGCTGCGCTGAATGATAAGTTGGTGGATCCGATGGCACTGGATCAGATTGAATGTTATGAGGCCGGTATTCTTTTTGCAAAAACGGAAGGCATCGTACCTGCCCCCGAAACCAATCATGCCATTGCAGGAACCATACGTGAAGCGTTGAAAGCGAAGGAGGAAGGCAAGGAAAAAGTGATCCTGTTCAATTTCAGCGGACATGGATTAATGGACATGGTGGGATATGATAAGTTTCTGACGGGTCAGCTGAGCAAACATGAAATGTCAGACAAGGAATTATTCCAGTATTTAGATGAACTGAAAGACTATCCCAAGCCTGTGACTAAATAAGAAGTCGTGCAGTCTTGCAGTCCTGCGGTCACGCGATGTCCAATTATAATTCCTGGTACCTTGCAGAGGTACAATTATTATAGGAATTCCAGTCGTGAATCCATCAAGAAAATAAACAACAAAATCCCCTGTCATGTGACAGGGGATTTTTCATTTAACGCCTGACCAGGTCTAATTTAAGGTTTACATATAGGTAAACGAGAAAGCGGGATATCAACCTGTGGATTTAAATAGCAGTTCCGCCGCGTTCCCCGGTGCGGATGCGGATACACTCTTCGAGGGGGCTGATGAATATTTTGCCATCACCCACTTCTCCTTTTGAATTTGTCCTGGCCGACTTAATGATCGTATTCACCGTGATATCCACAAAAGCTTCATTAACGGCAATCTCAAGCCTGACCTTGGGGATCAGGTTGGGAATGACAATGGCACCACGGTAAATTTCTTCACCTTGCTGCTGGCCGTGACCTGAAACGCGGCTCACGGTAATACGCGTTATTTCGGCCTCGATGAGGGCCTCACGCACCTGATCGAGTTTGTTTTCACGGATAATGGCTGTTATCCATTTCATATCTATATTTTTTCTAAGTTATATTTCAATTACCGTGGATTCAGCATTCCATATCCCTGTTCACCATAATAATGATGATCCAGACCCTGCATCTCAGCCTCAGTGGAAGCTCTGAAACCAATCACCTTATTTACCACGAATATTATGAGTAATGTTCCTATCGCAGCATATGCGATAGCAATACCCACTGCGGCGGCCTGAACACCCAGTTGTTGCCATATGCTCCATGATCCGCCTGCCGCCGCTTCAGCGGCACCGGCCATCCATGATTTACGGATAAAGAAGACAAGAAGCAATGAACCTACCATTCCACCTACACCGTGTATGCCGAAAGCATCCAGACTATCGTCATAACCCAGTTTATTTTTTACCATGATAGCAGTATAGCAAATCATAGCGGCTCCGATTCCCAGAGCCATGGCTGAGGAAGGGGTAACAACTCCTGCTGCCGGTGTAACGGCTACAAGGCCCGCCAGTATTCCGCTGGCAAATCCCAATGCGGTGGCTTTACCCTGGTGCAGAGATTCTATGATCATCCAGGCCATAGCTCCTGCTGCTGCTGCAACCTGTGTGGCTGTAAGAGCCTGTGCAGTGAGCAAGCCGCTGCTGACACTGCTTCCTGCATTGAAACCAAACCAGCCTACCCAAAGTAAACCTGCACCCATCATGGTCATTACCAGGTTGCTTGGAGCCAGGGCAAGCTTTGGATGGCCACGCCTTGATCCAAGATATAAGGCGGCAACAAGGCCGCTAACCCCGGAGGCAATATGAACTACAGTACCACCGGCAAAATCAATGGCGCCCATTGCACCCATATTGAAAAGGAAACCATCACCCGCCCATACCCAGTGGCACAAAGGATTGTAAACCAGCAATCCCCAGAGAGCTATAAAAACAACATATCCCTTGAAAGATACTCTTTCTGCGAAAGCGCCTGCTATAAGTGCCGGAGTAATGATTGCAAATTTCCCCTGGAACATTGAAAAGATATACTCAGGCACACCGGCAGGAGTGATTGTTTCATCAATTCCTTTCAGAAAAAAGTAATCATTGCTCCAACCGAACCATCCTCCCAATACATTTGGGCCGAAGCTCATGGAATAACCAACAGCCACCCATAAGACGGCCATTATACCCATGGCAACAAAACTATGCATCATCGTACCCAATACATTCTTGGTTCTCACAAGACCGCCGTAAAACATGGCGAGTCCGGGAACCATTAATAACACCAGGGCAGTTGAGGTAAGCATCCATGCTGTGGTTCCTGTATCCACAACGGGTGCCCCATCACCTGCCATCACAGAACCACCGGCAATAAGCAGAAGCAAACCGGTGACAACCGCATTTCTTTTGTTTTGTCTTTTCATCATTAAAGGGATTTTGTTTAATTAATTTGTTAAGAATTCAACTAAAAGGAAAACCCGACCACGACATATAACTGTTCCTTATCAGGATTGAGGATAACCTGTCCGGTTACCGGTATGCTGAATGAATCAGTGATTTTTATTTCTTTTGTTGTGCCGACACCCAGGTTACAAAATGCAAAGTCCCCGTCAGAAGTATGCCAGCCATCACCGGCACCCACAAAAAGACTGAAATGTTTGAATGCATATGCTGCCTGAAAATAGGTATCACCACCGGCTGAACCCGCCCCGCCTGCCTCATTCAGAATATAATTGGCACTCAGGGTAAGTCCTTTTATCGTATAGCCTGCATTAATTTCAAAAGCCTGGCTGCCTGCGGTGTCCGAAGTTTCAAAAAATTCCAGTCCAGGATAATAATAATCGGTCATACCGATACTTAAGCCAAAAGGAAAGACATATGAAACATAGGGATCAACCTCTGCATAACCCTGCGCATCAAAAGAACCCCACACACCAATTGTTAATCCGCCGGTCGAAAATTTTACAGTAGGCTGGACGGCAGGTCCGGTTCCCAGTTTGGAACCACGCCAAATGTAATTGGAATACAGATCAGCGCCTGCACTGAATTTCGATTTAACTTCATCTTCCTGTGCCATCAAACCAGTTGTCATGAACAATCCGGTTAACACACCTGCGAATAATAACCATTGCCTCTTCATAATCTCAAATGTTTTAAATGAATAATAGGTTGACGGTGCAAATATATTGCTTTTTTAAATATACCCCCACATTTATATATACAATTTTACTTTAATTATACATATTTATATTTTATACCCCTATTTACAATAGGTATAATTAATTTTATTTGTACTATATCCAATTCATACCCTTAATTTAAAATATTCGGCATTATATGTTTCTCACCATGTAAAATCAGGACGGCCAAGGATTTTATTTTATATTTGCTCCGCAAAATATTTCACCCTTACACAATGGATACCATTAAAGAAATTTTCGAAGCTGAAGCCCGGGCGGTGCTCAATATTCCCGTCACAGAAAACTTTAACGGGGCATGTGACCTGATTTACAAAGCAGTGCACAAAAACAAAGGAAAAGTAGTTGTAAGTGGTATGGGAAAAGCCGGTCAGATTGCCCTGAATATAGCCACAACATTTTCGGCGACTGGCACACCGGCTGTTTTTTTGCATCCCGCGGATGCCCAACACGGAGACCTGGGGGTTATTCAACCCAATGACATTTTGCTGCTGATTTCAAACTCAGGCAAGACCAGGGAAATCATTGAACTGTTTAACCTGGTAAAGATGCTGGGATATGATACGCCTGTTATAGTGATTACAGGGAGTCCGGATAGTGAACTGGGAAACCTGGCCCATGTCACTATTTCCACCGGAAATCCTTCGGAGGTTTGCCCCCTGGGACTTACACCCACCACTTCCACCACGGTTATGACCGTTATTGGAGATGCTTTGGTAGTATTAATGATGAAGCGGATTGGATTCACCGCAGCGGATTATGCCAAACGGCACCATGGGGGTTACCTGGGGGTCAAGTCGCGGGATGCGGCGAAAAACGGGAAGTAAATTGCATTCATGTGATGCAGTAAAAAAATAACCACGAAGTTCACAGAGGATTACAAAAAGTTAGCGGAGATTAATAATTCTCAGCGACCTTTGTGCAATCCTTTGTGGACTTTGTGGTTAATTTTTGAGGACTATCCCAGAACCGAAGCGATCTTATCAGCCTTATAATGTCCGGCCCTCAGTTTTTCCTGGATTTCAGCAAATGCATTCACCGTATATTCAACATCTTCGAGCGTATGGGCTGAAGTGGGAATAATGCGAAGCATAATGACATCCTTTGGTACCACGGGATAAATCACGATTGAGCAGAAAAGCTTGTAGTTTTCGCGGAGGTCAATCACCACATTGGTTGCTTCGGGAACTGACCCGGAAAGGAATACCGGGGTTACCGGAGATTCGGTTTTTCCAAGGTTCAGACCTTTTGACCTGAATCCGGCCTGCAAGGCTTTTACAATGGTCCACAATTTTTCACGCAGCTCTGGCCTGGTTTTTATCAGCTCCAGACGTTTTAAGCCACCAATAACCATTGGCATGGGTAAGGATTTGGCATAAGTCTGCGAACGCATATTATAGCGCAGATAATTCACAACATCTTCCTTTGCTGCAATGAATGCACCAATACCTGCCATGGATTTGGCAAATGTGCTGAAATAAAGATCTATTTCATCCTGCACACCAAAATGTTCTCCTGTACCGGCACCTGTTTTTCCCATGGTTCCAAATCCGTGGGCATCATCCACCAATATGCGGAAACTGAATTTTTTCTTTAATTCAACAATATCTTTCAGTTTACCCAGATCTCCAGCCATTCCGAATACGCCTTCTGTAATCACCAGGATTCCGCCGCCTGTTTCAGTAGCCAATTTTGTGGCCCGTTCCAACTCTTTTTCCAGGTTGGTCATGTTGTTATGCGGAAATACAAATCTTTTCCCCATATGCAATCTTACGCCGTCGAGAATGCAGGCATGTGATTCGGAATCATAAACAATCACATCATTTCTATTCACCAGTGCATCTATAATTGAAATCATGCCCTGATACCCGTAATTCAGCAGAAAAACATCTTCTTTACCAACAAATTCGGCAAGCTGGCTTTCAAGTTCTTCATGCTTTGTGGTCTGGCCTGACATCATACGTGCACCCATTGGATAGGCCATACCATATTCCCTGGCTGCATCAGCATCTGCCTTACGTACCTCAGGATAATTAGCCAGACCAAGGTAATTATTCAGACTCCAGTTCAAGACTTCTTTACCCCTGAAACGCATCCGGGGACCGATTTCACCTTCGAGTTTCGGAAACAAAAAGTACCCATGTCCAACTTTTTGATATTGTCCAAGGGGCCCCCTGTTTCGGTTAATCTTATCAAATATGTCCACGACTAAGAAATTTAGTTAATAATAAGAGGGTAAAAGTAGCCTTTTTTGAATTATAGTCAACTAACTGCAATAAGATTTGATTTTGGATGTTTTATTTAGAATGGTAATCAAGGTTTTTTACCAAAAAATTGTAACTTTGCGCGATGGTCAAAAATCAACTTTATAAAATCTTACTGGTATTATTGACGGCGTTCGCTTCCTTCGCCTGTTCTCAATATGAAAAGATAGTCAAGAGCGAAGACGTTGATCTAAAGTATACCAAGGCTTTCGAATATTATGAAAAGGGAGATTATGTGAAGGCTGGTGCTTTGTTTGACCAGCTGGCTCCTTTAACACGCGGAACACGTCGTGCTGATTCTGTTTTTTTCTACCAGGCCATGTCACAATATAAACTCACGGATTACATCATTGCAGGCCATTATTTCAATGTATTTGTGGGTTTATACCAGAACAGCCGGTTTATTGAGGAAGCATCCTACATGGAAGCCTATTGCTATTATCTCCAGTCTCCCAGGCCGGAACTTGACCAGGTACCCACTATGCAGGCGCTGGATGCTTTTCGTCTTTATATGATCCGGTATCCAAAAAGCCCAAGGATAGCCGATTGCCAGCGCATTATCCTGGAACTGAATGAAAAACTGATGGAAAAAGCCTTTCTTTCGGCGAAATTGTATTACAATTTGTCCGATTACAAAGCATCCATTGTAGCCCTGAATAATTGCCTCACCGATTTTCCCGATTCAAGATTCCGGGAAGAGATCATGTTTTTGATCCTGAAATCAAAATATTACCTGGCATTAAACAGCATATATATTAAGCAGACTGAGCGTTTTCAGGATATGGTAGATGAATATTATTCCTTTGTCGCAGAATTTCCGAACAGCAAGAATAAAAAAGATGCAGATGTGATGTACAAGGAATCGTCAAAGTATATTAAAGATACTGATCAGGATAGAGAAACAACAAAAGAAACAACACTTAAGAATTGATGGAAAATTTAGATTATAAAAAATCCAAAGCACCTTCAACAACGGTCACACGTGACCTGAAAAAATTAGAAGGCAAAACCGGTAATATTTACGAAGGAGTGGTCATTTGTTCCAAGAGGGCGAACCAGATTTCTGTAGAAATCAAAGAAGAATTGAACCGGAAACTCGAAGAATTTGCAAACTATACAGATAACCTGGAGGAAGTATTTGAAAACCGGGAACAAATAGAAATCTCAAAATTCTACGAACGCTTGCCCAAACATACCCTGATAGCTGTTGAAGAATTCGAGAACGATCAGATCTACGTCCGGAAGGCTGAGTAATACTCATCCACCATGCTAAGCGGAAAGAAAATATTGGTTGGTGTAACCGGTAGTATTGCCGCTTACAAGGCCGCCATATTGATCAGGCTTCTCATTAAAGAAGGTGCTGAAATAAGGGTCCTGATGACCAGTCATGCACATGAATTCATTACACCGCTTACCCTGGCCACACTGGCCAAACATCCCGTACTGACTGATTTTTTCAATCCCGAAAATGGTGACTGGAATAACCATGTGGAACTGGGATTATGGGCTGATGCTTTCCTCATTGCACCGGCATCTGCCAATACAATGGCAAAAATGGCCAGCGGAATTGCCGATAACCTCCTGTTAACCACTTATCTTTCTGCCCGCTGTCCGGTTTTTATTGCACCCGCCATGGACCTCGACATGCTGAATCATCCTGCCACAAGGAAAAATATTGATATTCTCCTGGGCTACGGCAATACAATTCTGGAACCTGCCACGGGTGAACTGGCAAGCGGATTATCGGGCAAGGGCCGGATGGAAGAACCCGAGATTCTGATGGACGCTTTGAAAAAATATTTCAGCGAATCCCCCAAAAAAAAAAGTTTATCTAAGCTAAAGGGCAAAAAGGTCCTGGTTACTGCCGGACCAACCTACGAACCATTTGATGCCGTCCGTTTTATCGGGAATTATTCTTCCGGCAAGATGGGATTTGCAATTGCCGAAGCGCTTGCTGCGCAGGGAGCAAACGTTACGCTTGTAAGCGGACCCGTTTCGCTTATGCCACAGCATCCCGGAATTACATATTATCCGGTGCATACAGCCTCTGAAATGCTGGCCCGCAGCCTGGAGTGCTTTCCAGAAACAGACGGTGCCATCTTATCCGCTGCTGTTTCGGATTATCGTCCCAAATCACCCGTGACGCATAAAATAAAAAGGAAAGACGAAAACATGGTTCTTGAACTGGAACCAAACCCTGATATTGCCTTGCAGTTGGGGAACATTAAACAGCCGGGACAATTTCTTGCAGGATTTGCGTTGGAAACGGATGACGAACTCCAACATGCCATTAAAAAACTGAATAAGAAGAATTTTGATTTTATTGTGCTGAACTCTTTGCGAGATAAGGGATCGGGATTTATGGGAGATACAAATAAAATAACCATTATCTCGAGGGACAATAAAATCGCAGCCTTTGAGTTAAAGTCAAAGAAAGATGCAGCCCTGGATATAGTTCAGTATTTAGATAATTATTTGCCCCAATGATGAAGCGATTGTGTTTTCTTTTCCTGCTTTGTGCGCCGCTTTTCACCCGGGCCCAGGAATTCAGGTGTAATGTACAGATTACCAGTCGGGAAGTTCAGGGAACTAACCGGCAGGTATTTCAAACCTTGCAGGGGGCCCTCAACGAATTCATCAATGGCCGTGCCTGGTCGGGTTATAAATTTTCTAATACCGAGCGGATAGAATGCAGCATGCTGATCAATATTCAGGAACAGGTGGGTTCAGATGGATTCAAAGGATCCCTGCAGATCCAGGTCAGAAGACCTGTGTTTAATTCATCCTATAACTCAGTATTGTTCAATTATGTTGATAATGATATCGACTTCAGTTATGTTGAATTTCAACCCCTTGAGTTCAGTGAAACATCCCATTTATCAAATCTCACATCCATTTTCGCATATTACGCTTACATCATACTTGGATTGGATTTTGACTCCTACGCCCTGAACTCAGGTACTGAGTTTTTTTACAAGGCTGAAAAAATAATGAATAATGCGCAAAATGCCCCTGAACGTGGATGGCGATCAGGTGAAAGCACCAGTCGGAAAAACCGGTACTGGTTAATCAGCAGCATATTAAATGAAGATTTTTCTCCGGTGAGAGAATTCATTTACAGGTATCACAGGCAAGGTCTCGATTTGATGTACGATAAAAGCGTTGATGGCAGGATAGCTATTACTGAAAGTCTCACTCTCCTGCAGGATGTGTTTAAAGCCCGTCCCGATCCGTTTATGCATTTTCTCCAGGTAATACTCGACGCCAAATCGGATGAATTTGTAAGTGTATTCCAGGAAGCAACTGACGAGGAAAAACGCCGTGTAATGCTTATTCTGAATCAGATTGACCCCACCCATGTGGATAAATACCGGAACATCACAGCGGCGAGGAATTAGTGACAAGGGACAAGTGACAAGGGACAAGTGACAAGGCACGATGAAAAAAGTCGTGCAGTCATGCAGTCTTCTTAATCCCTTAATCACCTAATTGCCTGCAGCCTGCAGCCTACAGCCTTTAGCCTTCAGCCTAACCCTGTTCATAAGCATTTCATAATTCATCTCCATACATTTAAACATTGCTGATCAATTTTCCGTAATTTTAACCGACTAACGATATTGTATACCCATGCTCTGCAACCTTGTTGTTGAGAATTACGCGCTGATCAGCACGCTTGAAATTGAATTCAGGAAGGGGCTTACCATTATTACCGGGGAAACCGGTGCGGGTAAATCGATTTTGCTGGGTGCACTCTCCCTTATCCTTGGAAAAAGGGCAGATTCCAACGTATTACTCGATAAAGAAAAAAAATGCATTGTTGAAGGAACCTTTGATATCAACCGATATGGATTGGAATCTTTCCTCACTGAAAATGGAATTGAGCCGGAAAGCCAGGCTTATGTAAGGCGTGAAATATCCGTCACAGGAAAATCCAGGGCATTCATCAACGATTCCCCGGTTACCCTTGAAATACTGTTGGAATTTGGAAAGAAATTAATTGATATTCATTCGCAGCATCAAAACCTGGACCTTGCCAACAGCTTTTTTCAGATGATGGTGGTCGATAATTATGCCCGCAACAATGCGCTTCTGAAACAATATGAAGATTTATACGGAGAATATCGCAGCCTGGCAGACAGACACCGCCAAACTGTGCAAAATGCCGGTAAAATACAGGCTGAACAGGATTACATTCAATTTCAGTTTCAGCAGCTAGAGGAGGCAAATTTAACCGAGGGCGAAGTGGAAGAACTTGAACTGGAGCTGGAACAACTCACCCATGCTGAAGAAATAAAAAACGGACTTTCAGCCATACAGTCACTTCTGGAAGGAGAAAACATGGCCGCCCTGCAACAAATGAAAGAAAGTGTCGGATATATTTATCGCATATATAAATATCTGCCAGGAGGGGAAGAATTGTATAAACGAATGGAAACATTTTACATCGACCTAAAGGATATTACCCGTGATATCGGTATACTGAATGCCCGGCATGACCCTGATCCTGCTGTCCTTACAAAGGTAAATGACCGGCTTAACCTGCTGTATAATCTCCTGAAAAAACATCGCGTATCCTCTACAGGAGAATTGATCCTGATCCGGGAAGAGTTGCGCAAAAAAATCGAGGAAATTGATTCGCTCGATTTTAATCTGGCAGCCATAGAAAAACAGTTGCAGGTAAAAAAAGAACAGCTCACGGCACTTGCAATACAACTGCGAACTCAAAGACTGAAGGCAACGCCGTCTTTTGAAGAAAAGGTAAAGGACTTGTTGAGAGATGTAGGTATTGCCAATGCCGGTTTTAAGGTTGAGCTTGAGCCCCTGGATGAATTTACGGAAAAAGGATCTGACAAACTCCGGTTTTTATTCAGTGCCAACAAGAATATGGCACCCCAGGATATTGCCCGGGTGGCATCAGGTGGAGAGCTTTCCCGTCTTATGTTATGCATCAAATCCATGCTGGTGGATGCTTCGGGACTTCCAACCCTTATTTTTGATGAAATTGACACAGGCGTTTCAGGTGATATTGCTGAGCGGGTGGGCAATATCATAAGTCGAATGGCCGAAAAAATGCAGATCATTAACATAACCCACCTTCCGCAGGTGGCGAGCAAGGGAGAAAATCACTTTCTGGTTTATAAAACAGAAGACGACCATTCGGCTACAACGCGGATTAAATTATTGAATCAGGAAGAGAGAGAACTTGAAATTGCCAAGATGCTAAGTGGTGAAGAGATCACAACCGCCGCTCTTGAAAATGCCAGGGCATTGCTTGGAAACTGAGTTAACTGGTTATCTTTGCATTCTGATTTAACTAACCTCTCTAAAATGGCTTATAATCTGCTAAAAGGTAAAAAAGGTATCATATTCGGTGCATTAAATGCCAGGTCCATCGCCTGGAAAATAGCCGAAAGAGCATATGCCGAAGGGGCTCAGATCGTCTTAACCAACACTCCTGTTGCCTTGCGTTTGGGCGAAATTGATGAGTTGACTAAATCATGCAACAGCATTCTGATTCCCGCCGACGCCACAAACCTGGCTGACCTTGAAAACCTTGTCAGTAAATCAATGGAATATTTTGGCGGCAAGTTTGATTTTTTGCTTCATTCCATTGGTATGTCGCCCAACGTGCGAAAAGGCATTCCATATGACAACATCAATTATGAATTTTACCTGAAAACGCTGGATATTTCCGCCCTTTCATTCCATAAGGTGATTCAGGTATGTCGTAAAATGGATGCTCTGAACGACTGGGGATCCATTGTAGCTTTATCCTATGTTGCTGCACAGCGGACTTTGTTCGGATATAACGATATGGCAGATGCGAAGGCCCTGCTTGAATCAATCGCCCGCAGTTTTGGCTATATCTACGGTCGGGAGAAGCGGATCAGGATAAATACCATTTCCCAGTCCCCTACCCTTACTACTGCCGGAAGCGGTGTGTATGGTATTGATTCCCTGATCGATTTTACTGAACGGATGTCCCCGCTGGGAAATGCCACAGCCGAGGATTGTGCAGACTATTGTGTAACGCTTTTTTCTGATCTGACGCGAAAGGTCACCATGCAAAACCTATTCCATGATGGCGGATTCAGCAGCATGGGTATGAGCGAAAAGGCAATGACGCAGTATGACAAAAGCTTCAGGGATTGTCCCTGAAATTATCGTACCCGCTCTAT
>Ga0105092_10001516_pt1 | contig 12476 bp, 12 predicted proteins | sample PPLLak2March2015_FD_87021 | JGI IMG/M metagenome (GOLD analysis project Ga0105092, IMG submission 87021) | Freshwater sediment microbial communities from Prairie Pothole Lake near Jamestown, North Dakota, USA - PPLs Lake P7 Core (1) Depth... | ecosystem: Environmental > Aquatic > Freshwater >... | reverse complement strand
AGCCCCAGCGCCGGACATCGAGCCAGGCGCCTGGGGCGTTCCGGCGGCCGCGCCGGTCCCTTCTCCGGGCTCGTCGAACGACCTACCCGCTTCCTCCAGTCGCCGGTTAACATCCTCGATCAACGCCCGATCGTCGAGCTCATCCTGCCATCCGCCGGCCTGGTCGAAGGCGGTCTCGGCCGCGCGCCGGTCGCCTTGAAAGACCCCTATTCGGACGGCGGGCCGCGCGGAACTGGCAGCGGCCGAGCCCGACAAAACTCCGGAGAGCAGGGACTCGGCGTCGGCACCCGGCGAGTCCCAGACGATTGACCAGGCCGCCTGATCGGGGATCGACATGTCCACGGTGACCACACTCCCGAACTGCAGCTGAGCGACCAGGGAGCGTTCGCCCGAGATGAGAACCACCGAGCTCGGGTACGTAATCGCCACCCATGCGGCCTCGGGACTTGCCTCCGGGAGAGGAGCGAGAACGATTTCCTCAACCAGGGCACGCGCCTGATGGGCCACCTGGAGCTGCATTGGCGCCGGCGGGACCGGCCCCTGAACGGTTGCGAAGATCATCTCCAGGGTTGCCGCCCACGGGCTGGCATCGGACGGCGCGGCTTCTGAACCCAGATCTAGAATATCCATGATCGGCCCCTCTTTATTGAATCAGCCGGTTCACCTGCACCCGGTAGTGCGCGGTTATGGCAACAGCCGACGCCATGCCGCAACGCAACGGGCCGAAGATCCTGATGACCCCCCGCAAGGCACCCCAGGCGATAGAGATGCCCCGGCACCCTGCAGCGACTGCCGCCCCACCAATGGCGGTCGTGAAGGTGGCAACGGCGATCAGGAAATACTGCACGTAGGTCATGGTCAGACCTATGAACTCCATGGCTTCGTCATTCTGGATGCCCTCCAGCTCCCATTTCAGCCCGGCGTCTCGCAACGCACTAAACCCGTTCTTCAGCTCATCCTGGCGAGGCTCGTAATCCTCGGGGACTTTAAGCTGGGAGGCGGCGCGATGCACGTCAGTCAAGGCGGCCTCGGCAGCCGGGACAAAGACGTTGAAAATCGACGCGATGTCCACAGTTGGCCGTTGTCCTCCCTGTACAGCCGTTGCCGCTGTTTGGAACCAATTGAGGATGGCCTTGGTCAGGTCTTCCACGATTTGAGAGACCCAGCGCTCGAGCAGCTGGCGGCTGGTTTCACCAAAGAAGAGGTTGGCGAGGCGGCCGATGATGACCAGCGGCAGCTTGTAGGGCAGCTGCCTGAACCAGTTCCCGATCACGGCAAACACATACTGACCAAGCACCGAAAACACCCCTTTGATGAGCGGAATCAGTTCTGTCTCCTCCATCACTTTTCTGGCCTGGTTCAAAATGCGCGCAACAAACTGCTCCCAGGCGGTGAGCGGGGCGCCGGGCTGGCCCGGAGTCCTCAGAAGCGGCTCCAGTCGTTGTGCAAGCCAGTGCGCCATGGCCTGGCAGCGGTTGTAGAACGGAATGCCCACGTTATTGCGCAGCCAGACCATCCAACTTGATTGGCCGGCGGCCGCGAGCTTGTCCCCGAGGGACTTGGCGATCTTATCGGCGACGTTGAAGAAAGCCAGTCCGACTTCGACCAGTGCCATGAAAAGGTCGCGAACCTGGTCTACGACTATGCGGGCGACGTTGTCATAGAACTGATTGTACGAATGGGTATAGCTGGACGCCGCTCGCAGAGCTTCCGTGGCGCTGATGATCTTGACGAAGTCATCGACCTTGCGGCCGGCGAGTTGTTCGGTGAAGACGGTCCGATACTGCTTGATCTTTTCCCCCAGGTCGGCGCTAAGAATGTTGAACGGGCAGAAGCGTTTGACCTTCTCCTCGTAATTGGTTATCAGTTCCTCGGCCTTCGGGTTCAAATCTGCCAGCGGGTCTTCGCGGTCTTCGTCCAAAGTATAGGTGCTGTCTTCGCGCTTCCCGGAAGCTCCAATGAGATCCTTGATGTCCCAGGAAAAGCAGCCTTTATCGTCGGTCTCGAATTCGGGCCCGGAGGGATGGGCTACGAACTCCTTGCCGTCCCAGAACTCCACCTTGATCTTGGCGGCGAAGACCGGAAGCGTCCTTTCATTGCCGGTGGTATTGTCCGAGAACTGCAGGCGCGCCGTTCCCTTGATGGTCTGGACTTTCTTGTCGGCTGGGATATCGACTTCCCGCGGCAAATCAAAAGTCAGGCCGAAGGGGTTGCCTTTGTGCTCACGCTCTTTCTTGCCCGTGAAACGGATCTTGATCTCGGGCGACAGCGTGATCCGGCACTCCCCTAACTTGCGGCGCGCGTCGTCCTTGCCCGTGTAGACGTTGAAATCCTCGTAGTAGCGACCTCCGGGCCGGTAGGTCAGCGTGGGAGGAGTGTACTTGAACGAAACTTTGCCCTCAGTATCCGTCGGCCCAAGGGGTTGCTCGTACTTGCTGTCGAGCTTGCCGGCCGGATCCTCCTTCTGTTCGACTGTGACGTCCAACCCCGAGGCCCGGTTTTCGCCGCCCGGCGCCGCCGCCTCGCCCATATCCCACGCCAACTGAAGCGTCAGCTCCTGGGGTTCGCCATTAGCGGGAATCGGCATGGCGGGCGGCTCGAGCAGCTCGATCTTGACTTTCGGCTCGGCCAGAACCACCGGGATCATGACCATGTCTTTCAACTGAGCCCCGGCCTTTATCCTGACTTTCTCCCAATCGACGCGTTCTACCGCCCCTTCGGCCGCGTTATCGTCGCGCGGGGCCCAGGCCTTTACGCGGATGTAGCATTCCGCGGGGAGCTGTACGTTCGTGGCCGGATCGGGCAGAGCCCGGACGGATTTCCAGCGCGAGCGTTCCTCTCGGCGCTCCGCCGGCTTTTCGACCGGGCCGAAGACATCCTTGATGGGCGGGGCAAAGGAGCCGGGCTGGAGCATGTGGGTGAACTCGACCGCGTTGTCGTCGGGGATTACGCCTTGGCCCGGGACGAGCTTGCGCGCCCGCACGATCAACGTGACTTCCGTTCGGCCATCAGCCGGGATCACGATCCGACCGCCCTGCTTGAAATGTGCGGGCTCGGTATCCCACTCGATTTGAGTGTCGGAGACGCGGACCTGGCATCGTTTGATGACTTCGCCGCCGGTGAACTGAGTCCCATCCGAGGCCTCGGAGGGGCCGAGGGCGATCTCCACGCCTACCGGCTCCCTGGGCAGAGCGCTGCCCACCTGAGGGCTGATGTCCGTGTGGACCGCGACGGAAGTCGCGCCGGGAGCGAAACCCGGCGTGGAGAATACGAGCGCCGCAGGCTCACCGGGAGCTATCCCGGGTTTCACGCAGCGCAGGGGTAGCGGGATTTCGCCTCCCTCGGAAGAGCTCTCAGTCGCCCGGGCGTCGATTACGAGGGTCCCGAAGCTCATTCCGTCAGCGGAAAACGGTATTCGAAAAGTCTGCAGTTTTGGGTCGTTCATCGTCGCCTACAAGCCATCCACTGGAGCCGATTGCAGAATTCCAAGCATGAGTGGTTTTAAGGCCAACGGCCTGACTCAGGTTAGCCTGGGGCGAAGCCCCAGGAGATCGAGTGACAGCCCGGGTTCCAGCGCTGAAGGCGCGACTCAAAGCCCACGCAACCTCGCTTTGAATCGCGCTTACAGCGCTGGAATCCGCCCCAAATCCGGTTCCTGGGGCTTCGCCCCAGGCTAATCTGAATCAGGCCGTTGGCCTTAAAATGCGATTTCTGCAATTGGCTCTCGATATTCGATATTCGTTCGTGGAATTTTGCAATTAGCTCACACGAAAGCCTCACGCCTCCAGGACCTCCGGCTCGGGGGACACCGTATCGCCGCTCAGGGCAACCCGGAACCGGCGCACGGCGAAGCCGACCGGCACGGAAACCGGAGCACCGTCGATGCTCGTCATGACCGTCACCTGCGGTGGATCGAGGTGCGCATCCTCGGGGATCGGTTCCGGACTCGTTCTCTGCAGGGAACACAGGGCTGCAGGCGGAGAGGACGGCAACGTGTCCAACCTGAGCCACGACCGTCCTGAGGCAAGCTGGAACTGCACGGGTGCGTCCAGCGACACCGTTCCCTTTTCCGTGTCCTCCTCGACCCACGCCATGATGTAGATGCAGTCGAGGACGTCGGCATAGAAGACGGTCCTCTCCTTCTCCTGGTTGTCCCTGACCGTGACCTGGACGCGAACCTGGCGCGGAGGCAGTTCTTCTTGTTCCTCCGATCCCGTCGCTCCCTCGGTTGGCTTGGGGGCGAGGATGATGGTCTTGATGGCGACGCCATTGACCAGGATTGTGACCACGACTCCTGTTGTAGTGCCCAAACCTTGGGCAAACCCGGGGGTCCGCAGTCAATCTTCGGCTCTGGTCCAGTCCTGGTTGCAGTCGTCGGCAAGGACGGTCATCGGCACGAACGCGACAAGTGGCAAAAGTATGATTTCCGCCAGGAAAAAAGCGCAAGCAATTTTCCGTGCCCGCGGGTTGTGCGTGATTGACCGCAGTTTTCGCATCATCAAATTCCTCCGTTCTTTGCCGAGGTCACTCCGCCTCTGGGCCGAACCATCGGCGTGCGGAAGATGACATACGAGAGAAGCGTGCTGATCACGATCGTTTTGAACATGTACTCGAATTCCGTGTACCGGCCGTACAGCTGGCTTGCCACGAGAAACGGGACAGCCAGGCCCACGCCCAGGAGGACCATCCTGGGGATGCGGGCGACAAAAGGCTGAAGCTTGATTAGAAGGCGGTCGGTCAGCGGTCGAGAAAGGATAAGCGCGAGCGGAAGGGCCACCATGGCTATGCAACTCTTCTTGTCCGGGGCGGTTTCGGCCATTCCGGAGTACCAGTACCAGGCCCCCGCCATGGCTGCACAACCGGCGACTGTGATGATGTCCCAAAGAATACGCCCCCAGCCGCTTGGCGCCGCCCCGAGCGGATAGCCCGCGGTCGCCGCATGCGCCCCGGTGGGCATCGTTTGCGGCGCCGCCGTTGTCGTCGTTCCAGTCGACCCCGCGTTCGGTGGGCGTGCGGCCGCAGCCTCATTCGCAGCTTGCGCGGGTTGAACCCAGCGGCTTCCGTCCCAGGCCAGCCATTGACCCGAATAGGCATCGATCTGCCACCAGACGCCGGCGTTGTCCTGTACACGGAGTTGAGGCACGGCTGCCAGGAACTGTTCCCGGCTGATCTGGCCTGCCTGCCATTGCGACTGCAGCTGAACGAAGGCCTCTCCGGCCTGCTGGAAAGTCATCACGAGCCTCCGTTTCGCAAGGAGGTCCAATCGATTCGGCCGAGGCGGCTGATGCCGTCCTCGGTGCCCAGCCAGTAGTGTCCTTCTTCGTCCTGAAGCATTTCTTTGACCTCCCAGCCGGCCAGACCGACGTCCGGAGTGAGAAGATACCGTTCGCCCTCGTGGAACACCACGATGCCGTCGTACTCCGAGCCGATCCAGAGACGACCGTCGCGGTCCTCAAACAGCGATTTGACCTTCTCCCCGGCCAAACCGTCGGCCCTGAAGAGATTACGCCAGGTCCCAGCGAGCAGCCGGCTTGCGCCGCCGCGGCGCGAGAAGCCGGTCCCTGCCCACAGCACTCCGGTTTTGTCCTGGAGCAGGGCATTGACCGAGTTGTGTGCCAGGCCATCTTTTACCGAAAAGAAGGTCCATTCCTGTCGGTCAGACCGGGCCAATCCCCCGCGCGTGATCGATGCTGATCCAAACCACATCGCCCCCTGGCCGTCCTGAAGGATCTTGTCGACTCCCGACATCGGAAGTCCCGCCGCCGGGGCGAAGGGTCCAAACCGATCAGTCCTGCTCAGGTAGATGCCACTCGGGCACCCGATCCAGATGGTTCCTTCCCGGTCCTGGAAGAGCGCGGAAGCGGGCCCTGGCGGCAAGCCGTCGCTCGCTCCGAGCGTCTGCCACCGCCCTTCGCGAAGACGTGAGACGCCTCCTTCCCACGCCACCCAAACCTGGCCGTTACGGTCATGCAGAATGTCGAGCACGTAGCGGAAGGCAGGTGCTCCGACGGGCGGAGGCAGCACCTCTCCGGAGCGCCGGTCCAAGAGCGTGAGACCGTCACGGCCTCCGGCCCAGACAATGCCTCCGGCCAACGAGAGGGCCGAGACCTCGTGAGGAGGTCGCACGATCTGCCAGCCGGAAGGCAGGCGCGACTCACGCGCGGCTTCGCCGGCATGCGAGAGGAGCAGGTTCAACCCCCAGATGATGCCGATTCCGATCCCGAATTGAACAGCAAGCCAGACTATCCGCTTCTTCATCACACCTGTCTTGAGCTCGACCTCGACCTGCGATCCGCTCCCGGCGCTCGCACGCTTCGCCCGCACGCTTTATCAGAACACCAGGAAAGCCATCAGAATGGGGGAGAGGATCATGCTCACCGCGAACGAACCGATGGCGCCAATCAACAGGACAATGACCGCCTTTCCCGTATCGCAACCCGCAACGGCGCGAATGGCTGCGATGCTCGTAACAATCCTCCAGAGTCCAAAAACCGCCGCCAGCGCGGTTATGATCCCCAGTATTCCGACTGACTGCGCGTAAGCGAGGGGTCGGAGAACTTGGGCGAAGGTCAGACGCACTCCCGCAATCGAGGGCAGAAGCGAGGACATCAGGGCAACGCCAGCCGCGAACGAGAGGAGTTGGATGCCGACCAGAACCGCAATCATCACCAATTGAGAAAGGGACGGGAGGGTAAAGAAGATCAGGTAAGGGCCAAGTGTGCCGACCAGGAAGACTACGGCCAAGGCGATCCAAGCCTCCGAAGTTCCTGACCCATCCTCGGCCGCTGCCCGGGCAGACTGTTGGTCGAGCAGACATCCCCTGACCATCCGCTCGAAAATGCGTGACACGGTCCCCCTCGCGGTTCCCGGCTTGAGCAAAGACCCAACCACCGAGTCAGCCGTTGCTGCTGTCGTTCGCTGGAATTGCCAAGGCTCCGGCGCAGCGGGCAGAACCGATGAACCGGCGCCGCCCGGTGCGGTCGGACTCCCGGTCCGGGGACGCCTGGCTGCGGGAGGCGGGCCGGCGGCCAGAGGCGGCGGGCTCGGAAAAGTTGGGATACGGGCCGGCGCCGGCGGAGTCCAAGGCGGGGGGACGACCGGCGGCGGCGAAGGGCCGGCTGCCTGGAATCCCACTGCGAGAAGCGTCGCCGGCGGTGGCACAGACGGTGGAGGGGGCGGGAGACGCGGACCTCCGGTCGCGCTGGCGACCGGGTTGCCTGGCGCCGGAGCAATCGGTTGAGCCGAGATGGCGACGCCGGCGAAAGCGGGTGTCGCAATCACTACCGGTTGACCACAAGACCTGCAAAACCGGGCATTCTGACCGAGGGCGGCTCCGCACTTGCCACAACAGAATTCCATCGAACACACCTCAGCTGACCACAGGACTAAACCGTTTGGCGGAGGCCGGGCTCATTATCCCGAAAGTGACGACCTCAATCAACGGGAACCAGCAGCCGTCGGGAGATTAATTGAGCGGGTCGAAACCGTCTGCGCCTCTTCACGATCGTGCGTCACATATACGATGCAAGCTTGGCTCTGCTGTCTGTACTCGTGGATGAGGTGGAGCATTCGCTCCTTCAGATCATCGTTGAGATGGGTCAACGGCTCATCCAGGAGCAGGTAGCGCGGACGGGAAGCCAGCGCTCGCGCCAGGGCCGCGCGTCGGGCCTCACCGCCCGATATCTGGTGCGGATAGCGCCCGGCGAGCTCTTCGAGCTCCGTCCGTTCGAGCAGCTCTTCCAGTCGCCTGCGCATTTCGAGGCGCGGACGGGAATGCAGCGCGAACCGTATGTTGGCTGCCACAGTCAAGTGGGGCCAGAGCGCCGAGCTCTGAAAGACAAATCCGAGCTGGCGCGCAGAGGGCGGCAGCAACCAGTCTCGCCGGCTGACCACCTGGCCATCCATCAGAATTTCACCGGTTGTCGGCACCTCCAAGCCGGCGATCAGTCGCAACAAGGTGGTCTTCCCACTTCCGGACGGGCCCCAGACCACTAGCGGTTCGCCGGGTTCAACGGTCACAGAAAGGCCTCGGAGCACCGGTGTTACCGAATAGGCCTTCTCGATGTTTCGGATCTCCAGCATCGTTCGCAAACCTCGGCTTTTATAACACACGAACCAGCCCCTTGCCCGGTAAACCGCAATCGCAGCGCGAAAGGCCTCATCTCCCGGTGCGGTTTCATCAAGCGCGGCGCGCGAGCCAGCTCCAGCCGCTCATCGCCGCCCAGACCAGCAAGGCGGCCCCAAGCCCCGCGCCCAGGATGACCAGGCAGAGCGCGGCCACATCGGCTGAGCCCCCATAGTGCAGGTAGTTGTAGATCCTGATGGTGAGTGTGGAGCGTCCGGGTGGCGTCACCAGCAGCGTTGCGCCAAGCTCGCCGAGGGTCAGGGCGAAGACAATTCCGGCAGCTGCCACGATACCAGGCGCCACGAGCGGGAGATCGACCCGCAGCCACGACATGACGGTGCCCTTGCCGTGCACGCGGGCGGCCTCTATCAGGCTCTGGTCCACCCGCCTCATCTGGGCGAGGACGACCAGTGCCGCCCACGGCAGAAACCGCGTCAGGGCTGCGAGGACCGGCATCAAGGCGGAATCGTAAAACGCCGCGAGACCCGGCCGGTTCCAGATGACGATCAGGCCAATGCCGATCAGAGGAGCGGGGACCGCCAGCGGCAGGACCGCGGTGAACCACCAGAGACGATTCCTACCTCGGGCGCTAAGCAGGCCGCGAGCAGCGCCGAGCGCCGGGGCAAGGCACACAACCGCCGCCATTGCAGCGACGTAAAACGAAAAGAAGATGTCCCCGGCCGCCAGTTGAACCGTCTCAAAGATTCGAGCCGGTCGCTCCAGCTGCGCAGCCAGAGTTACCAATGGAACGAGGATCTGCAGGCCGAGTACGAACAGACCGCCTTTCTCAATCAACTTGAACCAGTCCGGTAAGGAGAGAGGGGCCATGGGAGTCAGGACCCGTGGCGAAGCGGCGGAAGCCGCCTCGCTCACGGTCAACTGCGAAACAAGCACGGCTCCTATCGCCAGCACGGAGACGGGGGCCGCGAGGAGGAACGCTTCACCGGCGTTGCCCGTTGCGCTGTACTCGGCAAAAATCTCCAGCGTGTAGACGTCGACGGCGAAGATCGAGGGGACGCTGTAGTCGGTCAGCGAAAACAGTAGCACGGCAACAAAAGCCCCCAGGATGCCCGGGGCAGCCAGGGGGAGAACAATCAGCCCAAGCGTTTTGAGATCCGAACGGATCACGCGAGCGGACTCGATGAGCGCTGGTCGCACTGCTTCCAGCCCAAGGAGGCAGAGCCCGGCCGCTATTGGCAGGAACGCCATTGTCTCCACCCACCAGGCAAGGAGCCAGCCGTGCACGGCGCGTGGGCCCGCACCAACCGCCCCGCCGGAGAGGAAACGCAGCGCCGTCATCCAGGCGAGTGCGTGTATGTAGGGAGGAATCGGCGCCATGACCAGGGCAAGCCATTTCAGCCGGGACAACCGCCCCTGGCGGCAGCGCCAAAGGGCGAGAGCCGCCAGAAGCCCAAGTGCCGTGGTGCTGATCGCCACGCCCGTCGCCAGGCCGGCGCTCTGCATCAGGAGTTGGCCCCTGCGTCCCGTCGGCAGGAGAAGCTCGATCCAGCTCCGACCGGCTTCCACTCCCGGATCGAGCAGCTGAAGCGCCACTGCGCAGAAAGGCCCGAACACCATGAGCACAAACAAGCCCTGCAGGATGATTCGAACCGTCGTTTTTGCCCGGATCCCCCTGGTCGGCGGGTACGCTATTTCAGGAAAATCTCCCTCAGTTCCTGCTGGCAAATCTGAAAACTCCTCCTTATTTCAGGCAAGCCCGCCGTCATGGCCCTTACCTCTTCGCCGGTGGGCATGCAGCCGGGCTTCAGTCTCAAATCGCGAAGCGAAAGCTGAAAGAACCCCGAGTCAATTAATGCGTTCTCGGTTCCCGGGCTTAGGAGATAGTCAACCAGATGCTGCCCCTGTGCGAGATTCGGAGCACCTGAAATGAGCGCGACAGTGCCCGGGATCAGCAGCGTGCCGAGCTCGTCCTGATCGGGAATGACGACGCGGACCGGTGCCCCGCGTTTAACGGCCGCGCAGGCGTCGTCGGAGTCCGTCAGGCCCCAGAGAAGCTCGCCCGCGACCACCAGATCCCTGACCGTTGAATTCCCGTCCAGTACGCGGACTCCCCGGGCCTCCACCCTGGAGAAGAAATCCCGAGCCCGTGAGGGACCGATAGAGACGTAGAGGGCCGACGCGTGGGTGGCAGTTGTGCCGAAGAGGGGGCGGGCGATACCGATCCGATCCGCCGGCCAGGTTGGATCGAGCAAATCGAAGATCGAGCTCGGCGCCGGTTTCGCGCCAAGGAGCGACGCATTCACCAGAAGGACTCGGAAACGAGCCCCGAGTCCGGTCCATTTGCCTTCCGGATCGACGTGAAGCGAGGGCAGACCTGTCGCTGCAGGCGATCGATAGGCCCCGAGCACCCCACGTTCCGCCAATACCAGCGTCTGCGCGAATTCACCGTTCCAGAAGACATCCGCCCGGGGGTTATTCTGCTCGGCGATCAACCGGTTGACCAGTCCGGTAGTCTTCGACGCCTCCACGTCATAAACGGCTCGGACGCGAATACCGGATCGTGACTGAAAATCACGCAAGATCGGCTCGGCGTAGACCTGATCGACCGACGTGTAAACGACGACCACCGGATCGGTTTTCTTCGTCACGCAGCAAACCAGCGGCGTCAGCGCCGACAAGAGTGCAAGCAGGCCAAGGAGACGCAGACAGTTCATTCCCGGCTTCCCTCCCTGATACGGGCGACCATTTTAGATGAAATCAGGTCGGACCGAGATTATTGTTGCAGCAGATTGATTTAGGTCGATTTCTGAGTCGAAATCTCGACGGGTGTTAATCGTTTGACTCCGAAGAACTTAAGGAGTAAGACGTGGGCCCGATAAAGGAGTTCTTTCATGCAACAGGCGCGATTGGTCCGGTCTGCTCTCGCTTTCTCCACTTTCGCTCTGCTTCTACTTCTCATGCCGTGTTCGTTCGGTGGGCCGCAGCAGGACGCCGACTGGACGGCCGTGCCGGCGATCATGAAGCGCATTTCCGCCCCGGTTTTCCCGGCGCGGGACTTTCGACTGACGGAATTTGGCGCTGTCGCCGACGGGAAGACCGACGCCACCGAGGCTTTCCGAAAGGCCATCGCTGCCTGCGGCGAAGCCGGTGGAGGGCGAGTGGTAGTTCCTCCGGGACGTTTCCTCACCGGCGCGATCCACCTCCGCTCCAACGTGAACCTGCATCTCGAGGACGGCGCCACGATCCTGTTCAGCCAGAATCCCGATCATTACCTGCCCGTCGCTCCGACTTTCTGGGAGGGCGTCCAGTGCATGAACTACTCGGCATTGATTTACGCTAACGACCAGCAAAACATCGCCGTGACCGGAGCCGGCACACTCGACGGCCAGGCGGACGCGGAGCACTGGTGGCCCTGGAAGGGCCAGAGACAACATGGCTGGAAGCAGAGTATGCCGAACCAGGCACAGGCTCGAGCCGAGCTCATGGACATGAACGCGAAGCAGGTGCCGCCTGAAAAACGCATCTTCGGAGCCGGCCGTTTCCTTCGGCCGAATTTCATTCAGTTCTACAATTGCCGCAACATCCTCGTCGAGGCAGTCAAGATCGTCCGGTCACCGATGTGGGAGATCCACCCCGTCCTATGCCGCAACGTCATTGTGCGAAACGTGTCAATCGCCTCCCACGGTCCGAACAACGACGGCTGTGACCCGGAAGCTACCGAAGACATGCTGATTGAAGGCTGCACATTCGACACCGGAGACGACTGTATTGCGATCAAGTCGGGACGCAACGAGGACGGCCGGCGCCTGGCCAAACCTTCCCAAAATATCATTGTCCGAAATTGCCAGATGAAGGACGGTCACGGCGGAATCGTCATTGGGAGCGAGGTGTCGGGCGGCTGCAGAAACGTGTTCGTCGAGGGGTGCGCCATGGACAGCCCGAACCTGGACCGCGTCCTCCGTATCAAGACGAATTCGGCGAGGGGCGGCACGGTGGAGAACATCTGCCTGCGCGATATTCAGGTGGGTCAGGTCTCCGAGTCGATCGTCCACGTGAACTTCAACTACGAGGAAGGGGACAAGGGCCAATTCGCCCCGACCGTCAAAAAGATCCGTGTGGCCAGGGTGCGAAGCGCCAAAAGCCAGTTCGGGTTGTTCCTCATCGGCTATGAGCGATCACCAGTCTCCGATATCGTTCTCGAGGATTGCGACTTCTCCGGGGTGGCGAGCGGGAACCGGCTAGAACATGTGGAAGGGCTGGTTTTCAAGAACGTGAAGATCAATGGAATCGAGCAGCGGGATTAGGTGTGATTTTCACCCCGCGAGATGACGACGGTTTCGTCACAGCCGGGTTGAAGGGGTGGCCGCTCGCTGATACGTTAGAGCTCAGT